>Ga0335071_10004154_pt1 | contig 15149 bp, 11 predicted proteins | sample Lox_Sample_15_FD_206724 | JGI IMG/M metagenome (GOLD analysis project Ga0335071, IMG submission 206724) | Soil microbial communities from Loxahatchee National Wildlife Refuge, Florida, United States - Lox_Sample_1.5 | ecosystem: Environmental > Terrestrial > Soil > Wetlands | place: USA... | reverse complement strand
TGGCAGCACCTGCTCCACGCCGATGAGATAGTCCCCCCGCCAACGCTCAAGATAAACGAGACCCAGCGAGTAGTCCACGCGAGGCTCTATTCGCGGCGGGTCATAAAGCGAGTAGGCGGACGCAAGCGACGAGGCCAGCAGCAGTACGCCAATTCCCACCCCCAGGTGAGCAATCGGTCCGCAATCGGCCGAGCAACGACGACCCGCGGACTTCGGTGACTCGCTGCTAGCCGGACGCCGGGACTTGGTCAATGGTCATTTCCTGCTGAAGCACTCTTGCAGCCTTTCGGCGAGCTTGCCGGGCGACAGCCCGGCCTGGTCAAGGAGCCAACCCCTCGGGCCCTGTTCGTAGAAGCGGTCGTCAAGTCCAAATGAGGTGACGTGAACGTTATCGCCTGACTGCTCTATCAGCTCGCGAACGCGAGTACCGAATCCGCCGGCGAGCACATTCTCTTCGACCGTGACGATGGCGCGGTGCCGGCGTGCGAGCGACAGAATCAAGTCCTGGTCCAGAGGCTTGACGAATCGGGAGTTGACCAGGGTCACGCTCAGCCCCTTTGCGCTCAGGATATCGACAGCGCGGGCGGCAACGCTGGACATGTACCCGACCGCCAGCACGCAGCCGTCGTCTCCCTCACGCAGGACCTCGGCCCTGCCCAGCTCGACCGGCGCCAGGCCCGGCCGCGGCTGTGAGCCCGATCCTCCGCGCGGGTAGCGGATGGCCACCGGACCGTCCACGTACCCGATGGCGAACTCAAGCATCGCACCGAGTTCGGCTTCGTCCATCGGCGCCGCCAGCACCAGGCTCGGCACCATGCCAAGGTAGGACAGGTCGAAAACTCCATGATGGGTTGGACCGTCTTCACCTACCAGCCCGGCCCGGTCGACTGCCAACACAACAGGCAACTTTTGCAGACTAACGTCCTGGACCACCTGGTCCAGACCGCGCGTCAGGAAGGTGGAGTATATCGCGACCACCGGCCGCACACCGCTCATCGCCAGTCCCGCTCCAAGAGTAACCGCATGCTGCTCACAGATGCCGACGTCGAACAGCCGGTCCGGGAACTTCTCGCGAAATTGCGAGAGCCCGGTCCCGAGGCACATCCCGGCCGTCACGGCGACCACACGCTCGTCTTTACCGGCGAGTTCGGCCATCTTGGTTCCGAATGCATCGGTGAACGTCGGTCCGGCCGACGCTAGCGGCAGACCGGTGGCGACGTCGAACGGGCCCGTGCCGTGAAACATCTCCGGGCGCCGCATCGCCGGATCGTAACCTTTGCCTTTGCGCGTCACCGCGTGCACTATGACCGGCCCGTGCAGTCTGCGCACCCGTCTAAACGTATCAATCAGCTCGGCGAGATTGTGCCCGTCTACCGGTCCGATGTACCGGAATCCCAGCTCTTCGAACAGGATGCTCGGAACGACCAGATTCTTCAGCCCTTCCTGGAGTTTGTGCGCAGCAACGCGCGACTTGCCGCTCAAGTCATCAGGCAACAGCCCGAGCAGATTCCACGTGTCGGCGCGCAACCGGTTGTACATCTTGCCGGTTATCATGCGGTTCAGGTAGCCGGCCATCGCGCCGGTGCTGCGAGCGATGGACATCTCGTTGTCATTCAGAACGACGACGACGTCCTGCTTGAGGCAGCCGGCGTTGTTCAGGGCTTCGAATGCCATACCGGACGTTATCGACCCGTCGCCGATGACCGCGACCGAGCGCCGGTTCGAGCCTCTGAGCCGGTCCCCAATCGCGGCCCCCAGGGCGACGCCGATCGAGTCACCGGAGTGGCCGGTGTCGAACGTGTCGTACTCGCTCTCCGACTTCTTGGGAAACCCGGAGATGCCGTCCTTCTGGCGCAGCGTCTCGAATCGGTCTCGCCGGCCGGTGATTATCTTGTGCGCGTAGCACTGATGACCGACATCCCAGACGATCTGGTCACTGGGTGTGTCGTACACGTAGTGGAGAGCAAGCGTCAGCTCCACGACACCGAGACTCGGAGCCGTGTGCCCGCCGTTCCTCGCCGTCGTGCTCACTATCAGATCACGTATTTCGCCAGCCAGATCGTGCAACTGATCGAGTGACATCCTGCGGATGTCTGCGGGCGAACGGACACTATCGAGCAGAGCCATAGTCATGATCTCCTATGCAGAACCAGCTCGGGGAACGCAGCCAGCAGATGGTACTTCGTACCCAAAGTCCGAAACCCACGTTCGGCCTTGCGGGCCTGGAACTCAGCCAGCCCCCTGGCCCGAGTCGTACCGCAGGTTGAGACAGTAGTGACCCGCCCGGCATCGCTGGTCTGCTCCGCGTCAAGCAAGTCATCGGTCATCTGGAACAGCATTCCGAGTGCAAGCCCCGCCTGCCGCAGCCGGCGCTGAGCCGCCGGTTTCGCGCCGCCCAGGATCGCACCCGCGACCACTGCCGCAGCTATGAACTCCGCCGTCTTCTTCCGATGGGTCACGAGGACGCTATCTGTCGTGCCTCGGACTTTCGCGCCTCGCACCTCACCGATGATGTCCAGCATCTGGCCGCCGGTCATTCCCGCTGGCCCCACTGCACGGCATATCACGTTCGTGGCTGCGAGCTTCGGTTCGGCCTCACCGGGCACACCGGCGAACAGCTCAAATGCGAAAGCGAACAGCCCGTCGGCGGCCAATATGGCGGTCGCCTCGTCGAACTTACGGTGAAGGCTTGGCCGTCCCCGTCTGAAATCATCGTCGTCCATGCTGGGCAGATCGTCGTGTATCAGCGAAAACGTATGGATGAGCTCGATCCCTGTGCAAAAAGGCAGTACGGCTGCGACGTGACGGCCGCCGGAAGCCCTGAAAGCCTCAAGGGCCAGGATCGGCCTTATCCGTTTCCCCGGGCCCAGCACGGCGTAGCGCATCGCCGCGGCCAGCCGTGGCGGGACTTCGCGGCCGAACCTGAGGGATCTGCGCAGTTCGGCCTCGACCAGCTTCCGGTCCGCGCCAATGACCTGACTGAGACCGTTCATCCCGGCTCCATACTCCCGGCCGCCAACTCCGCGGCTCTGACAACGTTTGCCAGAAGCATCGCAACCGTCATCGGCCCGACGCCACCCGGAACCGGCGTGATCGCCGACGCCTTGGCGGCGACGGACTCGAAATCGACGTCGCCGACAAGCCTGCCGCCGACGCTGTTCGTGCCCGCGTCGACGACGACAACTCCCTGGCTCACCATGTCGCCCGTGACCAACCTGGGACGCCCCACTGCCACCACCAGGATCTCAGCCGCACGACAAACTGCTCCCAGGTCCTCGGTGCAGGAGTGACAGACGGTAACGGTCGCGGTCCCTCGCTCGCTCCGCAGCAACAGCATGCTGGCGAGCGGCCTGCCCACCAACTCGCCGCGACCGACTATGACTACTCTCTTGCCGGGGATGGTGATACCGTTCCGCAGTAGCAGTTCGATGATGCCGGAAGGTGTCGCCGGCGTGAAGCCCGGCCGTCCAGCGGCAAGCAGACCCAGACTTGCGGGACTGAGGCCATCCACGTCCTTCCCCGGGCTTATCCGCCCCATGACGGCACACGCGTCAATGCCGCAGGGCAACGGCAACTGAACTATGAAGCCATGGACCGCCGGGTCTCGATTCCACGTCTCCACCACGTGGACGATTGAGGCCAGGCCGGCGCTCTCGGACAACCGCTCCACCGCCGCGTCGATGCCAATCTCGGCTGATGCCTTCACCTTGCTGTTGACGTAGATGGTAGACGCAGGGTCGCCGCCGACCTGCAGGATACGCAGACAGGGACGTAGGCCCCGCCCCTGAAGCGCGAGGACGCGCTGACAGAGCTCGGTTCGTATTGCCTTTGACGCGGCCTTGCCGTCAAGCAGGATTGGTTGTGTCAGCATTGTCGGGAAGGTTAATGTAGCAGCATAGTCGGAAGCATAGACTTCCGACTATCTCGTTGAACATGCACCTGAGGAGCGGCGGAACCGCTGTCCTTGGTGCGCAGTCTGCATCAAGCAACATTCAGAACAGAATGCTCGCTAGGCGCTCCTTTCAAAGTACATCATTCTGACATAAAACCCCACCCCGGTCAATAGGTGAATTCGACTGGATAGCGGTTGGGACTCCCGACGCAAGTTCCTGATATCAGAACCCTTGCCGGGAGTCCCGCGACCCGAGTCTCCTGGTTGTCTTCGACCCTACTGCCCCGGCTCGACCGCGATGTAAAGCATTGAACCGCCACGGTTGATTCGGAACAGGACCGGGCTGGTGCTGTTCTTGAACTGGCGTGCCGCGTGGTTGTAGTCATTCATGCCGTTGATCCGGTTCTTGCCGACTTCAAGCACTATGTCCCCGCGCTCAATGCCGGCATCGTCGGCGTTGCTCCCAGGTTCGACGCTGTCGACCAGCACACCACCCGAGACCTTGGCCTCCGCTCGCTCATCCGAGGTCAGGCTCCGTACTGTGAGGCCCAGCCATGCAGTCGGCTGCTCCTCACCGGAAACGGACGCCTGCTGCGCGTTTTCCGGGAAGGTCACCAATGTGACGCTCTTGGTCATCGGTTTTCCGTCACGGACAATCCCGACCGAAATCGTAGTCCCCGGGGCAAACTCAGCGACCTGGTTCCGGAACTGCTCGACGCCGTCGGTCTTCACGCCGTTCACTGCTACTATCACGTCTCCGGATTCGATACCAGCCTTGTCGGCGGGCTGTGCGGCAATGACATCCGCGACCAGCACGCCCTTGCTGTCATCAAGCCGCATCGCCTTCCGGATGGCGTCCGTAACCGGCTGAGGCCTGATTCCCATATACCCGCGGACGACTTTGCCGGTCTTGATGAGCTGGTCAGTGACCGACTTCACGATACTGACCGGAACGGCGAATCCGATACCAACGCTGCCGCCGTTCGAGACCGGGGTCCGGATTGCGGCGTTGATACCCATGAGTTCACCCTTGATGTTCACAAGCGCACCACCCGAATTACCCGGGTTTATGGAAGCGTCGGTTTGGATATAGTCCTGATAGCTCGGTCCCTCAGGCAGCGGCAGACCCGATCGCCCCTTGGCGGAAACTACGCCGACCGTCACTGTCCCGTTCAGGCCGAAAGGATTCCCCACCGCAATCGCCCAGTCACCGACCTCGATATCGTCTGCATTGGCCAGCGCAATCGACGGCAGCGACTTCTTGGTGTCCACCTTGAGCACAGCCAGGTCGCTCTGCGGGTCGCGACCGACGACCTTCACGGCGCTGCCCTTGAACTCGGTGTTATCCGAAAGCATTATGTCGATCTTATCGAATCCGGCCACAATATGGTTGTTGGTCACTATGTACCCGTCCGGGCTGATGATGACGCCCGAGCCGAGCGCGTTCTCCGGCAGTTCCATCGGCAATCCCGGCATCCCGCCCCCGAATTGACGCAGGAACTGCTCGAGCGGACTTCCCTGCAGCGGTGACTGCGATATCTTCACCGTCTTCTCGGCCGATATGTTTACGACCGCGGGCTGCACCTCTTTGGCGACCTCCACGAACGGGCTATGATCTCCGACAGTTAGTCCTTGACCCGTGCGTGGAAGCGCGTTGGGCTGAGCGCCGGCCGGCCGCAGGTCCAGCACCCCGGCCAACACTAACCCGATAACGAACGCAATCAGAACTGCCGGCGCCAGTATCACGCCGACCAACTTAAGCGATATCCGATGGCTCACTTATCCTCCATGGTACTACTACAATGTCCTTTGACCCCGACTGTTGCTACCAACGCTTCTAACTTGTTAAGACGCCGGAATATCGGCTGGGGTTCGCAGTCAGCTCATGCCGTCTGCTGCGCCCGGCACCAGAGTCTCACGGTTCGGTGTTGCCACCGACCAGACCTTCCGGTTCACGCAGCAGAAACTCCCGGGTAACGGTCTGGGCGAACAGGTCGAGTAGCAACGTAGCACCCCGCGCCTGGGACGCGGCTGCCGCAGCCTGCTTCTCCAGGTATTTCAGGCACTGCATCAGGGTCGCCACATCAGTCTTCGTCATCCCCTTCTCTCCTCGCTCGTGCAGGGAGGCAACAGACAGCAACTCATCGACCATCACCTGTACCCGGGGGTCGGCCGACCGGAACTCATAGATGAGCCCGCTTGACTTGGTCCGCATCGTCTCGGACAGGTTCGCGAACGCCTGACGCGCCTCGCCGTCTCTCAGGTCAGGCAGCCGGGTCCGGCGGATCCGCGTCGCCGCCAGACGCAGATTGTGAAGCACCTCACCCTGGCGGATCTCCATCTCCGGATTCCCTCCCAACTCCGCGAGCTTTATCAGCGCGGCACGGCCCCCGGCCCGGAAATGCGGACAGGCATCCGGGCAGTCGATTGTCCGCCGCCGGCTCTTTCCGCAGCACTGAGAACAGATGCGTCGAGTGGCGGCCTCTCCTGCCGGCTCACGACCCGGTTCGAGCATCGACCCGGCCGGGCACTCGCGCGTAGCCTTCCGGCCGCAGACAAAACAGGCTTGGCTCATCGCCTAATCATACTCGCCGCCTCGCCGTTCCGCAAGTTGACGCTTCCGAACCGCGCTGTATCCTGACCTGTGACCGAATCTGAAAAGCTGCTCTCCGCACGCGGCGGCCGGCTCCAAAGCGCTGCCTACGAACCGGCGAGGAACGACTTCCTTGCCTGGCTGGAGAGAGAGAAGCAGTATTCGGATCACACTCTCCGCTCCTACGCGAGCGACCTGGACCAGTTCTTCGAGTTCTGCTCCGACCGACTCGGTACCAAATCGCTCGGTGCGCTGACGCACGCCGATGTGCGCGACTTCCTCGGCGCGCTGCTTCGCTACGGATACGAGAAGCGTTCCGCCGCGCGCAAGCTCTCTTCCGTGAAATCATTCCTGCGTTTCCTGGTTAGGAAGGGTACGCTCGCGAGCAACCCGGCGACCGCGGTCAAGGGCCCGCGGCTCGAGCAGCGTCTGCCCGGCTTTCTATCTCAGTACCAGGTACGCGAAGCCCTCGAAATCAAAGGTGACGCCGAAACCGTGGTACGCGAGAGAGCGATACTCGAGACTCTCTATGGTTCCGGCCTTCGCGCCGCGGAACTGGTTGGATTGAACCTTGCCGACGTCGACTTCGTCGCCGAGACGATTAGAGTACGCGGCAAGGGGGGGAAGGAGAGAATCGTACCACTGGGCCGCGCCGAAAAACACGCCCTCGACGAATGGCTCGCCCGCCGCGCCCACCGGGCGGCAGAACCGATATTCACGAACAGCCGGGGTGACCGCCTCACGACGCGCAGCATCCAGAACATAGTCCGCAAGGCGCTCTCCCGCGTGGCGGATGCGACGGCAACGAACCCGCATTCCCTGCGCCACGCATTTGCCACGCACCTGCTGGAGCGCGGTGCCGACCTCCGCGCGGTCCAGGAACTGCTCGGACACGCCTCGCTCTCGACGACGCAGATCTACTCGCACGTCACCATGGAGCGGCTCAAACAGGTATACAACCGCGCCCATCCGCGGTCCGGTTTCCAGAAGTAGGGAATCTAGCGGAACTGGTCGAGCAGCCGGTCGAGCACGGCCGGGGCCCGATCCGGGTCGGTGTTGCGTGACGCGAGACCATCCCCCAGCAGTTCGTCGTAGCTCTTGCGGCTTGACGTGTAGATAACACCGAGCGGAATCCGGTCTCCCCACTCCAGTGCCTTGTGATAGGCCTTCTCGCGGTCAGCCGGGTCGTGCTTCTCCTCGGCCAGGTCGTAGACGCGGTGGCTGTACCACTTGGCCGTATTGACATGATTGAAGCTGACGCAGTTCTGCAGAATCTCGACCAGCGCGAACCCGCGGTGCTGGACTGCCAGCTTGATGATGTCGGCAAGCTGACGCGGCTTTGCGCAGAACCCTCGCGCCACGAACCCGGCATCCATCATTACCGCCAGGGCCAAAGGTCTGAAAGCAGGCTCAATCGCACCGCAGGGCGTAGTCCTGGTCTTCATCCCGCCTTCGCTGGTCGGCGAAGTCTGTCCCTTGGTCAGTCCGTAAATCTGGTTGTCGTGAACAAGATAGGTCATGTCCAGATTCCGGCGCAGGGCGTGCAGGAAGTGATTCCCGCCCTCTGCGTAGCCGTCACCGTCACCACCCTCGGCGAACACGACAAGGCCAGGGTTCGCAAGCTTGATCCCGGTCGCGACCGGCAGGGTCCGACCGTGCAGGCCGTTGAACAGGTTGCAGCGGATGTAGTGCGGAGCCTTGGCCGCCTGCCCGATGCCCGACACAAAACAGGTCTGCTCCGGCCTCAGGCCAAGCTCGGACAGAGCGAGTTTCGTCGCCTCCCGGATGCCAAAGTTCCCGCAGCCCGGGCACCAGGCGATTGGGTCCTTGCTCTCGAAATCTCTAGGCTCCAGAGGCTTCTCGTCAGGCATATCTTCGCACTCCAGCGCGCAAATGACCAATGACCAGTTCCCAGTGACCAGTCAAATCCCAATGTCGCAAGACCCAATCTGGAATTGGGGCTTTGTTCCTTCGACATTGATTGGTCATTGACGCTTGGTCATTGGTGCTTGTCGCCACCTGATATCCCATCTTGACTCAGCTAGCTTCCTCGGCAATCATGCTCTCCAGCCCGGCCTCGACTTCGGCAACCGTGAACTGCCTGCCGTCATACCGCCGAACCGTCCCGGCGGTTTGCACCCCGCACTCCTGCGACAGAAGCTGAGCCAGTTGACCCGAGTAGTTCTCTTCCACAGTCACGACCTTGCGATCCTTACTCACCATCGAGGCAACGGCCTCGGCCGGGAACGGCCAGACGTGGTCGAGGTACACCATGGCGACACTGACGCCTTTGGCGCGCAGGCGGCCAAGCGCCTCAGCCACCACCCCACGACTCGACCCGAAGCAGAACACGAGTGTCTCAGCCTCAGCCTCAACCTTGACCTTCCGTTCCTCAACCTCCTGCCTGATACCCTCAATCTTCGAGTTGCGTTTGTTCACCATCAGGACACGCATCGCGGCATCCTCGGTTATGTGCCCTTCCTCGGTGTGCTCGTCCGAATCGGCATAGACAAGCTGTTGCTCGGTTCCCGGCAGCACGACCGGCGATACCCCGTTCTCCGTGACCTGATAGTGCCGATATGTGTACGGCTCGGATCCGTCCGCCACTTGGCGCTCTTGGCGTCCTTGGCGGTTATCCAGTTTCAGGTCGCTCCGCTCAATGGTCCACAGCGCGTCGGCCATGACCTGGTCAAACAGTATGATGACCGGCGTCTGGTACTTCTCGGCAATCCGGAACGCGTCCTGCGCTGCTCGGAATGCCTGCTCTGCGTCTGCCGGTGTCAGCACCGCACGCGGGAACTCGCCGTGTCCGGCGTTGATGGCAAACAGAAGGTCGGCCTGCGCCGTCCGAGTAGCCAGACCGGTTGCCGGGCCCGGCCGCATGCCCACGCACATTACCAGCGGGACCTCGGTCATGCCGGCCAGGCTCAGGGCCTCGTTCATCAGGCAGAACCCGCCGCCGGCAGTGCAGACCATAGCCCGCTCTCCGGCGAACGCTGCGCCGATAGCGAGGTTGGCTGCCGACACCTCATCCTCGGTTTGCTCCACAATCAGGCCTGCCTCCTCCGCGTTGCGGAAGCAGTATTCGACAATCGGGGTGGCCGGTGACATCGGATACCCGGTAACCACGCGCACATTAGCGGCAATTGCGCCCAGCGCCAGCGCCTCTGCGCCGGAAATCAGAAGCCGTTCTCTCGGTACACGATCCGTTTCCTCGGCGGAAACGGTCATGTCCCTCGACGCCTGCAGCCGGTGCGGGCAGCATCGTTTATGGTCATCCAGCACAGCATTGTACCCGGCCTTGGCTGCAGCCACATTGCGCTCAACTACCTCTTTGCCCTTGTGTCCGAACTGGCTCTCGAACACTCCATCGAGACCGGCCGGCTCCAGCCCGACCAGAGCCAGTGCCGCACCAGTGGCAACCGAGTTAATCATGACCGGGTCCTTCCCGTGCTCCAGCGCGAGGTCTGCAAGCGGAAGTCGAACTACATTCAGTCCTTCGGGCAGATCGCCGACCGCCTCGGTCAACACGACGGCGTCCTCAGCCAGGTCGGGAACGTGCCGCTCTACCAGCGTGTGGTCCAGCGCGACGAGGATCTGGGCTTTGTCGCCGTCCGCAGCCACCGGCACATCGCTGACCCGCACCCGCGCGAAGTTATGCCCTCCCCGTATCCGCGACATCACGTCCTGCGAAACGAACACGTAGCGGCCGGCCCTGACCAGCAACCGGCCAAGCGTGCGCGAGATGACCTGGAGTCCCTGCCCTGCCTGCCCGGCGACAATCAGGTTGAGCTCTCTCACACGAATTCTTCCAGTGCCCGCTTCACCACATCCACAGCGTCCGCCTGCAAATCCCGGTGCTGCGAGAGCGCCTGTCGCAGCCACCCCCTCCCTTCTGTTCCCTCCCCCTTGAGGGGGAGGGAAGGGTGAGGGTGGTCCGGACTGACCGCCGCAGGTTGTTCGGACGCCCCGCAGGCCTCATAGGCCTGACGGTGCGACCGGTAGAAGATACCGATAGGAATCTGTTTGGCTTCCCCCTCACATGGCCATTCCAGCACCCTTGCCCGGGCCTTATCCTCATCCGACGCGTCGTGCGCCTCCAGGGCGAGATCGTAGACTCGCGTCCGGTACCAGTCGAACGTATTGACAAGGTTGTAGGTCACGCACGGCTGCAGGATATCGATGAACCCGAAGCCCTTGTGCTTCAGTGCCTCGCCTATCAACCGCGAGAGGTGCTTCACGTCCCCGGCAAAACCCCTGGCGACGAAACTGCCGCCCAGCGCCAGCCCGGCCGCCAAAGGGTTGAACGCGGGTAATACCGTACCGGTTGGGCGGTTCTTCGTGGCAAAGCCGTAGCCGCTGGTCGGCGCTGCCTGGCCCTTGGTCAGGCCGTAGACACCATTATTGTGTACGAGGCAGACGATATCCGGATTGCGCCGGAACGCGTGCAGCAGGTGGTTCCCACCCTCGCCGTACATGTCGCCGTCACCACCGACCGCGATGACCTTGAGCGCGGGGTTGGCCAGCTTCACGCCCAGCGCGTGCGGCAACGCCCGGCCGTGCAGGCCGTGCAGGAAGTTGGCGCCCACATACTGCGCCACCTTTCCTGACTGGCCGATGCCACCCACGACAACGACCTGCCACGGCTCGAGTCCGGACTCGGTCAGCGCCTGCCTGAGTGCGTTCAGAATGCCAAAGTTCCCGCAACCCGGGCACCAGGTCACTTCAGCGCTTGAGGTCCAGACCTTGTCTTCCGCCAAACTACGCTCCTCCGGGTGAAGGACAAAGTCGTAAGGACAAAGGACTAAGCAAGCACGAATGGCGGAAAGTCCGAATCGGACTTTGGCCTTTGTACTTTCCTTCTTGCTTTGTCCTTTGTACTTTGTCCTTTGTACTTCGAGTCCTTGCGCCGCTCATCTGCATACGCTCCGCAGCTCTTCCGCCAGCTCCTGTGCGACAAACGGCCTGCCGTCATACTTCAGCACCTGCGCGTCCGCCTTGATTCCGGTCTCGCGCCTCAGCAGGGCGGCAAGTTGTCCGGTCGAATTACCCTCGACCGTGATGACCCGGCGCGCCGAGGAAAGCAACGCCGCCACGCGCTCACGCGGGAAGGGCGCAACCTCACAGAGATGGAGCATCGCCACGCTCACCCGCTGCTCGCGTAGTATGTCAACCGCCTCGCGCGCCGCCCCGTACGTGGAGCCGAAGCAGACCACGACACAGTCGGCGGTCTTCTCCGGGTGGCAGGTGGGATCCTCTATCGTTGTCGACATCGCCGCAAGCTTCCTCATCCGTTTCTCGTGCATCCGCACGCGCACGCCGGCATCCTCGGTCTGCATGCCGCTCTCGTCGCGTTCTGCCCCGAGCATGTGGACCAGTTGGCCCGCGAAGCCCGGCCGCAGCCGCGGCGACACCCCGTCCCTGGTCACCGCGTAGCGACGATAGCTGAACGCGGGCCGCCCCTGCCACTCCAGATCGTCAAGGTCGTCGCTCGCCTTGACACGAGCCAGATTGAATCCCGGTACGGTCCACAGTGAGTCGGAGAGGAACTGGTCAGAGAGGATGATGGCCGGCACCTGAAACCTGCCCGCCAGCTCGAACGCCCGATTGGTGGCGTAGAAAGCCTCCTCCGCGGTCCCGGGCGCGAATACGAAGCGGGGAAACTCGTCCTGCGAGGCGTTGATGGCAAAGAGCAGCTCGGCCTGCTCGGTCCGCGTCGGGAATCCGGTCGCCGGTCCCGGCCGCATCGCAATCACAATCACGACCGGAAGCTCGGCCATACCGGCCATACCGAGCCCCTCGACCATCAGCGAAAAGCCGCCGCCCGAAGTCGCGGTCATCGCGCGGGCACCGGCATAGGCCGCGCCGATAACCATGTTGATGGCCGCAATCTCGTCCTCGGCCTGCTCCATAACCAGACTGGCATCGGCCTGCTTCGCGGCGAGGTACTCCATTATCGGCGTTGACGGCGACATCGGATACCCGGCGTAGAAGCGCACGCCTGAGGCCAGCGCCCCGAGAGCAATAGCATGATTGCCGGTCAGGAGCATTCGCTTCGCCCGTGCGGACTGCTTCGGCAGAGTGCAATCGCAGGTCCCGCCCCAGCTCTGCCTCACATAGTCAGCCCCGGCTCTCAGACACTCCACGTTCTGCTTCACCACCTGCTCACCCTTGGCGATGAACCGCTCCTTGAGCAAGCCCTGCAGTCTATCCAGCGGGTGCCCGGTAAGGGCAAGCAGCGCGCCCAACCCGACCACATTCGCCATCGTCTTCGTACCGCCGTGCTTCTCCGCAATCTCCGCCATCGGAACACGGAAGGTCGTCTTGTCGTCGGCTCGTCCTTGGTCTGTCGTCCCCTGCCCCTCGCCCCTCGTCCCCCGTCCCCCGTCCCTGGTCCTGGTCGGCTCGGCTATGATGACTCCGCCTTCCACCATGTCCTGCCCGTGTTCGCTCACCGACAACTCATCCAGCGCCAGCAGAGCGTTGAACCTGCCCGGCGGCGAATAGACCGGCCGCTCCGAGACCCGCACCGCGGTAAAGTTGTGCCCACCGCGGATGCGGGACATCAGATTGGGATAGGAAAACGTGTAATAGCCGCTCCGCACCAGGGCGCGGGCAAGCAACTCCGATGCGGTGTCGATGCCCTGCCCGGCTTGGCCGGCGATGGTGAGAGCGATGTCGGTCACTGCAGTATGTTAGAATACCACAACGGCAAACGCAAGCGAATTCGACAGCCGAGGGTCAACCTTGGATGAACGGGCGCAGCATGGCCATCCGCAGACTACTCAGCCGAGCTGAACCACGAAAGCACGAAGACATGACCCACCACGGAAGCACCGCCGGGCAGATGCGCCGGTGAGCGAAGCTTCGTCCTCATATAGTAATAACCCGGTTTCCGCGTTTTTGTACAAGAGAGAGTTGAGCTAAGTGCTGATTTCCCGCCCAGGGGTCGTAGGGGGGAGGTCTCCCCCAGACCCTATCCCGGCGCTTAGGGGAGTGCTTATCCCGACGCTTAGGACGGTGCTTATCCCAGCGCTTGTGGGGACGCTTGTCCCGACGCTTGTGAGGGTGCTTGCCCCGACGCTTGTGAGGGTGCTTGTCCCGACGCTTATGGAGGTGCTTATCCCAGCGCTTGTGGGGACGCTTGTCCCGACGCTTGTGAGGGTGCTTATCCCGGCGCTTGTGACGGTGCTTGTCCCGACGCTTGTGACGGTGCTTGTCCCGGCACTTGTGACGGTGCTTATCCCGGCGCTTATTACGGCTCCTATCCCGGCGCTGGGTTTCAGCCGCACCGCCGATGCGGCCATTGGCTTGACCGGGACAGGACCGGGATTACAATAGACGCGACATGGTACTGGGATTGCTGCCGTTCCAGGCGGTTCGCAGTGCGGGATATCCGTGCCCTGTCAGCAGGACGAATGCCGAGTGACGGCTAATGTCTGAAGCTCGGTTGACTTCTCTGCACCCGGCTCGACCTCGAGACGATGTCGAGCCACAGACGTTGAAGGGGGAAACGTGACCAAGAGCGTCTGCGCTCCTCGTCTGATTGCGCTGCTGTCAGCTATCTGCCTCACTTCAATTGCATCTGCCCAGACAAGATGGTGGAGAACCTACGGCGGGGCAAATGAAGATGTGGGCAACTCAGTCCAACAGACCTCGGACGGCGGTTACATCGTCGTAGGCTACACTCAATCCTTCAGTGCGGGGGACAGTGACGTCTATCTCATCAAGACCGATGCCCACGGTGTCATCCTCTGGACCAAGCTCTACGGCGGAACGGGCGACGATGAGGGCGCCTCGGTCCGGCAGACTACTGATGGAGGCTACATCATTGCAGGCACAACGTCCTCGTTTGGTGCAGGCGATGACAATGTCTACCTGATCAAGACTAACGCCTCGGGTGATACGCTCTGGACCAGAACCTACGGTGGGAAGGACGAGGACTTCGGATATTCGGTCCGACAGACCTCGGATGGCGGTTACGTCATCGCGGGCAGGACCGCGTCATTCGGTCCTGGGACACCCGGCTACGACAACGTCTATCTCATCAAGACCAACGCCTCGGGCGATACTCTCTGGACCAGAGTCTATGGAGGAGACAACGAGGATTTCGGTTATTCTATACAACAGACCACTGACGGTGGTTACGTCGCCGTAGGTCTTACCCAGTCCTTTGGTGCAGGGGGGCTCGATGTCTACCTCATCAAGACCAATGCCGCTGGCGATACGCTCTGGACCAGGACGTACGGCGGGACTCATATTGATGCGGGCTACTCGGTCCGACAGACTTCGGATGGAGGCTACGTGATTGCGGGCTGGACTCAGTCCTTTGGTCTCACCAATTACCACGTCTACCTCATCAAGACCAACGCTACCGGCGATACGCTCTGGACAAGGACCTATGGCGGGTCGGGCGGTGACTACGGCGTTTCAGCGCAACAGACCTCGGACGGCGGCTACGTCATGGTCGGCTATACGGGGTCTTTCGGCGCAGGGGGCTACGATGTCTACCTCATCAAGACCAATGGTTCCGGCGATACACTCTGGACGAGAACATACGGTGACACAAGCGACGATGAGGGCTTTTCAGTCCAGCAGACTTCTGACGGCGGTTATGTAATCGCTGGCCTTACGTATTCCTACGGCATAGGGACACCCGACTAC
>Ga0335071_10004153_pt1 | contig 15150 bp, 12 predicted proteins | sample Lox_Sample_15_FD_206724 | JGI IMG/M metagenome (GOLD analysis project Ga0335071, IMG submission 206724) | Soil microbial communities from Loxahatchee National Wildlife Refuge, Florida, United States - Lox_Sample_1.5 | ecosystem: Environmental > Terrestrial > Soil > Wetlands | place: USA... | reverse complement strand
CTTAAAAAACTTCGCCAGGAGCGCCCGCGACGATTGCGTCATGTGCGGGCGCGTCCCGTTCTCGATCTGCGACAGGTACGACTGGCTGATGCTGTGTCCTTTGCCCAACTCCTGGCGAATGGCACGAACCAGTTCGAGTTGCGTCATGGGCCGGCCAAGTCCCCGGAGAGACCCCTCGACTTCCCGCAGGTACCGGATCTTCTCGCCGACCCTCACAAGCACTCCTATCTCAGATCGAGATAGTTATATTGCAATTTGTAATATTATGTCAAGAAGAATAAGACCTTCCGAATGAGACACATACCTAGGGGGGCGATGTCTGCGCGCTGAGGAATGCACAAATGGCGGGGAAAAAGAAAGGAGCCCCGGAATCGGGGCTCCTGGAACGGTTATTCGCGAAAGAGTGACTACTGACGGCGACCGTTATGCTTGTCGCGATAGATCTGCCTTGACGTACGGTTCTGCTGGCGATTGACCTGGCGGCGTTCCTGTGCCGTAAGCTTTCCGCCGTTCGCCGCGCGGTCGTTGCGAACTTCTTTGTTGATCCGTGCTTCTTTGCTCTCCAACCGCGCGCTTTCTCCGGCGGTGAGCTGACCGCTCCTGATGCCCTGCGCGATGCGGTCTTGCTGATTCTCGGCGCGCTTGCTGACTTCGCTCTTCGGATTCGTGTTCTGCACGGCGGAGTTGTGCTTGTCCTTGTAAATCTGATTGGAGAGCTGGTTTTGCTGCTGATTGAGCGTTTTTTTGTCGGCGGCGGTCAGCTTGCCGTTGTCCAGTTTGCGCATGTCATGCTCTTCCTGGTTCAAGCTCGATTCTTTCTTCTCCAGGTTGGCGGTCTCGCCCGCGGTGAGCTGGCCGCTTTGTACACCATTCGCGATGCGGTCCTGCTGGTTCTCTTTGCGATCTTTAATTGTCTGACCCGTAACGGGCTGCGAGGTGTTCTGGGCGAAGACCGGCAGCGAGCATACGGCCAACGCGGCGGTCAAGACACTAATCTTCATCCGGTTCTTCATGGAAATCTCCTATCTGTCGATGTCGTTGAGTCTTGATACTGCGTGGCCACTCAGGGAAATGAAACCCGGTGTGTAAAGAAATGTTGTGCGGGAATTGTCTGATTAGATTGTTCGAGTTACAGGCGGATGCCCACCCCGCGCGGGTTTCAGCGTGTCCTCATAGGCCCGCTTCGATGCGTGAGCGCGGGTCGAGGTAGTCGCGCAGGGCGTCACCGATGAAGTTGAAACTCAGGACAGCGAGCATAACCGCGGCTGCAGGAAACAGGACTAGATGCGGGGCGCTGAACAGATATCCCCGGCCGTCGTTGAGCATGGCTCCCCAACTGGCACTCGGCGGCGGCACTCCGAGACCGAGGAAGCTCATAGTGGCTTCGGCCAGAATTGCTCCCGCCATGCCGATCGCAGCCTGCACGATTACCGGCTGAATGATATTCGGCAGGATATGCCGCACGATGATGCGGAAGTCACTGGCGCCAAGTGCGCGAGCAGCCTCGACGAATTCGCGCTCGCGCGCGGCCAGGACCTGTCCCCGAACCAGGCGGGCGTATCCCACCCATCCGCCGATGGAAAGTGCAACCACGAGATTGAATATGCCCGGGCCACGGAAGGCGACGAAGGCAATGGCGATCAGAATCCCGGGGAATGAGAGAAACGCGTTCATCAGGACCACGTTCACGAATCGGTCGATGCCGCCCCCGTAATAGCCCGCGATGGAGCCGATGATCAGCCCGACGCTGAGCGACGTCAACACGACGCAGCTGCCGACCAGCATGGAGATGCGGGCGCCATAGATCGTTCGCGAGAGAATGTCGCGGCCCAGTTCGTCAGTGCCGAACCAATGCGCCGAGGAGATGGACTCGAGCCTCTCGGGAAGGTGGATGGCAGCAGGATCCTGAGGCGCGATCCACGGGCTGAACAGCGCGAAGATGACGAAAACTGCAACCAGTACAACTCCGACGCCTGCGAGCGGATTGTCGCGCGCGTGCGATGCTAAGCGGTTGGGAGACGAGATGACGGCCGTCGACACGGTGCGTAGGGAATGTTAATTCATCCGGCAGTGGCTCAGTTCCAAAATAATAGTTTTACGATCCGTCATTCCGAAGGTCCGGCTTTTTTTTCAGCCCGGCGGCCAATCTCCATACAAAAGTTGAAACCGGAGATCCTTCCCTCCGCCTGAAAAACGGCTCCGCTCGGATGACCACCTCAAACTCTTGGCGGACTCGATTTGAACACGATCAGCCTTGAGCCCGGACGGCAAATGTGTTTCCATAAGAGAAAGTCGTGACCGCATGGATCTCTCCATGCGTGCCGTAACCTCCAACCTTTAGCCTACATTTAAGGAGGAAATCGTGAGCAAAGTCTCGTATATCCCGAAAGACTACAACTCAGTGACACCCTATCTCGTAATCCGGGGCGCAGCGCAGGCGATCGAGTATTACAAGAAAGTGTTTGGCGCCGTGGAAACCGTCCGCATGAACGGACCTGACGGCAAAGTGGGGCACGCGGAACTGAAGATCGGTAACTCGCACATCATGCTGGCGGACGAAAATCCCAGCATGGGTCAGGGACACGCGAGCGCCACAACGATCGGTGGAAGCCCTGTGAGCCTCTATGTTTACCTGCCCAACGTGGATGAAGTCGTGAAACGGGCGGCTGCCGAGGGCGCAAAAGTCCTGAAGCCTGTGGAGGACCAGTTCTATGGCGACCGCACGGGTTTCTTCCAAGATCCGTTCGGACATCTCTGGGGCGTGGCCACGCACGTAGAAGATGTCTCTCCGGAGCAGATGCGCGAGCGGATGAAGAAGGCAATGCAAGCCGCGTAGGTGGGAGTGAAAAGGCGGGGCGTTCGTGTCCCGCCTTTTTTGGTCTGCGCTCTGGTTGCAGCCACGCGCCCTTTCGCTGCGCTCAAGGCCCCGGCGCGGATCAATGGTCCGCGTTTAGGCCGCTAGGGCGATGGCTTGAAATCGAGATACGCCAGATTCATGTTGCCTTGCGTCCGGATATGTATTGTCAGGACGTTTGTTCCCGCGGCGAGGTGAAGCCGTACCAAATCCAGAGCTAGATTCCAGTGATGCCATTGCCGCCAGGCGATGGGATCGGCTGCGTTGAATGTGGTCGTGATCGTCAGGGGCGGCGTCGCGGGCTTGCCGTTTACATCCACTGAGATCGTTCCTCCACGGTTTGAGGTGTAGAGAAGATCGGCGCTGTAATCGCCCGCCCGCGCAGCTTGTACGGTGATGTTGAACCATTCCCCCGGTTCGGTCCATCCTACGTATAGTTGGTCTTCCGGAGGCTGGACGAGAGTGTAAGGACTGTTATCGATCTGGTCGTGAAACTTGGTGTACGACGTGTCGACACCCTCGACCATGCGGAATTCATTCAGGTAGGTTCCGTTGGCCGGATTCAGCGCGCCGCTGCCGTTGTTCCGGGCATCGGCATCGTGATAGGCGATGCCTTCTCCGCCCCGGTCGTAGTACGCACACTGCACTTTGCCGGGGATCTTCTGGGGACCGTCGTGGTATCGGCTGTCGGTAAAGGGAATGCCTTTGTAGTTCTTGAGAAAGGAATCCTGGGACTGACACTGGCAGCTCCCGCCGAATCCAAAACCGACGAAAGCTAGCGCAAGAAAGATAGAAAGAGAGAATGTTGCATTGCGCACGGACGATCTTACTGCCGCGTGTCTCCTGAGGCAATCGGAACATTACCGGACAGACTGCGCCGTTTCAAGCGGCGCGCCGAATCTCAATGGTCTCCTGCTTGCGATAGGGCGGCCGCACGATCAGCGGAATCACCGCGCTGCACAGCATGATGACCGCAATGATGGATAGCGCGTGCGAGTAGTGTCCCGTGCTTTGCCGGATGCGGGCGATCAGCAGCGGACCGAAGACTCCAGCGAATCCCCAAGCTGTCAGCATGAGCCCGTAAATGGAGCCTACGTTTTCCGCGCCGAAGTAATCGGCCGCGAAGGCCGGCATGGTCCCAAAACCTCCTCCATAGCAGAGCAGAATGACAAAGCACAGGATCGTGAACGCAGGAAAGCTCTGGATTCGCGGCAGGAAGAAGAACACGATGGCTTGCACGATAAACATCGAGAGGAACACCCAACGCCGGCCGATCAGGTCCGAGAACCAGGCCCACAGAAATCTGCCCGAGCCGTTCGCGATTGAAATAATGCCAACCAGTCCAGCAGCGACGGCGGCAGTCACTCCCGTGATTTCCTGGGCCATGGGCGCCGCCTGCGAGATGATCGAGATCCCGGCGGACGTATTCAGAAACAGCAGCGCCCAAAGTCCGTACCATTGCCAGGTCTGCATGGCCTCGCCGAGCGTGTAGGTCTTTGCCGAACGCTGCCTCTGCTGCGCCGGACTGGGGGACCATCCCGCAGGCCGATAATCTGCCGGGGGATCTTTCATGAAGAACGCTGGGATTGTGACTGCGATCAGATAGGCGATTCCCAGGATGGCAAATGTCCGCATTACGCCGACGCTCACGATTAACCGGCTCGCAATGGGAGCGGTAATGAGGGCGCCGGCTCCGAATCCAGCGACGGCGATGCCGGTAATCATGCCGCGACGGTCCGGGAACCATTTCACCAGGGTGGCGACGGGCACGATGTAGCCCAATCCCAAGCCAATTCCACCCAAGAGGCCATACGAGATATAGAGCCAGTAGAGATGTCCGGCTGAGAAACTCGCCAGGAAGACGCCGATTCCGTAGAACAATCCCGCCGCAATGGCTACGACGCGGGGTCCGGAACGCCGCATCCACAGGCCGCCTATGAAGGAGGCAAAACCCAGGGTGAGGATCGCAATCGTGAATGCCAGCGTGACCTGCGAGATCGTCCATCCGTAAGCGCGCGTGAGGGGTATGCGGAAAACGCTCCAGGCATACACCGCGCCTAGCGCGATCTGGATGATTACGCCGGCAACGGCAATGGCCCAGCGATTGGTGCGAGTACCGGAATTTGGCATGGGAATAGGATTCGCATGGAGAAGCGGCTGTTGTCGGTGATTTGTGGCGGTCTTTTCCGTCAGATGAATGGAACCACCGGAACATGGACCATCCGCAATACCTAAGGTGGCTACGACATGGAGGGATACGCCGCCGGAGCGGAGGAGCTGCGTGCGGCCGAGCGTGAGCTGATCCGGCAGTAAAGGCTGCCCGCAGGTAGGAGTAAACAAGGAGACTCTCCGGACGGCGGGCCGTCCTCCGCAGCAATCCACTCACTGGCGGATTCGCGGATTGGCCACGGAATACAAGACATCCGTGAGAAAGTTCACGGCGACATAGGTGAGGCCGATCGCTAAAATGCAGCCCTGCACGAGGTAGTAATCCCGAGCAGAGATCGCCTGGATGGTAAGGCGGCCGATGCCGGGCCAAGAAAAAATCGTCTCAGTGACGATCGCACCCGCGAGCAATGCACCGAATTGCAGCCCTAGAACGGTCAAAATGGGAATCATGGCATTGCGCAGCGCGTGGCGATACACCACGGTTCTCTCCGGCAGTCCCTTGGCACGGGCGGTGCGGATATAGTCCTGGCTGAGTTCCTCGAGCATCGAGGTGCGCACCATGCGTGTGAGGATCGCCGCTAATCCACTTCCCATCGTGATCGCGGGAAGGATGAGATTCGCAAACGATCCCGCGCCGGAGACCGGGAGCCACGCCGCTTTGATCGCGAACAGCAAGATGAGAATTGGTCCAAGCGCGAAATTCGGGAAAGATAGTCCGAAAAGGCTTACCACTGAAAGTAGCCGGTCGTCCCAGCGGTTGCGGCGGCGGGCTGAGCGGATCCCCGCAGGAATGGAGAAGACGATCGCAATGAACAGCGATGCCAGCGTGAGCTGAACCGTGTAGGGGTAGCGCTGAGTGATGAGCTGAGCGACGCTCTGGTTGTATCGGATCGAGCGCCCTAGATTCCCGTGGATTACTCCCTCCCAGTACAGGACATATTGGTCTCGGAGCGGGAGGTCCAGCCCATAAGCATGGCGCGTGGCAGCGATGTCAGAGGGGGGTGCGCCTTCGCCAAGCATCTGTTGGATGGGATCTCCCGGCACGAGGTGAATCAGGAGGAAGACGATGCTAACGACCAGCCAGATGACTGGGAGGGCATAGAGGACGCGTTGGAAGAGGTTTTTCAGTTCCTTCTATCGCCGATGTACGTGGAGTTCTCAGAACATGGTGAGCCGAGCGCGAGCTCAGTCGCCGACTTGCTTGGCAGCTTCGGGTTCGCCTTCCACCTTCGCCGTCTTTTCGATTCGGACCCTGGCAATGCGATGGCCTTCCAGTTCCTCGACTGTGTAACGGCGGCCTTCGAACTCAAAGCTTTCCCGCAGTTTCGGAATCCGCTGCAACCGCGCCATGATGAATCCGGCGAGGGTTTCGAATCCAGCATCGTGAGGCAGGATCAGCCCGTATTCGGTTTCGAGATCGCGAATGTTTACCGAACCTTCCAGCACCATGACCGACTCATCCTCCAAAGCTGGCTCGCTGGGCATGATATCGAATTCGTCTTCGATATTCCCTACCAGCTGTTCGAGGATGTCCTCGACGGTAATCACGCCAGCGGTCGAGCCGAACTCGTCGACAACAACGGCCAGGTGCCGGCGACGCTCCTTAAACTCGGCGAGCAGTTGGTCGAGCACCTTCGTCTCCGGAACGACCAGCACGTCATGCATGATCTGGCCGATTTGCACTTTGGAGATGCGGGTCGAGGTTGTCTGGCCCAGGTTGCTCAAGCGCAGGCGCATCCAGCGCATAAGGTCTTTGTAATAGAGAACTCCGACAATGTGCTCCGGACCGCGCAGCGGATCGTAGATGGGAATGCGCGAATGCTGGCCCTCGACCACGCGGGCCAGGGCATCATCGAGCGTGAGGTCGGAGGGCAGGGAAAAAATGTCGGGACGCGCCACCATGACCTCGCGCACCGTGGTACTGTCGAGTTCAATGGCATTGTGAATCATCTCCTCCTGGAACTCCGGAATTTGGCCAAACTGGCGGCTGGCAGTCACGATCAGTTTCAGTTCGTCAGGGGAATGTACCGCCCCGCCGCGGCGCGTCAGCTGTGCTCCAAACAGCCGGAGAACAAGCCCTCCGGAGCGCCGCATGAAAAACAGGATCGGGCGAGTGATGGTCAGAAATGCTTCCATCGGCGGGCCTACGGCGAGGGCAATCTGCTCCGCCCTTTGCAGAGCCAAGGTCTTGGGCACCAGCTCGCCCAGGATCACGTGCATGTAGGTGATCAAGCTGAAGGCAATCGCGATCGCAATCGTGTGCGCGTAAATGGCAATATGCGGTACGCGATGAACGAACTGCATGTTTTCTACAAGGCGGGCAACCATGGGTTCTCCAATCCAGCCTAACGTGAGGCTGACCATGGTGATGCCCAACTGGACACCGTTCACTACTTCGTCAAGATGTTGGTGAAGGCGTTGCACGACTCGGGCGCCAATGCGTCCGGCTTCGATGAGTTGCAGGATGCGAGTCTCGCGGACGCTCACCAGCGCAAACTCGGCTGCCGCGAAGAAGGCGTTGGCCGCAACCAGGAGCATGATAAGAAACACCCGGAGCAGCACAAAAGCGATCATGGAGAGCTAATTTTAACATTTCAAAGCAGTTCCAATGTCTGAGGTAGCTCCACAAGGGTGCGCGGAATCACAAAAAACGAAGTGACAGTTCGCTATCCTTTTCCGTGCAGCCGGGGTCTAACCGATTGACCGACAAAGGCTGCACATTCCGGTCACCTTCACATCCGTGGCAAACATTTTTTGAACCTTTCCAAAAAAACAGGAACAAAACCGATTCCGGGGACGTACATAAGAAGTGAGAACGCTAAATCTCAATACCACCCTTTCACCGAGCATGAAATGGGCGGGTCTCCGGAACACTCTCTCTGGCTCTATTCCAAGGAGGCTTTGTGAACGGCAACGGCAATCATAAAAAGAAACGGCGCAGAATCTGGATCTGGAGCGGCGTCGCGGCCGCGATCGTACTGCTGATCGCTGGGGGAGTTATCGCGGCAACTCGGGGTGGGACTAAGATCGATCCCACAAAGCTGGCGAAAGTCGAAAAGGGCGACCTGGCTAAGAGCGTGGTCGCCACCGGCAAAGTGACCCCGATCACAAAAGTTGAGATCAAGTCCAAAGCCAGCGGCATCGTCAAGAAGCTATATGTCGACTACGGCGACCGCGTGAAACAGGGACAACTCCTGGCCCAGCTGGACAAGGTCGAGATCGAGGCACAAGTCGAGCAGTCCAAGGCCGCACTCGAGGCTGCCGAGGCCAACGGGAAAGGTTCGCAAGCGGATTTCGAGCGGGCCAAGGTGGATGCAGAAGGTCCAGATGTTCCGTTGTTGAAACGCGCCTATGAGCGGGCGCTCGGCATGGCGAAGGACGGAGTTGTTTCGGCTTCAGCCCTCGATGATGCCCAGAAAAATTACGAGCTGGCGCTGAACAAACAGAACGTGGCCAAGGCGCAAGTCACCGTATTGAAGGCCAAGATTGCGCAGGCGAATGCACAGGTCGCGGAGGATCGGGCCAACTTGAAGCAGTTGGAAGAGCAGCTCAGCTATACGGATATCGTTTCGCCTATCAACGGAATCGTGCTTTCGCGCGACGTGCAGGTGGGCGATGCGGTCAGCTCGATTCTGGTACTGGGATCGTCCGCAACCCTTGTCATGACACTCGGCGATACCAGCGAGGTATACGTCAAGGGCAAGGTCGACGAGAGTGATATCGGCAAGGTGTATCTGGGGCAGCGTGCCCGGATCAAGGTGGAATCTTTCAAGGACAAGACCTTCGACGGCAAGGTGACCAAGATTTCACCCATGGGCGTGGAGAAAGATAATGTCACCACGTTCGAAGTGCGCGTCTCGATCCAGAATCCAGGCGGCGAACTGAAAGCCGAGATGACGGCCAACGCAGAGATCATCCTCGAAGAACACAAGAACGTACTGCAGATTCCGGAAGGCGCCATCCTCTACGACAAGGACAAGAAAGCGTCCGTAGAGATCCCCAATCCGAAAGGCAAGGACGGCAAGGACAAAGTCGCCGTCAATATCGGAATTTCGAACGGCGCCAAGACCGAAGTCTTGAGCGGGCTGAAGGAAGGCGATCAGGTGGTGTTGCAGTAAAGCAAGGTTTCAAAGTTTTCAAACTTTCGGAGTTCCGTTTCCGCGAGGTTCTTTGAAACCTTGAAACTCTGAAAGATCGGCACTTGCGCCTATCCAGGCCGGAGCCGTTGAGCCATGACTCTCTCTGAAATTCTTCGACAGGCCGTAGCTACATTCCGGGCGCACAAGATGCGGACTTTCCTCACGATGTTCGGCATCATCTGGGGAATCGCTTCGGTGATCCTGCTGGTAGGGCTCGGCCGTGGATTCATTGTCGACCAGAAGAAGCACATGGAGACGCTGGGCAAAGACCTGGTCATCGTCTGGGGAGGGCGCACCAGCGCACAGGCCGGTGGACGAGCTGCGGGACGAGAGATTCACTTGAATGTAGACGATGCCAACCTGATCCGCGACGAGTGCTACATGATCAAGAACGTCAGCCCCGAACTGCAACGCACCATTCCGGAAGTGAGCCAGTTCAATTCGGCGAACCGGGGCGTCATCGGGATGTGGCCCTCTTACCAGGTGTTTCGATCCTTGAAGCTTTCCGAGGGGCGGCTGATTACGGACGATGACGAGCGTGAGGGCCGGCGCGTGGTGGTATTGGGATATGCCGCGAACCGCCAGTTGTTCCCCGGACAGCCAGCGATCGGCGCGACTGTTCTGGTGAAGAGCATCCCCTACACCGTGGTCGGAGTTCTCCAGGAGAAGAAGCAGAACAGCAGCTATAGCGGACCCGACAATGATTATCTTTTCGCGCCCTACTCGGCGGTATCGCGCGACTTCCCGCCTCCGGAGAAACCGGGCGCCGGCATCACGCGCGGATATCTGGACGATATTGTCTTTGAAGTAGCTGATCCAGAGGAACACGAAGCCGCAGTCATGCAGGTGCGGCGGTCGATCGCTCGAGTACGGCACTTCGATCCAACGGATAAAGACGCGCTCTTTATCTGGGATACGATGGACGGGGCCAAGCAACTGGCGCGCATCTTCGACGTGGTCACCTTATTCTTCGGCTGCGTCGCCGTCGTCACCTTATGCCTGGGCGGGATCGGCGTGATGAACATCATGCTGGTATCGGTCACGGAGCGAACCCGCGAGATTGGCACCCGAAAAGCAATGGGGGCGACCAAGCGCGACATTCTCCGGCAATTCTTCGCGGAGTCCGCCATGCTGACCATCGGAAGTGGCATCCTGGGATTGAGTGTGGGGCTGGGAACCTGTATCGCGATCGAGACCTTGCCTCTGCCTGATTTCGTGCCGCATCCGATTGTTTCGCCGATTTCGATCATCGCTTCAATTTTGACGCTTTCCCTGATTACCGTGACGGCGGGCATGTATCCGGCCCGTCGCGCGGCCGATATGACGCCCGTGGAGTCGCTTCGCTATGAATAACGCTCATACTCTCCTCACAAATAGCAGGCATGGCCTTAGGGCCCTTGCAACCGCGCTCGTTGTTTTCGCTTCTACAGCCGTCTTCGCCTCCACACCCGCAGGACACTTCGAGAAGTCACTTTCGGTGAATGGGCCCGTGAACCTGGAAGTGCTCACGCGTTCGGGCAATGTGACGGTCCGGGCCGGCTCACCTGGCTCGGTCTTCATCCGCGGGAAAATCTTCGTCGGCGACAGCTGGTTGTTCGGCGGCCGCCAGGGCGATGTACATGCGATCGAGCAAAATCCACCAATACACCAGGACGGCAACAGCGTTCACATTGACTACGTCAGTGAGCGGAATATTTCGATCGATTACGAGATTACCGTTCCTGCTGACACTTCGGTTCGATCTCATAGCGGGTCGGGAGATCAGATTGTTGAAGGCACCCACGGAAATCTGGAAGTCCAGACCGGTTCGGGAGACGTGCGCCTTGCCAACCTTAGCGGAGAAGTGCGGCTTCAGACCGGATCAGGAGATATACGCGGCCACGGAGTTTCCGGGGCTGTGACGGGCGGAACCGGAAGCGGGAACGTTGAGATAGAAGAAGCCGGCACCGGCGATCTCGATCTGCACACAGGATCCGGCAACATCCACGTTCGTGGGATCCAAGGGGCCTTTCGCGGAGAAGCCGGCAGCGGCGATATCACTGCTGAAGGCGCGCAAACCGGATCCTGGGACATTCACACCGGCTCGGGGACCGTCAGTGTACGGCTGCCCGGAAACGCGGCTTACGATGCCGACATTGCCACCAGTTCCGGCTCCATCGACCTGAACTCTCCGATCGAGATGACGGTGCAAGGCCGCGTGGAGGAGACGCGCCGGCACATTCGCGGCAAGGTGCGCGGAGGCGGCCCGAGTCTGTCGATACGGACCGGTTCGGGAGATATCCGGGTTCAGTAGGGCAGGAGCGGCGTGAAGCGTTTGCACCAGGGTTGGCTATGTTCCTGAAAGAGCTCATTTCGCAAGGGTGGAAAGCGCTGATGCGGGATCGCATGCGCTCGGCGCTGACGATGCTGGGCATCGTCTGGGGTCTCGCGTCCGTCGTTCTGCTGTTGGCCTACGGACAGGGGCTCGGCGGTTGCGTCTTGAGCGCGTTCTCGAACATGGGCAACAACGTGATCGTTTTGTGGCCCGGCCAGACCAGCATGCAAGCGGGAGGTCAAAGGGCGGGGAAAGCCGTGAAGTACGAACTCGAAGATGTGGAGGCGATCCGCAACGACGTTCCGATCGTGCGCGCCGTCAGCGGCGAGATCGACCGCAGCTTCGCATTCAAGATCGGGACACGGGTGGTTTCTTTGCAGGTGCGCGGCGTCGATATGCCCTACGGACAAATGCGCAAGCTCGAGATTGACGACGGGCGCTACTTTAATGAGTCGGATTTCGCTGACCATCGCCGGGTCGTCATCCTCGGCTATCAGGCAGCCAAGAAAGTGTTCCAAGGTGCGCCCGGTGCCGGGCAGCACGTCGAGATCGGCGGCCTCGATTTCGAGGTTGTCGGCACGATGAGCAACAAGATCCAGGACTCCATGTACCAGGGCCCGGATAACGAAGACGCGTTTATCCCGTTCGCGATGATGAGAGATCTGAAGAACATTCGCGATCCCGATGAAATCATCATTCAACCGGCGGCAGCCGAACTGAATACGCGAGCGCTGGCAGCGGCGCGCGAAGCGATCGCGCGCAGGCACCACTTCGATCCCAAAGACGACAAGGCCGTGCCGGCATGGGACACGATCGAAACGCGCGGCATGATCAATGCATTCTCTTACGGCCTGCAGGCAGTGCTCGGATTGATCGGGGTTTGCACGCTGGCGGTGGGCGGCATCGGCGTGATGAACATCATGCTGGTATCCGTCACGGAACGCACCCGGGAGATCGGGCTGCGGAAGGCAATCGGCGCACGCCCGCGGCATATCCTGGTGCAATTCCTGCTGGAGGCACTCGTACTCACCTTCATCGGCGGATTGATCGGAATCGGCGTGGCAGAGTTCCTGACCTGGGTAATCCCGCCCATGCCGCTCTACGACGAGTTCTACAAGACGACGGATCATCAGGGCGCAATCTTCCTTCATGCATCCATGGGGGTGATGGTGGTTTCCTTCATAATATTGTCGATGGTAGGGATTGTGTCCGGATTCTTCCCTGCCCTGAAGGCATCGCGGCTGAACCCGATCGAAGCACTTCGCTACGAGTAGGTCTTCGCTTCATTTCTTGACCTTGAAACCGGCATCTCCTGATGCGCGTGCGCCATTAGCGATTTCCCGGGATAGTCGGTACAATTCCGTCCAAAGTTCTGCACTGAAGTTTGGCTGCGAAGGTCTGAGTGTCCCGTCGAAGTTATCGTTTAAGCCGGTGGTGTCTGTCGCAACGATATCTCTTTGCCGCCACCCTGATTCCCATTTTCCTTTTGCCCCTGCGCGCGTTACGCGGCGAACCCGCACCTCAGCGTTCCACCCCATTAGCATCGGTGCCCACGGAAATTCGCGTCTCGTCGACCGATTGGTGGCCTATGACGGGGAGTTCGGATCGTAGCCAATATGTCGGAACGTCTGCCTGCGCCAAGTGCCATGCGGAAAAGACCGCGTCCCAGGTGAAGACTTCCATGGCGCGCGCAGGGTTTCGAGCCGCCGATTCCGAATGGCTGGTAAAAAATCCCGACCTGTCGCTTCACCTGGGTGCTTACGATTACCGGCTTACTACGAAAGACGGCGACGTGAAGCTCTCGGTTACCGACGGGAGAGATAGCACAACGAAAAGACTGGAATGGGCGCTCGGGGACGGCAGCTTCGGGCAAAGTTATGTTTATCGGGAAGAGAACAAGTATTACGAAGCTCAACTGAGTTTCTACACGAGAATTCATGCCCTGGACACCACGACCGGGCACATGGAACCAAGAACGATCCAAACTGCCGCCGGCGGGCTGACTTCGCCGAAGACGATTCGCTTGTGCTTCGGATGTCATTCGACTGCATCCGCAACCAATGATCGGTTCGATCCCGACAAGGCTACGATGGGCGTGACTTGTGAAGCCTGTCATGGCCCTGGTGCGCAACACGTCGCGCTGATGTCGATGGAAGGCCAGAATGCAAAGGGATCGATTATGAATCCAGCCAGCCTGAGCCCTCCCGATCTGGTTGACTTTTGCGGCGCGTGCCACCGGACATCGGCGGATGCAATCCTAGCTGGAGCCGAGACGGCCGGCGTCAGCAGCGTGCGCATGCAACCCTATCGGCTGGAAAAGAGCAAGTGCTGGGGTAAAGGTGATGCCCGGATTACTTGCGTCGCCTGCCACGATCCGCATGTTCAGATCGTGCGGGATGCCTCAACCTACGATACGAAGTGCCTGCGGTGTCATGTGCAGAAAGGAGCCACACGCCTACCGGCAGGGTTTGCGCCGGGTTGCAAGGTGCAGACGAAAAACTGCGTGACTTGTCACATGCCGGAGATTGAGGTGCCGGGCACGCACACACTTTTTATAGATCACTGGATCCGCATCAATCAGCCTGGAGCCCCTTATCCTGACTGAAGTTGGTCCACACTTCCCCTCATAGATTCCAGATCTAGTGCTCTGACTTCGAGAGCGCCGGTTCCTCGAATTTTGCGTCGTCGACCGACAGGTTCCGCTCCATGTGCTCGATCTGGATAGTGAAACTACTACCGGGCCGCGCGATCGTCCATCGGAACGGGACTTTCATCCCATTCTCGTCGCGGTAGTCGCCATAATCCACCTGGGCCGGATTGAGACCGAGCGGCGTGTCGATATAGCGTTTCATCCGCAGGAGCAATCCCGAATCCTGGTCGAAGAACAACTCCACCGGCGGGTACTTCTCGCGTAGTCCCGCCAGCACGTACACCGGGTGCCCATCAATCTTCTCCGAGGGGCGCGCCTCGAATTTCGTGAAAATGCGTTTCGGATCCACCGAGAACTGCGGATCGGCATCCAACCGCGCGGCATCGAGTTCGGCGGTGCTCATCTCGTGCGTTCCCCGGCCGGGACTTGTCATCCAGCCGACGTGCGTATTGTAGGCGGTAATGTTGTCGCCACCCGGGAAACGGACCGTCGTCACGCGGTATTCCGGGCCCTTGGTCAGGACCTCCACCGGGAATTGCGCGGCGCCCACGGTCATGATCCCTTTCTCCAGGCTCGTCGAGAACTTAGGAGCGGAAGCGCTCGTCGACACGGCATGCAAATACCTCTCCAAAACCGCATCCGGCGCTGGAGGTTTGTCCGCGTTCGCTTCAGAATTCGGCTTGGATTCCCGCGTCGCCGTCGCGGGTTCGTCTCCGATAGCCGGCACCGCAAAGGGCTTGTTGGCTCCTCGATGACACGAATAGCAGGTAACTTCTTTTTCTCCCTTGAAGTTTTCCTGATTGATTGCAGACATCATCTGGATCATCTTGCGGGCTGTCTTTTTGGGTTCCTTATCGTCTTTATCGAATGCTTTCTCCACGTGGCAAAAATCGCACTGCACTCCAAGCGACGCACTTATGAACTGCATCGCCGGAATGAGTTGGTCGGCGGGAATTCCTTTCAGCGCCTGGATATTTTTGAACGCCTGCTCTGCGTTCTTTGGTAAAGGAGTGCTTGCCTCTTT
>Ga0335071_10004152_pt1 | contig 15151 bp, 9 predicted proteins | sample Lox_Sample_15_FD_206724 | JGI IMG/M metagenome (GOLD analysis project Ga0335071, IMG submission 206724) | Soil microbial communities from Loxahatchee National Wildlife Refuge, Florida, United States - Lox_Sample_1.5 | ecosystem: Environmental > Terrestrial > Soil > Wetlands | place: USA: Florida... | reverse complement strand
CACCGCGCCGCCGGGGATCGCCACCTCGCGGTAGTAGCTGGCGTCGTTGCCCGGGACCAGCTTCGCGCCGGTCTCCTTCGCCACCTGTTCGGCGCCGCTCGCCGCGTAGGCCCGCTGCCACTGGTCGAGCGTGTGGTCGAAGATGCTGACGGACTTGGCCCCGGCCTCGAAGCACTGGGTCACCACCCGGCGCAGCAGTTCGGGATGGGTGTTGGCGCCGTGCTCCGGCGGCGTGTCGAAGCTGATGTTGGGCTTGATGACCACGGTCTGGCCGGGCCGGACAAAGGCCGCCATGCCGCCGAGTTCGGCCAGGGCCCGGTCGCACATCGCGGTCCGGCTGCCGTCGCGCACGGCGACCAGGACCGGTTTGCCGGGCGCGGCGGCGGCGGGCTCCGGGAGGGTGGCGGCGAGCAGGGGGCGCACGCGGAGGAGCGGGGCGGCGGCGCCCAGGGCCAGCCCGGCTTTGAGGAAATCGCGGCGGGTATTCATGGCGGGAAGCAATGAGGCGGCGGGCCGCGCCGGCGGCGGGTCCGCAGGATTCAGGCTATACCCGCCGCGGGGGCGGGACACCGCATGATTTGCCGAAAGCGCGGCAAATCTTGGCTAGCCCCCGGGGGCGGCGGCGGGGGCCGTGACCGCGGCCACCCGGCGGGCCGGCACCGGCTCCGGGCGGTCGCGCCACGCCAACAGGATCACCAGCGCGAGGGCGCAAAGCGCCGTGCAGGCCAGAAACACCGCCCGGAACCCGTACCCGGAGGCGAGGACGCCAAACGCGAGGTATCCGGCCGTGGAGCCGACCCGGCCGGCGACGGCGTAGAGGTTGGTCGCGGTGCCGGGCTGTTCCGGCAGGAAGTTCTGGAAGAAGGTGATGGCAATGCCGCCCACCACCGCGGTGATGGCCGCGCTCAGCACCTGCAACGGGTAGACCTGCCACGGCGCGCGGACCACGGCGAGCAACAGGTAATAGACGAACGCGAGCACCACCGAGATCCGGATGAGCCGGGCCTGGTCGGACTTGGTGGCGAGCAGGCCGAAGAAGAGCATGAACGGAATCTCAAAGGCCGGGGCGATGCTGTAGATGATCCCGACCTGCTGGCCGGTGCCGCGAAGCACGTTCAACACCAGCAGCGGCAGGTTCATCATCCCCATGGTGCTCGAGGCGAAGAGCAGGGCGAACCCGACAAAGTACGCGAGCACGTCGGACCGCGCGAGCGCCTGACGCAGGGGCACCCGGGCCGCCGCCGCCCGGGCCGATTCGGACGGCGGGGTGAACGGCACGAACGCCAGCGTGATCAGCACGAACAGCAGAAAGCAGAGCGCGGCCACCAGGAACATGCCGCGAAAGTGGTAGCGCAGCATCACCCACGCGGCCACCGCCGGGCCGGCCGTCCAGGAGACGGAGAAGAACAGCCGGAACACGTTCATGTAGAGCGAGGCCGAGCTGGGACGGATCGCGGAGCGCGTCATCAGGTCCCGCGCATAGGCGAACAGCTGCGAGAACGTGATCGAGGAAATGCCGCCCAGCACACACCCGATCACCGTCAGCCCGACCACGTTGCGCACATAGGCGTAGCCGAGGTAGCTCAGCGCGCCCGTCGCGCCGCCGATCAGCAGCACGGTGCGGCGGGACATCCGGGTGTCGGACCAGCGGGCGAGCGCGGTGCTGATGGCGATGCCGCTCAGCGAGGTGGCGGTCATGAAGACGCCGAAGGTCAGCGGGCTCATCCCGACCTCGATCGTGCCGAACATCGAGAAGAACGGCGTGACGAAGGAGAAGGCCAGTCCGACCAGCAGGTTGCAGGCGAGCAGCACGGCGAAGCCGCGATGGCTCAGAAAGGTGCGGACCGGGATCAGGAGATGCTGCATGCGGGAGACGGGGCGCCCCGGGCCGGGGGCCGGCCGCGGGGCACAAACGTTGATCGAAAGGCGGAACCCGGGCGCGCGCCGGAATCAGCGCACGACGCGGGCGCTGCCGCCGCCCATCGTCTTCTCCACTTCCTTGCGGGTGGCCATGGAGGTGTCGCCCGGCGTGGTCATGGCCAGCGCGCCGTGGGCGGCGCCGTAATCGACCGCCTTCTGCGGATCGTTGGCCGCGAGGAAGCCGTAGATCAGGCCGCTGGCAAAACTGTCGCCGCCGCCGACCCGGTCGAGGATCTCGAGCGCCGGGTACTGGCGGCTCTCGTAGAACTTCCCGGCGTGCCAGCAGATCGCGCTCCAGTCGTTCTTCGTCGCGGTGATGACGCGGCGCAGGGTGGTGGCGGCGACCTTGAAGTTGGGGAACTCCGCCACAGCCTTCTCGATCATCTTCTTGAACGCCGCGGTCTCGATGTTGCTGATGTTGTGGTCGAGCCCCTCGACCTCGAAGCCGAGGGAGGCGGTGAAGTCCTCCTCGTTGCCGATCATGACGTCGACGTACTTCGCGATCTCGCGGTTGACCTCGCGGGCCTTCTTCTGCCCGCCGATGCTCTTCCAGAGCGAGGGGCGGTAGTTCAGGTCGTAGGAGACGAGCGTGCCGTGCTGCTGCGCGGCCTTGACCGCCTCGATCACCAGGGCGGCGGTGGTCTCGGACAGCGCGGCGAAGATGCCGCCGGTGTGCAGCCAGCGCACGCCGCGCTTCCCGAAGATGGCGTCCCAGTCGAAGTCGCCGGGCTTGAGCTGGCTGGCGGCCGAGTGGCCGCGGTCAGGGATGCCGACGGCGCCGCGGAGGCCGAAGCCGCGCTCCGTGAAGTTCAGCCCGTTGCGCACGGACCGGCCGATGCCGTCGTCCTCGCGCCACTTGACGTAGTCGACCGCGACGCCGCCCTGGAGGACGAAGTCCTCGAGCAGGCGGCCGACGTCGTTCTCCACGAAGGCGGTGCAGACCGCGGTGCGCAGGCCGAAGCATTTGCGCAGGCCGCGGGCGACGTTGTACTCGCCGCCGCCCTCCCAGACCTGGAATTCACGGGCGGTGCGGATGCGGCCCTCGCCCGGGTCGAGGCGGAGCATGATCTCGCCGAGCGAGATTTCGTCGAACTGGCACTGGTCGGCGGGCTTGATCTTGAGGCTCATGGCGGAAGCGGGTGGCGGGGGACGGGTTCAGGTGGCGACAGGGAAATCGGCCTGGTACCAGGTGGGCTGGCGGCACTCTTCGGCGATCTCGTTGAACGCCTTGATCTCGGCCTCGGTGAAGAGCAGGCCGCCGTTCTTCGCCGAGCGCGCCGCGGCCTCGGCCTCGATCTGGCCGGGGAGCATGCACGCCTCGTTGCCGTGGCCGAGGATGTCGGCGATGACGGCCTTGACGTTGGCCGCCTGGTCGCGTCCGCCGGCGAAGGCGCCGGCGTTCATGGCGTCGGGATGCCAGACCTGGAAGAAGAAGCAGCAGGCGTGTTTTTCCTGGGGCTCGCGGTCCCAGCGGTTGCGCAGGGTGGGGAGCGAGCCGCCGATGAGGGCGGCGACGAGCTCGTTGATCAGGGAGAGGCCGTAGCCCTTGTGCGCGCCGAACGGCAGGAGGTATTTCGCCTTCGCCGGGTCGGTGGTCGGCGCGCCGCTCTCGTCCACCGCGGCGCCGGGCGGGAGCTGCTTGCCCTCGCGGGCGAGCTGCTGGACGCGGCCCATGGCCACGACCGAGGTGGCCCAGTCGATGACGATGGGGTAGCCGATCGCGGCGGTCGTGGGGAAGCCCCAGGAGTGGGGGTTGGTGCCGAGGGTGGGGAACTTCCCGCCGAACGGCACGACCTCGGCAAGCGCCGCCGTGCAGTTGGTGTAGGCGATGTAGCCCTTCTGGGCGGCCTCCATCACGTAGCCGCCGCCCCAGAGGTAGTGGAAGGCGTTGTCGACCGAGACCATCCCCACGCCGTAGCGGTCGGCGAGTTTCATCGCGGTGTCCATCGCGGCGTAGGCCGTGGCCTGGCCGAGCTTGCGGTTGGCGTTCCAGACCTGGGCGCCGCGGAAGCGCGTCTTGATCTTCTCGATCTTGGCCTTGGGCACGCAGCCCTGCGCGCCGCTGCCAAACAGGTGGTCGAGGTGCAGGGCCTTGATCGCGTTATGGGTGCGGATGCCGTGGCGCGTGGCCTGGGCGCAGAAGCGGGCGGCCGCGGCCGCCTCCGTGGGGGAAAAGCGGCGGCGGCGGTAGGCCGCCTCGACGAGGGCGTTGTGCCGCGCCTCGGGAACGACGTAGAAGGTTTCAGACATGGGAGGATAGGGAAGGGCGGAGGCGCGGCGGGATCAGACCACCTTCCTGACCGGCACCTCGGGATTGACCTGCGCGATGGGTTTCTCGCCGTTCATGGCGAGGATGAGATTCTTCACGGCCGTGGTGGCCTGACGGACGACGCTCTCGAAGGTGCGGGACGCCACGTGCGGCGTGATGACGCAGTTGGGCAGCTTGAGCAGCGGGTGGTCGGCTGGCGGCGGTTCGACGTCGAGGACGTCGGCGCCGTAGCCGCCCACCTGCCCGGACTGCAGGGCGGCGACCAGGTCGGAGGTGTGGACGATCTCGCCGCGGGCGCAGTTCAGGATCAGCACGCCCTTCTTCATCTTGGCGATCGACCGGGCGTTGATCAGGTCGCGGGTCTCGGGCGTGAGATTGGTGTGGAGCGAGAGGTAGTCGGCGGCGGCGAAGACCTCGTCGAGCGAGGCCGCGCGCCGGACGGCGTGGGCGGCGGCAAACTTGTCGTCCCAGTAGACGTCGAACGCGATGACGTTCATCCCGAAGGCGCGGGCGCGGATCGCGACCTCCTTGCCGATGCGGCCGAGGCCGACGATCCCGATCGTCTTGTCGAGCAGCTCGTGGCCGGTCCTGCGCTTCCAGCCGCCGGCGCGCGTGGAGTCGGTGTGGAAGAGCAGGCTCTTCTCAAGGGCGAGCAGGAGCAGGAAGGTGTGTTCGGCGACGGTCGTGTGGTTGACGCCCGGGGTGAACAGGACGGGGAGCCCGAATTCGGTCGCGGACTTGACGTCGATCTTGTCGACCCCGATGCCGTATTTGCTGATGACCTTGAGGCGCGGCCGGGCCTTCTCGAGCACCCGGCGGGTGATGGCGTCGTCGCCGCAGATGTAGCCGTCGACGTCGCCGACGAGCGCGAGGGTGTCGGCCTCGTTCAGCGGGCCGCGGGCGGTGACGAGCTCCCAGCCGGTGGCGGCCAGCAGCTGGTGGTGGGCGCCGGGCGTGTCCTGAAAGGAGGTGGTGGTGAGCAGAATGCGGGTCATGGGCGGATCGGGGGACGGCATGATGTTCGCGGCCCGACCGCGGGGGCTGTCAATCCTATACGCGACCGGGGGCCCGCGACGCCAAGGACACGTGTCCTTGTCAGTGTCAGCCAAGGCCGATCGGGGAGGGATGTCGAGATTGACCTTTTTTTCCCAACCGGGGCGGGGATGGTGCGGCTGCGGGGAATTGAACCCCGAACACCTGCTTGGAAGGCAGAGGTTTTACCGTTAAACTACAGCCGCGCCGGAGGGGTACGAGCGTTTACCGCGGCGGGTCTCGGTCAAGCCTTCGTTTGTCCGGCGGCCGCGGCGCGGGGCGCGAACCCCGCCGCGCCGAGAAAGTAGTTGCGCGAGCCGGTGAACGAGACATTTAATCGCCCCGGTTATGGCTTTCATCTCGACGGCTTCTTCGGGCCAGGCTGCGCCCCTGCGCCAGGCGGAACCCAAGGCGCCGAAGCGTGATTTCCGGGCCGCCCAGGCCCTGGCCAAACAAAAGTCGGTCGAGAAGCGGGCCAAGCGCTACAAGCTGCCGCTGGGCGAGCTGGCGATCTTCACCCAGCAGATCTCCTCGCTGCTCGTCGCCGGTCTGCCCCTGGTCCAGTGCCTCGAGGCCCTGCAGGACCAGACGGAGGATCCCGTTTTCCGCGTGATCATCCGCGACGTGCGCGCCGACATCTCCTCGGGTAACTCGTTCTCGGCGGCGGTGAAGAAATTCCCCCGCGCCTTCAACGCGCTCTTCATCTCCATGGTCGAGGCCGGCGAGGCGTCCGGCGCGCTGGCGGAGATTCTCGGCAAGGTGGCGTCCTATTTCGAGTCCACGGTGAAGCTGACCAAGAAGGTCAAGTCGGCCATGACCTACCCGATCGCGGTCATCTCCCTGGCCATCGCCCTGGTGAACGTGCTGCTTATTTTCGTCATCCCGGTGTTCGCCGCGATGTTCGCCGACTTCGGCGCCAAGCTGCCGGCGCCGACCCAGGCGCTGATCGACACCAGCAATTTCCTCAAGCACAACTTCCACTGGATCGTGCTGGGCGTGGTGGGGGTGTGGTGGCTGGCGAAGCGGGTGCTGGCCACCCCCAAGGGGCGCCGCATGAAGGACCTCGGCCTGGTGCGGGCGCCGATCTTCGGCGGCCTGATCCACAAGATCGCGCTCAGCCGTTTCTGCCGCACCTACGCCACGCTGATTCGGTCAGGCGTGCCCATCCTGCGCACGCTGGAGATCGTCGCGGGGGCCAGCGGCAAGGTCCAGGTCGAGGACGCCTGCGCCGAGATCGCCAAGCACGTCAGCCAGGGCGGGCAGGTGTCGGAGGTGCTCGCGGTGAATTCCTTCTTCCCGCCCATGATGAAACACATGGTCAAGGCGGGCGAGACCACCGGCAACGTCGACGGGATGATGAACAAGATCGCCGACTTCTACGACACCGAGTGCGATGCCACCGTGGCCGCGCTCACCTCGCTGATCGAGCCGTTGCTGATCGTCTTCCTCGGCGTGGTGGTCGGCGGCATTGTCATGGCCATGTTCCTGCCCATCTTCCAACTGGGCGCGGTGGCCGGCGGCGTGAATTAAGGCGGTGCGCCGCCGAATCGCGGGGAAACCTCTCCGCCCGCCCGCTTCAGGCGGCGGCCGGCGTTGGTTTGACGCATTTTTGCCACCCTCCGCCGTTTAGGTTAACCTTGCGCCTTCCGCCTCCCGCGTGTTCGCTGGAAGCCGGTTTTCCCCGCCCATGCCGGCCGTCCTGATTGTCGACGATCTGCTTTCCATCCACGAGATGCTCGATGCCGTCATCCAACCGACCGGCTTCGCGACCGCGTTCGCCACGGACGGCGAAAAGGCGCTGGTCCGCTACAAGGCCGAGCGGTTCGACCTCGTGCTGGCCGACGTCGACATGAAGCCGATGGACGGCATCACCCTGCTCAAGCAGCTCAAGCTCTACGACTCCAACTGCGTGGTCATCATCATGACGGCCTACGCGAGCATGGACAGCGCGATTCAGGCGCTCAAGTACGGCGCCTTCGACTACCTGCAGAAACCGTTCAAGGTCGACGAGCTGATCGCCACGTTGAAACGCGGCATGGAATTCCGGCAGTTCAACGCCGAGCGCGCCGCGCACGCCACCCTGCCGGCCCCGAAATCGAGCGACATCGAGAGCCGGCTGGTGGGGCAGGGCGCGAAGGCCAAGAAGCTCATCCAGCAGATCAAGAAACTCTGCGCCGTGCGGACCCCCGTGCTCCTGATGGGCGAGAGCGGCGCCGGCAAGGGCGCGGTGGCCGACATCCTCCACGACAACAGCGACACGCCCGGCTCGCCCATGGTGCGCATCGATTGCGCCCTCAGCTCCGACCAGGGCTTTCGCGACGGCTTGCTCGGGCAGAACGGCAGCGGCGGCGCCTGGGTCGTTCAGGCCAAGGGTGGCACGCTGCTGCTGGAACACATCCAGTGCCTGCCCCTCCCGATGCAGAAGGAGCTGGTCAGCGTGCTGCGCAACACCAGCCACGGCTTCCGCCTCATCTGCACCTGCAACGAGGACCTGGAGGAGCTGACCGACGAGGGGAACTTCAACGACGAGCTGTTCTATCGCGTCGCCTCCCTGCCGGTGACGCTGCCGCCGTTGCGGGAGCGGCTCGAGGACCTCCCGGAGCTGATCCGGTATTTCGCCGGCAAGGCCGCCAACCCGCAGTTCGACTCCCGGCTGATCGAATTCACCGACGACGCCATGGCGGTCTTCCGCTCCTACCACTGGCCCGGCAACCTGGCGGAGCTGGAGCAGGTGGTCTCCAAGATCGTCGCGACGACGGAGGTGCGGGTCGTGACCTCGCAGCAGCTGCCCATGCGGCTGAAAGAGGTGCGCCACTGGCCTTCGCTGACCGAATATCTCGCCGGCCAGGAAAAGCAGTACGTCGACATGGTCCTGCACGCCTGCAAGGCCGACAAGGCCAAGGCGGCCAAGGTCCTGGGCGTCGACCCCGCCACGCTGGGCTAGGGCGCGGCCCGGCGGCCGCGAAACCGGCTGGGCGCCCGCCACTTCGCCAATCCGGCGCCGGGTGGCGCGCCGGAAATCCTTTCCCGCTTGCGCTGCCCCGGGGCGGCGGCAACCCTCGCGGGCGCCCACGCCATGGCGAAACGCACCGACCTCGAATCCATCCTCATCATCGGCGCCGGACCCATCGTGATCGGCCAGGCGTGCGAGTTCGACTACTCCGGCACCCAGGCCTGCAAGGCGCTGCGGGAGGAGGGCTACCGCGTCGTCCTCGTGAACTCCAACCCGGCCACGATCATGACCGATCCGGAGTTCGCCGACGTGACCTACCTGGAGCCGCTCACGCTCGAGTACCTGGAAAAGATCATCGAGACGGAGCGCCCCTCCGCCCTGCTGCCGACCCTGGGCGGCCAGACCGCCCTCAATCTCTCGATGGAGCTGCACAAGGCGGGCGTGCTGCAGAAGTACGGCGTGGAGATGATCGGGGCCAAGCCCGACGCCATCCGCAAGGGCGAGGACCGGGAGGCCTTCAAGCAGGCCATGCTCCACATCGGCCTCGACGTCCCGAAGTCGATGACCGTCCATTCGCTCGAGGAGGCGCGCAAGGCCGCCGACTACATCGGCAGCTTCCCGCTCATCATCCGGCCGTCCTTCACGCTCGGCGGCCAGGGCGGCGGCATCGCCTACAACCGCGAGGAGTTCGACCAGATCGTGGCCAACGGCCTGGAGATCTCGCCCGTCCACGAGGCGCTGGTCGAGGAATGCCTCCTCGGCTGGAAGGAGTTCGAGATGGAGGTGATGCGCGACCACAAGGACCAGTGCGTCGTCATCTGCTCGATCGAGAACTTCGACCCGATGGGGGTGCACACCGGCGACTCGATCACCGTCGCGCCCGCGCTGACCCTGACGGACAAGGAGTACCAGATCATGCGGGACGCCTCGTTCGCGGTGATCCGCGAGATCGGCGTCGAGACCGGCGGGTCGAACATCCAGTTCGCGGTCCACCCGCAGACCGGGCGCATGGTCGTGATCGAGATGAACCCGCGCGTGTCGCGCTCGTCCGCCCTCGCGTCGAAGGCCACCGGCTTCCCGATCGCCAAGATCGCGGCGAAGCTGGCGGTCGGCTACACGCTCGACGAGCTGAAGAACGACATCACCCGGCTCACGCCCGCCAGCTTCGAGCCCACGATCGACTACGTCGTCACCAAGGTGCCGCGCTTCACCTTCGAGAAGTTCCCCGACGCGGATCCGACGCTCACCTCGTCGATGAAATCCGTCGGCGAGGCGATGGCGATCGGCCGCACCTTCAAGGAGTCGATCCAGAAGGCGCTGCGCTCGCTCGAGATCGGCGCGCACGGCCTGGGCGGCGGCGGCAAGTACGGCGGCGATGGGCGGCCGGACGACCTGGTGATCAAGCAGAAGCTGGGCACCCCCAACGCCGAACGCATCTTCTACATCCGCCACGCCTACCGGGCGGGCTACACCGTCGACCAGGTCTACGACCTGACCCACATCGACCCGTGGTTTCTCCACCAGCTGCACGAGATCCAGCAGCTGGAGGAGGAGCTGCGCGGGCAGCCGCTCGCCACGCTCGACGCCGGCCGGCTGCGCCGGGCGAAGGAGGCCGGCTTCTCCGACGTCCAGCTCGCCCACCTGCTCGGCGCCGACCCGGCCGCGGTGCGGGCCCGCCGCGAGGCGGCCGGCATCCGCACCACCTTCCGCCTGGTCGACACCTGCGCGGCGGAGTTCGAGGCCTTCACGCCCTACTACTATTCGTCCTACGGCGACGAGAACGAGATCATCCCCTCGACCCGCCGCAAGATCATGATCCTGGGCGGCGGCCCGAACCGCATCGGCCAGGGCATCGAGTTCGACTACTGCTGCGTCCACGCCTCCTTCGCGCTGCGCGAGATCGGCTTCGAGACGGTGATGGTGAACTCCAACCCGGAGACGGTCTCGACCGACTACGACACCAGCGACCGCCTGTACTTCGAACCGCTGACGCTCGAGGACGTGCTCGAGATCTACCGGCAGGAGCAGTGCGAGGGCGTGATCGTCCAGTTCGGCGGCCAGACGCCGCTCAATCTCGCCGCCGCGCTGAAGCAGAACGGCGTGAACATCATCGGCACCTCGCCGGAGAGCATCGAGACCGCCGAGGACCGCAAGCTCTTCGCCGCCATCCTCGACCGGCTCAAGCTCCGGCAGCCGGCCAACCGCACCGCGCTCACCGAGGAGGAGGCCCTCGGCTTCGCCCACGAGGTCGGCTTCCCGGTGCTGCTGCGCCCCTCGTTCGTGCTCGGCGGCCGCGGCATGTTCATCGTCTACAGCGAAACCGAGATGCGCGCCGTGGTCCGCCAGGCCTTCGACGCCATGCCGGGCAAGCCGGTGCTGATCGACAAGTTCATCGAGGACGCGATCGAGCTCGACGTCGACTGCATCAGCGACGGCGAGACGACGGTGATCGGCGGCATGCTCGAGCACATCGAGTTCGCCGGCGTGCACTCGGGCGACGCGGCGATGGTCCTGCCCCCGCACACCCTGAGCAAGACCATGCTCGCGACCGTGCGCCGGGCGACCTACGCGCTGGCCAAGGCGCTGAACGTCGTCGGGCTGATGAACGTGCAGTTCGCGATCAAGGGCGGCGAGCTCTACGTGCTCGAAGTCAACCCGCGCGCCTCGCGCACGGTGCCGTTCGTGGCCAAGGCGATCGGAGTGCCGCTGGCGAAGCTCGCGGCCAAGGTCATGACCGGCTGCAAGCTGAAGGACCTCGGCTTCACCCGCGAGCTCACCCCGCGGCACTGGTGCGTGAAGGAGGCGGTGTTCCCCTTCGTGCGCTTCCCCGGCGCCACCATCACGCTCGGCCCCGAGATGCGCTCGACCGGCGAGGTCATGGGCCTGGACGAGAACCTCGGCATCGCCTTCGCCAAGACCCAGGCCGCGGTGAAGCCGGGCCTGCCGCTGGCCGGCAACGTCTTCCTGAGCGTGAAGGACGCCGACAAGCGCCGCGCCGTCGAAATCGGCCGGGAGCTCGCGGCCCTCGGCTTCACCCTCTACTCCACCCGCGGCACGGCGCAGAGCCTGCGCGACCACGGCGTGGCGGTGCAGCTGCTGGCCAAGATCGCCGAGGGCCGGCCGACGGTCATCGACATGATCAAGAACGGCCAGGTGCAGATGATCCTCAACACGCCCTCGGGCATGACGCCGCGCCGGGACGAGAACACGATCCGGCAGGCGGCCTACGCCCACAACATCTGCATCATGACCACGATCACCGGCGCCTACGCCGCGCTCACCGGCATCAAGGCCCTGCGGCAGGGGCGCGTCGGCGTGCGCCCGCTGCAGAAATACATGGGCAACGTCGAGGCCCGGACCTAGGGTGGCCCGCGCCGGCCGCCGTCCCCCTGCGCCCATGCCCGCCCCCCTGACCCTCGTCGCCCTGCTGCACGGACCGGACCGGCCCGGCCTGGTGGCGCGCGTCGCCGGCTGGATCTTCGCGCGGGGCGGCAACATCCTGCACGCCGACCAGCACCGCGACATGGAGCGCGAGGTGTTCTTCCAGCGCGTGGAGTGGGCCCCGGCGCACCGCGCCGCCGCGCGCGAACGGCGCGACTTCGAGGCCTTCGCCGCCACGCTCGGCATGACGGCGCGCGTCGCCTCCTCCACCCACCGCCCCAAGGGCGCCCTCTTCGTCTCCCGGGCCGACCATTGCTTCCACGACCTGCTGCTGCGCTGGCGGGCGGGGGAGTTCGCCGGCGACTTTGGCTGCGTGATCTCCAACCATCGCGACCTCGCCGCGGCGGCGCGCCACTACGGCCTGCCCTTCCACCACGTGCCGGTCACGCCCCGGACCAAGGCCGCGGCGGAGGCGCGCCAGTTGCGGATCCTGCGCGCGGCCGGGGCGGAATTCGCCGTCCTCGCGCGGTACATGCAGGTGCTCTCGCCCGGCTTTCTGAAGAAGTTCGGCCGGCCGGTGATCAACATCCACCACTCGTTCCTGCCCGCCTTCGCCGGCGCCCGGCCCTACCACCAGGCCCACGAACGCGGCGTGAAGCTGATCGGCGCCACCGCCCATTACGCCACCGCGGCGCTCGACGACGGCCCGATCATCCAGCAGGACGTCGCGCGGGTCACGCACCGCCACAGCGTGGAGGACCTCGTCCGCAAGGGCCGCGACCTGGAGAAGCTGGTGCTGGCCCAGGCGGTGCGCTGGCATCTGGACAACCGGGTGCTGGTCTACGGCCGCAAGACGGTGGTGTTCGACTGAGCGGCGGGCCCGTCCGTCCGGATTTTGCCTTGAGGCACCCCCGGCGGCTTCCCATAGTGCCCGGTTTCCATGAGCGAGCCTTTCCCCAGCAAAAACCCGAAGAACGCCCCCGCGGAAGCGGCGACCGCGGACCTGCCCTTTGAACTGATGGTCCGGGAGCTGTGGGCGAAGCCGGAAAACCGCACCACGATCTACACCGGAATCGTCGTGGTGCTGCTCGGCATCATCGGGTGGGGCGGCTACCGGGAGGTGCAGGCGCGGCGGGAGGCGGGGGTCGAGGCGGGGTTTGCCGCCGCCACCACGCCGGCGAAACTGCAGGCGTTTGTGCGCGAGAACGAAACGCACCCGCTCGCGGGCGCGGCCTACCTGCAGCTCGGCGACGAGGCCTACGCCGCGGCGCGGTTCGACGAGGCGCGGACCGACTACGAGAAGGCCGCCGCCGTGCTGCCCGGCACGCCGTTCGCGGCGCGGGCCACGCTCGGCGAGGGCATCTGCCTGCTGCAGACGGGCAAGGTCCCCGAGGGGCTCGCCCTGCTCCAGCGCCTCGCGACGGACACGGCCCAGCTGCCCGCGGTGCGCTGCGAGGCGGCCTACCACCTGGCCGCGGTGGCCTTCAGCAACCGCCAGTTCGACGATGTCGTCAAATTCACGAACCTGATCGGGCAGGTCGATCCCAACGGGATCTGGGCCCAGCGGGCCGTGCTGCTGCAGATGCGGACGCCCGCGTCGGCCGCGGCGCCGGCGGCGGCTCCGGCCCCCGCGCCGGGCGCGGCGGCGCCGTCGATGGCGATCAAGGTCCCGGGCACCTGAGCGGCGGGCCCCGGATGGCCCGGCCGGACTACGACGCGGCAGCCGATCCGCCGGGGGGCGGGGCCTTGGGCAGCAGACGGGCGATCACGGCGAGAAGGACGATCACCGCCAATCCGAGCATGCCCCAAAACAGTACGCCACCGCGGCCGGCCAGCGCCATAGTCTGCGCGAATGTGCGTCCTTTCATTCCCTCCTCGGCGCCCAGCGTGCACGTCACCTGGTCCGCGGCCAGCAGCTGGGCGGCGACGAGGCTGAGGTCGTAGCTCGGTGCCGCCGCTTCGCCGTTGCCATAATAAAGGAAAATGGGTGCCTGGTTGTCGGCCTTGAACAGCAGGCGCGTGACCGGGTAGTGCACCCGCACGTCGCCCAGCGCGATGGGTGGATTGTCGCCGTTGTCCGTCTCAAGCCAGAGCGTGTCGGTCTCCGGCGCCTCGTTGAGGGACACGATCAGCGCGGCCGGGGAGGCGCCCGGCACCCGGCTCCACGACGCCTGGCCCAGCGTGCGGCGCGACCGGTAGCCGCGTTCGTCCTCCAGTTCCTCGTAGAGCCACACGTGGCGCTGGAACAGCGGCGTCGCCACCGTAGCCGTCAACCGGGTGAGCGGCAGATGCGCCTGCGGGACGGCGACGCGCCACCGGCTGAGCCGCGGTTGCTTCGGATCGGGCTCCGCGGTGACGGCGGCCGCGAGCGCCCGCGTCAGGCTGGTGTGCTCGACCACGAACGGGACTTGGTGGCCGTCGCTGACCAGGCGCAGATCTCCCCAATCGCGGCGGGCCCGGGCCAGCACGTCGGGATCGAGTTCCAGCTGCTGGACGCCGGCAGCGGGGGTTCGCACCAGCTTGCGGAAGCTCCACGGTGCGACGTCGAGCGCCGCGCCCAGGACCTGAATCTCGGGCAGCGGCTCGCCCGGCCGAAAATCGAGATTCGGCTGGAGCGGTCCGGGGGTGAGCGGCGTCGGCGTGACGCCTTGCAGCGTGGCGACGAGCGCACCCACATCGTAGCGGGGAGCCGCCGTCCGGGCGTTGCCGCAGTACAGGGTGTAACGGCCGGGCGCGGCCGCATCAAACAACAGGAACGACGGCCGGCGCCGGGCCGACACGGCAGTCACGGCCAAGGGCGGACTGTCGCCGTTGTCAATGATCAGGATCAGCTCCCGGCCCGGTACCGTGACCTCGATCGGCAGCGAGTTTGACGCGGTCTCCGGCCCCGCCAGCGGGTTCGACCGCGACAGCGTGCCCTGGGCCACAGTAACTTCCCGGATGGCTTCGTTTTCGTAGACGCGACGAGCCAAACGCACGGGGCGGTCAAAGACACGCTCCGGGATGCTGACCTCGAGGCTGGCGAGGTAAAGGTTGGCATCCGGCAATGCGAGAGTCAGGCGCGTCTCGCCGGCCGCGTCTTCGCGTGCCGCCATGCGCACGGGCACGACCTCGACAAGTTCGGGATGGGTGGCTTGGGTCATCAGCGAGATGCCGCGCAGGCCCAGATGAGCGCCACCGAGTCGGTCGAGGGAGAGGCGCAGAAAGGGGTACACCCCCGGAGGGATGGCCAGGTCGAGGGCACGCACCGGCCCACCGCGGTCATAGACCGGCAGGTTGCGGCCGATCACCCGCCAGGTGATCCCGTCCTCCGAGGCTTCCACCAGGGCCCGGGTGAAAAATCGCTGCTGGCCCGCGTCGATCTGGAGCCGGGTGATCGCGTCACCGGTCCCGGTCTCGAGCACGAACACCATCGCGGCATCCTCGACGGTGCTCGAAAGCGACCGCGGCGCGCGGACCGCGGGCTGGGCCGGCCGGCTCTGCTCGAGGGCGAAGGCGGTTTCCGTTCCCGCCGGATCGACCAGACGCAGATCGGCGAGGTCAGGCCGGGCGGCGTCCAGGGTTCGGAGCGGGAGCGCGAATTTCACCGGCCCGGC
>Ga0335071_10004151_pt1 | contig 15155 bp, 16 predicted proteins | sample Lox_Sample_15_FD_206724 | JGI IMG/M metagenome (GOLD analysis project Ga0335071, IMG submission 206724) | Soil microbial communities from Loxahatchee National Wildlife Refuge, Florida, United States - Lox_Sample_1.5 | ecosystem: Environmental > Terrestrial > Soil > Wetlands | place: USA... | reverse complement strand
GGCCGTTCGTATCCAGGTATTGTCTGAACTCCGTAAACCAAAATCGGTTTCCTCCACAAAAGCACCGGACGCGCGGTCGAATCAGCCGCGACTCATTTGTCAATGCACGCAACGATCGAAAGCGATGACGGTTTTTTCATGTCGCGCACTACGGCAGGCCGCGCAGACTGTTTGGTTGAGCGGTATTGCGCGCCGGGCGCGACCACCTCTTGAGCCGGCATCCAAGGCAACTCACAAAGTCTAGCGGCTTGTTCGCCACGTCCGCCCGGCGCATTCTTGCCGATCATGAGCAGCCATGTGGTGGCGCTGCGCACGAAGACGGTTTCAGCGAGCGATCCGCCGTCGAAATGGTGGCCGGGGGAGACATGAAAGCATGCCCACCGAGGAGCAATGGAAGGACGCGTATGCAAAAGTCGGGGAATTGGTACTGCTATATACTACGCTCGATCACCAACTGAACCATGTCATCATTGAGGTGATACGCCTCGCGCAGTCACCGATACGGATGCGTGAAGCCTTAGTCCCGACACTCGATCCTCGACAGAAGATCGAAATGCTGAGGAGCCGCTCGGCTCACATCCGACAGCAAGGCTGGAAAAAGGCTGTCAAGACCCACACGGACAGGTTGGAGCGCGTTGCAAAAATCAGGAACGCCGTTTGTCACACGCCGATGGTGCCGAACAAAAAAGATGACGGTTTCGAGTTCGTACCGGCGGCCGCCGCCAAACTACTGAATAACATGATGTTCAAGGATGACTATTCGATTGAAGGATTGACATTGGATCACGTGCGGGAAGCCAAGACATTGGCAATGAAGGCGTTGGGCGGTGGCGAAGCTATGCTGACGAAGTTCGCAAAGGCTCGCGCCGCGCTGGAAAAAAAGAGGGCTGCAGAAGCGTAGGTATCGGCATTGACAGGTGGTCGGGACCGCACGTTCGACGATCCAATCCCGCTTACATGGATCATCAGATGATCTGCACGGCCCCGGCGAGGGGTCACGGTCTCTCATATGGAACTGCGGCCCCTCACCCGATTTTCCCGGAGCGAGGTCTCATTAATTATGCTCTCACCACCTTGGCCGCATAGCAGCCGGGCGAGGCGAAGTGGATATGCAGATAGTCGACATGCGACGGCGTGAGCAGGCCTTCGATGACCGGTTCGACCTCCTGCCCGTCGACCAGTCGGTGCTCGACCATCATCCCCCTGGAATCGAACGACCGCACGGCAAGCCTGCGCTTGCGGAGCTGTTCGGGAACTTCATTCACCCGGTCGTAGGTCTGATCGCCTGCGCGCACAAAGATCGCAAACCGCATCCGATACGGCGAGTCGACCTGGTGATGTTCGTAATTGACCAGCACGAGCTCCTCGCCGGGCTGTGAATCCGTGAGGCTGACCCGACAGGGATAGTTTCCGTCGGCCGTGCGGCGCACGCCGCCTGCGGCCGCAAGATCGGCGTCGGACAAGTCGAAAAGGTGAGTGAACGCGTCGGCCGGCAGCCCAACGATGCGAAAGCTCATGTCGTTGCTCCTTCTTGACATGATTCACTTTCGCATCCGCTGCCGGCCCATCGCCACCCGATTCCCGAACGCTCAGGCCGCCATCAGCTTCCGGCGGCAGAAGCAGGAGGCCCTGATCGGGACCTCGGCCCTCGCCTGCGCCAGGTCGAGCCGCTGCTTGATCAGCGCCGCCTCGACCTTTTCGCCGCGACGACCTAAGCATTCGTGCAGGCCGTGCAGCGACCAGACATTGTCGGGGTGCTGGCAGGCGCGGCTGAGCTTGCCGTCGAGACCGAGATCGGAACGGTAGACCGCCTCGGCCTCCTCGATCCGCCCCTGCTCGAGCAGCAGCGCGCCGAGCGCGTGCCGGGTCGGCTGCATCCATCCCCAAGGCTCGTCATAGGGCAGCGCGTCGCTGAGCTCAACCGAGCGGCGCAGATGCGCGAAGGCGCTGTCATGGTTGCCCTTGCGGTAGTCCAGCTCGCCGTTCAGCATCGCCTCGGCCACCTCGAGCAAATGCACGACCTTGTTGTTGTGCACGCGCCGGCTCTCCGGCACACGGGTCCTTGCCGCGGCGAACAGGGCCTTCTCGGCCTTGGCCTCGGCGACATGGCCGAGCGCCGAATGCGCGACCGCCTTGGCGTAGTGGATCATGGCGACGGTGGAGCAGTAGAGATCGCCGTCGGCCGGCAATTGCTGTGCGATGATCTCCTGCCATTTTCCGAAGCGCACGAGAACGTGCTGCTTCATCGTCAGATAGCCCTCGAGAAAATCCGCCATCGGCGGCGAGGGGATGCGCAACACCGTTTCGGGGATCGTGGCGATCAGTTCTTCGGCAGCCGCGATCGCGGGCGTGTACTGGCCGAGAAACATCGCGCCGTAGGTCGCGAAATGGAAGTCGTGGATGACATAGACCAGGTAGACGCCCGGATCGGTCGAATAGGCCAGAAACTTGCGATCGGCCGCCAGCGCCTTCTGATTGTAGACGAGGACATCGTGGTAATTGCCGCACAGCACATCGAGATGCGTCGGCATGTGGATCAGATGGCCGCTCTCGGGAACGATCTCGCGCAAGCGGTCGCCGTGGCGCAGCGCCAGCTGCGGGAACGGCGACATCTCCATCAGGTGGACGTAGAGATGCAGCAGGCCCGGGTGATCCCACGCGGCCGGGATTTTCTCGAAAGCCTGTTCGATCACCGCCCGGCACTCCTCCGTGCCTGCGCCTTCGGTGGGTTTGCCGGACGGCAGGTCCCACATCTGCCATGGCGTCTCGTTCATGATCGATTCGGCAAACACGGCGCGGACGTCGAGATCATCGGGAAACGCATCGAAGATCTTGCGCATCTCCGTGGTGAAAGCCTTGTCCCAGGGCGACAGATCCTCGATCATCTCGGCTTGCGGATAGCGCGCCGGCAGGGCTTCGATCAGCGCCCGCTCGACCGCGCTGGCTTTCGGCGCATGGGCCAGCGCGCCCTGCATGGCATCGTAGGAGGCCGACAGCGCCAGCTGCCGCCCGTGCGGATCATAGCGAACCCAGGGCAGGTTGTAGTTGGGTCCGGAGGCGTAAGCGATGCCCCAATGCGCCATCGCGCATTGCGGATCGTGGCTGAGGGCCTTCTGGAAGCATTTGATCGCCTCGCCATGGTTGAAGCCGAACAGCCAGTTCAGTCCCCGGTCGAACCAAAGCTGGCTTTCCGGCGAAGACGTGGTGATCTTGCGGCCGTATGGCCCGAGGTCGAAATAGGTCATGGCCGTTTGCTCCCTAATGAGCTCTTCCGCGAAACGGCAAAGCGCCCAGGCAATGCCGCGTTGGAACTGCGGCATTCGGGCGTGGACATGACTGTGAGTCAAGACGATGGAAGAAAGGTTCAGGTGTTCACCGGGTCTGCTTGTCGCAGTGCGTAGGATGGGTTGAGCACTTCGCGAAACCCATCATTTGCTGGACCAGGATGGGTATCGCTTCGCTCCACCCATCCTACAAGCGCCGCTAATCCTGCTCGTCCTTGGGCGGCATGCGGGGCGGCGGCAGCGGGGTGAACACCACGCCTTGCGCGCCGGCCGGCGGGGCCAAAAATTCGCCGGTCGAGGAATCGCCGCCAGAGGTCTCCAAAATCGTCTTCGGCGTGATGTATTCGCGCACGGCATCGATCAGGCGGCCCTCGCCGCCGCCGAAGTCGGCCGCGCGGCCGCCTTGCGGGTGTCCGGCCTTGATCTCGTTCATCGCGGTGTGGGTCTTGTCAGCGAGCTGGTCGGTGAACGGCAGACGGAACGCCCGGGGAACGCCGCTCAAGTGGTTGTCCTCATCCAGTTCCTCGATCCAGAGATAGACCGAGCCGGAATCGCCCTCCACCGAATGCGGCTCGACGATCCGCGCCTGCAGCAGCTTGAAACTTTTCGGCAGCGTCTCGGTGGAGGCCCAGCCGAGCAGCCCGCGCGCGCCGACAAAACTCGCAATATAGAACGCGCTGGTCACGATCACGGCAACCGCCTTGACCGGCCATGGCAGCCGCGCCCGGACCAGCACGAGCAGCAGCAGCGCGCCGAGTACGGCGTAGCTGACGGCGAGCGTGAGGATGACGGACTGCAAGCTAGTCACGGCGGATCACCCTGACACCCGTGTTGGGATCGAGATCCGCGCCGTTGCGCCATGAGCTGCGGAACGTCTCCATCAGGGATTTGGGCCGCCGGCTGATGTCGATCACCTTGCCCTCGGCATCGAGGCGGAAGCGCACCGCGGTCTTCTCGTCGCCGGTATGATCGACCGTGACGTGGTCGTCGAACACGACCTGCGCGGTCGGATTGAGTTTTTGCACTTTGACGGTCACGTCGACGGGCTGCCCGGTCCTCGCCACGAAATGCGAGACGTTGACGGTATATTCGCCGGCGACGATGCCGCGCACCGTCACGATCTCCTCGCGGATCGGCGAGGGAATCTTCTTGCCATTGACCATGATGAAGTCGTTGGCGCCGCCGCGGTCGTCGCGGTCGAGCGTCAAAAAGCCGGCCTCGCGATGCCTGTACCAGGCGATGTTGCCGATCGGATCCTGCACGAACATGTCGAGATCGTCCGGATGGTTGTCCGGCCAGTCCATGGTGATGATGAACTCGGCCTTGGAATCGATCTTGCCTTCCTTCGATTCGGGGGAGATCGCGAGCAGCGCGATGAAGAAGAAGAACGCGACGATCTGCAGCGCCTTGAACAGCATGACGCTGAACGGATCAAAGTTCTCCTCGCGCGGATAGAGACCCCAATCATCCATCATGCGGCCGCTCCGAGGTGCGCTCCGAGGTCCGCTCCAAGACCGGCGTGACGCGCGTCTCGGTCAGCGTGACCGCATCGGAAAACACCCGCTGGGTCGCGGCATCGAGCATGTAATACTGGATGCGCACCAGGATCGAGCCGATCAGCCCGGCAAGCGTCGTGTACATCGCGACCGCCATGCCGTCGCTCATCAGCCCCATGGAAGATTTCATGGCGACCTTGTCGGCGGCATCGAGGCCCGCGATCGGCGCCAGCATGATGATGAAGCCGATGATGGTGCCGAGCAGGCCGAGCTTCATCAGCGTATCGGAAACAAAGGAGCCGAACGCGTTCGAGCCGCGCAGGCGGTCGGCCAGCGAGCGCAGTAGCAGCGCCTGGTCGATGCGCCCCCCGCCCTGCGCCCTCGCCTTGACGACGAGACTCCTGATGTGATCGCCGACCAGGCCATCGGGCAGCGCCGGTGCATCGCCCTCGAGCGCCCGGGCGCCATCCGGCCCGGCGAGCACGGCGCGGCAACGGGTGGCGCGTTCGGCCTCGCGCGCGATCGCCCGTGTGCGCCAGAAGCAATGGGCGCAGGTGATCACGTAGAGCGCGATGATGAAGCTCGAAATATAGGTGCGGTCCGCGCTGATCATCAGGCGGATCAGCCCGTAATGGGTCAGCAGCACGGCGGCAAAGATGCAGATCCCGGTAAAGATCATCCATTGCAGCAATGCGCTGCGTTCCGGAGTCTCCGAAGACCGCAATGCGGTTCCCACGCTGGCGATGGAACTCATGGTTCTGGCGTGCTCCTGGTCATGCTCCCGCGCGGCTTTTCAAACCTGGCCTTGCGCTCAGTTTAAGCTGAGCCGGCAGGATCAGTCCAAAGAGATATGCCCTGAGGTGGTCGGGAAATTTGCCCAAGATACCGGCGATATCGGCCGATGCCGCATGGCCGGCTTGCAAATGCCGCCAAACAGGGATGTTGTTCCGAAATCCATAACGCATGGGGTCGTCGCATGCGCCTGATGCTTCAGCTCATCGTCCGCCTGCTGCTGGTCGTGATGCTCTGCCTGGGAGCGGCTGCCCTGTGGACCACGATCGACGCCTATCGCAACGTCGACCGCGCCACCGCCGCCTCGGCCGAGCGCGTCTCGCAGGCTCTGCAGGCGATCTATTGGCAACAGCTTCTACTGCGCAATGGCCGCTCCCACGAGCATCTGTTGCCGATCCCCGAATGGCGCACCATGGAGACCATGAAGCTGATTTCGCCGGGGGTTTGCGTGCGTTTCGAGCCGATGGGCCCCTTTGAGCAGCCGCTGTGCGGCCAGAGCAAGGGCATCGGCCGCCAGCCGCCAAAATGGTTCGCGACCACACTGCAGGCGCTGTTCGGCAGCCATAGCGCGATCGCCGAGCCGATCAGCGCCCGCGTCGCCATGGCCGGCACGGTGTCCGCCAGTCCCGATCCCGACGCTGCCATTCGGCTGGCCTGGGAGCACATTCTGGACATCCTCAATGTCGCGCTGCTGATGGCGCTCGGCATCGGCCTGCTCGCATCGGCCGCGATTGCGCATGCGCTGGCGCCGGCCCGGGCCATCGTCGCTGCACTGCAGCGCATGGCGCATGGCCATTACCGGATCGCGCTACCGCGCTTCCGCTCGATGCAGCTGGCAATGATCGGACAGGCCGTCGGCGACCTCGGCGGCCGGCTGGAGCAGGCGACCGAACAGCGCGTGACGCTGACCCGGCGCCTCCTGGAAATTCGTGATGACGAACGGCGCCTCCTGGCCCGCGAGCTGCACGACGAGTTCGGCCAGAATCTCACCGCCATCCTCGCCTTCGCCAATGCGATCGAAGCGGGCGCGGCGGAGGACGCGCAAAAGGGTGAGGCCGCGCAGGATGCGCGGATGATTTCAGAGGCCGCCCAGCGCATCATGATCTGCCTGCGCGGCACCTTGAAGCGGCTGCGTCATCCGCCGGCCGAGGAGCTCGGGCTCGAGGCGAGCCTGATCAGCCTGGTCGAGAGCTGGCGGTCCGAGCGGGCGCCTTCGGTGCAGCTCGACCTGCAGGGCGACCTGACCGACGTTCCCGGCAGCATCGCGGCGACAGCCTATCGCGTGGCGCAGGAATGCATCACCAATTCGCTGCGCCACAGCGACGCGCGCCAGATTTTATTGCGGATCGAGCGGCGCACCGGCGCGGAGAACGCGCTGGTGGTCTGCGTCGAGGATGATGGCGGCGGCGACGCCGCCGAGGTGGCGCAATCTTTCGGCTTCGGCCTGACGGGCCTCCGCGAGCGCCTGGCCGCGGTCGGCGGCTCGCTGTCGATCGCGCGCGCCAAAGCCGGCCTCAGCGTTGCCGCCAGGATCCCCATCGCTGCCCCGATCGCGGCATGACATCGGCCCAGCCAACGCGCATCTCGATCCTGCTGGTCGATGACCATCCGGTGGTGCGACAGGGTTATCGCCGCGTGCTCGACCACCAGGGCGATTTCTGTGTGATCGCCGAGGCCGACAATGCCATGGACGCGTATAGCGCTTTCAAGGCGCACGGTCCCGACGTCGTGGTGATGGACATCTCGATGCCGGGCGCCAGCGGCCTCGAAGCCATCCGCAACATCCATGCCCGCGACGCTGCTGCGCGTATCCTGGTGTTTTCCATGCATGGCGAGGCCGTGCAGGTGAAGGCCGCCTTCAATGCCGGCGCCAGCGGCTATGTGACCAAGAGCAGCGAGCCGGCGGTGCTGGTCCGCGCCATTCGCGCGGTGGCGCGCGGCGAGCGCGCGCTCAGCGACGACGTCGCCCAGGCGCTCGCCGCCGAGAGCCTCGATCCGCAGCGCTCAAAGCTCGACCAGCTCGGCGAACGCGAGATCGAGATCCTGCGCCAGCTCGCCACGGGCGCGACCACGGAAGAGATCGCCGCCAATCTCAATCTGTCGACGAAAACCGTCCAGAACTACCACTATCTGATCAGGTCCAAGACCGGCCTCAAGACCGACGCCCTCCTGGTACGCCTCGCCGTCGAAGCCGGCCTGGCGGATCTGTAGTCGGCAGTCGCCGCGAACTCGCTGCGATGCGCTTCCACTCAGCGCTTGCGCGGCTCCAGGCCTCTGAGCAGCAATGCCAGCACGGCGTCGATCCGCGCGCCAAGCTGTGGATCGCCCCATTCCTCGGCATGGGCCGGGTGGTGGAAGCGGCTGGTCGCCTCGAACAGCGCGCGCGCCGTGACCTTGACGTCGGCGACCTGGAACACGCCCTGTTTCACGCCGTCGGCAAGAATATGGGCGACCTGGTCGACCAGCCCGTCCTTGTGGGCCTTCACCACCTTGCAGGCTTCCTGCGCCAGCGTCAGGTAGGTCGCGAACATCTCGGGGTCTTCGCCGCACTTCTTGTGCTTGATCGCGCACATCGTGCGCAGCCAGCGCTCGAGTCGCGCAGGCGCCGGCCCCGAGCTGTCTGCGATCTTCTGCAAGGGCGCGTTGACCCGATCGAGCCAGCGCTTGGCGACCGCTTCGCGCAGCGACGCCTTGCTCGGAAAGTGCCGGTAGACGCTGCCGTGGCTGACGTCGAGCGCGCGGGCCACATCGACGACGGTCGCCTTGGCGAGCCCGAAACGACGCAGCACGTCCTCGGTCACTTCGAGGATCCGCTCCGGCGTGAGGACCACTGCTTCGTTCATGGGCACACCGTCTGTTTCCATCCCCTAGGGGTTTGTTTTCTTAACTCCGACGCAGCTGGTCAGTGCGTCAACCTTTCGGCCTGCGTCTCCAGATGGCGGGCGACGCGGAGATTGATCCAGTTCTTGATTTGGGCGGTCAAATAGAGGATTTCGAGGGTCATGGCAGTATTCCAATACGGTTCTTGAGCCCTCCTTGAGTGGACCGGAGGGCCGGCGCCGTAACTCGGCGTTGACCGAACATAGAGATCCCGCTGACAGATTTCAATATCTGTCAGTCAATCTCCCGTGAAGTGATGCCGAGCGAGCCGGACGGCGTCGGCCCCCTGGGCCGCGCCGGGTCGGTGGATTTCGACATTCTGATGTCACCGGGTTTGTCTCGCCCGGGCCGCCCTGCTAAAGCACGGCGTAAAAAACGATCGGCCGGGAGTCGGACAACGACGCCCTGCAACCTTGCCCGGAGCCCAAAATGATCCCCCGCTACACCCGCCCGGAAATGGCCGCGATCTGGGAGCCGCAGACGCGCTTCAAGATCTGGTTCGAGATCGAGGCGCATGCGGCGGATGCGCTCGCCGAGCTCGGCGTGATCCCGAAGGAAGCCGCCAGGACGATCTGGGCCAAGGGCCGCGACGCCACCTTCGACGTGGCGCGAATCGACGAGATCGAGCGCGAGACCAAGCACGACGTCATCGCCTTCTTGACCCATCTCGCCGAGATCGTCGGCCCCGAGGCGCGCTTCGTGCACCAGGGCATGACCTCCTCCGACGTGCTCGACACCTGCCTCAACGTGCAGCTCGTCCGCGCCGCCGACATTTTGATCGCCGACATCGACAGGGTTTTGGCCGCGCTGAAGAAGCGCGCCTTCGAGCACAGGATGACGCCGACCATCGGCCGCTCCCATGGTATCCATGCCGAGCCGGTCACTTTTGGCCTGAAACTCGCCTATGCCTATGCCGAGTTCTCCCGCGCCCGCGACCGCCTGGTGCTGGCGCGCAAGGAAGTCGCGACCTGCGCGATCTCGGGCGCGGTCGGCACGTTTGCGCAGATCGATCCGCGCGTTGAGGCGCATGTCGCTGACGCGATGGGGCTCGTCCCCGAGCCGATCTCGACCCAGGTGATCCCGCGCGACCGCCACGCGATGTATTTTGCCACGCTCGGCGTGATCGCCGCCTCGGTGGAGCGGCTCGCCACCGAAATCCGCCATCTGCAGCGCACCGAGGTGCTGGAAGCCGAGGAGTTTTTCTCGGAGGGCCAGAAGGGGTCCTCCGCGATGCCGCACAAGCGCAACCCGGTGCTGTCGGAAAATCTCACCGGGCTGTCGCGCATGGTGCGCGCCTATGTGACGCCGGCGCTGGAGAACGTCGTGCTGTGGCACGAGCGCGACATCTCGCATTCCTCCGCCGAACGCATGATCGGCCCCGACGCCACTGTGACGCTCGATTTTGCGCTGAACCGCCTCGCCTCCCTGATCGACAAGCTTTTGATCTATCCGGAAAACATGCAGAAGAACCTCGACCGCCTGTCGGGGCTCGTGCATTCGCAGCGGCTGTTGCTGGCGCTGACACAGAAGGGCGCGAGCCGCGAGGAGGCCTACCGCCTCGTGCAGCGCAACGCGATGCCAGTCTGGCGCGGCGAAGGCGATTTTCTGGCGCTGCTGAAGAACGATGCGGAGGTGAAAAAGTACCTCACCGATGCCGAGATCGAGGAGCAGTTCGACCTCGGCTATCATTTGAAGCACGTCGACACGATCTTCCGCCGTGTGTTCGGCGCGGCGTGAGCGGCATCTGGTCCAGAGCGTTTTCGAGCGAAGTGGGCACCGATTCGCGTGAGGACAACGCATCAGAACAAAAAACTAGAGCCGCTTCATTGAAATCCAGGCTGATCCCTGATTGTTGTCATAGAACACGCGGTAGAGCCATGGCAGGAAAATCGAGGTGTCGTTGACATAGATGAACACCTCGCCGTCGCTGCGGGCCGTGAACTTCGCGGTCCACAGCTTGGCATCGCCGGGATCCTGCACGAAGTTCGGCACGTGTTCCTCGAACCCGGTGCTGCCAACGCGGACGATCGGCCTGAACCAGTTCGACCACACCAGCCGCCTGAACGGGATTCCCCCGAGTTGTCGCCAGCTCCCCAGTTTGAAGCCGTCGGGATCGGTCGGAGTGCTCTCTTGCCAGCGGGGATTACCGTCAGCCCAGGGCACGTCGATTCGAAGGGCAATTTGATAGGTCTCGAGATGTGAGACCTTCAGTCCGGTCGGATGGCACAGTTCGCGGGTCAAGAAGACATCAGCGTATCCAGCGGATTTCTGCCCGCCAACGTCATTGTCGGTCACGTCAACCGCGTGGCCCGACGGCTTGCAGAACAGACCGAACGTGTTGGCGGTGCCAAACGCAAGCCACCAGAACAGCCACCACATGATGGCGGTCGGGACGATCCAGTGGGTCAGCGCGTAGAAGAATGCCTGGTAGCTGCCGAACCGGCGCAGCTGATGGACGGCGGCGCGCCACCCCGTCAGCTTCTTGTGGTCGTGCGGCGCATGCCAGGCCAATCGCGCCGCGTCGTGGATCGTGTCCCGAAGATTCGTGCCGATCAGCAGCAACAGGCCAACCGCCGCAGCGCCGATCAGGACAAAACCGGGCGCGTTGCGAAACGCGACGAACCAGGGTTCGAGGAAAGACGGCAGGAACGACGCCGCGGCATTGACGAGAGGATTGACAAGGCTCCCGACTGCATCGAGGCCGAAGCCGGGACGATAGATCACGAAGAATGGGATGAAGGCCACGAAGGCCGTCGCAAAGACGGTGAGGAAATAGACCACGCGGCGCAACCAGATCCAGTTCCAGACGTCGTCCTGAACGGAGGATCGCCCCTGGGGATCCTTAGGATGCGGCCCGGCGGCGACCGAGCCGTCCTTTCCGGTGAACTTGTAAGAATGCGGCGCCGGGATCACGACGGGCGCATAGCGGTCGGTGCCGCGATCGATGCGGTCGAAGACCGCCTCGTGAATGATCGGGGTCGGAGTCGGCAGCAGCGCGACGTCCGGATGCAGGTCGGCACGGATTTCGAGGTCCGGATCTCCGCGCCTCTGGTAGAGCCGCAGAATGCAGCGGGCGTCATCCCTGAACGAGGCCTTGTAGGGCGGTGCTTCGTAGATCGATTTCAGGTTGCGTGGCTTGTAGCGGTAATAGCTGGCAAGCCCCTTGCGGGAGTCGTTGAGCTTGTCGGTCAAGTCGATCTGGGGGTCGATCAGCAACTGCCGTTGCTGGTCGAGATAGTGCAGCCCATAGGCCTCTGCCCGATCCATCATCCAGTCCAGCGCCACGAAGGAAAGGCCGTTCTGCGGGTAGCCGCCGCCGATGTCGGCATGCACGCCGGTGAACCAGACCTGGCTGATGCGCTGTCGATCGATCGGCGGCAGGCCGGCGCGCGCCTGCGGCAGGGGCTCTGCGGTCCTTGCAGCCGTGCTGCGGGGATCATGGTCGACGTCGAACAACCAGTTCGCCTTCGCCGATCCGGCCACGGTGGCCTTCGCACGCACATACCGCTCATCCCAGATCACCGGGCTGAAGGCGTCGCGCTCATCCTCCAGAGACAGCGCATGGCAGGCGCGCAACACTTTTGCGCTCATGAAATGGTCGGGCATCGAGAGCGGCCAGATCCAGTAGTCGATCGCCCGGGTCATCTCCTGGATCGGGCCGCCGTAAGCGTCCACGGTGTCCCAGATGCCGACGAAATGGATGCTGTCGACGTCGATGGGATCGGACGCCCGCACCTCCTGACCGCGCAGCGATCGCCAGGTGCGGATGACAAGGTCGCGGATCCCGCGCAGATCGACATGAAACCACTTCTTGAGATATTTCGGGATGCCGCTGTCGAAGCGGCGCCGATAGGCGCGATAGGCATCTGCGGCAAAGCGCGCGAGATCGGCTTCCTTGTCGTCATATCTGACGAGCCCTTGGGATGCGATCAGCCCCGCCACGATGCGGATCGTGAAGGCACCGCGGCTGAAGCCGAAGCAATAGATGCGGTCGCCGGGCTCGTAGTTGCGGCAGCAGAAGCTGTAGATCGCGATCACGTTGCGCTTGAGCCCGAAGCCGAAGATGCCGCCGAGTATGGCAAACAGCTTGAACGACGACGTCCCGACGCCATCGTCGTAGAAGGCGATCTGACGCTGCGGGTCGCTCAGGTCCAGAATCTGGAACAGCCGCCAGACATTGGTCTTGAAAACGGATGCCGAACTGTTGCCGGTGCCATCCGAGAGCAGCACGATGTTCTTCGCCATGGACCGCCCCTGCAGACCCTGCCGGAGCCTAGACTGTCCATCAATTGCACCAAACTCAAGGCGCAATCTCCAAGAGAAGCGGAAAAGCCCCAGCTGGCTCGGCCTACCGCGACACCATCTTCATCGCGCAACGGAACGCCCATGCCTCAAACGGCCGTTCGGGGAGGACGCTTGAATGCAGACTGCCGCAGATCAGCCCGGGCGGCGCAGCAGGACGATCTCCCCGGTCATCAGATCGCGCATGCCGAGCGCAGCCTGGACCAGCGAGACGGAGAGTGCGCTGAGCGGCAGCGCATAGCCCCAGCAGGCCACCGCGGCGAGCGACATCATCACCCCGAGCGAGAGCGGCTGGTTCGTCGCCAGCCCGGAGCCGGCGCCCGGCACGGCGAACCAGGGGCTGAACAAGCGGCTCGTCTCATCGCGGCGATAGCAGTCGTGATCGCAATAGGGCCGCTGGGTGGAGATCTCGCGCAGGTAGCCCGCGCCGAGCGGTCGTGAACAATGCAGACAGGCCGGGGTGCCGAGCGGCGTCCTGTGATTCACCAGCACGAATTTCATGCGCGCTCCCTCAGGCCCTCTGCCGCGTCCCTCTATGGTTGTCTATAGTTGTCGTTTTTACCGGTCGCCAAGTTCGAAAGCCGTCGTGATGCGTCGCAGCAATGTGATCGTTCAGAAATTCGCTTCGAGTCTCGCGGCGGCTTTCTCCAATTGAATCTGTGAAGCAAATCACACTTGAATCTCGGCACCGCAATCTCGACACCGATCATCACGGTGCCACGCCGTCTCACGATGCGCGCACCCTGCCGCCGAGCAGCAGGGCGGAGTTTTCGCGGTAGAGCAAATAGCACTGATGATCGCAGTAGCAGAGTCGCGTGGCGATGTCGCGCAGATAGCCTGTGTAGATCGGTGTACAACACCAAACACAGTAGTTTTGCCGGGCCGGCATCCGGCCATTCACCAGGACGAACTTCATGTCGCGCCTCCGAGAGCAAAGCAGAACACCGTATCGGCGGGGTTGTAGGTGCTGGGCGGAGGAGCGCAGAGATGATTCCTGCCGTCGGGATTGTCGCGGTTGTGCTCGATCTTTTCCGGCGGAACCAGAATGAACTTTCCGTCTTCCCGGCGCCGCGCATAGATCTGGTCGCCGATCGACTTGATCTCGGTCGGATAGCAGTCGGCCATGTTGCAGCAGCTCTGAGTGGGATGGTCCGGCATGCGCCAGGTCGAATAGAATTTCTCGTGCAGCATGCGGTCCTGCGGCGGGTGATGGCGCGGCAGACCAGCCGCACCATCACCCTCACCGCTCTGGGCGAGCGCACCCATCGAAAACAGGCAGCAGAAGCAGATCGCGGAGGCGCGTGTGCAACGTGAACTCACTGTGCGGGCTCCCGGTTCCGCACGGCGGAGCCGCAGGACACTCCCGTGAGTTCCTGGACGCGCGCGTCACGCGGCGCGAAATCGGCACAACCATGCACTGTCGGCGTCCCTGCGGGTCTTGAAGCGATCGACGCACTTTTTGGAGCACAGGGCGGTTCGCCATGAGTAATAGCGAACGAGGCCGAACCGTCCTTCGCAAACGGCGCAGCGCTTGGCGGGGTCATGCTGATGCTGTGGAAGGGTGTTGCGCATGGCTCTCTCCTCTGGGCCTCGCGTGAGTTGGACGTGTTGAGGATCCCGATTTCGCCGTCGCATCTCGCACATGCGTAAAGTGCGGCGGCAGGATCATAGTGGTCGGCCAGGTCACGCGGCGTATAGGGACACCGACTGCAGAGTTTGACTCTCATACGCCGCCTCCGAGAAGTTCAGCAGCTGGTGTCATCGATTGACCCGTCGGCTGGTCCTTATGCCGATGCCGACCTCGGGCTGGCTTTTTGATCGCGCCCGGTTTCCCTGATGGCCTCAAATCCTGGCCGGGACCGGGGACTTAAGCGCGTGCGATCGGCCATTCCCGAACACTTGCAAGGTTAAGGTGAACTCGACCATTGTCTCAATTGTACCGAGGTAAACCGCTGCTATCGAAAGGTTCGGAGCAGCCCATACGAAGGTTTGTAGTCGCGGGCGCTGCCCGGCCTCGGCAGCCACGCGCGTACCCTGGTGGCTTTTGGCCGAATCGTGCCGAAAGTTGCATTCGAGCCCCTGATGGCCGGAACGAATCGCCCGTTTTCGGTCCAAAATGCGCTAGTCTTGCCAAGAGCGCTGGAACCGTCCGCGCATGACGCCCTACAAGACCACGAATTTTTCGGGTTTCGCCCTGCAGCTCGGTGTGGGCCTGGCTGCGCTCGCCCTGGCGACGCTGGCTCTGCTTCCGCTGCACGCCGATCTCGCGCCCACCGCCTTTGCCTACCTGGTCGTGATCGTGCTGCTTGCACTGATGGGCAGCTTTGCGGCCTCGGCCGTGTTGTCCGTCGCCGCCGTTGCAGCCTTGAACTACTTCTTCACGCCGCCGGTTTTCCAATTG
>Ga0335071_10004150_pt1 | contig 15155 bp, 15 predicted proteins | sample Lox_Sample_15_FD_206724 | JGI IMG/M metagenome (GOLD analysis project Ga0335071, IMG submission 206724) | Soil microbial communities from Loxahatchee National Wildlife Refuge, Florida, United States - Lox_Sample_1.5 | ecosystem: Environmental > Terrestrial > Soil > Wetlands | place: USA... | reverse complement strand
TCGAACGCGCCGAGGCGCTCTCCGGCCGGAGCGACAGCTCCGAGTCCGTGCGACAGCTCCTGGTGACGGCGCTCCGCCTCGTCTCCGACGGCGCGTCGCGCGCGGACCTGAAGCTGATGTCGAACGCCGTGAAGGAGCTGCGCCACGCCTTCCGCGTCTTCGCGCCCTACCGGCAGATCCGCAAGGTGGCGGTGTTCGGCAGCGCGCGCACGCAGCCCGGCGAGCCTGCCTTCGAGCAGGCGAGGGCCTTCGCGCAGCGGATCGCCGCGGCGGGCTGGATGCTGATCACCGGCGCGGGCGACGGCATCATGGGCGCGGCGCAGGAAGGCGCCGGGCGCGCGGCGTCGTTCGGCGTGAGCATCCGGCTGCCGTGGGAGCAGCGTGCCAACGCCGTGATCGCGGGCGATCCCAAGCTCGTGAACTTCCGGTACTTCTTCACGCGCAAGGTGATCTTCGTGAAGGAAGCCCACGCCATCGCGCTCTTTCCGGGCGGCTTCGGCACCCACGACGAGGGCTTCGAGGCGCTGACCCTGATCCAGACCGGCCGCAGCGAGATCGTGCCGGTGGTGTTCGTGGACGCTCCGGGCGGGCACTACTGGCGCGAATGGGCCGAGTACGTCGACGCGCACCTGCTCGCGCCCCGCCTGATCGGAGAGGCCGACACCGCGCTCTATCGGATCACGGACGACGTGGGAGAGGCCGTGCGCGAGATCACCGGCTTCTATCGCAACTACCACTCGAGCCGCTTCGTCGGCGGACGGCTGGTGCTGCGCGTTCGCACGCCTCCCGACCCCGCGCAGCTCAAGGCGCTGAACGAGCGCTTCGCCGATCTGCTGCTCGACGGCCGGATCGAGCGCAGCGACCCCCTCCCGCAGGAGTCCGCCGAGGCGGCCGGCTACGCCCGCCTCGCGCTCCACTTCGACCGGCGCGCGGTCGGTCGGCTGCGGCAGCTCATCGACCAGCTCAACGCCTGGGGGCCGCCGGAGCCCGCGCGGCGCGACGCCAGCCCGCGCGAGATCGTCGAGGGCGCAGAGGACGACGCGACCGACTAGGCGAGCGTGCCGACGACGTGCGAGAGCCGCATCATCGCGTAGATGCCGCGCGACACCGCGCCGCTCGGATGGATCACCAGGTAGCGGGGCCGCCACGGGTCGGCCTGCACCTTGCGGTAGAACTCGCCGGAGGCGTCGAAGCCCGAGGTCGCGGCGGCGAGGCGGTAGACGCACCGCATCGCGAGCTCGGCGAGCCGCCCGAAGCCCCGGAACTCGCCCACTCGAGGCGCCGCGTAGGGGCCGAAGGTCGCGTAGCGAACGCCCTCGTCGCCGAGCTGCTCGATCGCTGCGAGCACCGCGAGCTCGGTGACCCCCTTCGGCGCGTCGGGATCGCGCACCAGGTGGCAGAGGTGCCAGCCGTCGAAGGCGTAGACGGGGTGCGCGATCAGGAGCGACCACATGCGGTCGGCCGACTTGGGGTCGAAGACCGCGAAGTAGCGCTTCTCGCAGGCGAGGCGCCACGGCTCGACCTCGAGGATGTGCGGGACGTTGCGAACCGCGAGCCGCTTCCAGCGCTCGATCAGCGCGTCGGCGGGCGCCGCGAACTCGGTCGGAACACGCGCCCCGGGACCGAGCGAGGCGACCTGCATGCCGCTGCGCCGCAGGCGCCGCGCGTAGGCGCGCAGCTTCTTCGCGCTGCCGCCGATCGGCTCGTAGCTCAGCGGGTCGAGCTCCGGCTCGGCAGTGATCTGCGCAGCGCCACCACCGGCCTCGACGGCCGCCTGGGCGAACGCCTCGGAGGCGCAGAATCCGATCACGCAGCGTTTCGCGGCGCGGCGGGCGGCCAGGAACTCGTGTGTCACCTCGGCGAGCCGGTCCTCGGGCGCCAGCGGCTCGCCGATCACCGCATCCACGCCGCCGACGGTCCGATAGGGGACCAGCGCACCGGGGACGCGCTGCGAAGCGTGGATCGCGTAGCGTTCTGGCGCCTCGAGGACGTCGAACGAGAAGGCCGTGCGGCCGAAGCATCGCACCGCGGTATCGAGGTCGCGGAGCATCGCGGGATCCTCCTGGAGCCGATCCTTGCGGAAGATGTCCTTGCAGGAGCCGTGCCGGAGGCCCTGGCGCATCCAGCTCGCCAGATGGAGGTCTTGCAAGATTTCCAATACACCTCCACCCGGGGGTGCACTTCCTGGAATCGCAGCCTCGACCGGGCGCACCTACACGGATTGGCGTCGCGATCCGCGTGACCGCTGCCTCGAGAATCGCCGGGTCAGGAGCGAGCTACGCGTCGGGGTCGTCGGCCTCGATGCGCCGCGCGGCGATCGGATTCGGAGCGAAGTCCGGTCCGGCATCCCAGCCGGGGACGCGTCGCGCCTCGGCGAGCCACGACTCGGCGATGTCGTCGTCGAGCACGATGGCGCTCTCGTCGACACCGGAGAGCAGCCCGTCCCAGAGGTCCCGGCCGCCCGACTCCCACCAGAGCCGCGACGAGTGCTCGAAGTCGACCGCGAGTCGGATCATCCCGGCAGTGTAACGGCTCCGCGGTCGGCCGCGTGCCGCGATCGGGAAGATCGCAGTAGAATCGGCGTTGCGAAGGAGGTCCCGTGTCGCTGCTGCATCCCATCGCCGACTCCCCCGAGCAGGTGGGGGTGGATCCGGCCCGGCTCGAGGCGCTCTTCACGCGCGCCGAGCGCGAGGTCCGGGAGGGTCTGCTCCCCTCCGCGCAGGTCGCCGTCGCGCGCCATGGTCGAGTCGCCGCGGTGCGGTCCTTCGGGCGCGTCGCGCACGAGGGTCGATCGGCCGCCGCGACCGACGACACGCTCTACGTGATCTTCTCGTGCTCCAAGGCGATCACCTCGGCGGCGGCCTGGCTGCTGATCGAGGAGGGAAAGCTCGGGCTCGACGAGCCCGTGGCCGACATCCTCCCGGAGTTCGGCAGCCACGGAAAGGACGCCGTGCGCGTGGAGCAGCTCTTCACCCACAGCGCGGGCTTCCCGCGCGCGCCCTTCGCGCCGGATGCGGACGCGTGGAGCCGACTCCCCGAGGCCTTCGCCCGCTGGCGCCTGAACTGGGAGCCGGGGACGCGGTTCGAGTACCACCCGACCAGCAGCATGTGGGTGATCGCGGCGATCCTCCAGGCGCGCAGCGGGCTCGACGTCCGCGACTTCGTGCGCACCCGCATCGCCGAGCCGCTCGGCCTGCCTGACCTGCGGCTCGGGCTCCCGCGTGGGCTGCACGGCCGGCTCGCCGACGTGGAGCACGTCGGCCGCGCGCTCACCGCGGAAGACTTCCGCGCGCGCGGCTTTCCGGTCCCTCCGGAGACCGAGGTCACCGAGGAGGCGCTGCAGCGCTTCAACCGGCCCGAGATCCGCGAGATCGGCGTGCCCGGCGGCGGCGCCACCGCGACGGCGTCGGATCTCGCGCTCTTCTACCAGGCGCTCGTCCACGAAGGCCGCGGCCCGAACGGCCCGGTGTGGAGGCCCGAGACGATTCGCGACGCCCGCCGCATCCGGAATCCGGAGTTCCTCGACCCCTTGTTCCGCAAGCCCGCCAATCGGGGTCTCGGGATCGTGATCGGTGGCGGTCCCGACAAGGTCTACCTCGGCTTCGGACGCACCGGCTCGGATGCCATGTTCGGCCACCTCGGAGCGGGCGGTCAGATCGCGTGGGCGGACCCGGCCAGCGGTCTCTCCTTCGCGTACCTGACGAACGGCCAGGACCGCGACGTGATCCGCGAGGGACGCCGCACGGTGGCGCTCTCGAGCCTCGCCGCGGTGTGTGCGGTCGACTGACGGGCCGACGGCGGTGCTCCGGCTCTACGACTACCTCGTGTCGGGCAACGGCTACAAGGTGCGCCTTCTGCTGCACCAGCTCGAGATTCCGTTCGAGCGGGTGGAGCTGGACATCCTGAAGGGCGAGACCCGCACGCCGGCGTTCCTCGCCCGGAATCCGAACGGCCGCATCCCGACGCTCGAGCTCGAGGACGGCACCTGCCTGGCCGAGTCGAACGCGATCCTCTGGTATCTCGCGGAAGGCACGCGCTACCTGCCGAGCGACCGCCTGGCGCGCGCGCGGGTGCTGCAGTGGATGTTCTTCGAGCAGTACTCGCACGAGCCGAACATCGCGACGCTGCGCTTCTGGACGCACGCCGGCCTGCTGGCCGAGCGCGCCGCCTGGGTGCCGGAGAAGCAGCGCTGGGGTGTCGCGGCGCTCGAGGTGATGGACGCGCATCTGCGCGATCGCCCGTTCTTCGTAGGCGCCGACTACACCATCGCGGACATCGCGCTCTACGCCTACACGCACGTGGCGGAGGAGGGGGGCTTCGCGCTCGCGCCCTACGCAGCGATCCGGGCATGGGTCGCGCGCGTTGCCGCCCAGCCGAGGCACGTGCCCATCACCCGCGCGTGATCCCTCTCATCCGCCCGAGCGCCGGACGCTCCAGCCGAGCTTCGCGAGCTCGTCCACGAGGACGTCTCGATGGTCACCCTGGATCTCGATCACGCCGTCCTTGACGGTTCCGCCGGAGCCGCACATCCGCTTGAGGCGCGAGCCGAGCTCCTCGAGCGCGGCGCCGGAGAGCGGGACGCCGGTCACGACCGTCACACCCTTGCCGCGGCGCCCCTTGGTCTCGCGCCCGACGCGGACGACCGCGGCGGGGCGCGTCACTCTTCGCTGTCGAAGCGCCGCAGCCGCTGATGGCGGGCGACGTGCCAGTCGGCGTCGCCGAACAGGGCCTGCAGCACGCGCAGCCGCTTGAAGAACAGGCCCTCGTCCTGCTCGTCGGTCACCCCGATGCCGCCGAAGAGCTGGATGGCGTTCTCCTGCACGTACCAGCCGCCGCGCGTGAGCTGGACCTTGGCAGCCGAGATCTCGGCCTGGCGGGTCTCCGGATCCTCGTGGTCGGCCTGGATCGCGGCAAGGGTCGCGGTCCCGCGGCAGAGCTCCGTCTCGGCGTACATGTCGGCAGCGCGGTGCTGCAGCGCCTGGAAGGTGCCGATCGGCACGCCGAACTGCACGCGCTGCTTCAGGTAGGCCACGCTGCGCTCGAAGAGCTCCTGGATCTCGCCCTGGCCCTCGGCGCACGCGGCGGCCGCGCCGCGATCGATCGCCCACTCCAGCGCGGGCAGCGCGCCGCCCTCGGGACCGAGGAGGCGCTCGGCGCCCACCGGCACCTGGCGCAGCCGCAGGAGCGCCGTGCGATGGCCGTCCATCCCCGGCACGCGGATGCGCTCGAGCCCGGGCGCGTCGGCGTCGACCGCGAAGAGCGAGAGCCCCTCGGCATCCATCCGATCGCCGGCCGTGCGCGCGACCACCAGGATCGGGTCGGCGGCGTGGCCGTTGAGCACCCAGGTCTTCTCCCCGGAGAGCACGTAGCCGCCGTTGCGCCGCTCCGCGCGCGTGGCGCAGTCCGCCAGGTCGTAACGGCTCTGGCGCTCTGCATAGGCGAGGGCGAGCGAGGTGCGCCCCTCGATCATCGGCGCGAGCCACTCGCCGACCTGCTCCTCGTTGCCGAGCTTCGACAAGAGGCCGCCCGCCAGCACCAGCGACGGGATCAGCGGCTCCGGCGCGAGGCCGCGCCCGAGCTCCTCGAGGATCAGCGCCAGGTCGACAAAGCTCCCGCCGAAGCCACCCTGGGACTCCGGGAAGGCGACGCCGAGCCAGCCGAACTCCGCCATGCGCGTCCACATCGCGGCGTCCCAGCCGCGCTCGGTCTCGCGCAGCTTGCGGAAGCGCTCGACGGGCGAGTCGTTCTTGACGAACTTCGCGACCGAGTCGACCAGGATCTGCTGCTCTTCGCTGAGCTCGAAGTTCATGGCGCGGGTCTCCTAGGCGGTCGGCAGGCGCAGGATCTGCTTCGCGACGATGTTGCGCTGGATCTCGTTCGACCCGCCGTAGATGGTGGCCGCGCGGAGGTAGTTGAACTCGGAGGCGACCGCCTGCTCGCGCTCGGGGAGCGCTTCGGGCGGCGAGTCGAGCCAGCCGAGGGCGTCGTGGCCCATCGCGTCCATGCAGAGCTCGCTCGATTCCTGCTGGATCTCGGTGCCGACGAGCTTCAGGATCGAGCTCTCGGGCCCCGGCGCGCGGCCGACCTGCGCGGCCGCGAGCGTGCGGAGCTGCACCATCTCGAGCGCCCGAAGCCGCACCTCGAGGCGCGCGATGCGCTGACGGAAGGCCCCGTCGTCGAACAGCGTCGCCTTGCCGACCGGCGTCTCGCGCGCGATCCGCTTGGCGAGCGCCAGCATTCGCTTGCTCTCGGCCACGCCGCCGAGCAGTGTGCGCTCGTGGCCGAGCAGCGCCTTGGCCATCGCCCAGCCGCCGTTCTCGGGGCCGACCCGGTTCTTCTGCGGCACGCGGGCGTTCTGGAACCAGGTCTCGGAGAAGGCGTAGGTGCCCCCGGTGGTGAGGAAGGGCTTCACCGTGATCCCCGGCGTGTTCTTGATGTCAGCCAGGATGAAGGTGATGCCCTCCTGCTTCTTGCCCGACGCTTCGGTCCGCGCCAGCACGAAGATCCAGTCGGCGTACTGTGCGTACGTCGTCCAGGTCTTCTGCCCGGAGAGCACGTAATCGTCGCCGTCCTTGTCCGCGCGGAGCTGGAGCGAGGCCAGATCCGAGCCGGCGTTGGGCTCGGAGTAGCCCTGGCACCAGACCTCCTCGCCCGAGAGGATCTTGGGCAGGAAGCGCCGCTTCTGCTCGTCCGTTCCGAACTGGATCAGCAGCGGGCCGACCATGCTGAGCCCGAAGGGGGAGAGGGTGGGGCAGCCCGCGCGCACCGTCTCCTCGCCGAAGATGTGGCGCCGCGTGATGTCCCAGCCGGTGCCCCCGAACTCCTTCGGCCAGTGCGGCGCAATCCAGCCCCGGGCATACAGGATCTTGTGCCACTCCATGATCTCGGACTGCTCGAAGTGACCGGCGCCCTCGGCCTTGCGCTTCAGGTGGGGGGGCATCGCCTGCTGGATCCACTCCCGCACCTCGCGGCGGAAGGCGATCTGCTCCGGCGTGTAGCTCATGTCCATGGCGCCGACTCCTCGCTTCGAGCAGGCGGAGAATAACCCCGCACCCGGCACTTGTTAATCGGTTCCGCGCGCGGGTAGGTGTATGCTGGGCGGCATGGATGAGCACCCGAACGCCGCGATCGCTCGACGGGTCTGGGAGGCGCTCTCACGCGGTGACGCAGAGTCACTCCGGGATCTGATCGCCCCCGACATTGCCTGGCACGCGACCGCCCGCGGCACGCCGTGGACCGGCACGCGCCACGGCTACGACGCCGTCGTCGACTTCCTCGCGAACATCGGCGAGCGGGCCGACGTCTTCGACGCAAAGTGGCAGGACGTGCTGGTGAGCAACCAGCACGTGCTCATGATCTTCCACGTCCGCATCGGCATCGGGGCGCGGCGCGCGGAGCTCGACTTCGTCTGGCTGGCGCGCGTGGAGAAGGGGCGCTTCGCCGAGGTCTGGACGCTCCCGCTCGATCCCGTCGCACTCGAGGCGTTCTGGGCCGAGGGGTCCGCCGAAGCCGACCCGCGCGCCTGAGCTCAGATCTTCTCGGGGGCCTCGAAGCGGCCGTGCAGGTGCTCGGTCCACATCGACATGAGCGCGCGCTTCGGCAGGCCGAGCGAGCGGAGCGACTCGGCGAGCGGGTGGGAGCCGAGCTGGATGCGGGCGCCGCCGAACGAGAAGCCGACGCCGCTCCCGCCCTGCGAGAAGCGCGTGCGGTGCGGGACGCCCTCGATGCGCGTGTAGGTCGTCGTGTCGTTGTCGGGCAGCGCGCGCGTGCCGCCGCGCGGCAGGCACATGGTGAGCACGTGCTGACCGTCCATCGACAGCTTGCACTTGGCGCGCTGCGCATCCGATTCGATGGTGATCTCCTGAACGCTCTTCGGGAAGCCCCAGATGGTTCGACCCGCCTCGCAGGTGAACGACTGGTTCACGGGGAGCGCGTGGATGTAGGTGCCGAGGCGTCCGCGCAAGAGGTCGAGCAGCGCACCGAGGTAGGGGATCCCGGGCGGCGCGCTCTTGGGCCGCACGAAGAACGTGATCGACACCTCGTCATAGTCACCCAGGTCGTTGTCGCGGTAGTCGATCGCGGCGATCGCCAGCGGCGTGCGGCCGGGTAAGACCTGCGCCACCACGAAGGGAGCGGGCACCAGGCGCTGGGCGGCGGCGGCGGGCACGAGCCAGGTGGCCACGGCCGCCGAGGCGTCGCGCACCACCACGGGCAGCTTCACCGTGTGGCCCTGGATCTCGTAGGCTCGGCTTTCCATGGCGTCCTCCCGAACGGCGTCCGGCGCTACAGCATACTCCCGCCGTCACAGTCCGAGCACGCGAATCAGCGTCCACTCGAAGAGGCGCTGGGGCAGCAGCCGCTTCGCCGGGATCACCACGCGCTGGCCCAGCATCCCCGCGCTGTAGCGCAGGCTGGGGTGGGGGTCCGCGAGGATGCGCTCGACCAGCCGGGCGATCGGCTCGGGGGTGGGCGCCGACGCCTCGTCCTTCTCCTGCTGCGCCTGGACGCGGGCCAGGGCGTCGCGGTAGGCCGCGTTCTGGGCGCTCCCCTGCGCCATGCGGCGGCTCGTCGCGAGCGCGCTCTGGAAGTCGCCCGGCTCGATCAGCACGACCTGGATGCCGAAGCCGCGCGTCTCGTGGCGCAGGCTCTCGGTCATCCCCTCGAGGGCGAACTTGCTGGCGCTGTAGAGCCCGCTGAAGGGCAGGCCGAGCACGCCGGCGAGAGAGCTCACGTTGACGATGTGCCCGCCGCCCTGCTCGCGCATGTGCGGGAGCACGGCGCGACAGACGCGCAGCACGCCGAAGAAGTTGGTGTCGAGCTGCGCCTTCGCCTCATCGATCGAGGTGTCCTCGACCGCGCCCATGATCGCGTTGCCGGCGTTGTTGACGACTGCGTCGATGCGGCCCGCGCGCTCGAGGATCGACGCCACGGCGCGCTCGACCGAGGCCTCGTCGGTCACGTCCATCGCGACGCTCTCGACCGCCGAGCCGCCGTCCGCCGGCGCGCGGCGCTGCGCGCCGAAGACGCGATGCCCGCGCGCGGCCAGGTGCTCGGCCACGGTGCGGCCGATGCCCGACGAGGCGCCCGTCACGAGAACCACCTTCTGACCGCTCATGCAGAACCTCCTGGGCGACGGTAGCGCGATGGGGTAATCAAGGCGGATCGGAGGAAGCAGCCGATGGACGACGCCCCGGACCCCCCGCCCGACTCGTCGGGATCCTCCTGGCAGGACGTCGGAGCCGCCGAGGTGCTCGGCCGGCGCGCCATCCAGCCCGTGACCGTCGGTCGCACCCGCATCGCTCTCGTGTGTCGCGGCGGGCGCTTCAGTGCGATCTCGGGCGTCTGCAACCACGTCGGCGGCCCGCTCGGCGAGGGCACGCTCGAGGGCGACTACGTGGTCTGCCCCTGGCACCACTGGAAGTTCCACTGCGAGACCGGCCTCGGCGAGCCCGGCTACGAGCAGGACGCCGTGCCCCGCTACGACGTGAAGGTCGAAGGAGGGCGCGTCTGGATCCGCCCCGAGGCGCAGAGCCCCCGCCGCCGCCAGCGCCACGCACGGCATCCGCTGGCGCACATCGCGCAGCGCGGCGAGCCGGGCGGCGCGCCCCCGGACGCACCGCTCCGCGTGCTCGGCCTCTCGACCACCAACCAGGACGATGCGTACCCGCGCTACTCGACGTCCGAGGCCCTGCTCGAGACGGCGCTGGCCCGCGCCCGCGACCTCGGCGCCGACGCGCAGATGCTGAAGGTGCGCGAGCTGCGCTTCCGGCACTGCGAGGGCTACTACTCGAAGAGCGCGCGCGCCTGCACCTGGCCGTGCTCGATCACGCAGATGGACCCCGACGACCAGATGGACCGCATCTACGCGGGCGTGGTGCAGTGGGCGGACGTGTTCCTCGTCGCCACTCCGATCCGGTGGGGAGCCGCATCCTCGCTCTACTACAAGATGGTGGAGCGCATGAACTGCATCCAGAACCAGGAGACGATCGCGAACCGCGTGCTGCTCCGGAACAAGGTGGTCGGGCTGATCGTCACCGGCGGCCAGGACAACGTGCAGGCCGTGGTCGGCCAGATGATGACGTTCTTCGGCGAGCTCGGCTGCCAGTACCCGCAGTTTCCGTTCATCGCGCACAGCCGCGGCTGGTCCGCCGAAGACATGGAGCGCAACGTCGCCTACGTGCAGAGCTCGAGGGATCTGCACGACGGGGCGCGCGCGCTGGTCGAGCGCTGTCTCGACACATGCCGCGCACTGCTCGGCGTGCGCATCGGCGCGGAAGAGCCGATGCGCGGCGGGCGCAAGGCGCATCGCCTGGACGTGCGCGCGGAGATCTAGGCGCGAAGCGCCGCGCGGCTCAGGAGGCGCGCAGCGGGTCGACGTCGCGGTCGAGTGACTGGCGCAGCGTGTCGAGCGACGCGGCGCGCAGCCGCCGCTTGGTCGCCTGGTGCGCCGGCTGACGGAGCTGCTCCGCCAGCCGCGCCGCCTCGGCCAGCGCCGCGCCCTCGAGCTGCTGCGGCGCCAGCACGCGGTCGAGGAATCCCGCCTCGACGGCGTCGTCCGGCGCGTAGATCTCGGCGAGCGCGGTAGCTCGTACGCGGTGCCGCGGCGAGAGCCGCTCGCGCGCCAGCTCCATCGCGAAGCCCGGCAGCGTCATGCCGATGGCGACCTCGTTCAGGCCGATCTTGTACGCCCCCTGCGCGCCCAGACGCAGGTCGGGGGCGAGCAGCAGCACGGCGCCCATCGCGAGCGCGTGGCCGGTGCACGCGATCACCACCGGCAGCGGGCACTCGTAAACGCGGATCGCGAAGCGCGCGCCCGCGACCACCAGGGCCGGCACGGCGTCGCCTCCCTGGTTCATCACCCGGAGGTCGAAGCCGCCCGAGAACCGATCGGGCCGCCCCGCCAGCACGATCGCCTTCGCCTCCTTCTCGGCGCGATCGAATGCCGCATGGAGCGCGTCCAGCATCGCGTGCGAGAACGCGTTGGCCTTGCCGTCGTCCATGCGCACCAGCGCGACGGCCCCGTGCAGCTCGCTGTGGACGATCTCGCCCACCGCTCACGCTCGCTCGAAGAGCGACGCGAAGCCCTGGCCTCCGCCGACGCACATCGTGACGATGCCGTAGCGCTTGCCGGTCCGGCGGAGTTGGCGCAGCAGGAGCCCGGTCAGGCGCGAGCCGGTCATCCCGAACGGGTGGCCGATCGAGATCGAGCCGCCGCTCGGATTGAGCTTCTCGTTCGGGATCTCGAGCACGCGCTGGCACTGCAGGAGCTGCGAGGCGAAGGCCTCGTTCAGCTCGATCACGTCGATGTCCTTCATCGCGAGGCCGTGCCGCTTGAGCAGCTTCGGCACTGCGAAGATCGGCCCGATGCCCATCTCCTCGGGGCCGCAGCCGGCGACGGCGGCGCCTCGGTAGACGCCGAGCGGCTTCACGTTGAGCTGTTTGGCGCGCTCGGCCGACATGAGCAGCGTGGCCGATGCACCGTCCGAGAGCTGGGAGGCGTTGCCGGCCGTCACCGTGCCGCCTTGCTCCGCGGGCTTGAAGACCGGCTTCAGCTTGGCGAGCCCGTCGAGCGTCGTGTCGGCTCGATTGCACTCGTCGCGATCGACCAGGCAGTCCTCCTCGTACGGCGCTTCGCCCTTCTTCTCGACCTTGCGCCGCGTCTTCATCGGCGCGATCTCCTCCGCGATCCAACCCTTCTCGGCCGCGGCGGCGTAGCGCTGCTGACTCTGCAGCGCGTAGCGGTCCTGGTCCTCGCGCGACACCTTGTAGCGCTCCGCGACGACCTCGGCGGTGACGCCCATCGGGAAGTACAGGCCGGGGAAGCGCGCCTGCGCCGTCTTGTTGACGAGTCGATGCGTGTTCTGCGTTCCGTCCTGCATCATCGTGATCGTCTCGACGCCGGCTCCGATGGCGACCTCCGCCCCCTCGTGCAGGATCGCGTGCGCGGCCATCATCACCGCCTGCGAGCCCGACGAGCAGAAGCGGTTCACGCTGGTCGCCGCCACCTCCTTCGGGAAGCCCGCCGCCATCGCCGCGATGCGCGACATGTTCATTCCCTGACAGCCCTCGGGCATGCCGACGCCGGTGATCACGTCCTCGATCTCGGCGGGGTCGAGGTTCGGAACCCGCTCGACGACCGAGCGCAGGCAGTGCGCCAGGTAGTCGACGGGCTCGGTGATGTTGAAGGATCCGCGATGGGCCTTGGTGAGCCCCGTGCGGACGCTCTCGACGATGACGGCTTCGCGGGCCATGGAGGGTCCTCCCGGTGCAGGGCGCGGCGACGGAGAAGCGGGACTATACCGCTTCGCGCCGCGAGCGTCCGCTCTCGACGCGCGCGGCCCGGGCGTCTAGAGTCCGCCGCGCCGGAGGGCGGAGGTCGCGTGTCCACGTCGGAATCCACCACGAACGGGGTCTCGATCGAAGTGGATGCCCGCTACTCGGCAGAGCACTCGGCCCCGCACCTCTCGCAGTGGTTCTTCCTCTACACCATCCGCATCCGCAATCTCGGCGACGAGGCGGTTCAGCTCGTGTCGCGGCACTGGATGATCACCGACGCCACGGGCCGGGTCGAGGAGGTGCGCGGTCCGGGCGTGGTCGGCGAGCAGCCCGTGCTCGAGCCCGGGGCGAGCTTCGAGTACACGTCGGGGTGTCCCTTGCAGACGCCCTTCGGCTGGATGCGCGGCCGCTACGAGATGGTCGCGGCTGGGCGGCGCCGCTTCCACGCGGAGATCGCATCCTTCGAGCTGCGCCAGCCGAACGCGCTGCACTGACGGCAGCGCGCGGTGGCGCTCCGGCTCCTGACGCTGAACCTGTGGCACGACAACGGCCCGTGGCCGCGGCGCGCCGAGCGCATCCGCGAGTGGCTCGACCGGCTCGATCCGGACGTGGTCGGCTTCCAGGAGGCGCTGCGCGGAGGCGGCTCCGACCAGGTGACTGAGCTGCTGGGCGCCCGCCTCCCCTACCGCGAGTATGCTCGTGGCAGCACCTTCACCCGCGGAGCGGGCCACCTGGAGTTCGGAAACGCGGTGGCGAGCCGGTGGCCGATCTCGGAGCACGAGGTGCTGCGGCTGCCCGACCGCGGCGACGCCGAGACGCGAGCGGCACTCTGGGTCGCCATCGCGGCGCCGTTCGGACCGCTGGCCGTGACTTGCACGCACCTCCACTGGCGCTTCCACCACGGCGACACGCGCGTGCGGCAAGTCCACGAGGTGGCCCTGCACGCGATCGGGAGGCGACCGCGCACCGGGTACCCGCCCGTCCTGCTCGGCGACTTCAACGCGGAGCCCGACTCCGACGAGATCCGCTTCCTGACCGGCCTGCACGGCGTGGAGGGCAAGAGCGTCTACTTCAACGACGCCTGGCGGGTGGCGGGAGACGGCGGGCGCGGCATCACCTGGTCGAACCGCAATCCCTGGGCGCGTCTGGCGCTCGAGCCCGACCGCCGCATCGACTACGTGTTCGCGGGCTACCCGACGAGCGAGGGGCTCGGGCTCGTCGAGGCCTGCCGCGTGGTGTGCGACGACGCGGTCGGCGGCATCTGGCCGAGCGATCACTTCGGCGTGTACGCGGAGCTGCGAACCGACCCGCTTCCCGATGGCGTCCGCGCCCCCGTATTCGGCGCCGGCGCGGGGGCGTGAGCTCGGCGTCGATCCGCCGGCGCAGTGGGATCGATGGTAGACTCGCCGTCGATGGGCGCGACGCGGCCGTCGGGACGCTGGGCGTGGGCGACCCTCGCCGCCGCGGTCCTGCTGCTCTCCGCGGTCTGGCGACTCGAGACGCTCGATCGGCGTCCTCTCTGGATGGACGAGCAGTTCACCGAGCGCGTGGTGCGCGGGTCGGCCGATCTCGCCGCGCTGTGGAAGGTCGGCAGCCAGGACGATTATCAGCACCCTCCGCTGGCCTACCTCGGCCCCTGGCTGGCGGCACACGGAGTCGAGACGCCGGCCCGCTTGCGCCTGCCGTCCGTCGTCGCCGGCCTCGCTTCGATCGCGCTGCTCGCGGCGCTGGGCCGGCTTCTCTTCGATCGCTGGACGGGTCTCTTCGCAGCGTTCCTGATGGGGATCTCGATCTATCACGTCGACTTCTCGCAGGAGGCGAGGCCCTACATGGCGGGCCTCGCCTTCACGCTGGGGCAGTATCTATCGCTGTTCGGGTTCCTGCTGCGGGGGCGGAGGGAGCTGCTCGTGCCGTTCGCAGCGTGCGCGGCCGCGGCGCTCTACACCTACCATCTGGCGCTGCTGCACGTCGGCGTCGCGGCCGGCGTGTCCGTCCTCCAGGTCACCGACTGGGCGCGCAACGCGGAGCGCCGCGGCTTGACGGCAGCGGACGCGAAGGCACGCTGCGTGGCGCTGGGCCTCGCGTTCCTCGCCGTCGCCGTCGTCTACCTGCCACAGATTCCGAGCCTGGTCGGCCTCCTGTCGTCCCGCGGCGCGATTCCCAGCCATGTGCTCGACGTGAGCCCGCGCTTCGTGCACGAGCTTGTGCAACGCTGGGGAAGCGGCAGCGGATGGACCACGAATCTCTACGAGGCCGCCTTCGCGATCGGCGCGTTGCGACTCGCGGCCCGCCGCGACCTCGTGGCGCTGGGTGTGCTCGGCTGGCTCGCAGGCCCGGTGCTGGTCTTCGCCTGCATCCCGTTCTCGAAGTACTTCGACATCCGCTTCCTGATCTCGGCCCTGCCTGCCTTCTTCCTCGTCGCAGCCGCCGGGGTCGATGGAGCCGCGCGGGTCGCGGGCCTGCTCGCAGCGCGCGTCGGCTTCGCAGAGGGTGCGACGGCAGCCGCGCGCGCTGCGACGCTCGGGGCCAGCGCGGTCGCGTTCCTCGTGCCTGCCGTCGGCCTGTACCGCCTGTTCCGTGTCGCCGAGCGGCGCTGCGGTGACTTCGTCAACCTGCCCGAAGTCATCGAGGCGCACGATCGCCTGTGTGCCGACCATCTGGTCCTCAACACGATCTACGCCGAGCACCAGTTCCTCGTGAAGAGCCTCCGCAAGGGCATCGCGCTCGAGCCGGGCGCGCTCGACGCCTTTCTGGGGAGCTACGCGTTCGACGGCGGCCCATCGATCGAGATCACGCGCAGCGGCGACCGGCTGATGGCGCAGGTGCCAGGCCGGTTGCAGTACGAGCTGGTCCCGGAGTCGGATACACGCTTCTTCTAC
>Ga0335071_10004149_pt1 | contig 15155 bp, 12 predicted proteins | sample Lox_Sample_15_FD_206724 | JGI IMG/M metagenome (GOLD analysis project Ga0335071, IMG submission 206724) | Soil microbial communities from Loxahatchee National Wildlife Refuge, Florida, United States - Lox_Sample_1.5 | ecosystem: Environmental > Terrestrial > Soil > Wetlands | place: USA... | reverse complement strand
CGCTCTTCTCCGCTTTCGGCCCCGAGCCCATCAGGGCGCGCATGTCGATCGGACGGGCCAAGGTTCTTGTCACCACCGAGCTGCTCTACGAGCGAAAGGTTGCCGCGCTCCGTGCCGCGCTCCCGGATCTCGCGCACGTGCTGCTGGTGGGCGAGGCCGGCCGGCCGACCAGCGTCCCGGGCACGCACGACTACCACGCGCTCATGGCCCGCGCGGGGGACCGGTTCACCATCGCCGCCACGGACCCCGAGGACATGGCGCTCCTGCACTTCACCAGCGGCACGACGGGCAAACCCAAGGGCGCCATGCACGTCCACCAGGCGGTCGTGGCTCACCACATGACCGCCCAGCTCGCCCTCGATCTGCACCCGGAGGACATCTTCTGGTGCACGGCGGACCCGGGGTGGGTGACGGGGACCTCGTACGGGATCATCGCGCCCTTCACCAACGGCGTGACGAGCATCGTCGACGAAGCGGAGTTCGATCTGAAGCGCTGGTACGGGATCCTGCAGGATCAGCGCGTCTCCGTCTGGTACACGGCTCCCACGGCCATTCGCATGATGATGAAGGCAGGGAGGGAGCTCCCGCAGGGCTACGACATGCGCGCGCTGCGCTTTCTCGCCAGTGTGGGGGAGCCGCTCAACCCGGAGGCGGTGGTCTGGAGCCGCGAGGCTTTTGGTCGTCCCTTCCACGACAACTGGTGGCAGACGGAGACGGGCGGGATCATCGTCGCGAACTATGCGGCCATGGACATCCGCCCGGGCTCCATGGGACGGCCGTTGCCGGGCGTGGAGGCCGCCATCGTGCGGCGGATCTCCGAGACGCAGCTCGAGGTCGTCGAAGCACCCGACACGCAGGGGGAACTGGCATTGCGTCCCGGCTGGCCGTCCATGTTCCGCGGCTACTGGGAGGAGCCGGCGCGGTACCGGAAGTGCTTCGTCGACGGCTGGTACCTCACCGGCGATCTGGCGAAGCGAGACGCGGACGGTTACTTCTGGTTCGTCGGTCGCGCGGACGACGTCATCAAGACCTCCGGCCATCTGATCGGACCGTTCGAGGTGGAGAGCGTTCTGATGGAACACAAGGCGGTGGCGGAAGCGGGCGTCATCGGGAAGCCGGACCCCACGGCCATGGAGGTGGTCAAGGCGTTCGTCTCGCTGAAAGACGGCTGGACGCCGACGCCCGAGCTCAGGCGCGAGCTGCTCGCGTTCGCGCGGACACGGCTCGGAGCCGTCGTCGCGCCGAAGGAGCTCGAATTCCAGCCGAGCCTGCCCAAGACGAGGAGCGGCAAGATCATGCGGCGCCTTCTCAAGGCGCGCGAGCTCGGGCTGCCCGAAGGCGACACCTCGACGCTGGAGGAGAGCTGAGATGCCGAGCGCTGGCTCCTTGCCGCTCCCGGATCGCGCGCACGCGCTCGAGCTGCTCCACGGCATGCTCCGCATCCGCCGGTTCGAGGAGAAGTCCGCGGAGCTCTACACGCTGGGCAAGATCCGCGGGTTTCTCCATCTCTACATCGGTGAGGAGGCCGTCGCCGTGGGGTCGATGCAGGCCCTGACGGCGGACGACAACATCGTGGCCACCTACCGCGAGCACGGCCAGGCGCTCGCGCGGGGGATTCCCGCGGGCGGTCTCATGGCCGAGATGTACGGCAAGGTCAACGGCTGCTGCCGCGGGCGCGGAGGCTCGATGCATTTCTTCGACGTGGCGCGCCGGTTCTACGGCGGCCATGCGATCGTCGGAGGCGGCCTGCCGGTGGCGGTAGGGCTGGCTCTCGCGGACCGCATGCAGAAGCGGCCGCGCGTGACCGCGTGCTTCTTCGGCGACGGCGCGGTGGCCGAGGGAGAGTTCCACGAGTCGCTCAACCTGGCCGCGCTCTGGCGCCTCCCCGTGCTCTTCCTCTGCGAGAACAATCTCTACGCGATGGGAACCGCGCTCGACCGCCACCAGGCCCAGCCCGATCTGCGCGTCAAGGCGGCTGGCTATGCCGTTCCGGCGGAGGCGGTGGACGGCATGGACGTACTGGCGGTCGAATCGGCCACCTGCCGCGCCGCCCACGCGGTACGGCGCGATGAGGGTCCCTTCCTCCTCGAGCTGAGGACGTATCGTTTCCGCGCGCACTCCATGGCCGATCCGGAGCTCTACCGGGCGAAGGAAGAAGTCGAGCGGTGGAAGAGCCGTGACCCCATCGATCTCTTCATGAGCTCCTTGCGGGGCTGGGGCCTGCTCACGGACGCCGATCTGGCCGCGATGGAGGCGGCGGTCGCCCGCGAGGTGGACGAGGCGGTGGCGATCGCCGAGGCGGGTCCCTGGGAGCCGCTCGAAGACCTCACCCGGGACGTCTACACGGTGAACGAGCCATGACCAAGATGACGTATCGCGAGGCGGTGCGCAGCGCGCTCCGGGAGGCGCTCCGGAACGACCCGCGCGTGTTCCTCATGGGCGAGGACGTGGGCCGCTACGGCGGCTGCTTCAAGGTGAGCCATGGGCTCCTGGAGGAGTTCGGCCCGGAGCGCGTGCGCGACACGCCGCTGTCGGAGTCGACTTTCCTCGGTGCCGGGATCGGTGCGGCCCTGGGAGGCATGCGGCCGATCGTCGAGATCATGACCGTGAACTTCAGCCTCCTAGCCATGGACCAGATCGTGAACAATGCCGCGACGCTTCGGCACATGTCGGGCGGGCAGCTGAGCGTGCCCCTCGTGGTGCGGATGGCGACGGGTGGAGGCCGGCAGGTCGCGGCCCAGCACTCCCACAGCCTCGAGGGGTGGTACGCGCACATTCCCGGCATCAAGGTCGTGGTGCCCGGCACGCCGGCCGACGCGCGCGGCCTGCTGCTGGCGGCGCTTCAGGATCCCGACCCGGTCTTCGTCTTCGAGCCCTCGGCGCTGTACGGCGTCGACGGCGAGGTGGACGAGGCGGCGGGCCCGGGGGAGATCGGCCGAGCGCTCGTGCTTCGGCCGGGCGATGCCGCCAGCCTCATCACCTATGGCGGCTGCGTCGGCAAGGCTCTTCAGGCGGCCGACCAGCTCGGGGTCGAGGGCATTGCCGTGGAGGTCCTCGATCTCCGGTCGCTGAGGCCCCTCGACACTGCCGCTGTCCTCGCCAGCGTGGCCAGGACCCATCGCGCGGTCATCGTGGACGAGGGATGGCGGACGTGCAGCTTCGCGGCCGAGGTGAGCGCCCTCATCATGGAGGGCGCCTTCTACAGCCTCGACGCGCCGGTCGGGCGCGTGTGCAGCGCCGAGGTGCCCATGCCCTATGCGCGGCACATGGAAGATGCCGCGCTGCCGCAGGTCCCGGCGATTGTCGCGGCCGTCAGGGAGACGCTCGGATCGCATGGCTGAGTTCGTGATGCCGATTCTCACGGTCGACATGAAGGCCGGCACGCTCACCCGCTGGCGCAAGCAGGTGGGGGACGCGGTGAAGCGGAGCGACATCATCGCGGAGGTCGAGACGGACAAGGGCCTGATCGACGTCGAGGTCTTCACGTCGGGCGTCCTCGAGCGCATCCTCGTCCAGGCGGGCGAGACGGTGCCTACCGGCACCGCGCTGGCCATCATCCGCGAGGAGGCGGGCGCCGCAGCTCCCGCGGCTCCACTCGTATCGGCGCCGCCGATTCCGGCCGCGGTGGTTCCCGCCGCGCCGATGCCGGCGCCGCCTGGGGTACCCGTGGAGACTCCCGGCCGGGTGCGCATCTCGCCGCTCGCGCGGAAGCTGGCCGCCGAGCTCGGGGTGGATCCCTCCTCGATCCGGGGCAGCGGGCCCGGAGGCGCCATCATGCGCGAGGACATCGAGCGCGCCGCGGCCGCGCGCATCCCGAGCCCCGTGACCGCGGCCGAGCCGCCGGATCGTCAGGCCCGCATGCGCCAGCTCATCGGCGCAGCCATGGCCCGGTCGAAGCGTGAGATCCCCCATTACTATCTCAGCACCACCATCGACATGGCCCGCACGGTGGAATGGCTCACCGAGGGAAACCTGAAGCGCCCCGTCACGGATCGCCTCCTCACCGGCGTGCTTCTGATCAAGGCCGTGGCCCTGGCCCTGCGCGAGGTGCCAGAGCTCAATGCGGTCTGGCGTGGGGCGGCGGCCGTCCCGAGCCAGGCCGTGCACATCGGCGTGGCCATCTCGCTGCGCGGCGGCGGTCTCGTGGCGCCGGCCATCCACGATGCCGACCGCCTGAGTGTGGGCGATCTCATGGCGGCGTTTCGTGATCTGGTCCGGCGGGCACGGGGGGGAGGGCTCAGGAGCTCCGAGCTCTCCGACCCGACGATTACGATCACGAGCCTCGGCGAGCAGGGTGTCGAGAGCGTCTTCGGCATCATCTTTCCGCCCCAGGTCGCCATCGTGGGCTTCGGCAAGGTGGCGGAGCGGCCGTGGGTCGTCGACGGGCAGGTCGTTCCCCGGCCGTTGCTCACGGCCACGCTGTCCGCCGATCACCGCGTCAGCGACGGTCATCGCGGCGGCCTGTTCCTCGGCGCAGTCGAGCGCTTGCTCCAGGAGCCAGAGAAGCTATGACGCGCGACGAGGTGCGTGCCGCCATGCTCCGCGTGCTCGGGGAGATCGCGCCGGAGGCCGACCTCGCGGCGCTGAGACCCAACGTGCCCTTTCGAGACCAGCTGGACGTCGACTCGATGGATCTGCTCAACTTCGTGATCGGGCTGCACGAGGCCCTCGGCATCGAGATTCCCGAGGCCGACTATGCACGCGTGGCCACGCCGGAGGCCTGCGTCGACTATCTCTGCGCCAAACGTGAGGGCTGAGGCGCGAGCATGCGAAGAATCGTGCCCATCTGGCACGACCGGCGTCAATACGCACCGCCTCGGCGTGGCTTTCGCCGTGGTCCTCGGCGGCTGGCACCTCGCATGGGCCTGCCTCGTTGCCCTCGGATGGGGACAGGCGGTCCTGGATTTCGTCTTCTGGCTCCATTTCATCTCGCCTCCGTACCAGGTCGGCGTGTTCATGCTGGGGCGCGCTGTCGGCCTGATCGCGGTGACGGCGACGCTGGGTTACATCATCGGTGCGTGTATTGGGCTGATCTGGAACTGGCTTCGTCGTTGAGCCGCGCAGTGGCCGGCTCGGAGCGTGGGTAAGACGGCGGGGACCGGCGGTGGGCTAGCGCCAGGCTCCGGCGAGGGGCGCGCCGCAATCCGGGCAGCGACCGTCCTGGACGCGCATCGCGAGCACCTCGAAGCCGCGCCGCCGGATCACGCACCGCGAGCAGCCGGGGCACTGCGTGTTTTCCCAGGCATCGCCGGGGATATTGCCCGTGTAGACGTACCGGAGTCCTGCCTGCAGGCCGATCCGTGCCGCGCGATGGAGCAGGCGCGCCGGCGTGGGCGGCGCGTCAAGCATCTTGTGCGAGGGGAAGAAGGCCGAGACGTGCCACGGCATTTCGCGGTCGACTCCCGCCAGCCAGGAGGCCATGGCTGCGAGCTCCTGATCGGTGTCGTTGCGGCCGGGGACCAGCAGGGTGGTGACCTCGACCCAGATGCCACGCTCGCGCATTGCGGCGATGGTCTCGAGGACGGGTGGCAGCGTCGCTCCGCACACCTTGCGGTAGTAACGGTCGGAGAAGCTCTTCAGATCCACGTTGGCTCCATGCAGCACCGGCGCCACCAGGTCGAGCGCTTCCCGCGTCATGTACCCGTTCGTCACGAACACGTTCTTGAGGCCGGCCTCGACGGCCAGGCGGCTCGTGCGAAGCGCCAGCTCGAAGAAGATCGTAGGCTCCGTGTACGTGTAGGCAATGGATGCGCAGCCGGCGGCGCGGGCCGCCTCGACGATGGCCGCCGGGGTGATGTCCCGGCCGGGAACGCGCCCTGGATGCTCGCGCGGCCACTGGGCGATCGACCAGTTCTGGCAGAAGAGGCAGTGGAAGTTGCACCCGGCTGTCGCGATGGAATAGGCGAGGCTGCCCGGCAGGAAGTGGAAGAACGGCTTCTTCTCGATGGGGTCCACGCCCGAGCTCACGATGCGGTCCGTCACGAGGCTCACGAGCGTGCCGTCGCGGTTCTCGCGGACGCCGCAGATGCCCCGCAGTCCGGGACGAATGACGCAGCGGTGCGCGCAGAGGCGGCAGACCACCGAACGGTCAGCTTCGCGATCGTAGAGTAGGGCTTCGGTCTCGGCGTCTTGTGGGCCCGCCAGGCTCATCTCTGGCCTCCTGCTTGCTTCCGTATCCGTCAGGAGATGCGAAGCAACCGAGGTGCCACGGGCCCCTGGCCGCCAAGGGCTTGATTCATCTCGATTGCCGTTCGCCGCCGCTCCCGTGGCGGTGGGGCCGTCGTGCCCCGGCCGCGGCCGAGCGGCCTCGGGGGGCCATGATGGCGGGCGCTGTGGACGTGAGACCGTCGCCGATTGCCGGCCGATGGTACCCGCGCGAGCCGGGCCGGCTTGCGCGCAGCATTGACGCGTATCTCGAGGCGGCACCGCCAGCGGAGCTGCACGGAACGGTGGTCGCCTTGCTCGCGCCGCATGCCGGCCATATGTACTCGGGGGCGGTGGCTGGCCACGCCTTCGCCGCCGTGCGCGGCTCCTCGCCGCGGCTCGTCGCCGTGGTAGGTCCGATCCATGACGCTCATCGCGCGGCGCTGCTCAGCTCGGGTCACCAGGCGTATGGCACGCCGCTCGGCTCAGTGCCGGTGGACCAGATCGCGCTTCGACAGCTCGACGCGCGGATCAAGGCCGAGACAGGCCGGCCACTCACCCTGATCCGCGGCGACGACGAGCACTCCGTGGAGATCGGGCTGCCGTTTCTCCAGCGTGCGCTCCGTGGCGAGTTTCGCCTGTTGCCGGTGATGGTGCGGAGGTGCGGGCGCGAGGTGGCGCGCGGCCTCGGGCGGGCGCTGGCCGCCGTGCTCCACGCTCAGCCCAGCCTGCTCGTGGCCAGCAGCGATCTCTCCCACTATTGCCCCCAGGATGTTGCCGACCGGCTGGATGCGGAGTTGCTGAAGCGGGTTGAAGCCTTGGACCCGGAGGGCGTGCTCCGCGCCGAAGCGGAAGGGACGGGTGCCGCCTGCGGCGCCGAGGCTCTCGCCGCCGTCCTCTGGGCGGCACGCGATCTCGGGGCGGATCGCGCGCGCATTCTTCGCCACGGCACATCCGGAGACGTCACGGGCGAGCACCGCGAGGTCGTGGGCTACGGCGCGGCGGTCATGCTGCGTGGCAGGGGAAACACTGAAGTACGGCGCAGGGAGGCGACATGAGCCCTTCCGGATCAGGCAGGGACGACAAGATGCAGACGACGCCGGACGCGCTCGGCGAAGTCGTCGCAGAGCCATGACACGCCGGCTGAGGGCCGAGGAGCTGCGGGCCGTCTGTGACCCGGGCCGTCTTCCCTTCGCGACCACCGCGGAGCTACCGCCGCTCGACGGCATGATCGGACAGGACCGTGCCGCAAGCGCGACGGCGTTCGGTGTCGGCATGCGGCAGGCAGGCTACAACCTGTTCGTGCTGGGTGCCTCACGGACCGGCAAGAGCTCGGTGATGAAGAGGGTGCTCGATCGCGCCGCCGCGACGGCACCCGTGCCTCCCGACTACTGCTACGTGCACAACTTCGAGGATCCGTACCGGCCGGTGGCGCTCGAACTGCCGGCGGGACGCGGGCGTGCGCTGCGCCGGGCCATGCAGCGGCTCACGGAGGAGTGCCGGACACGCGTCCCCCGCGCCTTCGAGGGAGAGGAATTCGAACGGCGGAAGGCGGAGATCCTGGAACAGCTCGCCCGCAGTCATCGGGAGGAGCTGCATCGATTCGAGGAGGCCGCGCGCGCCGAGGGGTTTGCCGTGCTCCGTACTCCGACGGGGCTTGCCATCGCTCCCGCGCCCCGGGGAGAGCCGCTGACGGCCGAGGAGTTCGCTGCCCTGTCGGATGCCGTGAAGAAAAGCGTCGGACGCCGGGGCGAGGCGCTCCAGGATCGCATGGATGCGACCGTGCGGGAGCTGCGGCGGCTCGAGCGGGAGGCGCGCGAGGCTCAGGAGAAGCTCGTGAGCGAGGTGGCCGCGGCAGCCATCAGGCCGCTCATCCGCGAGCTGCAGGAGGAGTTTCCAGATCTCCCGGGCGTGGACCGCCATCTGGCGCAGGTCGAGGCTGACCTGGTGGCTCACGCCGAGGAGTTCCGGACGCTCGAATCCGAGAAGCCTGTGCTGCCATTCCTGTTGCCACCGGGGGCGTTCCTCGAGCGCTACGCGGTCAACGTGCTCGTCGACCGGAGTGGCACACAGGGAGCGCCTGTCGTCTTCGAGCAGGTGCCGACGCACCGGAACCTTCTTGGCCGCGTGGACCACCGCGTGCACTTCGGCGCGCTGGTGACCGACTTCACCCTCATCAGAGCCGGCGCCCTCCACCGGGCCAACGGCGGCTATCTGATACTCGAGGCGGCAGACGTCCTCCGCGCCTTCCTCGCCTGGGACGCGCTCAAGAAGGCGATCAAGAGCGGCTCCATCCGCATGGAGGAGCCCCTGGAGGAGTGGCGCGGAGCCAGCGCGCAGAGCGTGGCCCCCGCGCCCATTCCGCTCTCCGTCAAGGTGGTGTTGATCGGCAGCCCGTTCCTCTACTACCTGCTCTACGCTCTCGACGAGGACTTTCGCGAGCTCTTCAAGGTGAAGGTGGACTTCGACAGCTCGCTGCCCCGAACGTCCGAGTTCGAGCTCCTCTACGCTCGCTTCGTGGGCGGGGCCTGCCGGGACGAGGGCCTGCCCGCTTTTGGCGCGGGCGCGGTCGCCAAGCTCATCGAGCACTGCTCGCGGCTGGTCGACGATCAGGCCCGCCTGACTTCGCGTCTCGGCGAGGTCCTCGACGTGGTCAGAGAATCGGCATTCTGGGCGAATCGGCGGGGGAGCACGCTCGTGGCCGCCGAGGACGTGAGCCACGCCATCGAGCAGAAGACGTATCGTTCGAGCCTCATCGACGAGCGTGTCCGGCGGTTGATCGGCGAGGGGACCGTGCTCATCGCCACGGAAGGTCGGGCGACAGGACAGGTCAACGGCATCGCGGTGTTGGACCTGGGCGACCACGCCTTCGGGCGTCCGTCGCGAATCAGCGCTCGTACCTTCTCGGCCGAGCCGGGCGTCGTCGACATCGAACGGGAAGCCAAGCTGGGCGGGCGCGTCCACTCGAAAGGCGTGCTGATCCTCTCGGGCTTCCTGGCCGGACGCTACGCGCGGGAGCGGCCGCTGGCGCTGTCGGCCTCGCTGGCCTTCGAGCAATCGTACGAGGAGGTGGAGGGCGACAGCGCCTCGTCGGCCGAGCTCTACGCGCTCCTCTCGAGCCTGGCTGGCATACCGCTCGCCCAGAACCTCGCGGTGACGGGATCGGTCAACCAGCACGGCGAGATCCAGCCCGTCGGCGGAATCAACGAGAAGATCGAGGGCTTCTACGACGTGTGCGCGGCGCACGGGCTCACCGGCGAGCAGGGTGTGATCATTCCCGCGGCCAACGTGCGCCATCTCATGCTGCGTGAAGACGTGGTCGAGGCAGCGCGGGCCGGCCGCTTCCATGTCCACGCCATCTCGACGGTGGACGAGGGCCTGGCTCTCCTCTCGGGCCTCGAGGCGGGCGAGCCCGGGCGGGACGGGTGCTATGCGAAGGGCAGCTTCAACGCGATCGTGGAGGAGGCGCTGGCCGCGAACATCGTGCGGCTGAAAGAGATGCGGTCGGACGGCAAGCAGCCTTGATCGTGTGACCGTGAACCCGACCGCCGGTGAGAGTCGCGGGACATGGAAGGTGGAGACGGCGCAGGTCGGGCATCGGGCGCATGATGGTCAGGGCGCCGGGGTGCGTTCCAGCAGACGCTCTCCGGATCGGCGGGCGATCCAGGTCCGTGACTCGTCGCGCAGACGTACCATCTCGGGCCAGCCGGTTCCGGCCGGTTGCAGGGGATCGCCCACCGCGAGAGTCAGCGGACCCGGAGACGGAAGAAGCGTGTCGGCCGGAAGCACCTGACGTGTCCCCAGCATCGCGACCGGAACGACCGGGCACCGGGTTTCCACCGCGGCCTTGAAAGCCCCCAGGCGGAACGGCAGGATGCCGGGCACGCGGACGAAGGTGCCCTCGGGGAAGACCACGACCGAGGAGCCGGAGCGGAGAGCGTCGGCCACGCGCTCGGCATCGGCGACGCTCTGCCGTCCCGGGCTTCTCTCGACCGTGAGATGTCCGACCTTCCGGATGACCCGACCGACCAGCGGCCAGTGGAGCAGCTCGCGCTTGGCCACGAACCGGTACTCGCCCGGCAGCGTCGCGATGAGGAGGACCGCGTCCAGATAGCTCGCGTGGTTCACGACGATGACCGCGGGATGGGCGGCCAGGAGCTGCTCCGTCCCCTCCACGCGGACCGCGCACCCGCTGAGTGCCAGCACGATACGGCACCACAGACGCGCGCCGCGAGCGGCCATCCGCGGGCTCGGCGCCACGAGCACGCCGAGCCAGAGCGCGGGCGCGATCACCAGCAGGAGCATGCCCACGTACGCGGCCGCCGCCCATCTGGCGAGGCGCGAGGCCGCGCGGCGGAGACGGGGCCGGAGCGTGCTGCGGAGCAACCTCAGCCACTGGACGCGGGCGGAACCCCTTGGCAGCCCGAGCTGTCCGCGGAGGTAGGCTTCGCGGGTGGCGCTTCGCCGGATCTTGCCGCTCGACGTCTTGAGCACCGTCCCGGGCGGGCCGATGAGCACTGTGTCGGCCGGCACGCCCAGGGCGGCCACGATGCGATCCTGGGCCGCACCCTGAAGCGCGGATCGCTCTGACGCGAGGGTCTGCCGACTCTCCGCGATGACAACGAGCCGCTCGGTCCCGATGCTCGGATCGGGCACGGCGAAGGCCGCGATGCAGCCGCGGCGAATGCCCGGCACCCCGGCCACGATCTCCTCCACCTCTTGCGGATAGAGATTCCGGCCCGCCTTGATGATGAGATCCTTGCGCCGGCCGGTGACGAACAGGTCGCCGTCGGCGAGATACCCCAGATCGCCCGAGTCCATCCAGCCGTCTCGGAGGGCGCTGCGGGTCGCCGATGGGTTCCGGAAGTATCCCGCTGTTACCGACGGGCCCCGGAACTCGATGCTTCCCTCTACCCGCTCCCCGAGCGGCCGGCCCTTGTCGTCCACGACACGAACCTCATGCCCGGGAAGCGCGCGGCCGCAGCCGGTCAGGCAGAGCGGCGCCGGGTCGTCCGGCTCGGCCGGCTGCGCGCGCCGCTGCCGCTCGAAGATCTCGCGCTCCACGCGGTCGATACGCGGCGGGCCGCCGAGCCGTGGGACGGTGAGGGCCACGGATGCTTCGGCGAGACCGTAGACCGGGCACATCACCTCAGGCTTGAAGCCGTAGGCGGCGAAGCGCCGCGTAAAGCTGTCGACGGTCTCGGCGCTGACGGCCTCCGAGCCATTCATGGCCAGGCGCCACGAGGAAAGATCGAGCCCCCGAAGTGCCTCGTCCGCGACCCGTCGAGCGCAGAGATCGAAGGCGAAGTTGGGCGCCGCCGACACGGTGCCCCGATGCGCATGCAGCGCCCACAGCCAGCGCTCCGGCCGGGCGAGGAAGGCGAGGGGCGAGAGGAGCACGAGTGGCACGCCGAAGTAGAGCGCGCCGAGCCAGCAACCGATGAGGCCCATGTCGTGGTAGAGCGGCAGCCAGCTCACGGCCACGTCATCGGGGCCGATGTCGATGGCCTGGCCTATGGCCCGGATGTTGGCGAGGAGGTTGGCGTGGGAGAGCAGTACGCCCTTGGGCTCGCCCGTGCTTCCCGATGTGTACTGGATCAGGGCAGGCTCTTCCGCAACGGCCCGCGGCAGCGGGAGCTCCTCCGCAGGGGCAGCCAGATCCGGGACCGTAGTCACTAAGCGGAGGGAAGGGACGAGCGCGCGGAGCAGACGGCCCACGGGCAGGCCTTCTGCGAAGGTCACGAGCCCGCGAGCTTCAGCGTTGGAGAGTATGCCGGCCTGGCGCCGGGCGTGTTCCTCTATCCGGTCACGCCTGAAGGGAGGATAGATCGGGACGGGCACGAGGCCAGCAAGCAGCGCGCCGAAGAAGGCCTCGAAGAACGCTTGCTCGGTCCGCAGCATGAGCGCCACGGTGCTGGAAGGATCGCCGCCGAGACGGCGGAGGCCGCTCGCCGCCCTCCGGGCGCCGAGCCAGAGCTGGCCGTACGTGATGGGGCGCTCGCTCCCGTCCTCCTGGCGAAGGAGGATGTGCGTCCGGTCCGGATGGGCGTGTGCATGCCAGGCCAGCACCTCTACCAGCGTGCGGGCTGAGTCCGGGGCCGGGACTCCGGCGCCCGGCAGCGAGATGGGCTCCGCTGCCTCGATCTCGCCGCGAGCGCTCTCGCATACCGCCCTCGCAAGGTCGCGGGGGCTCGCGGCCTCGGCCATGACCGAGTCGGGGAGGCGGACTCCGAAGGCCTTCTCGATCCGCAGGAGGAGCTCGACGCGCTCCAGGCTCCCGATGCCGAGGTCCCGGTCGAGGAGATCGTCAGGGGCTGGCGTCCGTCCCGCCGACGGGCCGCCGAGCTCCCTGACGAGCTCCCCCACGATGCCGACGATACGCCGTTCGACCAGGGCCGATGCCTGGCTCATCGCGCCGCTCGCAGGAACGGGCTAGCTTGCCTTCCGCAGCCCGGCGGCGAGCGCGCCGGCCAGGTACCCCATCTCATTGCCGAGCAGCATCATCAGGTCGTCGATCGACAGAATCCCCGTGACGCGCCCTGCCTTGTCCACCACAGGCAGACGTCTCACAGCGCTCTTGGCGAAGGCCCGCGCGGCGTCGGAGAGGCCCAGGTCGTCGCGGATGGTGGCGGTCCTCTTCCGCGCCACGTCGCCCACGTGGACCTCGTCGGGATCCTTGCCGGCGGCGACCACGTCCACCACGATGTCCCGGTCCGTGAGAATACCGAGAGGACGCCCCGCATTGACGACGATCAGCGCCCCCACGTTCTTCTGCTTCATGATGCGTGCGGCCTCGGCGACGGTCATGCGGGCCGAGGCGGTGACGACGGGCTTGACGGCGATCTGCTTGAGCATGGCCTTGTCCTCCTAGGGCTTCGGACGTCGCAGCTCCCGCGCGAGCACGGAGGCGATGTGGCTCATCTCGTTCGTGAGGAGCACCAGAATGTCGTCGAGGGAGATGATGCCGGTCAGCTCGCTCCGAGTGTTGACCACGGGGAGCCGCCGCACACCTTTCTTGCCGAGGAGCCGGGCCACGTCGAGGATGCCGGCGTGCTCCGGGATCACGGTGGGGTTCTTGTGCATCACCTCGCGAACCTCGACCAGGGCCGGGTTCCGGGCGCGTCCCACCACCCCGATGGCCACGTCGCGGTCGGTGAGAATGCCGGCCGGCCGGCCGTCCCGGACCACGACCACCGCCCCCACGTTCTTGGTGCGCATGAGCCGGGCGGCTTCCTCGACCGTAGCGTCGGGAGACACGGTCACCACCGGTTTGCTTGCGAGGTTCCAGAGCATTGCCGTCTCCTTGCCCAGAGAAGCGTGCAATCTCGATGCCGCACCTCTTCTGGCGCTCGAAGGCCATCTGGAGCGCCTGCGGGAGCCGACCGAGGCAGCGAGCATGGAAGATCGCGAGACAGTGAGGCAGGGTGACCCCGGTCGATCATGGCTCCGGCCGATCCATGCGCTCGAGCCCTTTCCATTGGCGGATCCTTTCCTGGTGCAATCAGACTAGAATCGACTCCGGTTGCCGGATGGTGATGTTGAGACGATGGGCCGAAAGCCCGAGGAGACAGCCATGGCGAGCCCCGCGCACGAGCGGTACATGGCCCTTCAGCGACATCGCAACGAAGGTCCGCCGAAGCTCGATCCGCGCGCCACTGCGCTCGTCATCGTCGACATGCAGGAGTACTTCCTGGATCCGGCCTCGCCGTTCTCCCGGGCTTCGGAGGCCATCGTCCCGGGCGTGCTGAGCCACTTCCAGGAGCGCGGCCGGGGTGTGGTCGAGCCATCGCTCAGACGGCTGCTCGACTTCTTCCGCGCTCATGGCCTCCGCGTGGTGTACACCACGGTGGCCTCGGAGCTGCCCGACGGCAGCGACCTGATGCCGATATTCCGGGAGCGTAACGCTGCCAACCGCGCGACGATGGGAGACCCCGCCATCCCGCCGCGGATCGACCCCTGGGCCCGCATCGTGGCGAGCCTCGAGCCGCGCGCGGACGAGCTGGTTGTGAACAAGACGACGTACGGCACGTTCAGCTCGACGGGCCTCGACCACAGGCTGCGTTCATTGGGCGTCTCGTCCCTCGTCGTGGGCGGGGTCGTGACCAACGTCTGCGTGGAGACGACGGCGCGAGACGCGGCCGATCGCGGCTACGAGGTGGTGCTGCTGGACGACGGGTGCGCCGCTTTCTCGCCGGAGATCCACGAGGCCACCATGCTCTCGTTTCAGGGCCCCTTCGGACGGGTGCGGAGCACGGACGAGGTGCTCGCCCTCCTGCAACGCTGAGCCGAGGGCCTATCGCTTCTCGATGGCGCGGATGACCGCCGTGAAGTACGCGTCGCTCCATCCCGCGGCGGCGGTAGACTCGAGCAGCCGCCGTGTCGTGGCGGCCTGCTCGAGCGAGAGGCCCGCGGACTCCGCCAGCTGGATGGCATAGGACAGGTCCTTCAGGATGTAGCGCGTCGGGAAGGCGCCTTCCGTCGGGTGACGGTCGGGCAGGAGCGACTTCATCCCATGGTTGCGGAGGACGAAGCTGTCGGCGGATCCCTTGGCGAGCGTTTCGAACAACACGCGCGGCTCCACGGCGCCGGAGGCGCGCGCCACCGCGAGAGCCTCGGCGAGGGCGACCACCGTCTGGGCGACCACCATGTTGTTCATGAGCTTCACCGCCTGGCCCGCGCCGACGGCGCCGCAGTGAGTCACCTCCGCGCCCATGCAACCTAGGAGCGGGCGGAGCCGCTCGAACAGAGCAGCTTCGCCGCCGACCATGATGCTGAGCGTGCCGTCGCGGGCGGCCTGTGCGGTGCGGGCGATCGGCGCGTCAGCGAAAGCGGCGCCGCGCTTGCCGAAGGCCTGGCCCAGCTCGCGCGCGAGCGCTACCGGACAGGTGCTCATGTCGACCACCGTTTGACCGGGTTTCACGAGGGCGGCAAGGCCTCCGCCGACGCTGCCGCCCAGACAGACCGCGCGCACCTGGGGCTCGCCCGGCAAGCACAGGAACACGAATTCGGCG
>Ga0335071_10004148_pt1 | contig 15155 bp, 14 predicted proteins | sample Lox_Sample_15_FD_206724 | JGI IMG/M metagenome (GOLD analysis project Ga0335071, IMG submission 206724) | Soil microbial communities from Loxahatchee National Wildlife Refuge, Florida, United States - Lox_Sample_1.5 | ecosystem: Environmental > Terrestrial > Soil > Wetlands | place: USA... | reverse complement strand
TTTTTAATTCACGAACTGGCAAAACCCGATGCTTGACTTGATCTTCAAGCTATAAAATAAATGTGCTATAATAAAAAACAATTCCTAATTAATGCTGATGAAAATCGGCAGCCCGACTTTACGTCGGGACTAAATCAAATAATTATGACGATTAAAATTGACCGAGATACCTGCATCGGTTGCGGCCGCTGCACTGAAGTTTGCCCCGATACTTTCAAATTGGACGAAATGGGCAAGTCCACTGTCATCGGCGCGAACCCGGACTGCGCCCAGAGCGCCGCTGATCAATGTCCGGTAGCGGCGATAACGATTGAGAAATAAACTTTCTTAATCATTCTGCGCCAGTCAATTAACTTATAATTTTATGCTTATCAAAGTTGACCGCGATAAATGCATCGGCTGCGGCCGCTGCACGGAAATTTGCCCTGACACTTTCAAATTGGACGAGATGGGCAAGTCCACCGTGATCGGTGATAATCACGAATGCGCCCTAAACGCCGCCGACCAATGCCCCGTGGAAGCGATATTTGTAGAGGAATAGATTGATTTTAAAAAAATGTCGTTCGTATAAACGGCATTTTTTATATTCAAACAATTAGATATTTGGATATTTGGTAATTGGGATATTCGTTTTAAGCGACCCGATAAACGGAATTCCTAATATCCTATTCTTCCGGCATCATTCTCTTAAACTGCCGCAATAAGCTTGAGCCGACCATTTGCGGCGGCTTTTCAAAGCCGAGTAATTCCAAAATCGTTGGCGCCAAATCAACCAGTATGCCGCCGGCTTCTATTTTTACGCCGGACTCCGGCTTTTCTATCCAACTCTGCTCCGCCACATACCAACAAGGCACGACATTTTTGGAATGCTGCGTGTCAACTTCGCCCGTATAAACATTAAGCATTTCTTCCACGTTGCCGTGATCGGCGGTAATAATCAATTCTCCGCCCTTTTCAATCACCCCGCCAATCAATCTTTCCAAACAGCCGTCCACGTGTTCCAACGCCTTAATCGCGGCGGGAATATTTCCCGTATGACCGACCATATCAGAATTGGCATAATTAACCAAAATAAAATCGTAATTATTTTTGCTCATCGCTTCCAGCAATTTATCGGTAATTTCCGTGGCGCTCATTTCCGGCGCGTCGGCGTAAGTTGCCACGCGCTTGGACGGGATCAAAATCCGATCCTCGTAAAAAAACGGTTCTTCCATGCCGCCGTTAAAAAAATAAGTGACATGAGCGTATTTTTCCGTTTCGGAAATGCGCAATTGCCGCTTCCAATTGCGCGACAAAATTTCGCCCAGCCGCGCGGTAATCACTTGCTCATGAAAAGCCACCGGCGCGGGCAAATCTTCCTCGTAAGGCGCGAAGCAAACAAAACTGACATTGGCCGGCCGTTTGGCCTGCTTGAATTCCTTAAAATCGGGCAAAACAAAGGCCTTGGTAATTTGCCGCGAGCGGTCTTTGCGAAAATTAAAACAAATTACCGTGTCATTATCTTTGATTTGACCAATCGGGTCACCGGTTTCATTCGTCAGCACGACCGGCTCCAAATATTCATCATAGATTCCCCGCAAATATTGATTATCAATCGCCTCGTGCGGATTTTTTTCCAGCAAACCAATGCCCGCGGTCAACGCTAAAAACGCTTTTTCAATCCTGTCCCAATTATTGTTGCGATCCATGGTAAAATACCGGCCGCTTAAAGTGGCGATTTTGCCAATGCCGATTTCTTTAATCTTGTTTTCCAGAGACGCCAAAAATCTTTTCGCGCTCTGGGGATGAGTATCGCGTCCGTCAGTCACGGCGTGAATATATACTTCCGGCGCGCCATTCTTTTTGGCCATTTCCAACAGCGCGAATAAATGCTCCAGATGAGAATGGACGGCGCCATCGGACAATAAACCGATTAAATGCAAATTGGCGTTATTTTTACCGGCCCGCGCCATTCCGTCAAGCAAAACCTGATTTTTGAAAAAAGTTCCGTCGCCGATCGCCGCGCTAATCGCCGGTAGAAACTGAAAAATAATCTGGCCCGAGCCGATGGTCTGATGTCCGACTTCGGAATTGCCGCGGACGCCCCACGGCAAACCGACCGCCAAACCCGAGGCCTGCAGATAAATTTTGGGGAAATGCGCGTTCAGCCGCTCAATCGTCGGCAGTTTGGTTTTGAAAAAAGGATTGCCCTTTTCCACGTCCCATTCGCCCCAACCATCAAGGATCGCTAGAACTATCGGCTTCTTCTTTTTAGCATCAGGCATAAAATAGTTTTATTCAAATATCTTACCTTAAAAATCCGAAATTCCAAGCACGAAATCCTAAACAAATCCGAAATTCAAAATTCTAAGCACAAAACTCTGACTTATCACAATTCCCGAAGATAAAATTCAAAACGTTTTGAATTTAGAATTTTGTGCTTTGAATTTGTTTCGGATTTCGAATTTAGTGCTTCGGATTTCAACAATCTTTATTATTGTGGTATAATGCCAATATCAACTTAGCTATATTTTAACACATAACAAAATTATATAAAAATGGTTATGCAAAAAATACACGTGCCTTACACGGTTCCGGCCGGCAAGAAAGCCGAGTATTTGAAAAATTGGGAAATCGCCACTCGCGGCACGGGCAAACTGTTTATGTTCGCCTGCGACCAGAAGGTTGAGCATTTGAATGATGACTTTGTCGCTCCCGGGTTGGATCCGGAGATTGCCGATCCCCGGCATTATTTTGAAATTGCCAAACGAGCGCATATCGGCGTGCTGGGCTCGCAATTGGGATTAATCGCCAAGTATGCCGACATCTGCCCCAAGGTGCCATTTTTAATCAAAGCTAATTCCAAAACCAATTTGATTAAGAGGAACAGCCGCGATCCTTTTTCCAACCGCTGGCTGCCCATGGATGACGTAATTAAATTCAAAAAAAAATCCGGCTTGAATATCGTCGGTGTCGGCTATACAGTTTATATTGGCAGCGAATTTGAATCGGAATCGTTCGGTCAAGCCGCCCGCATTGTGCACGACGCTCATCAGGAGGGTCTTTTGGCGGTGGTTTGGATGTATCCGCGCGGCCGGGCGGTAAAGAATGAGGAAGATGTGCATCTTTTGGCCGGAGGCGCCGGCGTGGCGGTATGTTTGGGCGCCGATTTTGTAAAAATCAGTTACCCTTATAGCCAAGCTACCGCGGCGACGGCTAAAAAATTCCGCGAAGTGATTACCGCCGCCGGACGCACCGGAGTAATCTGCATCGGCGGCAAAAAAATGCCGGTAAAAAAATTCTTGGAGCAAATCCATAATCAAATCAATCTGGCCGGCACCAGTGGCGTGGCGATCGGCCGCAATATTTTTCAGCATCCTTTAGAAGAAGCGGTGCGCATGGCCGACTCCATCGCCGCTGTCGCCCTCTACGGCTATTCAGCCGCCAACGCCTACAAAATTTATCTGGGTAAAACCAAACTCTCGGGCAAGCCGCGCCCCAGCCAATCAACCATCAAATCATTTCTGTCCATGTCTTTTTAACTACCGGTTGAAATAACCAAAAAGCTGAAGGAAAAACCTTCAGCTTTTTAAATTTTATCTAAATTTTAAAAATATTTTCTAGTCCTATTCGCATGTCCCGCATTCGTAGCGCGAGTCCGCCTCGGGCGGATAACATTACTTCATTTTCTTCCGAATAAACGCTGGTATTCCCAATTCGCCTTCTTCCGCTTCCTCGTCGGGCAATTCTTCCTGGGCCAGCTTGACCGGAGAAATCTTGCTCTTGCGCATGGCGTCCGGCGGAACATCGGTCTTACCGCCGAACCAGGAATGAGGACGTTTATCGTCTTTGTTGGAAATAAAAGCATTCGGCGTATAGGAAGTTCTCATCTGCTTGCCGGCCAAATCCCTCGCTTGTCCGTCAAAACCGGTGGCCACGACGGTAACTTTAACTTCATCTTTCAGCCGATCATCAATCACCGCGCCGAAAATAATTTTCGCGTCCTGATCAGCTGATGCCGTAATCACTTTAGCCGCTTCGGAAACTTCATTCATGCCCAAATTCGGTCCGCCGGTAATCGTGAAAACAATTCCCCGCGCGCCATCAATCGACATGTCTAATAAAGTAGAATTTATCGCCGCCTTGGCCGCTTCAATCGCCCGGTTTTCTCCCGAGGCCTGCCCGATTCCCATCAGCGCGGAACCGGCATTTTGCATGACCGCGCGCACGTCGGCAAAATCCACATTGATCAATCCGGGGATGGTGATAATTTCCGCAATCCCCTGCACGCCCTGGCGCAAAACATCATCCGCCACCGAAAACGCTTCCATTAAGGAAGTTTTTTTATCAATAATCTGCAAAAGTTTGTCGTTGTTAATCGTGATAATCGTATCAACCTTGTCGGCTAATTCCGAAAAGCCGCGCTCGGCAATTGATTTGCGCTGTCCGCCTTCAAACGAAAAAGGCCGCGTCACGACCGCGACAGTCAAGGCGCCAAGGTCGCGGGCGATTTCCGCCACGATCGGCGCGCCGCCCGTGCCGGTGCCGCCGCCCAAACCGCAAGTAATGAAAACCATGTCCGAACCTTTGAGAACATCGCGAATTTCATTTTGCGATTCTTCCGCGGCCTGCCTGCCCAATTCCGGATTCATACCCGCGCCCAAACCGCGCGTAACTGATTTGCCCACATGCAGTTTTTCTCCCGCCTTGTTATAATGCAAGGCCTGCACATCAGTATTGATGGCCACAAAATCCACGCCGCGGATTCCTTTTTCAATCATCCGCTGAATGGCGCTGCCACCGCCGCCGCCAACTCCGACAACTTTAATCTTGGCGAAGGTTTCAGCTATTGGTTTTATTTCTGGCATAAGAAGTAAAAAATTCGTTCGGTCGCGAGTGTACAAATTAATTGAACGATGGAATTATTATACTATAAGTTTATCGTATTAGCCAAAAAATATCAAGTATTAGTCAAGACAATTTAGGCCAGAAAAAAATGCCAATTTTGGCACTTTTTTTAACCTTAAAAATCTTGTAATGGCCTTTGAATAAATAAGTTGTACACTTTTATCGACAAGGTCAGGGAGCAAAACGGGAAAAAATATCCTTGATTTTTTTGCCCACGCCGCCGAATAAATTGTTCAAACCGTTCAAATAGCCGCTCGGCCGGCCGGCGGAAAACGTATTACCCCAAATCACCAACCCGAGAGCGTTAAGATATTTTGAATCGTTGATCTTGTCAAAAATTATCTCCGCGTTTCGGCAGATACCGACACTTGCCGGCAAATGAAGTTTTTCTTTGGCCACCTCCACCAAGCCGGGCAACTTAGCCCCGCCCCCGGCCAAAACAATGCCGGCCGGTAAAAGACCGGAACGGTCAACACGTTTCAATTCCTCGTCAATCCTCTCAAAAATTTCCTCTGTCCGCGCTTCAATTATTTCCGCCACGTATTTCCGGGAAATAGTTTTCAAATCATCTTCCACTTCTTCCTCCTTGGCCAATTCGGAAATGTCCACTTCCTCTTTGCCCGGGAAACTTTTTGACCAGGCATTGCCGTATTCTCGCTTCACGCGGTCGGCCAAATTAATCGGACAGCGCAAGCCGATGGCGATGTCGGAAGTAATGTGCTCGGAACCGATCGGAATCACGGCGGCGCGAATCAATTTTCCTTCTTCGTAAACCGCCAGCGTCGTCGTCGCCGCGCCGATGCCGGCAACTGCCACGCCCAACTCTTTTTGCTTGGCGCTCAAAACCGCCTCGCCCAAGGCGAGCGGCGCCAACACTAAATCGTTAATATTCAAACCGGTGCGATAAACCGCCTTGGTCAAATTTTTTACCTGGCTGGTCATCCCTTGCACGATCAACGCTTCCACTTCCAGCCGGATACCGCTCATCCCGATCGGATCTTTGACGTCTTCCTGATTGTCCACCGTGAATTTTATCGGTATCACGTGCAGAATTTCGTAATTCGGCGGCACGCTTAAAGTCCGCGCCGCTTCAATCGCCCGTTCCACGTCTTCCTGGCTGATTTCGCCGTTGCTTTTGCCGACCGCCACCACGCCCTTGCTCTTTTCACACCTGACATAAGGATCATTGATTGACAAATAAACATCGGTAATCGGCACGCCAATCAACCGCTCGGCCTTTTCCAAGAGCGAAGAAATAGAAGAAGTGGCGTCGTCAATGCTTTTAACCATGCCGCGGCTAATTCCTTCCGAAGGCGAGGCAATCGCGCCGATAATCTGCATCCGGCCGCCGTTTTCTTCCTTGCGCTGGCCGACTACCAGCCGCACTTCAGTGGAACCGACATCCAAACCAACAAGATAATTTTCTTTCATATAAAAATAAATGTTTAAATAAAAATTATTTCCGGCCAATCATGACCAAATTGCTTCTTAAGCCAGGAAAAACCGTCCCGACAATCTTATTACTTAACGCTTCCACTCTGCCCCGGTTCGGATAATCAAAGTCAGCGTAAATCAGTTTCTTTTTCTTTAGGCCGCTCAGTCGTAAAAGAAATTCCAATTCCGCCGCTGAATATTCTCGGTAATGCGTTCCCGGGCCATAATTTTCACCCAGATCGCTATTGATACTCTTCCCTAAAATTAATTTTAACCGATTATTTAAGCGTAACAAATTCGGCGTGGTAATGATTAATTCGCCTTCCGGCTTGAGGACGCGATAAATTTCGGTAAAAACCCGTTGCGGATGAAAATTGAAATGTTCCAAAGTTTCACTAAGTATTACTAAATCAAAACTTTGGTCAGAAAAAGGAATTTTTTCTTTTTCCAGATCGCAATTTTTAATAATCGCCCCTATTTTAGCGGCTCGGGAAACGGAAAGATCATTGAAAAGACCCAAGTCAATGCCAAAAATCTTGTGAAAACCAAGATAATACGCGCCCAACAAGCCGTGCAGTTCAAAAGCGCCAACATCAAGGAGCGAACTATCCTTATCGTAATCACCGAGCAAAGAAAACAGCTGCTCAAAGCGATGTTGATGAAAAAGAAAATACCCTTTTTCATCGCCGATGGCATTCTGACTTATTTCATTGATTATTTTTTTTATAATATCCATCTTTTACGCGATTATACCCCGTTATCACGGTTTAGCGAAACAAAAACAATCAATAAGTAAGTGAGTTTTTCGGCTGGCTTGCGGCAGCAACCTTATTATTTAATTATACTATATCCGCTCAAATTTGCCAAAAATCATTTACGGTCCCTGCCCGGCCTCAATATAACCACAAAAAAATTATAAAATAATCTTCAAATACCAATTGACGATGCTTTGCCCCCAAAACATCGCGACCAGCAGACCGGGAACCAAGAAAACCCCCAATGGCAATTTTGAACTCCAGTGCTTTTTACCGATTGCCACCAGCGATAAACCAATGGCTGAACCGATGAAATAAGTTAACACCAAAGCCAAAATCAACAAGTCGTAGCGCCCCAGCACGGCGCCTAAAAGGATTCCCAGCCGAACATCGCCGCCGCCGACCCATTTGCCGCGGGAAACTAGAAATTGCGCCAAGAAAAATCCGCCGCCGATTAAAACGCAATAAATCATTACCAGCCAGTCGGCGCCCAAATATAAATTAAGGAGGAAAGCAAAGAGAGCGGCCGGCAGGGCCACGCTATCCGGAATCAAATACCAGCGCCAATCGTAAACAAAAATGGCCATGGCCGCGAAAATCACCAGCCATTGCTTGATTAACGAAGCCAGAAAATGATCATCGGCCAGCAAGAACCAACTATAAATATCTAAACCATCGGGAAAATAGCTGCGTAAGTTAAGATAAAAAGCCACAGCAAATAAAATCGCCGTAGCAAGTTCCACTAGCGGGTATTGCCAAGAAATCGGCTTGCCGCAATGGCGGCAACGCCCGCGCAAAATCACGAAACTTAAAACCGGAATATTGTCGTACCAGGCAATTTGTTCGCGGCACTTCGGGCAATAAGAACGATTCAACAAAGTTTCGTTTTCATGCAGACGCCAAACAAAACAGTTGGTAAAACTGCCGATGACGGCACCCAGCAGAAAAGCGAAAATCAAAAAAAATATCAGCATAAAACTACCGTTAATTTAAATAAGCAAGTAAACTATTAATCTCATTGATCGCCTCGGAAACTTTGATGCCGGCCACGCACGGCGCCGGCGCCAATTTGTTTTTTTGCGCGCACGCCCATTCATCGTTCCGGCATTTCATTTCTTTATCGTAAACGATTCGGTTTAAGGACAAATCTCCGTAGGGGAAAAAACGGCCAAAGTGCCCGCCGCCCAGCAGGCAAATTACCGGACAGCCGACCGCGGCGGCCAAATGCATGACACCGGTATCACTGCCGAAATAAAATAAAGATTTTTTCAAAATGCCGCCGAGAACAAGCAACGAAGTCCGGCCGCAAAGATTAACCACTTCCGAACGATGCTCATCGGGCAAATATTTTAAAATTTCGTCAAAGAATTGCTGATCAAAATCGGCGCCGGCCACGACCGCGGTCAATTGTCGGGAAAGTAAAAACTTAATCACCTCGCTAAAATTATCCCGCGACCAAATTTTATAACGATCGGCGCTGCCCGGAAAAATTACGACGAACTTTTTTTCCTTCAAACCTAATTCTTGGCATATTTTGTCTGCCGCTTGATAACTTTCCGGCGGCAGCGTCAATGCCGGAGCTTCATAATTGACCTTTTGACCGCTAACTTTTTCCGCGAAAAATTTATATTTATCTATTTCACGAGTTAAATTTTCCGGAACCGTTATTATCTCCGCGTAAGCGGCGTCAGCCGCCTTTTTTTCCCAATCAAGATAATAACCGTTCCCTGAAAAAACAATTTTTCGCGGCGCGCGCGACGCTTGAATGATTAAGTCGCATTTCGGCTCCCGCCAGGAAGTCGGATAAATTACCAAATTAAAGTTTCTTTTAAAAACATCCAAGCAAAAACTCCGACGATAAAAAAAATTGCTGGCGAATTTTTCTTTGTCTAATTCTATTATTTCAGCAAAGGTCTGATCGCGCCGGTTTAAATCGCGAGCGATGGCGGAATTCCTCTTGCTGGCCAATAAATAAAATTTATAATCAGGAAAAGCGGTTAAATAATATTTTAAAGTCGAGTAAAAAAGAAGATAATCGCCAATCCCCTCCGGTTTTACCAGCAAGGCTGTTTTGTCGGAATGACGCGTCTGCCGCTGAAAAAAAATTTCCGCATCAATTAAAAAATTGGCGATTTTTCTGGCAGTATATTTTTTTAGTTTCCCCCAAAAAGATGGCTTCATTTTTGCGCAATAACCTTTATTTCAAAACTTAAAATATCCACGCCTCCCGGACGATAATAAGTGTGGGGAATTCTGTTTATCGCGCCAATAACGCCTTTATAAATAAATAGAGCCGCCTTGCGTAAAATCTTTTTTAATGGCGGAATTTCCGAGGTGCAATCAATATCTAGGAAAGAAATTTTAGAAAAACCGGCCGCGCGCAAGACATAAATCAAACTGTCCGAAGTATAAATTGTTTGATGGGTAAAATCGCCGAACATGGCATAACAACCGGTGCTGGCTTGCGCATTAGGGACAGTTAGAAATAATTGCCCATTTTCCCCAAGCAAACTGTGATAAATTTTTGTCAACACGCTGATCACCTCTTCTTTCGCCAAATGTTCCAAGACGTGAGTCATTATCACTAAATCATATTGCTCTTGGTTGCGGTTAAGAAAATCACCGACCATTGCTCGCTCAACTTTTAATCCCTGATTCTGGCAATATTCTACCGCTCGCTGCGAGCTGTCTACGCCCTTGAGATCCTGGTAGCCCGCTGACCGAAAAGACAAAAGCATTGAACCAAAGCCGCAGCCCAAATCCAAAATCTTCAAATCGCGATTTTCCGGCAACACTCGCTGTAAAAATCGAGGAATTTTTTTCAGCGGCTCTTCCGCCGGCGCGGTCAGATCTCTTCGTTCAAAATAATCTTCCATAATTTATCATCAAATTATCTTCAAAAATAATAGCGTAATTTTTTAAAAAAATTCAAATTTAAGCTCTTGGCTAAAAAAACATCGTCAGCCAAACTATCAGCGGCTATTTTATCGGGATATTTAAGCACGGAAGATAATAATTCGGCGGCTGTTCCGGCCAGGCGAGAATTATTTTTGGTATGCGTCGCCTGGCCGCCAAAACCGATATTGGCCACCAAATTAACTCGCGGATTGACGCATAGTCCCCTGTTTTTTATAACAGCGTAGGCCCATTGATGATCCCAGGTATCTATTTTATTCTCAAAGGTCTTTTGCCAAATTTTCAGCCAAATATTTTTCAAATAGCGGCGGTGAAAAATATTTTTCAGCAAAATTTTATTTTTCTTAAATTCCGGAAAGTCGGTCAGCGCTAAATCGTATTTTTTCCAAGCGCGTCGCCAACTGGCCCAGCCCCAAATACAAGGATATTGGGAAAAATAAAAATCGTCCTTGATTTTTATCCGGTCAGACAAAAAATTATCTCCGCTGATGTGCATAATCCGTTCATCGTCGCGATATTTTTCCAGGAGCCGTTCGCAAAAATAAAAAAAACTTTGGTTGGGCAGACAATCATCTTCTAAAATTATTCCTTCCGCGACCTGGTCAAAAAACCAATCAATGGCCGAAGAAACTCTTTTCTTGCAACCTAAATTTATTTCGGAAAAATTCCGCCGCACCTCGCACGGCCAATCAATCGTCTCAACAATTTTTCTGGCGGCGGCGCATTTGTCCACCTCCCCCGAAATGTTCAAGCGCGGACCGTCAGCGGCAATGAATAATTTCTCGGGCTTGATCTTTCTAATCTCCTCAAAAACCAAGGCGGTAATTTCCGGTCGATTAAAAATTATCAGTAATAATGGAGTTTTCATGCAATGTTCGCATCTTGATAAAATGCCGTCAATAAAGTTTTAGCGAAAATTTTGTAACCCAAATTTTTCAAAAACAAATGGATCGGCGAACTGTCCATATTTTCCAAATCAAGTTCGCGAATTTCAACAAGAATTATTCCCGGCCGATACTTTTGCCAATTATTTGAACGCAAAATTTTATCCTCATAATTTTCCACGTCAATATTCAGCAAATCAATTTTTTTCCCGGAAGCGTAATCGTCTAAAATTCCCGCTAGGCGGCGAGTTTTCACTTTGAGGGAATTTTTTAAACCTTTTTTTGCTATGGCCTCTTCTCTATTTAGCGTGTTATCAGGTCCGGCAAAAATATAATAATCTTCTTCTCCGTCTCTATCTGAGACGGCAATTTCTAAGTTGATATCGCGCGAACGACAGCGGTCAAAAATTTTCTTCATCCCGGGCAGCGGATCAATATTTATCCCCTGCCAGCCAAACTGATAAAGTAAGCGGGTATTGGATAAATATAGCGGATGGTGAGCGCCAATATCAACGTAGAAGCCCCTTTTTTTTAATAATCCCAAATCGGCCAGAATCCGGTCCTCACCTTGCTGGGAATAAGTTTTTTTAGCCGAACGCAGGCGATATTGCTGTTTTATATCTTCCGGAATAAATTTTCTCCACATAATATTAACGGGACAATTTGACGATTTCTTTTCTGAAAAAATTCACCAAAAAATTAAGCCGCAACTTTTCCAAAAGATAACGCAACAGTCGGCGGCTGAAATGATAACCATAAATCGTAAATAAAAAAATTGACCAGCCCTCTTGTTTAATCCTAACATGAAATTCTTCGATAAGCGCGGAAAAATATTTTCGCGAGGTAGTACTCTTGGCACTGGAGCGGAATTTCAGCAAAGGAACGGGGTCAAAATGCCATTTTAAATTCAATTTTTCCAGTCGAATCAGCCAATCAATATCCGCGGCAATTTTGTATTTAGTGTCGTATAAGCCGACACGATTAATCGCGCGCCGCCGGCAATAATAAGTCGGATGAGCGTAATAGCTGGAACTGTAAATCGCTTCGCGAAATTTTTGCCGATGAGGCGGAGCGCCCAGAATGGCAAACGGTTTTTTCAAGTCCGCGTCAAAGATTTCCATCCGGCCGCACCAATAATCCAAGTCAGGATCGGCGGCAAAAGCTTGGGCCACGCGGGTCAGGCACAAATTATCATAAAAAACATCGTCAGAGTGAATTATTCCCACCACTTCTCCGCTGGCGGCGGCCAGGCCAAGATTAAGCGCTTCATATATATTAGTTTTCTTCTGAATAATTTTGGCCAGCGGACATTTAGCCTTGATTATTTCAATTGTTCTATCGCTGGAAAAATTATCCACAAAAATCTGTTCAATGTTTTGATAATTCTGGCCACCAACCGAATCAAGACACTCGGGAAGATACTTTTCACTGTTAAACGTGCAAGTAATTAGGCTTATTCGCGGATAAAGTTTGTCTTCGGCCATATTCGCCAATTTATTTTAATCTTTTCAGCAAATCAATCGCGGTTTGATTTTTTGCGTCCAATGCCAAAGATTCCTCGGCATACCGCTCGGCCGCCACCTTATCACCTTTTTGCTCGTACAGCAAGGCAATAGAAGCCGGCCAGACAGAATCGCGCGGACCAAGCTCATATCCCCTTTTATTATACCACAGTGCCGTGTCAAGATCGTTTTTTTGATAATAAACATCGGCAATTCTTTTATACATCGGCAAATTAAGCGGATCCAGACGCAGCATTTTTTGATAATAATATATCTCTCGGGCGTAATCCTTTTCCTTTGCCGCGATTAAAATTCCGCTGTTATAGGCGAAATTCAAACTCGCTAAAACTTCGCCGCGATGAAAGGTTAACCGACTGTCCGTCGGATTAAGCGAGGATTGAAAAGCCAAATCCAGCATTTTCTCGGCGGCGGGCAAATCATCGTCGCGTTGATAAAGACGGGCCAGGGCGTTATAGGTTAAAAAATTCGGATAATTAGTGAGCAAATCAGTGGCAATCGCCATTGACTTTTGTCGATAGCCAATGTCTTTTGATCGTAGATAAAGATAATCGTCAGCGGTCATCGCGTTAATTTTAAAATAAAAATCCGGAACGTTTTGACCGCCGCGCGCCAAAAACCACTCTAGCGAGGCCTCAATTTCCTGACGATCTGAATCGTTGCCATCCGCCTCCCAACAATCTACCAGACGAATCAAATAATCCCGCCGATATTGAAAAAGAAAGGGGTTTAGATTAATCGCTTGGCCAAAATTAGCTAACGCCAACGGACAATTATTGGCTTGATAAAGACCGGCGGAATAATAATGATCAGCGCGAAAAAATTTCCAATCATAGTAATAAAGGAAAACAGCGGCAAAAAGAAGCGCGGAAAAAATCACTCCAACCTGAAACGAGAGCGGCAAATGAATATTTTTTTCGCGTACCGGCCAATCTTTGCCGACAATAAAAATTACGATCGCCAAAATTAGATAAAAATAAATTTCCGTTTCCAGTACCGGAAAGCTGAATAAATCGTTAACAAAATAACAAACCAGCGACGTCAACGCGGCTAGCAATAACCAAAAATTTGCGTCGCGCTGATTATTTTTTAAGTACCAAAACGCCAGATAAAAAACATAAAACCAAAAAATTAACGACGCCAGAAAGCCAAGAAGGCCGAATTGCAACAAAATATCCAAAAAAATATTATGCGCTCGATCGGGAAAACTGTAAGCGGCTTCGGCGATCGCCCAGTCGGGTTGGTATTGCCTGGCAAAAATATCCTGCAGGGTTTCGGGACCATAACCGAAAATTTTTCGTTTCCAATTTGTTTCCCGGAATTCTTTCAAACCGGCCTGCCAATAATTCAGCCGCGCGCCAACCGATCCGCCGGCCAGGCCGCGCCAATCAAAAGAACTAATCAGCCGCGAAACGGCAAAATTTTCATTTGCCAAATAATTTGGCCTTAAAAAAATAATTGAGCTCAATAAAATGATCGGGAGAAAGAAGATTACCGCTAATATTTTTCTTTTTTTATAAAAAAAGGCGGCGGCCAGCGAAAAAAACCATAAACCAGCCAATAAACCCAGCCAAGCCGATCGGCTGTAGGTAAAAAACAAAACCATTATTTGCACTATTATCCCCAGCCAAACTAAACAGCGCCAAATATTTTTCTTAACCAGGAAAAAAGCGGCGTAAACCGCCAAAGGAATAGTAATAATCAGAAAATGACCGAGAAAATTCGGCTGGCCCAGTGTGGAAAAAATCCGGCCGGTTCGCCAGGCCGGCTGGGTCCAGGGAAAAGGATCAAGGTTTAAAAATTGCAGCCAGCCGAAAACGGCAACGATAAAAGAACTTATTACCGCCGGCCAAAGAAAGATTTTTAATTTTTTCTCCTTCAAATTTAAAAAAACCAAAACAAAAAAAGACAAATAAAAAATTAGCGACAGTAATCCTTGCTCGCGATCATATCTGCCCCACCAACTTAAATCGGGCTGGACGGAAAAAATCGTCGCCATTGCCCAGGCAGAAAAAAGTAGAAGCAGGAAAAGGAATAATTTTTTATCAACTTTGAAAAAAATCCGGCCGCGCCGCAAGATTAATATGCCATAAGCTAGCCAGCCCAAAATCATTAGCGAGAAAAACCACGTTTTTTTCACTAGCTCAAAAACGCTGAACCGAATTTCCCAAAAAGAAAAAATAAGCGGCGTAATCAAAATAACAGCCACTAAAGCGAGGTAAACGGCATACTCGACTAATTTTGTGATTTTCTCGTTCATCTAAAGGGATTATAGCTCAAATGATAAAAATTTAAAATACTCCTATCTAGGAGTATTTTAATGCTTAAAATTAAGCGATTTCAATTATTTTATTGACTAAGAGAACCGGGATAAGCGGTATGAAAACCGGCTCCGATACTACCGCTCGCGCCACCCAAACAATAGGACAGGCCGTAAGTCGTGCCGCCGGCATAACCAATATAGTTGTAAGTATTCTCCGCGGCACTGCAGGTTCCGTCAGTCGGAGTCGGCGCCGTCGGCAACAAAGCCATATAAGTAATACCATTGGAAGTCAGCGGAGAATTAAAGGTTACTTCAGCAGAGGTCGGATAGCGGCTGACATCGTTATACCAGAGTTCCAAAGCGGTCTGAATCTGCTTGATGTTAGCGAGACGAACCGCGTCTCTGGCTTTGGTTCTCGCGCTGTTCAAGGCGACGATTGACAAAGTTGAAAGCACGCCGATAATGGCGATAACCACCAACAATTCAATCAAAGTAA
>Ga0335071_10004147_pt1 | contig 15156 bp, 13 predicted proteins | sample Lox_Sample_15_FD_206724 | JGI IMG/M metagenome (GOLD analysis project Ga0335071, IMG submission 206724) | Soil microbial communities from Loxahatchee National Wildlife Refuge, Florida, United States - Lox_Sample_1.5 | ecosystem: Environmental > Terrestrial > Soil > Wetlands | place: USA... | reverse complement strand
CTCGGTGGACTCTATGATGCCTCTGTGGCCAATTATAAAAAAACCACTGTGAACCCCTGTGGTGAAAATTAATAAAATCCTCTGTGGCCTCTGTGGACCACTGTGGTGAATTATCTCTCGGTGACCACTGTGGTGAAAATAAAAGTCCTCAGTGCCCACTGTGGTGAAAACAATAGCCTTCGTGACCTCTGTGGTTAGTCTACGGAGGGAAGCTGTACGATGAACCGGCTTCCCCTGCCTGGCTCTCCGTGCACCCTGTCCTCCACCCAGACACGCCCGTTGAATCCCTCCACGAGCGACCGCACGATATAAAGGCCCAGGCCGCTGCCGCGGGCCTTCGTCTGGCCGCGCTTTGAGCGAGAAAAGATGCTATCCTTGAGGTCATCGGGAATGCCCGGGCCGTTATCCTCGACGCTCACCTCGCAGCAGCGGGCGCCATTGTGTTTTACGGGCCTGATCCCGATGAATACCTTCAGGGGGCCGGTCGAATGCTTGATGGCGTTGCTGACGATATTCGAGAACACGTCCTTCAACAGCCGGTTGGCCCGTACAAGGCACGTGACGGCCGTATACTCGATGGTGACGTCCCTGCCGGGCACTACCATATATTCGGCCACCACTTCCGATAAAATGACGGAGAGATCGACCGGTTCCAGTTTCAGCTTCCTCCCCGTTGCCTGCTGGACCTTCCTCAGGTTATCGATGAGCCGGGAGCTTTCAAGGAGCATCGCGCAGGACCGGCTTAAATAAGTGGAGACCGGGTCGTTCACGGGTAACGTGTCCAGGGCCATCTCGAGGTATCCGAGCGCGACCTGGTTCATGTTGTTAATGTCGTGGCCCATGAGGTCCAGGTACATCTCGACGTTCTCCTTGGCGCGCTTCATCTCTTCCTCGGCATGCTTGCGCTCGGTGATGTCGACGGCCGTGACGAGGGTGGAGGGCTTACCGCGATACTCGATGAGCCCGGGCGTCAATTCCGCCCAGCGTTCCTCCCCGCCTTTTGTGATGAACTTGATCTCATAGCTCCTGGGAGCCGGGCGGCCGAGGCGCCGGGCATGGCCATAGCTCCTGACGGTTTCCTGAAAATCGGGGTGTATCCATCCCAAGAAGTCCATAGCAAACAGCTCTTCCTTCGAGTAGCCGGTGATGTGGCACATAGCCGGGTTCACGTAGATGAACCGCCTGTTCTGGTATATGAAAATGGCAGAGGACGTGGTCTCGGCAAGCACCCGGAACTTCTCCTCGCTATGCGCCAGCTCCTGCGTCCTTTCCTCGACGCGGCGCTCCAGCTCCTCCCTCGCCTTCCAGAGCTCTCTCACGTCCCGGAAAGACACGATGGCCCCTCTTTTCTCGCCTCCCTCCATCAGCGCGCTGCCGCTGAGCTCGACGGGCACCCGCCCGCCTTCTCCGTCGACGATCTCTATCGAGAAGGGGCGGACCGACGTTCCCGACATCCCCTTGCTGAATGCACGGACAGCCCGGTCCCTATAGCCGGCCGCGACAAAATCCGTGAAGTGGTGGCCGATGATATCGTCCTGTGACCGGCGCATGATTTTCTGCCCGCTGGGATTAACGTAGTCGACGATCCCCTTCCTGTTCAGCGTGATGATGCCGTCGTTCGTCGAAGTGGTGATCGCCCGGTATTTCTCCTCGGACTCCATCAGCTTTTTTTCGACCATGACCTGCGAGGTAATGTCCCGGATGGACTCGATGGCGCCGACCACCTTACCGTTGAGGCCGTACAGCCGGGCAGCCGACCCCCAGAGCACGACGTCCCGGCCCCTGACCCGGGCCTTTATCGTCAGCGCCTCGAGCTTGTCCTCCTGCGCGACGACGTTCGTGTAACTGCTCTCGACCACCTTGACCGGCTGCCCGATGAGGTCCATAAGCATCGGCTTGCGCTCCCCGTAGAAATGTATGGCGTACTCGTAGTTACCCTTGCCGAGCATGTCTTCGGCCGCCACGCCCGTCATCTTCTCCATCGCCTTATTCCAGGCCACGACGTGGCCCTCGTTGTCGATGACCATCGTAGGGTCCGGGTAGAACTCGACGACGCTGGACGGCAGGATCATCGAGCCGTGGAGCCTGTCATAAAAGTTATCCCTGTTATCGGGCACAAGGCCGACCATGACGGGCGCCTCCCATGGCCACCGGTAACTGTCTGGAAAAATCACTGCTTGCGAGGGGCTTTAATGAATATGCAAGGCTATACACAATACCTCCGCGCCCCCTATTGCGGATAGCATTTTTTTATCTGGTGATAAGTAAATTCTGGCACGCACACCATGTGCCTGTATAATTATATTATATTCGTGATTACTTATATGTTACTCAGGCATGAAATCCTTCTGAATAGAGATGACGTCCTCTGAATCTACCGCTGAAGCGTATGCATCCAGGGGCTCTTTGTTCAGGGCCAGGAACGTTTCTCCCCATTTGAACCTCTCCGCCACTTCCCTGGCCTGGCCAGCACAGCCTAAAATGTATAAGGCGGCGACGAACGCCTCGGCGCTGTTCAGCATGAAGGGCTTCCCGTAGTTCACGGGATTAGACGCCAGCAGGTAGGGCAGCGCCCTCTCTTCAAGGCGCTTCGGCTTTAGCTTCGGGAAAATGCGCTCCACCTCGCCCCAGGTGCAGTCGAGCACGACGATGCCCCTGCGGGCATATTCCAGGTCGGCCCTCGAAAGGGCCTTTTTCGCGATGGGGCTCAGCAGGACGGCGCCCCTCGGCAACTTTCCCACAGTCTTGTATACCGTCGCCAGACCGAACTTCTCCATGCGCCGGGCTGAGCACTTCTTCGGGTCGTCCTGGCGGGCGTGGTACACGTAGAGCGGGAGCATGGAAAATCGTTTATAGGATTGGGCGTGATTTAGCTTTAACATTTGCCGGGGACTTTTATGGCGAACAAGCTCAAGGCTATCTGGGAACTGACGCGGCTGGAACACGGTATCATATACGGGCTGGGCGTGCTTGTCGCCCTGGTCATCGGCAAAGGGGGCGTGCCAGACGCGACAGTCGCCGTGGCGGGCGTCATGGGCGCCGTGCTGGCCGAGATGGGCGCCTTCGCCCTGAACGACTACTTCGACGTGGACGTTGACATAAAAAATAACCGCACGGACCGTCCCATCGTGAGGGGCGACATTTCCAGGAACGAGGCCCTGTGGGTGGCCATAATCGCGTCGCTCATGAGCGCCGTCGCCATGTATTTCACTGGCAGCATGGGCGCCGTCCTGGTGCTCATATTCCTCGTCCTCTTCGGCGTGCTCTATAATGCCCGGCTCAAGGAGTACGGCATCTGGGGCAATATTTACATCAGCTTCACCATGGCAGCGCCTTTCCTGTTCGGCAGCATGCTCTTCGCCGGTAACGACCCCACGCTTTACGTCATCGCGGCCATAGCCTTCGTGGTGGGCATGGGCCGCGAAATTATGAAGGGCATCATGGACATGGAGGGCGACGCGCTGAGGAATGTCCGGACGGTGGCCCGCACTCGGGGACCGGATACGGCTAAAAATCTTGCTGTGGCGCTTTATGTCCTTGGCATGCTCCTGTCGCCCCTGCCCCTCCTCATGGGCAGCCCGAAGTTCCACATGAGCCCGATATACGGCGTCTCCGCCTTCCTGTCGGTCGCCATCCTGGCCTACGTGTGCTACACGCTCATGAAAAGCCACGACATCGGGACCGTCGGAAAGGCCCGGAAGACGACCATGGCGTCCATGGCCATAGCGCTTCTCGGCGTGCTCCTCGCGGCCCTACTCTAATAACTTTTATTGCGGCACAACGCCATACGCATAATTATGACTCTGCGCGACCTGCTGGCCCGGCTCGAGCCCGAGGCCATACCTTTTCCTTTTTCCAGGCTCTACTCGTGGCTCGCATCATCCCGCATGGTCCGGGATTATTATGAGAGCGTCGCCGCCCAGGTGCTGGAGCGAGTGCATATCGGCCGCATACTGGACATCGGTACCGGACCCGGGAGGCTTCCGCTGGCGATCGCCTCGAAGAATCGGTACGTCCACGTCACGGGCCTGGACCTGTCCGCGGACATGGTGAAGATCGCTTCCCGCCTGCCCATACAAAATGGCGCCGCTAACATAGACTTTAAGGCAGGGAACGCCGGCGAGCTGCCGTTCGGCGACCGGGAATTCGACCTGGTGATAAGCACGCTCTCGTTCCACCACTGGAAGGAGCCCGAGAAGGCGCTCGATGAGATCTACCGGGTTTTGAGGGAAGGCGGTGAAGCGTGGATCTACGACATCCCGAGTAAGGTCAACCCCACCGTCTGGTCGGAGATGAAAAAGCGCTACGGCTTCATCGCGTCGACGTTCATGCACTTCCACACGCTCACCGAGCCCTTCTACGACGAGAAGCGGCTGGGCGAGATAGCCGCGGCCTCGCGGTTTAAAAAATACGAGATAGACTACAGGCTATTCACTTACCGGCTGCGGCTGTATAAATAACCGACTGCATACGGACATAATATTAACGCCCGTCAGCGCCCTCGAAAGTGGTTAAACATATTTCGAAGGAACTTATTTTACGATGGTCTCCCTGAGCTTCTCGATACCTTCCGCCTCGTAGACTGCGTTGCCCACGACGATGGTGTCCGCATACCGCGCCATCTCCTCGGCCTTTTCACGGGAGTTGATGCCTCCGCCGTAGTAAAGCCGGGCGCCATGCAGCTTTTCCCTGACCGCCCTGACCAGCGCCGGGTCGCCGAATGTGCCGCTGTACTCGACGTACACGATGGGGAAGTGGAAGAACCGGTCCGCGCACTCCCCGTAGGCGGCAGCCTCGCGGGGCGTCATCTCGGTCTTTGCCTTCGTCACCATGGCCACGGCTGACCTGGGGTTCATGACTATGTAAGCTTCCGGCACGATCTTTTCCCAGTCGACATCGAAGTGCTGTACCCATATCTTGTGGACGCCCATGAGCCAGAAGGCCACGTCGGTGTTCAGTATGGACGGCACGAAGATCAGGTCCATGTCGTCCCGGAGGCCTTCAGTGCCCGCGGGCTCCAGCACTTTGGGGATGCTGTAATCCTTGAGCATTTCAACGAGGTGGGAGACGTTATCCTTCGTGATGTTCTGCGTGCCGGAGATCATGATGGCGTCCGTTCCCGAGTCCACTATCTCCGCCACTGCCTTCGGGGTAATCGTCTTATCCGGGTCCAGCTTGGTCACATGCTTCCACTTCTTCCAGTCGATCATAGTCACAGATGCTCCATTCAAAATCAACGATAATTTATCGGACGATGCGCTCGATCGGTACGATGAGGATGTCCCGGGCGCCGACGCTCTTCAGCTCGTTGACGACCTTGTAGATCTCCCGCTCGTGGACGACCGCGTGGACCGCGCACATGGGCGAGTTCGCTTCCACCTTCATGACGGTGGGGCCCGACAGGCCCGGCAGCTTCTTCTTCACCGCCTCCAGCGCCGCCGCCGGCACGTTCATCATCAGATAGCGCTTGCCCTTGGCCTCGATGACGCTCTCCAGCGCCAGCTTGATCTCCGAGACCTTTTTTGGGTGCTTAGCAAGGCTCTCCTTGCTGGCGATGAGCTTCTGCGAGGTGCGCAGCACGTGCTCGACGACCTTGAGGTGGTTGATGGACAGCGTCGTGCCACTGGACGTGAGGTCGACGATCGCGTCGGCGACGCCGATGTGCGGCGTGATCTCGGTGGCCCCGGAGACCTCGACGACGTGCACGTGAATGCCTTTTGACTCGAAGAACTTCCTCGTTATCGCCGGGAACTCGGTGGCTATCTTTTTATCCTTAAGCTGCTCTGCCTTCTCGATGCCCGACTCTTCGGGCACGGCCAGCACGAGGTCGGCCTTCCCGATGCCCAGGTCGAGCAGCGTCTCGACGTCCGCCCCGGACTCGTGGATGAAGTCCTCGCCCGTGATGCCCAGGTCGGCCGCGCCGTTCTCCACGTACTCGGGGATGTCCCGCGCCCGGGCGAACAGTAGCGAGATCTCGTCGTCCACCGTCTTCGCGAAGAGGCTCCGATCGGAGTGGTCCACGATATGCAGCCCTGCCCGCTCGAAAAGGTCCATGATCGGCTCGTATACTCTTCCTTTATTGGGCAGCGCTATTCGTACCATAAATTATCGAACTTTATAATCACGAGGGAAGATATAAGCCTTTAGATGCGTCTGCGAACATGTTTTCGATATCGTTACCAGTAAATAACAGTACATTAACAATAAAAAAAAATTCAAAGTTACCTTCGCGGTTCGACGCCCTGCATGATGGTGCACGTCGAAATGCGAAGAAGACCGGGTACTTCGATAAGACATTAAATATATAGCTGAACGCCACGCTATTATTCGTATTGATATGAACGGTTACGTCAAGGTCGCGAAGGCCGCCGACATCGGCGCCGGTACTATGAAAGGCTATACGATAAATGGCGTTAAAGTACTCATTGCGAATGTCGGCGGGAAGTACTACGCCCTTGAGGATAAATGCTCGCACATGGGGGCGAAACTCTCCACCGGCATACTCACGGGCAACATCGTCATGTGCATAGCTCACTCAGCGCAGTTCGACGTGACCACGGGCGCGCCGCTCAACCTGCTCGGCAAGGAGCCCGTGAAGGCCTACGAGTTGCGAGTGAACAGCGAAGACCTGGAAGTCAAACTTTGATCTGTTATGCCTGAGAGGGACACCGATAGCCTGGTTAAGGCGCTGGAGCCGTACAACGACATCGACGTCCGGCTGGACGCGGCGATCGCCCTCGGGTGCTCGGGCGACCCGGCGGGCGTCGAGCCCCTCATATCCATTTTAAAGGACGACCACTATGCCTTACGCCGGGAGGCTGCTATTGCATTAGGCAGCCTCAAGGACGCCCGGGCTGTCGGGCCCCTGGCCGAGGCGCTCAGGGACCAGTTCTACGAGCTGCGGAGGGACGCGGCCATCGCGCTGGGCACGATAGCGGACCTGAAGGCCGTTCCGCCCCTCCTCGAGGCGCTGGGCGATAAGGACGCCGGCGTGCGGCGGGATGCCGCCTGGGCGCTGGGAAACATCGGCGATATCCGAGCGGCCGGGGCGATGCTTACACTGCTCAAAGACAGGGACGTCGGAGTCCGGCAGAACGCCGCCTGGGCGCTCGGCGTTTTCAAATATATGGAGGGCGCGCTGCCGCTGGCCGCGCTCCTGAAGGACGAGGATGACGCTGTCCGGCGGGTCGCGGCCATCGCGCTGGGCGCCCTCAAGGCGCCGGGGACCGTGGAGCCGCTCATCGCGGCGCTCAAGGACCACGACGAGAGGGTCCGCCGGGAGGCGGCCATGGCCCTCATCGGCTTCGGACCGGACGCCGTCGGGCCCCTCATCGAGTCCCTTAACGACCGGAGCGAGTTCGTCCGGCAGAACGCCGCCTGGGCGCTGGGCGAGATCCGGGACGAAAGAGCCGTGGGGCCGCTGGTCGAGGCGCTCGGCGACCGGGACCGGGGCGTGCGCTGGGACGCGGCCTGGGCCCTGGTGCGGGTGGACGGCGACCGGGCGGTCATACCGCTCATCGAAAAGCTCAAGTCCGGCGAGAGGGACCACCGGCTGACGGCCATCTGGGCCCTGGGGGAGTTGCGGGACGCGCGGGCCGTCGAGCCTCTCATCGAGGCGCTTAAGGACCGCAACGATTCCATCCGAAAGGCAGCGGCCGTCGCGCTCGGCAGCATCGGCGACCCCCGGGCCGTGCGCCCGCTGGTGGAGACGCTGAAGGACGAGGACGAGGAGGTGCGCAACGAGGCCGCTATATCTTTCCGGAACTTCGGGCCGCAGGCCGTGGACATGCTCATCGGCGCTCTGGCCGAGAAGGACGACTACGCCCGCAAGGGCGCCGCATTTGCGCTGGGCGATTTAGGCGACGAGCGCGCCGTTGGCCCGCTTTTACAGTCCATGAAGGACGAGGCGCAGTCGGTCCGCTGGGACGCGGCCTGGGCGCTCGTCAAGTTAGGTAAAAAAGGCGCCGTGGCGCAGCTCATGAAGGCGCTACGGGACCCGGACGCCGACGTCCGCTGGAAGTCGGCCTGGGCGCTGGGCGAGATCAACGACGCCCGGGCCGTGGGGCCCCTGCTCGACGCGCTCCGGGACGACGATGGCCTGGTCCGCAACAGCGCGTCCATCTCGCTTTCACTCATTTTCGAGTCCCTGGTAAAAGGCCTGAATAGCGAGGACTTCTCCATAAGGGGAGAGGCCGGCATGACCGCGCTGGGCGCACTCGACCCTCTCATCGGGGCGCTGGTGGTCGATAACGTCACGGTGCGGGGGAACGCCGTGGGCGTGTTCGTGACCATCCTGGAGCCGCTGCTAAATGTCCTGAGCGAGGTCGACGATAACGCGGCCGACGCCCTGATACGGAAGATAATGGGCCCGCTCGTGAAGGCGCTCAAGTACGAGAACCGCCGCGGCCGGCTGGAGGATACCAGTGCCCTCAGGTTCGTGTCCAATGAGCGCATCATCGGCGCCCTCGTTATGGCGATGAACGACGCGGACTTCAGCGTGCGGAGCAACGCTGCCATAACCTTTTTACTCATCCTGGACCCGATGCTGAAGGCGCTGAACAGCGAGGGCCGGGAGGTCCGGCGCCGCGCCGCGGAGGCGCTCGTAGCGTCGGTGGAGCCGCTTTTAAGGGTATTATACGAGGTGCACGATAACTCCGCGGACGTTTTCATCCGCAAGGCCATGAGCCCCCTGAACAGGGCCATGAACGACGAGGACATGTACGTGCGGAGCAACGCCGCCATCGTCATGTTCCGGATGGTGGAGCTGCTGAACAAGGCCTTAAAGAATAAGAATAACGGCCTCCGGATGGGCGCGGCGGTCGCGCTGGGCTCCATCCGGGACGCCCGGTCGCTGGCGCCCCTGGCCGAGGCGCTCGGCGACAGGGACCAGGGCATCCGGCGCGAGGCGGCCGTTGCGCTCGGCGGCATCGGCGATTCGAGGGGCATCAGCCCCCTAATGGAGGCGCTAAAGGACGAGGACAGCATCGTGCGCCGGGAGGCGGCCTGGGGCCTGGTGAGGATCGGCGACAGGGCCGTCGAGCCGCTGCTGGGCGCGCTTGCCCAAAATCCGGAGCATCGCTGGGAGCTGGTCTGGGCCCTGGGCGAGACCCAGGACGAAAGGTCCGTGCCGGCGCTCATCGGGGCGCTGAGGGACGAGGACGATGCGGTGCGCCGGGAGGCGGCCTGGGCGCTGTGGTTCATCGGCGACGAGCGTGCCGCCGTGCCGCTGAAGGAGGCCCTGGGCGAGAACTCGGCCATGTACGAGGCGGAAATAGCGCTAAACCGCATCGAGCAGCGCGACACGATCGATACGCTGAAGAAGGCGCTCCAGGCCAGGCTCGGGAAAGAGCGCCCGCCGGAGCGCGCAGAGGGCATGAAGCCTCATATAAAATAGATAATGCAGGGCACGAGGAGCACGCCCATCAGGCATGTTTTTCTGACGTTTACCAGGTGCGGGGCCAGGCCGGCCATCCCCGCCACCGCGAACACGGCCAGCCCGAGGAAGCCCGTCATCGCCAGGCACATTGCCGCTAAAAATAACAGCACTGTGGCGTTGAGCAGCCTGTAGTTCACCCTCGTGAAGACCCCCGAGGCAACGCCGCCGGCCAGTATCGTCACCGGGTACGTGAGCGCCCCGGCCAGGCACATGGCGAAGGCCAGCAGCATGAACGTCTCGAAGTCGATGGAGCCGATGGCGCTCTGGGCCGCGGCCACGGCGCCGCTCCTCGGGTGGCCGATGACGTACAGGGCTACGAGTGAAAAGACGGCGTTCGCCGTGTTCACGCCAGAGATGGAAACGATATACTTCCGGTCGTCGGCCTCGCTCTTCTTCGAGAGCATGCCCGTGACCGTGGTCGCCACGCCCGTGCTTACCGCCGGGAACCAGGATACCAGCGCCCCCGCCGCAGTGCCGGCGAGGGCACTCCTGAGGACATCGCCCGCGGGCAGAGACAATGTGCTCTTGTGCTGGGGCGGCATAGCGGGAGAGGAGTTCAGGCTCAGCAGAAGCGTCGGAGCCCCGAATAGGCCTGAGAGCAGTGGCAGCAGCATTTCGGGGGCCGCGATATGGACCAGCGGGACGAGCAGGCCCTCGGCGCTGAACGCCGCCAGGCCCAGAAGACCGCAGACGAGAAATATGGCGGCGGCCCAGGCGATGGCCTTCAGCCTGTCCAGTGCGCCGGCGAACGGCCCCTTCCCCCGGTTCGAGAGTATCACCAGCGCCGAAATAGCGATCAGGATAATGCCCATATAGCCCTGTATAGGCCCGTTGAGCGACTTGAAAAAGAGCGATATCGGGGCCATCAGTAAAAGCGATGCGCCGATGGCCAGGCCGCTGCCCATGGCCGATAGCCGCACGGCCTCGACGCCCCGGCCTTCCTGCAGCATCCGGTGGCCTGGAAGAACGGCCATGGCCGTGGCCTCGTCCGGCGCGCCTAAAAAGATCGAGGGCACTATGTCCAGGAAGCTCTGGGATATGGTGCTCGCCACGATCATGACCGCCACATAGAGCGCCGGTAAACCCGAGGCCACGAGCGCCGGCGTCATGCCCAGCAGTATGGCGGAGGTATTATTGACGTGGATGCCCGGCAACAAGCCGGCAAAGGCGCCGACGACGATGCCGCCGAACACCGAAGCGCAAAACAACACCAGCGAAAGCTCAAGCACAATATAGACTTATTTTCAAAATATTAAAAATTAGTGGTATTATATGGGCCGCTCTTTCGTCCTTACTTATCAGGGTCTTTGCCGTATTCGCTCTCAATGCTGTCGAGCAGCAGGTACAGGGCCCGGTTTACCTCGGGTAGATGGCCATAGCCCGTCCTGATATGCTCCGCATCCTGGACGTATCGGCTCCCGTCAAGGTCTCCGGAGCAATTCCCGATTAGCTTCTCGATGCTTTCCCTCGTCGATTCCAGGTGGAACTGCAGGCCGATGGCCCGGCCCAACTCGAACCCCTGGTTATCGCAGGCTTCGCTCGATGCGAGCTTCCTCGCGCCCGGGGGGATCGAGAACGTATCCCCGTGCCAGTGGAAAGCCATGAGCTCCCGGGGAAGCCGTCTGAATACGGGCGAATTTTGGGCTTCGGGGGTCAGCTTCACCGGGAACCAGCCGACCTCCCTGAACTTATTTTTCGTTACGGTGCCGCCCATGGCCCCGGCGATAAGCTGCGCGCCCAGGCACACTCCCAGGACGATCTTTCCCGTGGCGACGGCGCTCCTGATGAACCGCTTTTCGTCCTTCAGCCATGGATACTTCACATCGTCATCGGCCCCCATGGGGCCGCCCATGACCACGAGCCAGTCGAAGCTGCCCAGAAGAGGGAGCTCTTCTCTATAGATATGAGTCGTTCCCGTGGAGTGCCCCTTGCTTTTTGCCCAGGACTCGATGCTCGCCATGTCCTCGAAGGGGACGTGTTGAATACAGTGTATCCTCATACAATAGCCATTTGCCTTCCAATGATATAAACCGGAGTATGCTGTCCCGCTGGCGGATAATAAACTATTGTCAAGGCTCTCGAAAAATTATAAGAATGCTCTAAGCGTTTTCAGCCGCTTCGTGGCTGAAAACGCTTAGAGCATTCTTTATTTTGCTTTGATTGATCGGCCAGGCATCACTGGCTGATGGTGACTTCGGCGTATGAGGCGCCGGCGGGCACGGTGACCTGCGCGATGTAGACGCCCTGGACTGGCACTTCCGCGTTGGACATGCCGGTCTGGGAGCCGCCGGTCATGGGCCTGGTATAGAACGATTCGCCCGTCAGGACGTCGTAGACGTTCACATAGCCCGTGCCATACGCTGTACGGCTAAAGGAATAGCTGATCTTGAGATCTCCTTTTTGCGCCTTGAACGGCTCTGAAACGGCGATGCCGTCCGCCTCGGCAGCGCCCACGGTCACGGGCAGTGACACAGCGGATGACGTATCCGGCCGCTTGATAATGACGGACCATTCGCCGTCCGACGTGGCCATAAGGGTATAGTTGCCAGGATAGATGGAGTTGTCGTCGATGACCATCAGCCTGCTTCCCGACGTCCTGCCGTCCGATACGTTCGCCATGCCGTTGCCGCTCGCGTCCGTAAGCGAGAAGCCGAGTCGCGTCCCGGAGCCGGACCAGGTGACGACGTATGCGCCCTGCTTCAGGCGGAAGCCATTCGCCATGCCGTCCATGCCGCCCGAGATCGAGGTGGTGTCGTCCACGACGGTCATCGTGGGCTGGATGAAAGCCGGGGTGGGCTTTGGCGTGGCCGTCGCCGGCACGGCCGTCGGCTCGATGGTGGCATCGGGCCCCACGGTCGGCGTGATCTTATGGGGCGCGCTAAAGCATCCGCTAACTGCCGTCATCGTTAGAACCAGGATCAATACAGTTACAAGCGGGGCCGGCTTCATGATTGCCATAAATTGCATCGATAGCGTATAAATTTTTGCGTTTAATTGCCACACGCCTGGAGCTTCCAGTTTTAATCCCGCGAAGCCGATGGGGATCAGAGTTACTTTCAGAAAAATAGAAGAGAGCGAACCCCGAAGGGCTCGCAAGTTCATTTTATCCTTAGCGCCTGATGACTTCCCTGCCCGACGGCCTGTTGATGACCACTTCGAGGGGCATCTTGCCGGTGACGGTGTGGGTTGCGCACGAGAAGCACGGGTCGTAGGCCCGGATGACCATTTCCATCCTGTTGAGGATACCCTCGGCGGGAGTGGGGGTGTTAATGATCTTCTGGGCGGTGTTCTTCAGGCCGACGTTGATGGCCTTGTTGTTGTGCGCCGTGGCGACGATGATGTTCGCCTTGGTTATGAAGCCCTTGTCGTCCGTGTCGTAGTCGTGGATGAGGGTGCCTCTCGGGGCCTCGATGATGCCGACGCCCGTTGCGGCCCTCGCCTTGACCGGCACGCGCAACTCCTTGCCCATGATGGCGGGGTCGGAGAGCAGCTCGACGGCCTTCTCGGACGCATAGAGCAGCTCGATGAGCCTGGCGTAGTGGTACAGCAGGGTCTTCTGGGCCGGCCGGCCGAACGCCTTGCGGAATTCCTGCAGCTCGGCGTTGGCGAGCGGGGTGTCGATCTGGTCGCAGACGTTGATCCTCGACAGCGGCGAGACACGGTACATGCCGTTCTCCCAGCCCATGTCCTTCCAGTAGGGCGCCTTCATGTAGGAGTGCGGATATACGTACTCGGCGATGTACTGGAGGTAGTCCTTGTCTGCGAACTCCTTGACGATGCTGCCGTCCTTGCCGAGCAGCCTCATCGTGCCGTCGTAGAGTTCCAGGTTGCCGTTCTTCACGAGGCCCAGGTGCATCGAGTCCGCGTCGCCTAACAGCTTGATCGCGTCGATGTACTGGTTGAAGATGGGCTTTGCGAGGGCCAGGGTCGCCTTGCCGTATTCCACGGCCTGCTTGGCCATGGGCAGCAGCTTGTCGACCTCTTCCTGGGTCAGGCCCTTGGTGATGCCGCCCGGAACGTAGGTCACGGGGTTGATGGACCTGCCCGCGGTGGCCTCGACGATCTGCTGGCCGATCTTTCGGAACTTGACCGCCTGCACGGCGAGGTCCGGGTTGGCGGCTATGATGCCGAACACGTTCCTCTGCTTCGGGTCCCCGTCCGGAGTAAAGACGAAGTCCGGGGCGGCCAGGAAGTAGAAGTGCAGCGAATGGGAGTGGATGTACTGTCCCATCTGCATGAGCTCACGGAGCATAGTGGCCGTGGGAGCGGTGCCGGCACCGAAACACTGGTCGACGGCCTTTGCGGAGGCCAGGTGGTGCGATACGGGGCAGATGCCGCAGATCTGCGTGACGATCCGGGGTGCCTCTTCGACGGCCCTGCCCTGGAGGAACTTCTCGAAGCCTCTGACTTCCATGATGTTGAGGCGGGCGTCGGTTACCTTGCCGCTGTCCTCCATGTCTATGGTGATCTGGGCGTGGCCCTCGATCCTTGATACTGGTGCTACTTTAATTTGCTTGACCATGATAATTCACCTCACTTTACCTTCTCGACGACCTTCCTGGTCAGGAACGAGACGGGCACGGTGTACTTGTAGAAGTTGCCGATGGGGTCATAGATATCCGCGACCATCTTGTCGAGGTCGACCGTCGGGTCGTCGTCCAGGCCGTAGCAGGACGTGACGGCGCTGATCATCGCGGCGCCCTGCTCGGGCGCGTTCTCACACTTGCCGAAGCAGCCACGGCAGGCAGCTCCCGCGGTCGGGCACAGTGCGCCGCAGCCCGCCCGGGTGGCAGAGCCGCTGCAGATGTAGCCCTGCTCGAACAGGCACTTCTTGTCGTCCGGGGTGCCCTCGAAGGGCCTCAGGACTTTCTTGATGTTGCGCTCGCTCTTCTCCCTCGGGCACTCGTCGCATACGGACTTCTTGCTGAGCTCGTAGGGAGCGCCGCCGAGCAGCGACATGATGGCCGCACCGATCATTGCGGGGGTCGGGCCGCAGCCCGGGATCATGACGTCTACCTTGACGTAGTCGCTGGCCGGCCTCATGTCCGGCAGGAGGGTCGGCAGGCCATCCATGTACGGGAGCCTTCCGATGTCGTTCTTCGTGCTCTTGGTGGTCATGTAGACCTCTTCGAGCAGCGAGTTCAGGTCGTATAAGTTGGCCATGCCGGGCGTGCCGCCGAAGCAGGCACAGCTTCCCAGCGCGATTAAAATGTCACAGTTCTTTCTGATCTCCAGCAGCTCGTGCAGGTTGTCGCTGTTCCTGACGCCGCCGCTGACGATACCTACGGTCGCCTTAGGCGGGTGCTTGACATCCATCAGGACGGGGATGTACGCGAACTCGATCTTTTCCAGTACGGACAAGAGAGTTTCGTGCAGGTCGAGCACCGAGATCTCACAGCCGGCGCAGGCGCCTATCCATGACTCGATTACCTTTACTTTTTCTCCCATTTCATTCACTCCATTGACAAGACAGGTCCTATCTTATGGGCCCTTCCTTGGCCCATCTCATAGATCCAGTGTTTAGTACAATCTTTTTTCCCGGCAGGGGTATTTAAAGCTTTAGTTATAACTGAAAAATTTTTCACCGTCTCTCAGGGCATATAATATTAGATTGTCCGCGCTGAATGCAATTACTATAGTATAAGCGCTGTCTGGCCTGTGGTATGCGCTCTCCGGGCGGACCGACAATCTTATATAGACAGACCCTTATATATAACTAT
>Ga0335071_10004146_pt1 | contig 15159 bp, 11 predicted proteins | sample Lox_Sample_15_FD_206724 | JGI IMG/M metagenome (GOLD analysis project Ga0335071, IMG submission 206724) | Soil microbial communities from Loxahatchee National Wildlife Refuge, Florida, United States - Lox_Sample_1.5 | ecosystem: Environmental > Terrestrial > Soil > Wetlands | place: USA... | reverse complement strand
GAGTGGGCCGAGGGGCCGAACCCGGTGTACGGATCTCCCGACCAGTAGGCGGAGTTGTGAGCGCTCCTGAACCCCGGCCGCGCGTAGTTCGAGACCTCGTAATGCTCGAAGCCTTCCCTCCGCATGACCGCCATCGTGTGCTCGTAGAGCGCTGCTTCCGTCTCATCGTCGTTCGGCGTCACTGCCCCCGACGCCACGCTCCGCGCCAGGGGCGTCCCCTCTTCGACGATGAGGCTGTAGGCGGAGACATGATCGGGCCGGAGCGCGAGGGCGCGCGCGAGCGTCCCGTCCCACGCCCCGACGGTCTGACCGGGGAGCGAATAGATCAGGTCGATGCTGACGTTGTCGAACCCGGCCCGGCGGGCCGCCTCGACGCACGCCGCGGCCTCCTCCGCGTTGTGGATCCGTCCGAGGAAACGAAGGTCTTCTTCCGCGAGTGACTGGACGCCGATGGAGAGGCGGTTGACGCCGAGCGACCTGTACGCGCCGAGCTTCTCCGCGGTGACCGTCCCCGGGTTTGCCTCAAGCGTGATCTCGGCCCCGGGCGCAACCGCAAAGCGGCGCTCCAGGGCGCGCATGATGCGGGCCAGCTCTTCCGGTGTGAGGAGCGAGGGGGTTCCGCCGCCGAAATAGAGAGTCGCGCACTCTTCCTCCGGGGCCGGCACGAGGGCGATCTCCGTCTCCAGGGCGGCGAGGAAGCGCTCCTTCAGGGAGACGTTTTCCAGCGAGTAGAAATCGCAGTATGCGCACTTCCGCTCGCAGAAGGGGATATGGACGTAGAGTGATCTCATGCAGGATGATCAGCGCACGATCGTGAATATCCGCCCCCAGCGCACGTCTCCGCCCGGGGAAACCGACCAGTAGACGATGATCGGACGGCCGATGACCGATGCAAGGGGCACGAAGCCCCAGGAGCGGCTGTCGAGGCTTTCGTCCAGGTTGTCTCCCAGCACGAAACAGGAATCCGCCGTGACGCCCACGGGGCCGAAATCGGGTGTGTTCCCCCCGGGGAGCTTTGCGTGCGCGGCAGGGCGAACGGGACGGCCGTCGACGAACACCGTGCCTCCCCGAATGCTGAGCGTGTCCCCGGGGAGCGCTGCAAGCCTCTTGACATAGAGCCGCGGCGCCGCCGCATCCGGCGCGAAGAACACGATCACATCCCCCCGGTGCGGGGAGCCGGGTCCCGGCAGGCGAAGGACCGGCAGCGTCCCGCGCCAGAACGGGACGTGGCGGGGGGTGGACGGCCCGTAGACGAACTTGTTGACCAGGAGAAAATCCCCGGGGAGTATCGTGTCTTCCATCGACGCGCTCGGGACGAGGACCGCGTCGACGACGAACGTCTTCAGCGCAAGCGCGGCGGCGACGGTCACGGCGAGCACCTCGGCCGCCTCGCGCAGCCGGCGCACACCCGGGCGAGCCCCCATCTACCTGATGATCGAACCGATGCGTCCCGGCCTGATGGAGGCGAGCTTGTCGATGATGCCCGTCAGCGGGCGGTCGGGGTCCCACGACCAGTAGACGATCATCGGGGTGCCGACGATGTTTTCCTCCGGGATGAAGCCCCAGAACCTGGAATCCAGGCTGTTGTCCCTGTTGTCGCCCATGCCGAAGAGATAGTTCCGCTCGACCACGTACCGGGTTTCCGGGACGCCGTCGACGAGCGTGCGCGCGCGGTCATCCAGCCGCACCTTGTGCCCCTCCCTCCCGATGAACGTCGCCCACCGGAGGTACGTGGCGGCGCTCAGTGCGAGCGTGTCCCCCTTCTTCGGCACCACCATGGGCCCCCAGAAATCCTCGTTGAAGGGAGCGTCGCGGGGGAAGATCTTCGGATCGGCCCACCCCTGGGGACGCCCGTTCAGGTTGTTGAACTTCATGTTCCGGGGGATCGGCGCGGCGCGGCCGTTGACGTAGAGCGTCCTGTTGATCACCTGAATGGTGTCGCCGGAGAGCGCGACCGCCCTCTTGAGATAGAACATGAACTCCGGGGACTGGATCTCGTCCCGCTGGCCGGGGAACTCGAAGACGATCACGTCTCCCCGCTGCACGCTCCGGATCGCCGGCACGCGGAACCACGGGAGGCGGACGTTGGTGAACGGGATGGTGCGGGGGGTCGTTCCGCCGTACAGGAACTTGTTCACGAACAGAAAATCTCCGGCCATGATCTCGTTTTCCATCGAGCCGGTCGGGACCTCGAACGAGGCGAGGACGAAGCTGTTCAGGAAGAAAAACGACACAAGGACGAACACGAGGTCCTTGAGGAAATCCTTCACCGGCTCCTTCTTGACATCGGCGTGGCGTCTGTCCGCCGCCGGGCGCTGTGACATGGCAATGGCCTCCTTTATTCGTCTTCCATGGATAGAACCGCCAGGAACGCCTCCTGCGGAATCTCGACCCGTCCCACCTGCTTCATACGCCGCTTCCCCTCCTTTTGTTTCTCGAGCAGCTTTCTCTTCCGCGTGATGTCCCCGCCGTAGCACTTGGCCAGCACGTTCTTCCGCATCGGCGCGATCGTCTCGCGCGCGACGACCTTGCTCCCGATGGCGGCCTGGATCGCGACCTCGAACATCTGCCGCGGGATCAGCTTGCGGAGCTTCACGCAGAGCTTCTTCCCCCAGTCGTGCGCCTTGTCCCTGTGGACGATGCTGGAGAACGCGTCGACCGATTCCCCGTTCAGGAGGATGTCGAGCTTGACCAGGTCGGACGTGCGGAAGTCCAGCAGCTCGTAGTCAAACGAGGCGTAGCCCCTGCTCGTGGACTTGAGCCTGTCGTAGAAATCGAATATGATCTCCGAGAGGGGCATCTCGTACGTGATGTCCGCCCTGGTCGGATCCAGGTATGTCGTGTTCCTGTAGACCCCCCGGCGCTCCATGCAGAGCTTCATGATGCTGCCGACGTACTCCGTCGGGACGATCACCTGCGCGCGGATGAACGGCTCCTCCACCTGCTCGACCTGCCCGAGCGGGGGCATGAACGACGGGTTGTCGACCAGCACCACGTCCCCGTTCGTTGTGGTGACGCGGTATTCGACGTTCGGCACCGTGTTGATGATGTTCTGGTTGTACTCCCGCTCCAGGCGCTCCTGCACGATCTCCATGTGCAGGAGTCCCAGGAAGCCGCACCGGAATCCGAACCCGAGCGCCGTCGACGTCTCCGGCTCGTACATGAGCGCGGAGTCGTTGAGGCGCAGCTTTTCGATCGCGCTCCGGAGGTCCTCGAAATCCTCCGCGTTCGTCGGGTAGACGCCGCTGAACACCATCGGCTTCACGTCCTTGTAGCCGGGGAGCGGTTCCGCCGCCGGGCGCTCCGTCCCCGTCACCGTGTCCCCGACGCTGACGTCATGCGGCTCCTTGATCCCCGCGATCAGGTACCCCACGTTTCCCGCGCTCAGCTCCCCGGTGCGGAGGCGCTTCATCTCGAGCACTCCCACTTCCTCGGCCTCCAGCGGCTTCCCCGTGTGGAGGAACGTGATGTGGTCCCCCTCCTTCAGCGTCCCGTCCACCACGCGGATGTAGACCACCGAGCCGCGGTAGCTGTCGAACACGGAGTCGAAGATGAGTGCCCGCAGGGGGGCGTCCGGGTCCCCCGACGGCGGGGGGATGCGGTGCACGACCGCCTCCAGGATCTCGTCGACCCCCTGGTTGGCCTTCGCGCTCGCCAGAATGATCTCGTCGTCGCGGCAGCCGATCAGGTCGCGTATCTGATGGCGCACCGTGTCGATCATCGCGCTGGGGAGGTCGATCTTGTTGATGACGGGGATGATCTCGAGTCCCGCGTCGATCGCCAGGTAAAGGTTGCTGATGGTCTGCGCCTCCACCCCCTGCGACGCGTCGACGACGAGTATCGCTCCCTCGCACGCGGCAAGAGAGCGGGAGACCTCGTAGGAAAAGTCCACGTGTCCCGGCGTGTCGATCAGGTTGAGCGTCCACGCTCCTGCCGGGGTGGCGTAGTGCATCTGTATGGCATGGAGCTTGATCGTGATCCCCCGCTCCTGTTCCAGCTCCATGTCGTCCAGGACCTGGTTGAACTTCATTTCCCGCGGGGTGATCGTGCCGGTGCGCTCGAGCAGGCGGTCGGCGATCGTCGATTTGCCGTGATCGATGTGGGCGATAATGCAGAAATTGCGGATTGCGTTCATGCGGAAAGGGTAATATATCCATTCCCCCCCAGAGTTGCAACGCTTGCGACTCCTCCCCGCCCTTCGTATTTTAGTGGATTATATCCACTTTCGCCGGAAGACCCCATGTCCATACTCGATGATCCCGCCGTCAACCGCTTCCTGGCATCGCACGGGAGGGGAAGCGCCGGGCCTCCCCCCCTGGCGGTGTTCGACTGCGACGGGACCGTGATCCGCGGCGACATCGGCGAATCCATGTTCTACTTCCAGATCGAGCACTTTCACTTCCGCACCTCGCCTGCCGACGTCTGGCGCGCTCACCCCCGCCGGGACCGGCTGGGAGATCTGTTCGATGCGCTCGCGCGGCACGACGGCGCCGAGCGGCGGGACCGCCCCGAATTCGAGGAGTTTGCGGGCATGCTGCTCGACTGGTACTACGGCGGCATCGCCGCCGGGCGGGTGGCCGAAGCCTGCGCCGACATCGTCCGCCTCTTTGCCGGGCACACGGTGGAGGAAGTCCGCGCGATCGCGCGCGCGACGTTCGCCGGGGAGCTTTCCTCCCCCTTCCTCACACGGCGGCTCGGCGGGCGCAACACATCCCGCGGAGCGCGGTATCTCAGGGAGAGCGTCGAGCTCCTCCGTGCGCTGGCCGCGCGGGGCTTTGAGATCTGGGCAATCTCCGGGAGCAACACGTGGAGCGTCGAGCCGGTGTTCGACAGGCTCGGGGTCCCCCGCACCCGCGTGATCGGTATCGAGCTCGAAGCGGTCGCCGGCACACTGTCGGATGTGCCGGTCGTGCCTGTCCCCATCCGTGAGGGGAAAGTCGCCGCCCTGCGGCAGCGCACGCCTGAGGTCCCCCTCCTGGTGGCGAGCGACTCGAAAAACGACATCCCCCTCTTTCTCTATTCGGGGGGGCTGAAGGTGCGCGTCAACTCGCGGGGGAGGGACACCGCCGATTTCTTCCGCGCCGCGGGGACGCAGCCCGACGGCTCGTGGGTCCTGATCGAGTCGCCCGGGACCACGGAGGAGGCCTGACATGGCGGACGCCGCCCTCACGGTCATCGGCGGAGGGGTCGTGGGACTCGCGATCGCCGCGGAGCTCGCGCCGTGGCACGCACCGCTCATTCTTGTGGAGCGGGAGGCGAAGGTGGGCCAGGAGACTTCCAGCCGCAACAGCGAGGTGATCCATGCGGGGATCTACTATCCCACGGGGTCGCTGAAGGCGCGGCTGTGCGTGGAGGGGAACAGGCTCCTGTACGAGCTGTGCGCGCGTCACGGCATACCGCACAGGCGCATCACGAAGATCATCACGGCGACGGGGCCCGCCGAGGAGGAGGAGCTCCACCGGCTCCACGCCCTCGGCACCGCCAACGGCGTGCGCCTCCGGATGCTCGGCGCCCGGGAGGTCTCGGCGCTGGAGCCGATGATCGTCACCGTCGGCGGCATCCTCTCACCCGACACGGGCATCATCAGCGCGCACGCGCTCATGGACTACTTTCTGCATGCCGCGCTCGCCGCCGGCGCGACCGTACAGACCCGGTGCACCGTGACCGGCCTCGAGCGCTGCGCCGGCGGTTACCGTGTCACAGTCAGCGAGGAGGCCGGGCATTCCACGTTCACGTCGGAGCGGGTCATCAACGCCGCCGGGCTGGAGTCCGATACGATCGCCGCGCTTGCGGGGATCGACGTGGCGGGCGCCTCCTACAGGCTCCACTACAGCCGGGGAAGCTACTTTGCGCTCCCCCCCCGCCTCAGCTCTTGCGTCAGCCGGCTGGTCTACCCGGTGCCGAGCCACGAGTCGCTCGGCGTCCACGCCGTGCTGGACATGGGAGGACGGCTGAAGTTCGGCCCGGACATCGAGTACCAGGAGGACAGGACGCTGGACTACCGCGTCGACCCGTCCCGGCGGGCCGCCTTCGGCGCATCGGTCCGCCGCATACTCCCACACGTCTCCGATGATGATCTCACGCCGGACATGTGCGGCATCCGACCCAAGCTCCAGGGACCCGGTGAGCCGGCGCGCGACTTCGTCATCAGGGAGGAATCGGACCGGGGTCTCCCCGGGCTCTTCTCGCTCATCGGGATCGACTCACCGGGCCTCACCGCCTCCCCCGCCATCGCGCGGCACGTCGCGTCGCTCCTCTAGCGTCCCCGCTACGACCTCTCGTGGGTGCCGGTCATCACCGCTTCGGCGATGATCTTTCCCTCGATCGCGCGCAGGAACGCCGAGCGGACCGTATCCCTCCCCAGCGGCAGCGAGGGGACGTTGAGCGCGTACAGCGTCGCCACGTAGGGGTGCGATCCCGATCCCTTCGGGGGCGCCGGCCCGCCGTACCCCTTCTCGTTGTACGAATTGAGGAGCTCTTTTGACCCGGCGGGCATGCGCCCCGTCCCGGATGCCCCCTCCCGGATCTCCCGCTCCCGGAAAGGGATGTCGATCACGAACCAGTGGACCCAGTTGTCCGCCACCGGGTGGGGGTCGATGATCGAGAGGGCGAATGACTTCGCCTCCGGGGGAGGATTCTCCCAGCGGAAGTGGGGCGAGATGTTCTTCCCCCCCCTGACCGTGTGGTGCGCATAGGCGACCGGTATCGGCGCGCCGTCCGCGTACGACAGGCATGTGAGCGTGAACATTGCTGCCTCCTTGTGGGTGTTGCAGGCGCGCGCCTCCAGGGGGCGCGGCCGGCATGACGCCGCTCAGGCAAACGCCGTCTTCAGGGCGGCGCGTGCGGCGTCGATCGTCCGGGCGATATCCTCCTCGGTGTGAGCCGACGACACGAACGCGGCCTCAAACTGCGAGGGAGGGAGGTAGATTCCCCGTGCGAGCATCTCCCGGAAATACGCGGCAAACCGTGCGGTGTCGGCGCGGAGCGCTCCCTCATACTCCTCCACCGGCCCCGGCGTGAAGAACAGCGTCGCCATCGACCCCGCCCTGTTGTAGGAGCAGGGGAGACCGAGCGAACGGATCAGGTCCGCCACCCCTCCGGCAAGGCCCCGTGCCCGCTCTTCCAGCGTGTCGTAGATGCCGGGATGCGCGGCAAGCTCGTTGAGCGTCGCGAGCCCCGCGGCCATCGCGAGCGGGTTGCCCGAGAGCGTCCCCGCCTGGTAGACGGGACCCGACGGGGCGATCAACGACATCACGTCCCTGCGCCCGCCGTACGCGCCGACGGGGAGCCCCCCGCCGATGATCTTGCCGAGCGTCGTCAGGTCGGGCCTGACGCCGTACACCTGCTGCGCCCCCCCGGGGGCAAGCCGGAATCCCGTCATCACCTCGTCGAACACGAGGAGCGCGCCGTGCTTCGTGCAGAGACGCCTGAGCTCCTCCAGGAAATGCGGCCGGGGACAGACGCATCCCATGTTCCCCGCCACCGGCTCCACGATGACCGCCGCCACCTCCCCCGCGTGAGACTCCAGGAGCGCCTCCACGCCGGCGCTGTCGTTGAATGACGCGTTGAGCGTCCCCCGGGCGACCGCGGCCGGGACCCCCGGGCTGTCCGGCACGCTCAGCGTCGTGGCGCCCGACCCCGCGCGGATCAGGAATGCATCGCTGTGCCCGTGGTAGCATCCCTCGAACTTGATCACTTTCTCGCGGCCCGTGAAGGCCCGCGCGAGCCTGAGCGCGCTCATCGTCGCCTCGGTCCCCGAGTTGACCATCCGCACCATCTCCACGGAGGGAATGAGGCGGGCGATCAGCTCCGCCATCGCGACCTCCCGGGAGGTGGGGGCCCCGAAACTCGTTCCCGCCTCCAGGGCCTCCCTCACCGCTGCGGTCACACCGGGGTGCGCATGCCCCAGGATCATCGGTCCCCATGAGCCGACGTAGTCGATGTACTCGTTGCCGTCCTCGTCCCATATCCGCGCGCCCCGCGCGCGCGCGATGAACACAGGCGTGCGTCCGACGGCGCGGAAGGCGCGCACGGGGGAGTTCACGCCGCCGGGGATGCGCGCCGTCGCGCGGGCGAACAGGGCGCCGGAGCGCTCCGCGTCGGGGCTCCCGCTCACCGGCGACGCTCCAGGAGCGCGGCAGCCTCCTTCGCAAAGTATGTGAGGATCAGGTCCGCCCCCGCGCGGCGGATGGATGTGAGCATCTCCATCATCACGCGCTCGCCGTCGATCCACCCCGCCCGGGCCGCGGCCTTGACCATGGCGTACTCGCCGCTGACATTGTACGCGGCCGTGGGCATGTGGAATTCGTCCTTCACCCGGCGCAGGATATCCAGGTACGGAAGGGCGGGCTTCACCATCACAATGTCCGCCCCCTCGGCGATATCCTGCGCCACTTCCCGGAGCGCCTCGTCCCCGTTGGCGGGGTCCATCTGGTGCGAGCGCCTGTCGCCGAATTTGGGCGTGCTCTCGGCCGCCTCCCGGAACGGCCCGTAGAACCCCGAGGCGTACTTTGCGGCGTACGACATGATGGGCACGCCGGGGAACCCGTGCTCGTCGAGCCCCCTGCGGATGGCGCCGACCCGCCCGTCGAACATGTCGCTGGGCGCCACGATGTCCGCGCCGGCCTCGGCGTGCGAGACCGCCTCGCGCACCAGCAGCTCGACCGATTCGTCGTTGAGGATCTCGTCTCCCCGCACGATGCCGCAATGGCCGTGGGAGGTGTATTCGCACAGGCAGACGTCCGTGACAAGCGTCAGGGCGGGGACCTCCTTCTTCACCGCCCGGAGCGCCCGCTGCACCACGCCCTGATCGTCGTACGCCCCCGAGCCGACCTCGTCCTTCTCCTCCGGGATGCCGAAGAAGATCACCGCGGGGATGCCGAGGGCCCGGACCTCCGCGCATTCCCGAACGATCCTGTCGACGGACATCTGGTAGACGCCGGGCATCGAGGAGACCTCGTTGCGGACGTTTGTTCCGGGGACGACGAACAGCGGATAGATGAAGTCGTCCACGCCCAGGCGCGTCTCCCGCACCATGGCGCGCAGGTGTTCCGTCATGCGCAGGCGGCGCAGGCGGCTCACCGGGTACGACGCGACGGTTGTTTCGTCATGCTTCATGGCGCACCTTCACGACTGTTGGTGATGAGATTGTAAGACACTCGCGGCAACGCGGCGTGCAAGCGCCTCGGCCGATACAAGGCAGTCCCCCAGGGCGATGCCGCCCCGGTAGTTGCCGCAAAAATAGAGACCCGGGATCTGCTCCTCGCAGCGATCGAGTCTCCTCATGAGGTCCAGGTGGCCGATCGCGTACTGCGGGATCGCCGTCTCCCAGCGGCAGATCCGCGTGTACACCGGCTCCCCCTGCACGCCCATGACGGCCCGAAGCTCACCGGTCACCCCCCTGACCAGCGCGTCGTCGTCCAGCGCCGCAATGGCCGGCTGGCGCGACCCACCGACGAACGTGGTCAGCGCGGCGTGGTGCGCGGGCGCCCTTCCCGGGAACAGCGCGGAAGACCAGATCGTCCCCAGTATGCTCCGCTGCTCCTTTTCCGGGACGAGGAAGCCGAACCCGTCCAGGGGACGGGCGATCGCTTCCAGCGGGAATCCCAGGAATACCTCAGTCACCGGCGGGTAGGCGATGCTCCCCAGCGCATCAGCGGCGTCGGCCGACAGGGGCCGCACCAGGGGGCCCGCAGCATGCGCCGGCACCGCGATGACCGCGGCGCGTGAAGCGAGGGCGAGGGACTCGCCCCCCCGGCGGTAGCGGACCATGAGCGTCTCCCCCTGCGGCACGATCGACTCTCCCTCTGCGCCGAATTCCGCTGCGCTCCCCAGCGCAGAGGCGAGCGCACGCGGGAGCGTCTGCATCCCCGAGCGGAACGAGAACATCTTCGCCCGGTCCTTCGCCGTCTCGGCGCGCCGCCGGCGTTCACGGGCCCCTCCGATCATGCCGCGGATGAGCCCGCCGTAGCGCTCCTCGAGCGCGTAGAGCTTCGGGAATGCGGCACGGACGCTCAGGCGGGAAGGGTCGCCCGCATACACGCCCGCAACGAAGGGATTGATGGCGTAGTCGAGAAACTCCCGTCCCAGACGCCGCTCGACGAACTGCGCGACGGTCTCCTCCTGCGCCGCGCGCCCCACGAGCGGCTCCTTCAGAAGGCGGAGCTTTCCGCGTGCCGTCCAGAGCGACGAGCCGAGGAACGCCCCGGGCGACATCGGGAGCGCGTGGAGCTTCCCGCCCCGGAGTATGTACCGCCTCTCGGCGGCCGGATCGGCGTAGAGCCGCTCGCCGGCGATCCCGAGCGCGTCGAACATCGCGCCGAACAGGGGTGTCGTTTCCAGCGCACTGTTCGGCCCCTGCTCGATTCTCCATCCTCCATCCTCGATCGTCCCTATCGTCCCGCCGGGCTGACTGCCGCGCTCCAGCAGCCGCACGCTCAATCCCGCGCGGCGGAGGTACCAGGCGGCGGCGAGTCCCGAGATGCCGCCGCCGATCACCGTCACATCCACGGTGGCGTTCATGCGCCGAGGCTCCCCAGGACGAGCTCGCGCAGCGCGCCGATATACCCGGGGGCCGTATGGAGTGCGGGCATCATGTCGAAGTACCGTATCCCGAGGCGGCGGGCCTCCTGCCGGGCCTCGATGTTGATCTCCCAGAGCGTCTCCGAGTGGTCTGACACGAAAGCCACGGGAACCGCGATCACGTGCGACACTCCCTCCCGCGCGATCTGCACGAGCGTCGCATCGAGCGACGGCTCCAGCCAGCGCTGGGGTCCCACCTTGCTCTGGTAGCAGAGACGGTGGCTGAGGCCGAACTGCCCGGCGCGCATCACCGCCGCCACGGTCCTCTCGATCTGTCCCTGGTACGGGTCACCCGCCCTGACCAGGCTCACGGGCGTCCCGTGCGCGCTGAAGAGCAGGTGCACGGCGTGCCGGTCGGCGGCGGGGACGCGCGCGAGGGCAATGCGGATGTTCCGGACCAGCGCGGCGATGTAGAGAGGGTGCTCGCAGTACTCCGTCACCCGGTCGACGCGCAGGCCTTCCACCCCGCGCCGCCGGAGGGCGCGCTCCCACTCCCGCAGGCTCGAGCCGGTGGTCGTCTTCGAGTAGTGGGGATAGAGGGGCAGAAGCACGACGCGCGAGACGTGCGCCGCGAGCAGCTCGTCGAGGGCCTCGTCCGTGAACGGGTGCCAGTAGCGCATGGCGATCACCACGCGCGCGTCGATGTCGGTGCGGAGCGCGCGCTCGAGAGCCGCGGCCTGCCTCATGGTCAGCTTCAGGATGGGGGACCGTCCGCCGATGCGCCCGTAGTAGCCGCGGACGCGCGGCGCCCGGCGTCGCGCGATGATCGCGGCCAGTGTCCGCCGGAACAGAAACGCCAGCGGCAGGTCGATGATGTCGGGATCCGTGAACAGGTTGAACAGGAACGGCTCCACGGCCTCCGGGGCGTCGGGTCCCCCGAGCTGGAGAAGCACCACGCCCACGCGCCCGCGGTCCCCCGTGCGGTCAGTGCGGGGGAGCATCCAGGATCCTCCGGACGGCCGACGCAAGCTCGTCGACGCGGTACGGTTTCTGCACAAACGCCCGGACGCCGAGCGCAAGCATCTGCCGGGCCCGTTCGTCCTCCGCGTACCCGGTGGAGAGAATCGCCCGCACGCCGGGGTCGATCTCCTTCAGCTTCTCGAATGTCTCTCTCCCCCCCATCCCGGGCATCGTCATGTCGAGTATCACCAGGTCGATCCGGCCCCTGTTCCGCGTGTAGAGCTCCACCGCCGCCTCCCCTTCGGCCGCCCCCAGCACCGTGTAGCCCATCTGCTGCAGGATGTCCCGCACCAGGAAGCGGATCGTCTCCTCGTCGTCCACCACCATGATCGTCTCCCGTCCGCCGGCCACGCGCGCCTCGGGACCCTCGGCACGGGGCACCGGACGGTCGACGGCGGGAATGTACACGGAGAACGTCGTCCCCGCCCCGATGTCGCTCTCCACGTTGATGAACCCGTTGTGGTTCTTCACGATCCCGTACACCGTCGCGAGTCCCAGCCCGGTCCCTTTCCCTTTTTCTTTCGTCGTGAAGAACGGGTCGAATATCCTGTTCCGGATTGCCCGGTCGATCCCCACGCCGGTGTCCGCGACGTCGATGCGGACGTAGTCCCCCTGCCGCCCGTCGAGCACCGACCGGAGGAACGCGTCCGGCGCGCGCAGGCGCTCCGTGACGATCGTCAGCGTGCCTCCTCCCGGCATGGCGTCGCGCGCGTTGACGCAGAGGTTCATCAGCACCTGCTGGATCTGCGAGGCGTCGGCCTCGATCACCGGGTTGGCGGTGTCGGGGATCGTCTCGACGGTGATGTTCTTTTCGATTGTGCCCCGCAGGAGCTCCGACGTTTCGCGGACGAGATCGTTGACCTGGATCGGTCCGACGACGTACTTGCCCCCGCGCGCGAAGCCCAGGAGCTGCGAGGTCAGGTCCGCGGCCCGCAGCGCGGACCGCTCAATGGTCTCCAGGTGGGGATAGATCCTGTCCCCCTTCTGCACCTGCGCCTTGACGAATGACGCGTACCCCAGGATCCCCCCCAGGATGTTGTTGAAATCGTGTGCGATCCCCCCGGCGAGCAGGCCGATGCTCTCCATCTTCTGCGACTGGATGAGCTGCTCCTCGAGCCGGCGCCGCTCCGTGACGTCTTCCATCATGGCAACAACGTTGACCAGGCGCCCGTTCCGCTCGAACACGGGGAACATCCGCGCGTGCACGGTCACCTCCTGGCCCTCAAGGGGGAGCTCTTCCTTCGCCCGCGCCGGGTCGATCGTGAGGGCCGGCACATCCACGACGCCTCCCCTGTAGACGGTGTCGAGCTCCGCGGCCAGTCCGAGGGCGCGGAAAAACGGGGAGTGGAACACGTTGAGATGCCCCACCACCTCGTCCCTGTGCGCGGCGCCGAAGAGCCGCAGCCATGCCCCGTTCACGTCCGTGAGGTTTCCCCGCGCGTCGAGGACCGTCACGGCCAGCGGGGTCTGATCCAGGATTCGCGTCAGCGTGTCGCGCGATTCCAGGATCGCCTCCTCGAGCCGCTTCCTCTCGGTGATGTCCCGCGCCACCCCCTGGATCCCGATGACCTTCCCTTCCTTGAAAATCGGCTTCTCGTTGATTTCGAGCAGGAGGGGCCGTCCGTCCGCATGCCGGATCGTGCAGACATATGCGGGCGGCGAGATGCCTTCACTCAGGGCGCGCGCGGTGTGCTCGCGCACGGCGTCATTGGCCGGACCCCCCGTCAGCGCATCCTTCGCACGCGTCTTCCAGTGTTCCGGCGGAAAGCCGGTGATTTTTTCGACGGAGGGGGAAACGTACGTGAACGCCCCCGCGGTGTCGTGGACGTAAAAAAAGACGTCCAGCGTCCCCTCCACGATGATGCGCAGGAGCTCCTCCGACGCCGCGAGCTTCACTTCCGTCCGCTTCTGCTCGCTGACGTCGCGCACGATGCACAGAACGAGCTTTTTCTCCCCCGCCGTCACGGTGCGCGCGTTGATCTCGGCGGCCACCGGCTTCCCCTCTTTCCTGAGGAAGTCGATCGGACCGTACCGCCGGAAGGCACCCGCAACGCGGGCGATCTCCGCCCGGTGCTTCGACGCCTCCGCCGCGGTGTGAAGGTCATCGATCGTCATGGCACGCAGCTCTTCGCGGCTGTGCCCGGTCAGGCGCACCGCCTGCACGTTGACGTCCGCGATGCGGCCGTCGGACGGATCGACGAGAAACACCGCTTCCAGCACGCCGTCCAGGACCGCCCGGTGCTGCCGGGCCGCGTCGGCATGCCGGGCGCGCTCCGCGCGGGCATCGAGCAGCGCGCCGGCGCGTGCGACGATCCGTTTGAGCCGCGCGCCCCGCACCACGGCACGCGTCTTCCCGGCGAATGCCACAGCGCCCCCCACTTCCTTCCCCAGGCGGAGCGGGAGCACAACGAGCGAGCGGAAGCCGAGCGTGCGGAGCAGCGGATCGCGCGGGGAAGAGGCGGACGTCGTCCTCTTCTTCACGGCGCGTCCGGCCGCCCCCCGCAGTGCCGCCAGCGCCGCACCGTGGAGGGACGTGCCGGCGAGCGCTTCGCGCGCATTCCCCGCGCCGGGGCACGTCACCATGACGCAGTCGCACCCCGTGCCACGCTGCAGTGCACGCGCAAGGAGGGGAAGGATGTTCCCCCCCGGCGCGCGCCGCGTTTCGAGGCCGTGGAGGGCGGCGAGCGTCCGGAGCTCCGCTGCCGCGTCCGGGAGCGCTCCCGGCGAGGCACCGGTACGTTTCGGGTGTCGATGTGTCGTCATATGCGGGAAATCACTTCAGCCGGGCACGTCCACGCGGTGTTCAGGCGTGATACGCGGGGCTTTCCTCCTGCACCGCGCGCACCAGCGCACGGGCATGTTCCACGGGGACATCCGGCGTGATGCCGTGGCCGAGATTGAACACGTGGCCCGGACCCGGGCCGTATTTCTTCAGTATCGTGCCGACCTCCCGGCGGATGCTTTCCGGAGATCCCAGGAGGAATGACGGATCCAGATTCCCCTGGAGTGCGACCGCCCCGCGGGTCTCTTCCCGCGCGCGGCCGATATCCACCGTCCAGTCCACCCCCACGACGTCGGCGCCGATCGACGCCAGCTCGCCGAGCGCGTGGCCGGCGCCGCGTGAAAACACGATCACGGGCGCCCCTTCCTTCCGCATCGTCGAGACAATCCTGAACATCGGGTCCAGGGAGAACTTCCTGTAGTGCTCCGGGTCCAGGATCCCCCCCCACGTGTCGAAAATCTGTATCGCCTGGGCGCCCGCGGCGATCTGGGCCTCGCAGTACCGCCGCACCGCACGCTCGAGCCGTTCCAGGAGGGATCCCAGGAGTGCGGGATCGTCGAGCATCATCCGCTTGATGTTGCCGTAGTTCTTCGATCCCCCTCCCTCCACCATGTAGCATGCGAGCGTCCACGGTGACCCCGAAAAGCCGATGAGAGGCACGCGGGAGGCCAGCGCGCGTCGCGCGGAGGCCAGCGCGTCCAGCACGTAGCGCAGCTCCCGCTCCGGGTCGGGGTCCTTCAGCGCGCGCACATCCGCATGGGAGCGGATCGGGGGGGCGAGCCTGGGCCCGACGGAATCCTCCATCGACAGGCGCATGCCCATCGCATCCGGCACGA
>Ga0335071_10004145_pt1 | contig 15161 bp, 12 predicted proteins | sample Lox_Sample_15_FD_206724 | JGI IMG/M metagenome (GOLD analysis project Ga0335071, IMG submission 206724) | Soil microbial communities from Loxahatchee National Wildlife Refuge, Florida, United States - Lox_Sample_1.5 | ecosystem: Environmental > Terrestrial > Soil > Wetlands | place: USA... | reverse complement strand
TTCTTCACGCGCTGCAGCGCCGCCACCGCGCCCACACGCGACTCGCGGCTTTCCATCACGCACGCGTCGAGCTCGCAGAAGCCGTCGAAGTTGAGAACCGCGCCGGTGCCCGCGTTGAAGATCGGGTTGTCCTCGAGGATCACCACCGTCGCGCACACGGCGTCCAGCGCCGTGCCCCCTCCCATGAGGATCGCGCGCCCCGCCTGCGCCGCGGCCTTCATGCCCTCGACGGCGTCCTGCTCCGAGCCGGGCCGCCAGCTTCCCGCTCCCCCGTGCGCAATCAGGGCAATCGGCATTGGCTAGGCTCCTGCGTTCATCTGCGTTTATCTGCGGATTGAGCTCTAGGCAGCGGGGTTCCTCAGCCTGATGTGCAGCTCGCGAAGCTGCTTTTCCGTAACGTGACTCGGCGTCTCCACCATCAGGTCCTGCCCACGCTGCGTCTTCGGGAACGCGATCACGTCGCGGATCTGGTCCACGCCCGACATGAGCGTCACCATCCGGTCGAAGCCGAAGGCGATGCCGCCGTGGGGAGGCGCGCCGTATGAGAGCGCATCGAGCAGGAAGCCGAACTTGGCGCGCTGCTCCTCCTCGCCGATGCCCAGCACCGCGAACTGCTTCTGCTGCACCTCCGCGCGATGGATCCGCACCGAGCCGCCGCCCAGCTCCCAGCCGTTCAGGACCACGTCGTAGGCCTTGGCGAGGACGCGACCCGGATCGGTCGCCATCAGCTCCACGTGCTCGTCCTTGGGGCTCGTGAACGGATGGTGCGCCGCGGCCCAGCGCTTGTTCTCCTCGTCGTACTCGTACGCCGGGAAATCCAGCACCCACACGGGGCGCCAGCCCGGCTCGAAGTGCCCCTTCTCGTGGCCCACCTTGTTGCGCAGCGCCCCCAGCGCGTCGTTCACGATCTTGCGGCGGTCCGCGCCGAAGAAAAGGAGGTCGCCCGCCTTGGCACCCGTGCGCTCGATGATCTTCCCGAGGATCCCGGGCGAGAGGAACTTCACGATGGGCGACTGCAATCCCGTCTCGTCGAGCTTCGACGGATCGTTCACGCGGACGTACGCGAGGCCCTTGGCGCCGTAGATCGCGACGAAGGGCGCGAGGTCGTCGAGCTCCTTCCTCGTGAACTGCTCGTTGCCGCCGGGAACGCGCAACGCCGCCACGCGGCCGTCCTTCAGGTCCGCAGCGCTCTTGAACACCTTGAAGCCCGCGTCCTTCACGACATCCGTGAGCTCCGTGAGCTCGAGCTTCACGCGCAGGTCGGGCTTGTCGCTGCCGTAGCGCGACGTGGCCTCGGCATAGGTGAGCCGCGGGAACGCGGGAAGGTCCACGCCGAGGACCTTCTTCCACGCGTGGCGCACGAGCCCTTCCATGAGGTCCTGGATCTCGCGCTCGGCGAGGAACGAGGTCTCGATGTCCACCTGCGTGAATTCGGGCTGGCGATCGGCCCGCAGGTCCTCGTCGCGGAAGCACTTCACGATCTGGTAGTAGCGGTCGAATCCCGAGACCATGAGCAGCTGCTTGAAGAGCTGGGGCGACTGCGGCAGCGCATAGAACTGGCCATCGTGGATGCGCGACGGCACGAGGAACTCGCGCGCGCCTTCGGGCGTCGACTTGTAGAGCACCGGCGTCTCCACGTCGATGAAGCCGTTGCCGTCGAGGTACTCGCGCACCGCGCGCGACGTGGCGTGGCGAAGCCTGAGCGCCTTCTGCATCGGCTCGCGCCGCAGGTCGAGGTAGCGGTACTTGAGCCGCACCTCCTCCGAGACGTGCTCCTCGTCGATCATGAAGGGCGGCGTGGCCGAGGGGTTGAGGATCTCAAGCTCGTGGGCGAGGACTTCGATCTCGCCGCTCCTCAGGCCCGGGTTCACGGTGCCTTCGGGACGGCGGCGCACGAGGCCGTGCACGCGCAGCACGAATTCGTTGCGCACGCGATCGGCCGCCGCGAAGGTCTCCGCGCGGTCCGGGTCGCACACGACCTGCACGAGGCCTTCGCGGTCGCGCAGGTCGATGAAGATCACGCCGCCGTGATCGCGACGGCGATGGGCCCAGCCGTAGAGCGTGACTGTCTTTCCGAGGAAACGGGTATCGGTGTTGCCGCAGTATTCGGTTCTCATTTGTCACCCCGGCGAAGGCCGGGGCCCAATGTTCGGTCGGGTCTTTGGAATCTCGGGTTGCCGCGGAGCCGTCACTTACGTTTTCAGTGACGGCCTCGTATTGGGGTCGGTCCCGGAGGCGTTCCTCTCGGGCCGGCCGTTGCGGGGCGCGGGTTCGGCCACGCCCATCGAGATGATGTACTTGAGCGCGTCGTCCACGGACATCTCGAGCGGGATCGTGTCGGCGCGGGGCACGACGAGGAAGAATCCCGCCGTGATGTTCGGCGTGGTCGGGACGAAGACCGAGATCTGGTCCGGTCCCAGGATCCTCGCCAATTCGTGCTGCGGAGAGCCCGTGACGAGCGCGACGGTCCACGTCCCCGGATGCGGATAGCGCACCAGCACCGCGTGACGGAAGGCCTTGCCCTCGGGCGAGAAGAGCGTGTCGCTGATCTGCTTCACGCCGCCGTAGATCGACCGCACGATCGGAATGTGCGACAGCATGGAATCGCCGAACGCGAGCAGCTGGCGGCCGAAGAAGTTCGCCGTGAGCGCGCCCGTGGCCACCACGATCACCACGGTGAGCACGATGCCCATGCCGGGCACGTGGAAACCGAAGAGCGCGTCGGTGCGCAGGTTCTCGGGCAGCAGGAGGAGCGACTGGTCCATCAGCGTGACCAGCGTGTTCAGCACCCAAAGCGTGATGCCCAACGGAATCCACACGAGCAATCCCGCGATGAAGTAGCGCCGCAACGTGGACATCACGATTTGCCCGCCTCGCCGGCGGCGGGCGCGGGCTTCGCGTCCGACGCGGGTTTCGATTCGCCCGGGGTCTTCGCTTCGGGCTTCGAAGCGTCCGGGGATTTCGCCGGGGGCGTCGATCCCTTATTGCGGAAATCCGTGACGTACCAGCCGCTGCCCTTCAACTGGAATCCCGCCGCGCTCAGCATCTTCGCGAAGGTGGGCTTGCCACATTGGGGACATACCGTGAGCGGCGCGTCGCTCACCTTCTGCAGGAATTCCTGCTGGTGGCCGCACGCCTCGCACCGGTACTCGTAGATCGGCATTGTGTTGCGATGCAGTAATAAAATCGCATTTTAACACAAGCACTTGGCGCTTCTAGCGGTGCCGCGACAGGAATCCCCCCGCGGCCAGCACCGCCGACATCGCAAGGAACACGGGCGCCACGCCGACCACCGATCCCAGGCCGCCGAAGAAGATCGGAAAAAACGTGGTGCTGGTGTTCAGCGCGACGGTGCGAAGCCCCACGGCCTCGGCGGCGCGTCCCGGCGGCGCGGTCGCGTACACGAGCGCCATGAGCGACGGTTGCGTGGCGCCGAGGCCGAAGCCCAGCACGAACGAAAGCGCCGCGAGGAGCGGAACCGTCCGCACCATCGGGAACGCCGCGTAGGCGAGGCAGGCGATCGCGAATGTCGTGGTGATGAGCGGCCATTCGTGCACGCGCCGCTGGATCCACGGCAGCAGCAGGCGCACCACGAAGGTCGCGGCCGCGAAGCTTCCGAGGATGAGGCCGATTGTGGTGGCCGAAAGGCCGATTGAGGTGCCGTAGATCGGCATCACGAAGGTGAAGAGGTCCCACGCGCTCGCGAGCAGGCCCGACACGACGAAGACGCGGCGAAGCTCGCGGTCGCGCAGCAACTCCGTGGCGCTTCTTTCGGTCGCGTCGCGCTCGTGATGCGGCGTGTGCGACAACTCCGCCCGGCGCGAGAACACGATCACGAGCGACGCGCACGCGAAGGCCGCCAGGATGCAGAAGGTGGCGCGAAATCCGAGGTGGTCGATCGCGACACCCGAGATCGTGGGGCCGAGGAAGTTGGACACCGCGAAGCCCAGCGCCAGCAGGCTGAAGTTCTCGCGCCGCTCGGCCGGGTGGCTCATGTCGCCCACCATGTGCTGCACGCAGATCTGGAAGAGCGCGAAGGCGGAGCCGACTGTGATCGCGACGAGCGGCAGCATCGCGAGGCCCGGGAAGAGCGCCCCCACGGTGATCCCGGCGATGACGACCGAGACCGCCGCCACCATGGGCTTTCGCACGCCCACGCGATCGACGAGACGCCCGGAGAACACGCCCAGCGCCATGGGCAGCGCGGCCATCAGCGAAACGAGCGTGCCGACGACAAGCGGCGTGGCGCCGAGCGACAGCGCTTCGAGCGAGAACGTGAGGCGGGTGCCGTTGTACGCGGTATGCGTGAGGATGGTGACGAAGACGACCAACGCGAGCCGCATCGCCCGGATTCTACGCTGCGCCGTCAGAGGGCGAAGCGTGGAAGCCGGGAAGCGAGCTACGCGCGATTGCCCTCGAGCGCGGCGATGCGCTCCTCGATCGGCGGGTGCGAGGCGAAGAGCGACATGAAGGCGCCGCTGCCCGCGATGCCGAAGGCGTTGAGCGCTTTCGGAAGCTGCCCCGCCTCCACGCCGCCCAGGCGGCGCAGCGCCGAGATCATGGCGCGCGGCGAGCCGAGCAGGCCCGCCGACGCCGCGTCCGCGCGGAACTCGCGCTGGCGCGAGAACCACGCGACGATGATCGAGGCGAGGATCCCGAAGAGGATCTCGCACACCATCACCGTGATGTAGTAGCCCATGCCCACGCCGCGCTCGGTCTTGAACACGGCCTTGTCCACGACGTAGCCCACCACGCGCGCGAGGAACACGACGAACGTGTTGACCACGCCCTGGATCAGCGCGAGCGTGACCATGTCGCCGTTGGCGACGTGGCCGATCTCGTGCCCGAGCACCGCTTCCACTTCGTCGCGGCTCATCGAGTCGAGCAGCCCCGTGGACACGGCCACGAGCGACGAATCGCGGAACGCGCCCGTGGCGAACGCGTTCGGGTCGCCTTCGTAGATCGCAACCTCCGGCATCCCGACGCCGGCCTTCTCCGCGAGGCGCTTCACGGTGTTCACCAGCCAGAGCTCGTCGGGCGACTGAGGTGTCTCGATCACCCGCGCGCCCGTGCTCCACTTGGCCATGGGCTTGGAGATGAGCAGCGAGAAGATCGAGCCCGTGAACCCCACGACGAGCGAGAACACCAGCAGCGTCCCGATGTCCAGGCCGTTCTGCGTGAAGAATCGGTTCACGCCCAGTACGGAGAGCGTGATCGACAGCACCAACATCACGGCGAGGTTGGTAACGAGGTAGAGGACGATTCGCTTCATGGATGTAGGTCTTTCGGCGGTATTTCCATCCCGAAGATGCGGGCGGGGCCGGGAAGTTCAATCCCGGCCTAGAACGGGATGTCGTCTTCCATGTCGTCGAACTTGCCGCCGCCGGCCTTGGCGGTGGCGGGCTTCGAGGCGGGCCTGGGGGCCCCGCCGCCTTCCGCGTCGCGGTCGCCGCCGCCGCCCATGCCCTGGCGGGAACCGAGCATCTGCATCTGGTTGGCGACGATCTCGGTGGTGTACTTGTCCTGGCCGTCCTTGTCCTGCCACTTGCGCGTCTGCAGGCGCCCTTCGACGTAGACCTGGCTGCCCTTCTTGAGGTATTCGCCCGCGATCTCGGCGAGCTTTCCGAAGAAGGCGACGCGGTGCCACTCCGTCTTCTCCTGCATCTCGCCGTTCTTGTCCTTCCACTTGTCCGTGGTGGCCACCGAGATGTTGGTGATGGCGCCGCCGTCGGGCATGTAGCGCGTTTCCGGGTCGCGGCCCAGGTTGCCGATGATGATGACCTTGTTGACCGATGCCATGGCTTTCTTCCTTTCCTAAGTGCGCGAGGCCGGCGACGCCGCCGGCACGAAATCGCCCATGTTCCACGCGGCGGCGAGCCACGCGACTGTGATCGCGAGACAGGTTACCAGCACCGCGACGAACCCGCCGTGCTGCGCGATGGCGCCCCCGGCCGCCGCGCCGAAGAACGTCCCGAGGAACTGCACGCTCGAATAGACTCCCGTGGCCGCGCCCGTGGATTCGCGCGGCGCGGCCCGCGACACGAGCGCGGGGAGCTTGGCCTCAAGAACGTTGAAGCCCGCGAAGAAGATGACGAGCGAGGCGACGATTCCCGTGAGGCTGCGTATCTCGGCGGCGAGCAACGCGAGCGCCACCGCGACCACGGCCACCGAAGCGAGGAACACGATGCGCTCGCGCAAGGCGGCGCGCCCCACGATCGCCGGGATCATCAGCACGAATCCCGCGCCCACGCAGCCCAGGTACACCCACGTGTGCTCGTCCTTGGGAAGGCCCGCCTGCACCATCGCCACGGGCACGACGACGAAGAGCGCCATGAGCACCGCGTGCAGCGAGAAGATGCCGAAGTAAAGGCGCAGCAACTCGGCGTTCCGGAACGCGGCCGCGAGCGCCGAGGCCGAGGAGGCGCGCGGGGACACCGGCGCATCCGGAACGAGCCAGCGGACCACCGCGACCGCGCAGCACGCGAGCACCGCGGTGAACCCGAAGATGCCGGGCACGCCGATCGCGCGCTCGAGGAATGGGGCGATCACGAAGGAGACCGCGAACACCAGGCCGATGGTCGAGCCCACGATGGCCATGGCCTTCGTGCGCTGCGACTCGCGCGTGAGGTCCGCGACGGCCGCGATCGCCACGCCGGAGACCGCGCCCGCGCCCTGCACGATGCGCCCGGCGATCATCACCCACGGGTCCTCGCCGAACGTGCAGATGGCGCTCCCGAGGGCGAAGAGGCCGAGCCCCGCGTACAGCATGGGCTTTCGCCCCACGCGGTCGGAGAGCCATCCGTAGGGAATCTGGAGCAGGCCCTGCGTGAGGCCATAGGCGCCCATCGCGATGCCGGCGAGCTCGAGGCTCCACCCGGGGCGGCCCTCGGTCCACAGGGCGAACACCGGCAGGATCACGAACATCCCGAACAGGCGCAGCCCGAAGATCGAAGCGAGGGCGAGGCTCGACTTGAGCTCGCCGGGACTCATGCGGGCCGGGGAGTTCAACGGGATACGGGAGTGGAGCGGGGAAATATGCTCCTGTATATTAGCAGATTGCCCCATGGAAACGATCCGAATCCGCGGCGCGCGCACGCACAACCTCAGGAATGTGAGCGTCGACATTCCGCGCAACCGCCTCGTGGTCATCACCGGGCTGTCAGGATCGGGCAAGTCCTCGCTCGCGTTCGACACGCTGTACGCCGAGGGGCAGCGCCGCTACGTCGAATCGCTCTCCGCGTACGCGCGGCAATTCCTGCAGCTCATGGAAAAGCCCGACGTGGACCTGATCGAGGGCCTGTCGCCCGCGATCGCCATCGAGCAGAAGGCCACCTCGCACAACCCGCGCTCGACGGTGGGCACGGTCACCGAGATCCACGACTACCTGCGCCTGCTCTTCGCGCGAGTGGGCGACCCGTATTGCCCCGACCACAACGTCGCGCTCACGGCGCAGAGCGTGGCGCAGATGGTCGACCACGTGATGGCCCTCGAGGACGGCATGCGGGTGATGATCCTCGCGCCCCTGGTGGTGGGCCGCAAGGGCGAGCAGGCGGAGCTGATCGATGAGCTGCGCGCGCAGGGGTTCGTGCGGCTTCGCATCGACGGCGAGGTGCACGAGATCGACCAGCTGCCCAAGCTCGACCGCAACAGGAAGCACACGATCGAGATCGTGATCGACCGGGTGAAGGTCGAGGCGCGGGGCGCGAAGCCCGAGGGCGTGCAGCAGCGCCTCGCCGAGTCCTTCGAGACGGCGCTGCGCCATGCGGACGGAAGGGCCATCGCCGCCGAGACGGACACCGGCAAGGAGCACCTCTTCTCGTCCAAGTTCGCGTGCCCCATCTGCAACTACTCGATCCCCGAGCTCGAGCCGCGCCTCTTCTCGTTCAACAACCCCATGGGCGCGTGCCCGCGCTGCGACGGCCTGGGCGAGATCACGTTCTTCGATCCCAAGCGCGTGGTGGCGTTCCCGCACCTGTCGCTGGCGGGCGGCGCCATCCGCGGCTGGGACCGGCGCAACCAGTTCTACTTCTCGATGCTGGTCTCGCTCGCGCAGCACTACGGCTTCGACGTGGAGGCGCCGTTCGAGTCGCTGCCGGAGCGCGCGCGGGAAGTCGTGCTGAACGGCTCGGGCGAGGAGAAGATCGCGTTCCGCTATCCGGGCGAGAAGGGACGCAGCGCCGTGAAGGAGCACGTCTTCGAGGGGATCCTCCCCAACCTCGAGCGGCGCCATCGCGAGACCGATTCGGTCGCGGTGAAGGAGGAGCTCGCCAAGTACCTCAATACGCGCGACTGCCCCGATTGCCACGGCACGCGGCTTCGCACCGAGGCGCGCAACGTGCGCGTGGCCGACCGCAACATCCACGAGCTCTCGGCGATGCCGCTGCGCGAAGCGCAGCCTTTCTTCGAGACGCTCGAGCTTGCCGGCTCGAAGAAGGCAATCGCCGAGAAGATCGTGCGCGAGATCGCCAACCGCGTGCAGTTCCTGAACAACGTGGGGCTCGATTACCTGTCGCTCACGCGATCGGCCGACACGCTGTCGGGGGGTGAAGCGCAACGCATCCGCCTTGCGAGCCAGATCGGCTCGGGGCTCACGGGCGTGATGTACGTGCTGGACGAGCCGTCCATCGGCTTGCACCAACGCGACAACGCGCGGCTGATCGGCACGCTGAAGCACCTGCGCGACCTCGGCAACTCCGTGATCGTCGTGGAGCACGACGAGGAGGCCATCGAGGCCGCCGACCACGTGGTGGACATGGGGCCCGGCGCGGGCGTGCACGGCGGCGAGATCGTGGCCCAGGGCACGCCCGAACAGGTGATGCGCAATTCCGCGTCGCTCACGGGCCAGTACCTGTCGGGGCGCAAGTCGATCGCCACGCCCACCCGCCGGCGCAAGGGCGACGCCAAGAAGCTCCGGATCGCGGGCGCGCGCGGCAACAACCTGAAGAACGTGACCGTGGATATTCCCGTGGGCCTCTTCGTCGCCATCACGGGCGTATCGGGCTCGGGCAAGTCGACGCTCATCAACGACACGCTCTACAACGCGGTCGCGCACCACCTCTACGGCTCCGCGGCCGAGCCCGCGGAGCACGACGCCATCGAGGGGCTCGATTTCTTCGACAAGGTGATCAACGTCGACCAGAGCCCCATCGGGCGCACGCCGCGCTCCAATCCCGCGACGTACACGGGGCTCTTCACCCCGATCCGCGACCTCTTCGCGGGCGTGCCCGAATCGCGCGCGCGCGGCTACGGGCCCGGGCGCTTCTCCTTCAACGTGAAGGGCGGCCGCTGCGAGGCCTGCCAGGGCGACGGCATGATCAAGGTGGAGATGCACTTCCTGCCGGACATCTACGTGCCGTGCGACGTCTGCCACGGCAAGCGCTACAACCGCGAGACGCTGGAGGTGCTCTACAAGGGCCGCTCCATCGACCAGGTGCTCGACATGACGGTGGAAGCGGCGCACGAATTCTTCAGCGCCGTGCCCGCGATCCAGAGGAAGCTCGCCACGCTGCTCGAGGTAGGCCTGGGCTACATCAAGCTGGGACAGAGCGCCACCACGCTCTCGGGCGGGGAGGCGCAGCGCGTGAAGCTCTCGCTCGAGCTCTCGAAGCGGGACACCGGGCGCACGCTCTTCATCCTCGACGAGCCCACGACCGGGCTGCACTTCCACGACATCGACCTGCTCCTCACCGTGCTGCACCGGCTGCGCGACCACGGGAACTCCGTCGTCGTGATCGAGCACAACCTCGACGTGATCAAGACGGCGGACTGGGTGATCGACCTCGGTCCCGAGGGCGGCGACGGCGGCGGGCGCGTGATCGCCGAGGGCACGCCGGAGGACGTGGCGCAAACGCCGGCGAGCTTCACGGGACGCTTCCTCAAGGCGATCCTCGAGCCGCCGCCGCGGCGGCGCATGGCCTCGGGCTGACGCGCATGCCGGCGCGGGAGATCCTCACCGGAAGCTTCCAGGCGGCGCTTGCCGCGGCCGATCCGATCTCCATCGTGGCAAGGCACCTGCCGACGCCGCCGCGCGGGCGCACGGTCGTCGTGGGTGCCGGAAAGGCGGCCGCGTCCATGGCCTTCGCCGTCGAGCAGCACTGGCCCGCCGCGATGCCGCTCGAGGGGCTCGTGATCACGCGCTACGGCCACGGCCTTCCGCTGGAGCGCATCCGCGTGATCGAAGCCGGGCATCCGGTCCCCGACGAGCAAGGGCAGGACGCGGCGCGGGCAATCCTCGCGCTCGCGCGCTCCCTGGGAGAAGACGACCTGCTCCTCGTGCTGGTCTCGGGCGGCGGCTCGGCGCTGCTCTCGCTTCCCGCGGGTGGCGTCTCCATGGCGGACCTGAAGGCGGTGACGCGCGAGCTCCTCGCCTGCGGCGCGCCGATCCAGGACATGAACACCGTGCGAAAGCACCTCTCGGCGATCCAGGGCGGGCGGCTCGCCGCGGCGACCACGGCGCGCGTGCTCGCGCTCATCATCTCGGACGTGACCGGCGACGATCCCACGCACATCGGCTCGGGGCCGTGCGTCGCCGATCCCACGACGTACCGCGACGCGCTGGACGTGATCGCGCGCTACGGCGTGAAGGCGCCCGCGTCCGTGTCGATGCATCTGGAGGGAGGCGCGCAGGGCCGCATTCCCGAGACACCGAAGCCCGGCGACGCGGCGCTCGCGCGCGCCGAGAACCGCGTGATCGCCACCGCCCATGGCAGCCTCATGAGCGCCGCCGCATTCGTGCAGCATCGGGGCATCACGCCGATGGTGCTGGGCGACAGCGTGACCGGCGAATCATCGGAGGTCGCGAAGGTGTATGCGGCGCTCGCGCGCCAGGTGCGCGGCCATGGCCATCCCTTCAAGCCGCCCGTGGCGCTCATATCGGGCGGCGAGACCACGGTGACGCTCCGCGGCAACGGGCGCGGCGGCCGCTGCACGGAGTTCCTCCTCGCGCTCGCCGTGGCGCTCGAGGGACTTTCGGATACGTGGGCGCTCGCGTGCGACACCGACGGCATCGACGGCAGCGAGGACAACGCCGGCGCCATCCTCACGCCGGACGCACTCGAGCGCGCGTCGAAGAAGGGCCTGTCGGCGAAGGCGCTCCTCGCGAACAACGACGGCTACGGATTCTTCTCCGCGCTGGGCGATCTCGTCGTCACCGGTCCCACGCGGACCAACGTGAACGACTACCGCATCATCCTGGTGAGATGAACGCGGGGCGCGCCGCGCTCGCGCTGCTCGCCGCCGCCGTGGGCGCCGTGGCGCTCGCCTTCACGTGGCAGGCGGGCCTCGCCTCGCTCTTCGACGACAGCGCGAGCTACCTCGTGATGGCGCAGGCGTTCTCGCCCTGGCACGCCGCCGGCGCACCCATCGCGGCCGCATTCCCCGCGGAGAAATATCCGCCGCTCTTTCCGTTGCTCGTCGCGGTGGGCGGCGGCGCCTACGATTGGCGCATCGCGCACGCGTGGGTGGCGGTGTCGTTCGCGGCGAGCGTATTCCTCCTCGGAGAGCACACCCGCGCGATCACGCGCTCGGCGGCGCTGGGCTTCGCAGCGGCGCTCGTGCTCGCGTGGATGCCGGGAATGTGGCTCAACGTGAAGGGGATCCTGAGCGAGTTTCCCTATATCGCGTTGTCGATCGCCACTCTGCTGCAGTATCGCGCGGCCTGCGAGCGGCCCTCGCCTCGGCGGCAAGCCGCACTGTGCGCCCTGCTCGCCGCCACGGTGCTCACGCGAACGATCGGCGTGGCGCTCCTCGCCTCCATCGCGCTCGTCGAGTCGCGCCAATGGATGCGCACCCGCGACCGTGTCCGCCTCGCGCGATCGGCGACGACGCTCGCGGTCGCGCTCGCCGTGGCCGGCATGTGGTACGTGTTGCGCCCGAGCGGCGGCGAGGACGCCTATGTCGCCTTCGGCTCGAGCGTGGCGCAGGGCACGGCACAACGCGGCATCGAGTGGCTGCTCGCCATCGTCTCGACCAACCTCTCCTCGATGGCCGACGCGTGGCTCTCGGCGATGCTGATCTTCTGGGCGGAGCCGTGGAAGCCCACGTTCCTGCTGGCGTGCCTCGTCGGCGCGAGCGCGCTTGCCGGAACGCTGTGGCGCGCCCTCGAGGCCGAGGCCGATGCGATCTACGTGATCGCGTTCGGGGCGATCCTCGCCGCATGGCCGTTCCCGGGCCAGATGTTCCGTCTCGCGCTTCCGGCAATTCCGTTCCTCGTGGCGAACGCCTTCTGGCTGTGGTTTCGCCTTGCCTCGCGCTTCGCACCGCAGCGCGCGGTGCGCTGGAGCGCCGTCGCCGCGCTCGTTCCACTGGCGCTTTGCGTCCCGCCGGCGCTCTCGTACGTCGCGGGGCGCGCGAGCCTGCCCGGCCGCGAGATCGCGGCGGGCTACCGCCTCGCGGACATCGCCGAGTTCTATCGCATTCCGTCACGACCGGCGGCCGAGGCGACGGCGATGCGCGAGATCGGGGTGCTCGCCGACTTCGAGCAGATCCGCCTCACCACGCCCGACTCGGCTCGCGTGATGTGGTACCTGCCGGGGTACGTGGCGCTGCTCGCGGGACGCGAAGGAGTGCCGCTCACGCGGCCGGCGGATACGGCGCGATTCGTCGCGCAGCTCGCGGCGCGGCGCCCCGACTACGTCTATCTTTCTTCGGTGCACCCGCGCGACACCGCGCATCGCGACGGCGACCCCATGGGCGCCCTGCCCCTGCTGCTGGAACGCGGCGACGAGGTCTGGCACCGGACCGACGCCGCGGGCCTCACCGAGTCCGTCCTCGTCAAGATCGACCCCGCCCGACTCCTGAGACAATAGCGCCATGAAGCTCTCCATCGTCATCCCCTGCTACAACGAGCTCGCCACCATCGAGCACATCCTGGACGCCGTGCGCGCCTCGCCCTGGCCCGAGAAGGAGATCATCGTCGTCGACGATTGCTCCCGCGACGGAACGCGCGACCTGCTGCAGGGAACGCTGCGCACCAAGATCGACCAGCTGCTGCTGCACGACAGGAACCAGGGCAAGGGCGCCGCGCTGCGCACCGGGATCGCGCACGCCACGGGCGAGCTCGTCATCATCCAGGACGCGGACCTCGAGTACGACCCGAACCAGTACCCGCGCATCCTCGCGCCCATCGTCGAGGACCGCGCCGACGTGGTCTTCGGCTCGCGCTTCATGGGCGCCGAACCGCACCGCGTGCTCTACTTCTGGCACCGCATGGGCAACGGCATGCTCACGCTGCTTTCGAACATGTTCACGAACCTGAACCTCACGGACATGGAGACCTGCTACAAGGCCTTCCGCCGCGAGATCATCCAGAAGATCACGATCGAGGAAGACCGCTTCGGCTTCGAGCCGGAGATCACCGCGAAGGTGGCCCGCATGGGCTGCCGCATCTACGAGGTGGGCATTTCGTACTACGGACGCACGTACGCGGAAGGCAAGAAGATCAACTACAAGGACGGGTTCCGCGCGATCTACTGTGTCGTCAAGTACAACCTATTCCGCTGAGCTCAAGCGCGTCGCGCGCTATTTCCTCGTGGGCGGCGCGGCCGCCTGCGTGGACATCGGGCTCTTCCTGCTGGGCACCGCCGTCCTCGACCTGCCCTACCTGCGCGTGAACGCCTTCAGCTTCATCGCGGCCACGCTCGTGAACTACTTCCTCAGCGTGCGCTTCGTGTTCGTGAGCGGCGGGCGTTTCCGCAGGCGCTGGGAGATCGTGCTCGTGTTCGCGGTGAGCGCCGTCGGCCTCGGATTGAACCAGCTGATCCTCGCCGCGGGCGTCGAGATGGCGCACTTCGTCCCGATCGTGGCGAAGCTCGTCGCCACGGGCGTAGTCTTCTCCTGGAACTACCTCGCGCGGCGGCTGATCGTGTTCGGCGCGACGCACGACTAGCGCGGCGGCCCGAGCGCCTCGACCGCGCGGCGCAGCGCCTCGCGGTCCACCTTGAGCAGCACGAATTCGACCACTCCGCTGTCGGGATTGCGGACCATGTAAGCGGGATGCAGGAGGTAGTCCGGCGTGTCGACGGCGAGCGCGGCGTACGCATCGCCGCGATGGTGCGCGAGGTCGGCCTTGAAGATCGTCGACACGATGACGTGTGTCGCGCCCGTGCGCAGGAGCTCGCGCGCGAAGGTCGCGCGGTCCCAGGAGAAATAGGCCGGCTCGCCGGTGCGCCGCCCGAGGACGGCGACATACTCGGGGCGCACCCACATGACCTTCGCATCGGGCGGCGTGACCCTTCCGACGGCCTCCAACCCCGTGAGCACCGCGGCCTCGCGCGCTCCGCGGGAGTTCGCCACCTCGAGGTTCACCGCGGTGTAGTAGAGCGTCATGGAGGACAGGCTGTACTCGGAGTCCGGATAGAGGGGCGCCCGGTCCGTGGATTTCTTCGCCACCAGGGCGATGGCCGGCGCGCACACAATCGCCACGAGCGCGGCGCCCGTGAGCAACGCCATGCGCTTCGCTTTCGCGGCCTTGAGCCGCCCGGCCGCCGCGGCCAGCGACTCGGCCGCATGACACAGGACCAGCGGGACCAGGGGATAGAGCAGCCGGCGCTGGTTGTCCTCGTCGAATACCCACAGGAACAGGATCGCGAGCCCGCCAAGCGTGTACCACGAGTCGAGCCGGTTGCGCATCACGCCGCGAGCAACGCCCGCGAGGCCGAGCGCGGCGACCGTTCCCAGGACGATCTTGATCGACATGGGTTCCCAGGCATCGGCGGTGAAGGAGGAGACCCATCCGTCACCCAGGACCTTGCTCGATAGCTCGGCCGTGTAGGCCGGATGCTGGGTCCAGAATTCCACGAACGTCCCGAGGTCCTCTCCGTAGCCGGGCGCGACGAGCTTCGGCCGCAATGCCAGCCACGCGAGCTCGGCGGCCACGGGCACGATGAGCGCGATCAGCTCGCCGTTGTCGGGCCTGCGCCGCCTTGCGACGGCCCGGATCGCGACGTGCGCGGCATACGCCGCGACCAGCGCGATTCCCGCGACTCGAGTGAGCCACGCGGCCGCGAGCAGCGCTCCCAGCACCAGCGCGTCGCGCGTGCGCGCGGGATCGGCGCGTTCGTGAACGACGATCGTGGCGAGCGTCACGGCGAGGAACAGCGGCTCGCTGAGGATTCCCAGGGAGCTGATCCAGAACGTGGGCAACAACACCACCACGACAGCCA
>Ga0335071_10004144_pt1 | contig 15162 bp, 9 predicted proteins | sample Lox_Sample_15_FD_206724 | JGI IMG/M metagenome (GOLD analysis project Ga0335071, IMG submission 206724) | Soil microbial communities from Loxahatchee National Wildlife Refuge, Florida, United States - Lox_Sample_1.5 | ecosystem: Environmental > Terrestrial > Soil > Wetlands | place: USA: Florida... | reverse complement strand
GGATTCTTCCGATCCGGTGTTGCTCTGCGTGGGGACGTTGTTCGTGCCGCAATCCATCCTGAAGACCGCCGACGAGAGCCCAACTAAGTTCAGCCGCTATCTACTGAGCGCCCTCCCGATCACCGTCGCCTCTGGAGATTCCGACACCGTGGCCCGCCTGGCCGGCCTCTTGCGGTCCAAAGGCAAGCAGTTTCGCGTGCGTGTCCAGACCTCCAGCACTCTGAGCGACCTGCGGCAGGGGCCGGCGGTCCTCGTCGGCGCATTCAACAACGGCTGGAGCGTCCGTCTCACCGACAAGATGCGGTACGCCCTGGTCTGGGAGGAGGACGGCAACATCATCCGCATCAAAGACCGCCGGCACCCGGACCAGCAAACCTGGAAACAGAGCGCGGTTTGGTCAACCGAGCCGGGGCTGGCCCAGTTGAAACACAATGAAGACTTCGCGCTGGTTTCCCGCGTGTCGGACCCCACCACCGGCCGCCAGGTTTTGATCGCCGGAGGCCTCACCATGATGGGCACCGTCGCAGCCGGAGAGTTCCTTTCGAATTCCGAATACCTGCAGCAGTTCGCGGCTTCCCTGCCGAAGGGCTGGGAACACAAAAACCTGCAATTCGTGATCTCGACTCAACTGATCGGCGGCGACTCGGGTCCGCCTAGGATCCAGGCGGTCGAGTGCTCGTGAAGCGCCGGGCCTACGCCGCCATCGCCTCAGCGATTGCCCTTCTGCTCGCGGCGGCCGCTACCGCGCTTGCCGGTGAAATTCACACCTACTCTCTGCCTCCCGACAAACTCGTCAAAGCCATCGACTACGCCCGCGCCCGTAACCTCCTCCATTTCGCCAGTGTTGCCTGGCAGTTCGCGGTGCTCGTTGCGGTGCTGGCGCTGAAGGTCGCGCCGCGCTTCCGCGATTGGGCGGAGCGCGCCACCCGCCGCCGCATCGCGCAGGCCTACATCGTCGCCACTCTGCTGCTACTCACGCTCGACCTGGCGGAATTGCCCCTCGCCGCCTACGGCCATCGCCTCTCGCTCGCCTACGGGCTCTCGGTTCAACCCTGGCTCCCCTGGATGTGGGATTGGACCAAGGGCGAACTGCTCGTCCTCGCCTTCGCCGGCCTGGCGGCATGGGTCTTCTACGGCGTGGTGCGTCGCAGCCCGCGCCGCTGGTGGCTGCACTTTTGGATGGCCTCCGTGCCCATCGTGGTGTTTCTGTTCTTCATCGAGCCCGTGGCCATCGAGCCGCTCTTCTTCCGCTTCCAACCGCTAGCCCGCCAGCATCCCGGCTTGGCCGCGGCGATCCAACGAGTCACCGAGCGCGGCGGCCTCCACATCCCTCCCGAGCGCATGTTCGTGATGGATGCCTCCACCAAGTACACCGCGCCGAACGCCTACGTCACGGGCATCGGCGCATCCGCGCGCGTGGTGGTCTGGGATACCTGTTTCAGCGCGCTCAACACCGACCAGATCCTGGTGGTCTTCGGTCACGAGATGGGCCACTACGTCCTCGGCCACATCTGGATCGGCGTAGCGGGCGCGCTGGGCGGCCTGTTCGTCTCGCTCTTCCTGGCCTATCACGCACTGCGCTGGATGCTCTCGCGCTGGGGAGAGCGCTGGTCGATTCGCGGCGCCGAAGATTGGGCATCCCTCGCCGTGCTGCTGCTGATTGCCGGTGCGCTGAACTTTCTTGGCGAGCCCATTCAAAACAGCTTCAGCCGGACCATCGAACACAACGCCGACGTCTACGGCCTGGAGGCGATCCACGGCCTGATCCCCAATGCCGCGCAAGTCGCCGCACAGGATTTTCAAATCGAAGGCGAAGCCTGGCTGGCCGATCCCAGCCCCAGCCCGTTCGTCAAGTTCTGGCTCTACGATCACCCGCCGGTGAGCGACCGTCTGCGTTTCGCTGCCGAGTACGACCCCTGGTCCAAAGGTCAGCCGCCACGATACATCAAGTAGCGGCTACTTGAGATATGCCAGCGCGCGGATCTCCCGCGTGGCGATTTCCCGCGGAATCGGCGCATAGCCGAGACTCTCCACCATCTTCTGCCCGTCCGTCAACGCCCAACGCAAAAAGCCCGTCAGAACCCTTTGCTGATCGGCCGATTTCGCCTTGGCCGGAATCAGCAGCCAGGTGAAGGTGGCGATCGGGTAGGCATGGGCGCCCGGCGGATCGGTGATCGAGACGCGAAAATGATCGGGAATTGATTTCGCAGCGCCGGTTGCGGCCGCGGTCACACTGGCCAGATCCGCTTTGACGAATTCCCCGGCGGAGTTTCGGACCCGGCCGAACGCGATCTGGTTCTGAATCGCGTAGGTGAGCTCGATGTAGCCGATCGAATAGGCCGTCTGCTTGATCAATCCCGAGATGCCGTCGTTGCCCTTCGCGGCCAGGCCGGTGGGCCATTGCACGGACGTCCCCTTTCCCACTCGCTTCTGCCATTCCGGGCTGATCTTGCTCAGGTAATCGGTCCAGCAATAGGTGGTCCCGCTCCCTTCCTGCCGATGCACCACGACGATCGGCTTGGCGGGCAGATGCACCTCCGGGTTGGACTGCGCGATCGCCGGATCGTTCCAGTTCTTGATGGCGCCGAGAAATATGCCGCTCAACGCCGCCTGCGTGAATTTCAGCTCTTCGTGGATTCCGGGTATGTTGTACGCCGGAACGGCGGCGCCCAGAACGGTGGGGAAATGCAGGATGGTGGAATGAAGTATGTTTTGCGCTTCGGCGAGTTGGTCGTCGTTCATCGGCCCGTCGGACGCTCCGAAATCCACCTCTCCGGCCAGCAAGCGCCGGATGCCCTCGCCCGATCCCACTGTGGCGTAGTCGATCTCCACGCCGGGATGCAGCTTCTGGTAGGAATCGAACCACTGTGCGTAGATCGGGTATGGAAACGTGGCGCCGCCGCCGTTCACTGTCTGTCCGGCGGACGGGTGAGTCAGGAAAGCCAACAGCACCAGCGCGGTTGCTACTCTCATCGGCATACGGACTCCTTCATGCGTTCAGCTCGCTTGGGTTGCGGCGCCGGTTGCGGCGCCTTGTTCGAACCTCCGCAGTACCGATTCCATCTCGGCGAATAGAGCTGCGGGGTCAATCGGCTTGGACAGGTACCCGTCCATGCCGGCTTCGAGACACTGTTCGCGGTGATCGGCCATGGCATTGGCCGTCAACGCAATCACCGGCAGCCGCCGGGACGAGCCGCGCTCCAGCATGCGAATCTGTCTGGTCGCTTCCAGCCCATCCATTTCCGGCATCTGCATGTCCATCAGAACCAGGTCGAACGGCTGCTGCTGAACCAGCGCCACCGCCTCCAGCCCGTTGTTCGCCACTACGGGCCGCAAGCCGCGCTTGGTCAGGAGCCGCGTGACCACTACCTGGTTGATGCGGTTGTCCTCCGCCACCAGAACGCCGATTCCCTGAAAACGCTGGGACCCCGGCGCCGGAGATGGAGAGGTCTCGCTGGGCGCCGCTTGCGCTGACGCCAGAGAATAAGCAAGTACAAATGAGAACGTGCTGCCGCGGCCCGGCTCGCTCCGTACGGTGAGTTCGCCGCCCATCAACTGGATGAGCCGCGAGCAGATGGCGAGTCCCAGGCCCGTGCCGCCGTATTTGCGGTTCACCGATCCGTCGGCCTGCCGGAACGGCTCGAAGATGATCGCTTGTTGTTCGGGCGCGATGCCGATTCCCGTATCCGATACCGAGAATGCCACGCCGCAACCGGGCGATGGCGCCGCGGCGGGCGCCACACTCAGGTGGACGCTTCCGCTGGCGGTGAACTTGATCGCGTTGCTGACCAGGTTGAGCAACACCTGCTGCAGGCGATTCCGGTCGCCCACCAGAGTCTGCGGAATCGCATCCGCCACCGAGCTCGTGAGCCGCAGATCCTTGGCCCGCGCCGGGAGATCCATGATCGACATCACGTTGTGCGTGCAGTCTCGAATCGAAAACTGCGCCTGTTCCAAGTCCACCCGGCCGGCTTCGACCTTGGAGAAATCCAGAATGTCGTTGATCACCGCCAGCAGGGTTTCGGCCGACGTGGTGGCGATCTTCAGGTCTTCCGCCTGCTGCGTGGTCAGCCCGGAATCCTTCATCAGATGCAGCATGCCCAATACGCCATTGATGGGCGTGCGGATCTCGTGGCTCATGTTGGCCAGAAACTCGCTTTTGGCGCGATTGGCCTGCTCGGCGCGCGCCTTGGCCGTGTGCAGTTCGGCGGTCCGTTCGGCCACCTTGCGGTCCAGGCCCGCCATCACGGTCTTCAGCTCTTCGTTCAACTGCTCGCGGTCGGCCAATGCCGATTGCAGTTGCGTGTAGGATTCCGAGAGCCGCCCCGCCACTCTGGTGAAGTCGGAAACCACCGCCGCGACTTCGTGCGGCGCATCCGGCCGCACCGAGACGTCCATGCTCCGGCTGCTGTCCTTCGAGAATCGCTGGAAAGCCGTCAGAAGCGTCTCCAGCGGGCGAGTCACACTGAAGCTGAGGATGCGCGCCAGCACCAGCGATAGCGTGAAGACGGCCAACAGGCACAGCGAGGCCATCAGGTAAGAGACCTCGGTCTGCAAAAAAACTTCCGCGGCGGCCTCTTTCAGGAAAACGCGCCAGCCCGTCAGCGTCGAAGTGTCGCTCGCCACCAGGTACCGGATTCTGCTACCCGATGCATCGGTGTCGTCGATCTGGAACGTGGCCAACCCGCGCGCGTCGCCGGCCGCTTGCAGAATGGGCGAATCCTGCAGCGATTGCAGCGGCGTATAGCCTTGCTCGCCGGTCGCGTGAACCACCTGCCCCACTTCATCGACGATGATCCCGGCCAGGTCCTTCAACCCTTGATGGTGAGCGAAATGAAACGCCGAGATGCGCAGCGCGCCGACCACCGCGCCCGCCACCCTTCCATCCGCGGCGGACCACGGCGCGGTCACATAAATCACCGGCTCGCCGTGGAACCGGTCCCACGTCACGCCCGAGATGACCGGTTTGCCGGTCGAGACCGTCCGCCGGTAATATTCGCGATCCTGGATTCGCCCCATTCCGAAGATGGTGCTGTCATCGCTGACCTGGGGCGAGGTGCCCAGGACTGTCCCCGGCCTGCCAATGACCGTCAGGCTCTGCAGGTCCGGATACGCATTGTGCACCAGCGCCAGCCTCTGTTCGAGCGATGCCCGGTTGCGTGTATCGATCGCGCTCAACACGCCGCCCAGTGCGGTCACGCCGGATTGATGACGCAGCACCACGGAGTCGATATCGTCTCGGACCCTCCCGGCGGCTTCCTCCATCCGCTGCCGCGCATCGGATGCCTGCCGCGTCACGTAGAGCCGCCCGGTCGCGATGGTCAGAATCATCAAAGGAATGGTCGCGACCAGCACGAATCTCTGCGAAAGATGGGCTCGCAGTGTCAGCCGGGGTGCGTCCTTGGCAGGCAAGAGGCTGTTGAGGAACTGCGCCAGAATCGCATTCAGGAACCCATTCAGCGGGTAGGTGACGATCAACACCCAGCAAATCGGCGATGCATAGTGCAGCCGCCAGACGTACACGAATATGGAAAGCGGCACGCCCGCCAGGGCCCAATAAACAACCTCCGCCAGGGCCGGCTGCATTCCCCGGCGAGTCATGCTGCTGATAGCGATGGCCTCGCCCACCAGGATTGCGAAGCCGAACGGCCCGAGCGCCGCCGATACCGGCAGACACCCCAGCAGGGCGGCCACGGCCCCATAGTATGGCCCAAAGCGGAGGGACGCCGCCAGGTAGACGATGCCGCCGAAAAACAACCGGACATCGGGCAGAATGCTTACATTGGTGAAGTTGATGATTGCGCCGAGCCCGCCCGCGGCGGCGCACAGGACCAGCATCCGCCGGTCCGGGATCCTGACACTCATCTATATTTTCGTTATCGGGCGATTGGCGCGAACATTCGATGAATATTCCGCGAAGATCCGAAAATTCACCGGAGTGTAACGCAAATGAAACTTCAGGGTCAGGCGAACCGGCGCGGGCCGTAGTACTCACGTTCGGAGTTACGGCAACGTATTCGACAAATAGCCGTCAGCGATCAGCGTTCAGCCGTCAGCTACTCCAGCTTGGCTGACTGCTGATTGCTGACCGCTGAACGCTCGACCGCGATGCCTCAGCAAACTTCCGAAACTATGTACTTAGCCCACCAGTTCCGGCTCGTTCACGCAGGATCCGCAGCTCTTCTTACCCTTGGCCGTGATCTTGCGCATTTCCTCGGTTTGCTCTTCGAGCGGCACCGAGAACTCGCGCTCGATGCGTTCGCGGAAAACCGGTCCGGAGTTGTACGCGCAGAACGGATAGATCTTCCCGTTCGGCGCCGCATAGTGAATCACGCAGCGCTTCACGCGCTCCACGTCGTAGTTATACGAATCCATGAAGTGCATCCCGGCCACCATCAAGGTCTTGTAGGTGAAGCCGGATTGTTCGCTTTCGCCGCGGCCAAGCCTTTTGTCCGTCATGCCCTGCAGGGTTTGCAGGAACTTGGTGAACGTCAGTCCTTGCGGCGCTTTGTCTTCGTGGAAAAACTTGCGCAGGTTGTTCCACGCCGAGATCTTGGTGAAGAACTGCACGCGCCGCTTGCCGGCTTTGCGCGCCAGCAGGTCCATTTCCTGCAGCATCGGGCCCACGTCCACGAACCGCGTCACCGGCACGGCCTTGCGGTTCTGGTCTACGAACAGGTACGTGCCGAGCGAGCAGTGCGGATGGCAGCTCAGAGTCGTGGTGCCTTCGCCGCGCAGCGCGCTCAGCAGCTTCGAGAACGGCGTCACGCAGGAAAGCGGGAACCAGTCTTCGTAGGGATCGCAGATTCCAGTCTGCTTCTGCACCGCGTGCGCGAAATCGGCCAGCGTAAAACGCTTCGCTTCCAGCTCGTGGCGGGCGATGCGGCCCGTGAAGGCCACCGGCTGGAAGCTGATGCCGCTTGAGCACTCGATGTATTCGAGCGCGAGGCGGATGATGTCGCCGATCTGGTGATCGTTCAGCCCCTTGACGATCGTGGGCACATACACGATCTTGAGCCCGGCCTTCTTCACGTTCTCGATGGCTTGCAGCTTCTGCTCCCACAGGCTGGCGCCGCGCGTGCGGCGGTAAATGTCGTCGCAGACGCCGTCGAACTGCAGGTAGAGCGTATGCAGCCCGGCTTCCTTGCACTGCTCGGCGAATTCCAGGTCGGTGAACTTGATTCCGTTGGTCGCCACCTGCGTGTGCGAGAAGCCCATCTCCTTGGCCATCCGCAGCACATCGAGGAAGCGCGGATAAATGGTCGGCTCGCCGCCCGAAAACTGCACGATGCGTCCGGCCACCGGCTTCTCGTCGCGCAGCGACTGCAGCATCTTGCGCACCGTCTCGAAATCCGGCTCGTAGACGTACCCGGAGGTATTGGCATTGGCAAAGCAGACCGGGCAGGTCAGGTTGCAGCGGTTGGTGAGGTCGAGATTCGCCAGGCCCGTATGGCTGGTGTGCAGGTTGCAGAGCCCGCAATCGTCGGGGCAGCGGGTGGCGTTGGTGACCACCGGATTCTCCAAACCGCGGTTGTCGCCGAATTCCCACTGTTCCATTTTCAGGTAGAGCTTGGCGTCCGAGTAGACGATGTCGTGAAAGTCGCCATGGTTCGGGCAGTGCTTCTCCATGACCACCTTGCCGTCCTGCTCAAAGATCGTCGCATCAATCAGTTGCGTGCAATCCGGGCACAGTGACTGCGTCTGCTTCGGAAGCCCTTTCGCGAGCGGGCGAATGGGCGAACCCGTATAGGTAGTTTCCGGTTGCAATACCTGAAATTGCGCCATGATTGGTAATTGTAAACAGCGGATTACCCAAGGACTACAATCGGACGCTAAAGTGCGATTCATGTGGGTCGTACGGACGGTTTCGGGGCCTGAATGGTGGCCGAGACGACGGGGTCCGAGGCGCGATATCCTCTGATTTGACGACCGTTCTCGATCTTCCCCATGCCGCCGGCGCATTCGCCTCGGCGTTTTTGGCCGGCGCCATCAACTCGGTAGCGGGTGGCGGAACCCTGGTCTCATTCCCCACCCTGATCTGGCTGGGCCTCGATTCGGTCGGCGCCAACGCCACCAGCACGGTGGCCATCTGGCCCGGCACCGTCGGCAGCGCCTGGGGCTATCGCCGTGAACTGCGTGGGGCCGAACCGCGCTTTCTCGCGATGATTGTGCCGAGCCTGATCGGAGGTCTGGCCGGCGCACTGCTCCTGCGCTACACGCCTACTCAAACGTTCGACCGCCTCGTGCCGTTTCTCATCCTTTTTGCGACCCTCCTGTTCATGGCCCAGGAACCCGTGCAGCGGCTGCTGAAGACCGCCGATGCCGCCGCGCACCGCTCCACGAAGTGGTTCGTCGGCGGCATTCTTTTTCAACTGGCTGTAGGACTTTACGGCGGTTACTTCGGCGCCGGCATCGGCATCCTCATGTTGGCCGCGTTGAGCATCCTCGGGCTGCAGGATATCCACGAAATGAACAGTCTGAAAGTGGTTTTCGGCGGCAGCGTCAACGGCATCGCGGCCCTCTATTTCGTCTGGGCTCGCATGGTGTATTGGCCGTACGTGGTGGTGATGGCGATCGCCGCGATCCTCGGCGGCTTTTTCGGCGCCGGCGCCGCGCGCAAACTCGGCCAGAAAGCCGTCCGCCGAACGGTGATCGTAATCGGACTGGGGATGGCCGTTTCGCTGGCCTGGAAAATGTTGTAAGGAGGCGCTATTTTGCCCAAGCTCTTCTCGATCCTGTTGCTCGCCGCCTGCTTGTCTGCCCAGACAAAAGAGGAGTTGACGGAGCAAGTCCGTCACACCGAGATCGCGTTCGCCAAGTCGATGGCCGACCGCGACCACGCCGCGTTCGCCACCTTCCTATCCGAAGAAGCCGTCTTCATCGGCACCAACCGCGTGCTCCGTGGCGCCAAGGACGTAGCTGCCGGATGGAAGCCGCTGTTCGAAGCGCCGCAGCCGCCTTTCTCCTGGGAGCCCGATCAGGTGCAGGTGCTCGATTCCGGCACTCTGGCGCTTTCGACCGGCCCTGTCCGCGAAGGCGCCGGCAAACGGATCGGCACCTTCACATCGATCTGGCGCCGCGAAGCATCCGGAGCCTGGAAGATCATCTTTGACCGCGGCTGCCCGCCCTGCGACTGCGGCAAATAAAATCTTGCAGGGCTGAGACCGCGCACCCAAAATGAAAACGTGCGATGGGCGCGGAACGGCATGTACGCCACCCTCGGGACTTTGCTCGTCTACGCCGGGCTTTGCTTGGCGTGGAGGAGCCGGCCGGCGCTTTTGCATTTTTTTGGCGAGAGCGGTTGCGCGTGCGGCGCCTCACAGGCGAGCGCATGGTTCGGCTCAAGGGCAGTTGGGTGGTCGCCTTCTATAGCGCCTACTTCTAGGTCGTGGGCTACGCTTCCCCTTCCCCGCCCGGTGTTAGCATAAGCACGTCGCAAAGCCACCAGGAGGCTTTCAGATGGCCACTTCAGCCACCGAGCCCGCCGCCAAACACCTTCCCAGAAATGCATACACGCCTCTCGCTCCGGGAGAGACCTATCAACCGCCGGTCGCGGCGTCGGAAATCCTGCCGGAACTCACGCCGCGGTCGATCGGCTGGGGCATCCTCCTCTGCGTCATCTTCACCGTCGCTTCCGCCTACTCGGGCCTCAAGGTTGGCCAGGTGATGGAGGCCGCGGTTCCCATCTCCATTCTCGCGATCGGCCTTGCCCGCCTCTATCCCCGGCGCTCGTCCCTGCTCGAAAACGTGATCGTCACCGGCATAGGCGGCCTGGCCGGGTCGGTGGTCGCGGGTGCTATTTTCACTCTGCCAGCCCTCTACATCCTCAAGCTCGACCCGCATCCCGTTCAGACCATCTTCATCTGCCTGGCGGGCGGTTGCCTGGGCGTGCTCTTTCTGATCCCGTTGCGGCGCTACTTCGTCGCCGAAACGCACGGCCAGTTCCCCTACCCGGAAGCCACCGCGATCACCGAGGTTCTGGTGACCGGCGAAAAGGGCGGCTCGCAGGCCAAACTGCTGCTTCAGGCCACCCTGATCTCCGGCGTCTACGACTTCTTCGTCACCACCTTCCAGGTATGGAAAGAGTACCTGGACTTTCGCTTCGTGCCGCTCGTGCGCACCGTGGCGGAGCGGACCAAAGCGGCCGTCAGCTTCGATGCCATCGGGTTCATCCTCGGCCTGGGATACGTCATGGGGCTCCGCAGTTCCCTGATCCTCTGCGCCGGCGGCGTGCTTTCCAACCTGGTGCTGGTGCCGCTGGTGTGGATGATCGGCCGCGAACACACTTCCGCCGTCTACCCCGCCACGATTCCCATCGCGCAAATGACCGCCGCGCAGATCTTTCGCGGCTATGTGCGGTTCGTGGGAGTCGGCGCCATCGCCACCGCTGGAGTCTTCGGAATTGTCAAATCGCTGCGCATCGTGGCATCGTCGTTTAGCGTGGCTCTGCGCGCGTTCCGGCTGGGCGACAAATCCTCCGGCGAACGCACCGATCGCGACCTCAACGTGCTGACCATCCTGATTGGGGTAACCCTGTCGGCGCTGGGAATCGGCGTCCTGCTCGGCGGACTCTCGCACTCTCCGGCGGTGATCGCCATCGGCGTGATCCTGGCGGTGGTGTTCTCGTTCTTCTTCACCAGCGTCGCGGCCAACGCCATCGCCACCACCGCGCGCAATCCCGTTTCGGGCATGACCATGCTGACCATCATCATCTCGGCCGTCGTGCTGCTGCGCTTTGGTGTCTCCGGCACCACTGGAATGTTTTTCGTCATGGCGATCGCCGGTATGGTCTGCACCGCGCTTTCGGTGTCGGGACAAGCCATCACCGATTTCAAAACCGGCTATTGGCTCGGCTCCACACCGGCCGCGCAGCAGAAGGTCAAGTTCCTGGGCGTGATCGCGGCCTCCGCCGCGGTGGGGCTCACCATCGTGATGCTGGCGCGCACCTTCCAGTTCGGCGAAGCCGCGGCGGGCGACCTCCGCGCCGTGCTGCCTTCGCCCCAGGCTTCCATCATGAAGGCCCTGGTGGAAGGTTTCATGAGCCACCAGCCGATCGCCTATATCCTGTTCGGCGCGGGCGCCTCAATCGCCATCGTCATGGAGATGTTGGGTGTGCCGGCGCTGACGTTCGCGCTCGGCATGTACCTTCCGCTCGAGTTGAACACGCCCGCGCTAGTGGGCGGTTTCCTGTCTCACTATGTCGGCAAGCGCAGCGAGAAGGTCGGCGGCGAACAGGGTGCCGGCATTCGCGAACGCGGAGTGGTGATTGCCAGCGGCCTGATGGCCGGCGGAGCGCTGGGCGGCGTCCTGGGGGCCGCGTGCCGCCTGATCCCGGGCTATAAAGAAGAGTGGGTGCGCGCGCCGTTCTACGGCAACGACGTGATCTCGCAACTGGTTTCGGCGGCGATGTTCGTGGGGCTGTGCGTATACCTGTGGTTCACCTCGGTCCGTCGCAAGAAGGAAGGCACGTTATGAGTACGCCATTGGCCGACCTGGTCGGCAACGCCATTTTGGGGATCGATACGCTGTGGGGCGGAGACGTGATGTGCGCCTCCGGAACCGGCCGCTTCATTGCCGACTCCTGGTTCGGCGATGAACCGCTGCCGGCTGCTTACACCGCGCCCCAAGCCGCGGCGCTCCGCCAGTCGGGAGGTGTGTCGGCGAAATCGCCCGACACCGCCGCCATCGACGCCTATCTCGCCGCGGTCGATATTCCAGCGGCGCTGGCCGGATTGAAAGACCTCGCAACCGAGACCGGCGGCCTTCGCGGCGAATACCTGGCGGGCCTGGCGCTGTGCTTCGAGACCATGTGGGACCTGGCTCTGGAGATTCTCGGCCGCGGCCCCAAGGTCCCCTACGACCGTTGCGTGTGGGCCTCCTGCGCCCACGCCCCCGAGCCCTCCGACCCGCGTGCCAAGCGCGAACGCGTCGCGGAACTGCTCGGCGCGCCTGCTGACCTGCTGGCCGCGGTCGACGCCTGGCGCGCCAGCCATCGCGTCTCCATGCCTTCCATCCGCTTGCTCGGCGCCGCCGTCATCAGCCACTTCGACGGCCTCACCGCCGCCAACATCCTGCCCCACCTTCCCGCCGAATGGCGCGACGTGCCGCGCGCCAATATCGAATTCCTGCCGATCCGCGACGCGTGGTTCTCCGGGTCCATGAATTATCTGGGCCGCAAACGCCGCCCCGACGGCCGGCCCGAATTTGACGCCACCTACGAGATCAACGCGTCGCTCGATATCTCGCTGCCCGAATTCCTGCAACTGGTGAGTCATGAAGTGGTGCCCGGCCACGTGACTACCTTCGCCTACCTGCAGGATCTCTACTGGCGTCGCACCGTCGGCTTCGAAGCCAGCGTCCTCACCATGAACACCCGCGCGGGTGCGCTGTTCGAGGGGATCGCCAACAACGCCGTGCTGATGGCGTACGATGTGATGGAGGTCGACCAGTTGCCCGATCCCGATCTGCAACTCGGCGTGCTGTTGGCCCTGCTCCAGGACGATGCCAAGAATCAGTCGTCGTTTCTGACCTGGGGCGAAGGCGTCCCGCAGCCCGAAGTGGCGAAGACCCTCCGCCAGGATTTCCTCGTCACCGCGGAGCGGGCCGACAAGCTCTCCGGCGCCTGGGGCCGCCATCCGCTGCTTGGCCGCATGTACTTGCCGGCCTATCGCGCCGGTACACGAAAAGTGGCCGCGCTGCGCCGCGCCTATCCGGCCGCGAAGTTCCTGCCCGCCCTCTACGGCGCCAAAGGACTGGTGGACGTAGCGACTCTCGAGCGCGTCCTCGGCCAGTAACCAGCGCAAGAATCCGGGGACGGTCCGGGCGACCCTCCACAACCGCTTCGTATCCCGCGTGCGGTAGGCCCGACCCCGCGTTTCTGTCAGGGAGCGGTCCTGCCCCGGAACGCGCTACCCTACGAGCAAAGTCATGTGGCGGAAAGCTCTCCTCCCCATCGTCCTCGCAGCGCTGGCCTGCGCGCAGGATCAGTCCCAGACCGGCTCGATCGCCGGCATCGTCCGCGATGCCGCCACCGATGCGCCCTTGCAGGGTGTCCGCGTCTCGATTGCCGGCAACTCGGCAACCACCGATGCCCAGGGTCGATTCACGTTCGAGCGCATCGAACCCGGCTCGCAGTGGATTTCCGCCTCGGATACGGCTCACGGCGGCCACGCGGGCATTGAGGTCCTGGTCACGGCCGGCCAGCAGTCCACTGCCGAGATCCGGCTCAAACTCGGCGGCACAATCGCGGGCCATGTCCTGAACGAAGACCGCGAGCCGCTAGCCGGGGCCGCGGTGCTGCTGCTCGACCGCAAATACGAGTACGGTGAACTCGCCTACACGCCCACCAAGACCGTCGCCGCGGCCAAAGACGGCAGCTATCGTTTCGACGCCGTCCCTCCCGAACAGACTTTCATGATCCTCGCCAAGAAACCGCTCAAGGCCGTGGACCCCGGCGACAATTTTCCAGCCGACCTCGACAAACGCGAACGCGTCCTGCTGCCTTCGCTCTACCCCGATGCGCGCGATCTCGCCGGCGCCCAGACCGTCACGCTCTCGCCCGGCGAAGCGCGCACGGGAGTGGATATCCGCATGTTGTCGGCGCCCTCCTATTGCATCGAAGGCGACGTCGATCGCGCTGGCGAAGCGAGACAAATCTCCCTCAGCGTCACCGAGAGGCTCTCATTCGAATCGGGCTGGTATCTCACTCCCGCCGCCGTCACTCCCCAGCCCGACGGCAAATTTCGCGCTTGCGGGCTCCATCCCGGCGATTATCACCTCTCCACATCCAATTTGCAGGGCGAGGCCCGAATGTTCGCCAACGCGCAGGCCGAAGCCGACGTGACCGTGACCGATCGCGACCTGCGCGACGTGAAGGTGCTGCACCGCACCGAAGCCTACATCCCCGGCGATGTCGCACTCGACCCTCCGCCCACCGACAACCGCGCGGATCTCTCCGTCGCCATGGTGAGACTGATGAAAGGCGGGGACGGATACGCGGACTCCACGGAAAAGCCACCCAACTACGCTGTAAGCGGCGGTCTCTCGATCGGCGACCGCGTGCACGCGCCCGGGCCATTCACCATCGGCCGGTTTCCGCCCGGCGATTGGCAACTCAACGTCAGATACCTTCCCGCCGGATGCTACCTGAAAGAGGCCAGCTTCGGAAACCAGGATGTGCTCTACGCGCCGCTGCGTTTGAATCAGGCCGCGGGCGGCGAACCCCTCCACCTGACAGTGGCGTGCGATGGCGGCACATTGACGGCGCGAGTGATGGACAAAGACGGCAACCCGGTCTCCCACGTCACCCTCTACCTGATGCCCGCCGGCGCACCATCCCAGGGCGCGCTGGCCCTCGGCCTCCGCCGCTCGACCGTGGTGCGTAGCTGGAGCAGCCCACTGACCGCTCTTCCTCCCGGCAAGTATCTCGCGCTGGCGACCGGCGAAGACTTGGATGCCACTTCCGCCGACCAGGTGGACAAGCTCTGGCGCGCGCGCGGCCAGGCCAAGGAAGTGGAGATCGGCCCGAACGCCACCGTGCAGGTCACGCTCGAGCCGATCGAACTGCCATAACGCGACACCCACCATCACAAAACCGTGAGTGCACTGAGAACCTGGCTACCCTGCCCCGGCTTGCGGCGCATCACGCGCACCAGGCGGACCGCATCGCCGGTCAGCGCCACTGCGGAGACAATCACGGCCAGCGGAAACACCCGGTCCATCCAGACGTTGACCGCCGTGGCGAACTCCGCGGCGCGTGCGGCATCGACACCGGCGATGCTCAGACCGGCAATCGCGTGCGCCTTCATCAGCCAGCAGAACAGCGCCGACCCCCCGATGTCCGACGCCAGACGAGCCGCGGCCCGAGGACCGGTCCAGTATGGCCGCGCCAACTGCAGCGCCGAGAGCGCGATATTCCACACGCCCAACACCACGAAGCTCCAGAAGAACCACGCCCAGACCGGCGCGAAGTAGATCCGCAGACCGAAGATATCCGGCGACCACGCCTCGTTCACCCAGAAGATTAGAAACGCACCGCCAATCATCAGCTCGAAGATCGATGAGGACCGCGGAATCCGGTTCGCATCGCGCACCGCGGGCAGCCGCCGCGGGCACCACTTCTCGAACAGTCGAGGCCCTTTAGACCACTCGATCACCGCGAAC
>Ga0335071_10004143_pt1 | contig 15164 bp, 8 predicted proteins | sample Lox_Sample_15_FD_206724 | JGI IMG/M metagenome (GOLD analysis project Ga0335071, IMG submission 206724) | Soil microbial communities from Loxahatchee National Wildlife Refuge, Florida, United States - Lox_Sample_1.5 | ecosystem: Environmental > Terrestrial > Soil > Wetlands | place: USA: Florida... | reverse complement strand
GAGTTGTAAAAAGATTGCCGGCACGGGTGACGCTAAGCGCAACGTCGAATGGCGTGCCATTATCTTCCATGTAGGAACGCGCCCGTTCTAGCACTGCGAATGCAGCGTGACCTTCATTGAGATGGCAAACCTCGGGCCGCAATCCCAAGGCTCGCAGGAGCCGCCAGCCTCCAATGCCAAGGACCAATTCTTGTTTCAACCGCAACTCTGGACCACCACCGTACAACTCAGTCGTAATGCCGCGGTAGGCCGGAAGATTTGCAGGATCGTTGGTATCGAGCAAATACAACTTCGCCCGGCCCACCCGCACCTGCCAGACTCTGATCCATAACTTAAAGCCAGGCAAAGCGATGGCCAGGCGCAGCCATTCGCCGTTTGGCTCGCGCACCGGTCGAATCGGAAGCTGGCCGGGATCATTGAATGGGTACAGAGCCTGTTGACTGCCTTGTGCATCAATCTCCTGCCGAAAATAGCCTTGTTGGTAGAGCAGACCAATTGCGGTAACCGGGACACCCAGGTTACTTGCGGCTTTGAGTTGATCGCCAGCAACGTTGCCGAGTCCGCCAGAATAAATCGGCAGCGCTTCGCTCAACATGAACTCCATCGAGAAATACGCAATGGTTGACACGCCCGAATGGGGGTGCACCTTTTGAAACCATGATTCCGACTCTTCGGCGAACGTTTTCTCCTGGTGAAGATCAGCCAGCAGTTTTTGAAATCTCGGATCGGCGGTAACACTCCGCAGTTTTTCCCGGGACACGGTTTGCAGCAGAACCCAAGGATTGTGCGTCAGTTCCCAAAGTTCGGGATCGATTTGCTGCCAAAGCTGATCCGCCGAGTGATTGAAAGACCATCTCAGGTCCAAAGCCAAGTCGGTAAGCGCATCGGAAATGGCTGGATCGAGGGGACGATCAGCGATGGTTTGATCAACCACTGTCGAGCTACTCATAAACTCACTCCTCTCATGCCTTGTCAGCCAGCTTATCGGCTCAGGCCGCCTGAGCACTGCGAGCCAGCGTTTCCGAAACGATGGCCTGGGCTTCTTCTTCGATTTGTCGTAGATGGCTCCGACCGAGGAAACTCTCCGCGTAAATCTTGTAGATTTCCTCCGTCCCCGAAGGACGTGCTGCAAACCAGCCATCCTTGGCAATCACTTTGATTCCCCCAATTGGATTGCCGTCTCCGGGAGCGGTAGTCAGAATCTTCTGGATCGGCTGACCTGCGACTTCTGTGGCGTGAATGTCGGAAGTGGATAATCTTGCCAGAGCGGCTTTCTGTTCGGGTGTGGCGGGAGCATCGATGCGTTCGTAGACCGGATCTCCGAGATCGCGGGTGAGCGCACGATAAATCTCGCCCGGATCTTGGCCCATACACGCCGTAATTTCCGCCGACAACAGACAAGGGACGATTCCGTCTTTATCCGTGGTCCAAACGCTGCCGTCGCGCCGCAGAAAGGAAGAACCAGCGCTCTCCTCGCCGCCAAAGCCCAAGCGGCCCGCGAGCAATCCTTCGACGAACCATTTAAAGCCGACCGGGACTTCATAGAGCCGCCGCCGCAGGTGAGCGCTGACACGATCGATCATGCTGCTGCTCACTACGGTCTTGCCAACGGCAACGTCCTCACTCCAATTGGGCCGGTTCGCGAACAAATAACTGACGCACGCTGAGAGGTAGTGATTCGGAGGCAGCAACCCGATTCCTTTGGTCACGATGCCATGGCGGTCGTGATCGGTATCGCTGGCAAACGCAATGTCGAACTTGTCCTTCAATGCGATGAGTCTCTGCATCGCATAAGGCGAGGAAGGATCCATGCGAATCTTTCCATCCCAATCCACCGTCATGAAGCGGAATGTAGGATCGACAGATTGGTTGACGATGGTTAGATCGAGGCCATACTGCTCGGCAATCCGCGGCCAATAATCGATGCCCGCTCCTCCGAGGGGATCGACGCCAAGTTTGACCTTGGCGTCGCGCACCGCGTTCATGTCGACAACGCTGTTGAGATCCCCCACATAAGCGCTCAAGAAGTCGTGCTTGTGCGTTGTGGGTGCAAGCAGCGCCTTGCCAAGCTGCGCGCGCTTAACACCGTCGAGGCCCTGCTCGAGGAAAACATTGGCTCTCGATTCAATCCACGATGTCACGCTCGAATCCGCCGGCCCACCATGGGGAGGGTCGTATTTAAACCCACCATCATCGGGAGGATTGTGAGACGGCGTGATCACGATACCGTCGGCCAGTCCTGACTTTCGTCCGCGGTTGTAAACCAGAATTGCGTGGGAGACGGCCGGAGTCGGCGAGTAGGACGTGCCTTCGGAGAGCATTACGTCGACCTTGTTTGCGGCAAGCACTTCCAGAGCACTCGCAAACGCAGGCTCGGAGACAGCGTGGGTGTCCATCCCAAGAAACAGCGGCCCGTCAATTTTCTTGAGTTTGCGGTAATCACAAATGGCTTGAGTGATGGCCAGGATGTGCCACTCGTTGAAGGCCACGTCGAAAGCCGATCCGCGATGACCCGACGTACCGAAGACCACCCGCTGCATGGGATCACTCGGATCGGGTCGCAACTCGTAATAGGCCGTGACCAGCTTCGGAACGTTCAAAAGAATGGATGGGTCAGCCGGCTTCCCGGCAGCAGGGTTAATGGTCACGGGACACCTCGCCGCCATCCGACAAGAGAATTGCACTGGATCGAGGCTCCAGCCGATGACCGACTTGGCCCTGCATGGAAGGCTCTTTCCCAGGTTCGAAGAGATCGTCAGGGGCGGTTCGGGAAGTATCGACCGCCAAACGCCAGATCTTCCCGGCTGGCAAGGCAGGAATGGAAAAATCGACTGCTCTGGTGTCGGCGTTAAACATGAGGAACAAGTCAGGTTCTGTGTGACCCAGAATCAGACACGCCAACGATCTCTGTCGCTGGTCCGCCCAGTCGGGGACTGCACCGTTTGGCGCGAACCACTTTATATCCGCATCCGTGTAGAAAATCTCTCTTCGTAACACAGGATGGGCTCGGCGAAAGGCGATCATCCCTCGAGTGAAGCGCTGGATCTCTTTGTGCTTCTCGAGCAGGCCCCAGTCAAACCAGCTCACTTCGTTATCCTGGCAGTAGGCATTGTTATTGCCGCGCTGGGTTCGGCGAAACTCATCGCCGCCGAGCAACATGGGAACTCCGCGAGAGACAAACAGGGTTAACAGGAAATTCTTGATCAAGCGGTTGCGCATGCCCTCGATACCGGGATCCTGGCTCGGACCCTCTACCCCGCAATTGTCGCTGTAGTTGGCATCATTTCCATCGCGGCTGAACTCTCCATTTTCGTCATTGTGCTTCTGCTTGTAGCTGACCAAATCGTTCAGCGTGAAGCCGTCATGACATGTGATGAAGTTGAGGCTGCTGGCGGGGCCCTTGCCTGAGCTTTGGTACAAATCCGAGCTTCCACAGATTCGGCTTGCGAGCGATCCCATCATGCCCGCGTCGCCAAGCCAGAAGCAGCGCACATCGTCACGGAAGCGGCCATTCCATTCCGTCCAACGCTGGTTGGAAAAACTCCCCACTTGATAGGCGCCGCCCGCGTCCCAGGCCTCCGCGATAATTCTTACGTCTCGCAGGATCGGGTCCTCCGCTATGCCTTCCAGGAGCGGAGCGTTACGCAGAATGTTCCCGTGCTCATCTCGGCCCAGAACGGAAGCAAGGTCGAAGCGAAAACCATCCACGTGCATGTGCATCACCCAGTAACGAAGTACATTCCTGACGAACTCCCGCACAACTGGATGATTTGCATTCAGCGTATTACCAACGCCGGAAAAGTTCTTGTAGTATCGGCGCCCGTTTTCTTGCAACGAATAGAAGATCGAGTTCTCAAAACCGCGCAGAGAAATCGTTGGTCCCAGTTCATCTCCCTCGGCTGTGTGGTTCAACACGACGTCCAAGATCACTTCAATGCCCGCGCGGTGAAAGGCCTTGACCATCTCCCGGAACTCCTGGATCTGTTGGCCATCTGGTTTTCCAACGCAGTAGGACTGCTTCGGAGCGAAGAAGGCAACCGGATCGTAGCCCCAATAGTTCTTGAGTCTTTCTCCTGTGATTGGATTCAGTCGGTTCGATTCGTTCTCGTTGAATTCAAGAATAGGCATCAACTCAATGGCGGTCACTCCCAGGTCTTTGAGATACGGGATCTTCTCGGTCAAGCCGGCGAAGGTTCCGGGATGCGCCACGCCCGAACTCGGATGGATTGTAAAACCGCGCACGTGCGTCTCGTAGACGACTGTGTCGGAGGCGGAATGCTTTGGAGGCGCATCCGTCTCCCAGTCGAAATGGTCATAGGTAAAGATGCATTTCGGTGTCGTGCCGGCGTCATCAATCGTTGAAATGCTTAGATCAGCCAGGCTGCTTGAAGAATCGTAGCCACGGGCGGCTAGAAAATCCCAATTCTCCACTCCGGCAAGTGCTCTTGCATACGGGTCCAGAAGCAGCTTGTGTGGGTTGAAACGATGGCCCTCTTCGGGCAGATACGGCCCTTGGACGCGATAACCGTAGAGTTGACCTGCGGGAACGCCTCGCACCCATACATGCCAGACATCGCCGGTCCGATGACGCACGGGGTCGAAGTCAATGACTCTGCTCGGAGAAGAATCCTCAGGCTTTTGATAAAACTCTAGTCGAACCCCGGTTGCGTTGCGGCTGAACAAGACAAAATTGACTCCGCTCCCTTGTTGATGGGCGCCTCCAATCGGGAGAGGATTTCCCGCCCGAACATCGCCTACCTCAGACGGCGCTGCCAACCCAGCCGCCAGATTCAGCTCTGTCGCTGATTTGGTCATCGGCATAGTGTTCCATCCTCAAGCGTCAGCCCGCAGTAGTTTGGTTCCGCGGATCGTCGCTTGGTTGTCAACACACAGCAAATCACTGTTGCCACCCTCCTCCCAGGGCCCGATACAGTTGCACCAAGCTGCGATATTCGTCGCCTCGCGCACTCGCCAGTGATAGTTCGGCGGAGTAAAGGGATCTCTGGCTGTCGAGGACTTCCAGATAAGTCGTCGTTCCTCCCTGATAGCGAAGTGTGGAGATGCGGACTGACTCTTGCAGATCAGCGACCGTATTCTGCTGCCGAGTCCGTTCTTCATGCAGCTTGTCGTAGCCAATCAGGGCATCGGAGACGTCGCCGAATGCTCGCCGGATCGTCTGCTGATATGCGATGAGGGCCTGTTCATGTTGTGACTCGGCGAAATGCAGATTTCCCCGAAGAGCTCCGCCCGTAAACACTGGCTGGCTGACTTGCGCCCCGTAAGACCAGATTCCGATTTGCGTAGGAAATACGCCGGGAAACGCCGAGCTTCGTCCGAGCGAACCTCCGCCCGAACCGGTGAGCGCGATCCGGGGAAAGAATTCCGCCTTGGCCACTCCGATTTCTGCATTTGCCGCGATCAGAATCTGCTCCGCTTCGCGAATGTCAGGACGGCGTTCGATGAGTGACGACGGCAGCCCGGGTGGCACTTCGGGCGGGAGTTCCTGCGCGACTAGGGCAAGGCCACGTGGCACGCCATTCGGGTAATTGCCAAGCAGGATGTTAATGGCGTTTTCTTCTTGCGCGATTTGACGCTCCAACTCCGGAATCTGGGCGTTCGCAGTGTCCAGCACCTGCTGCGCTTGCAGGACGTCGAGCTTTGTGGCAACACCATGTTCAAGACGAAGGTTCGTCAGCTTGACCGAGTCGGTTTGGGTAGCGACCGTTTCGCGCGTGATCTGAAGCTGCAGGTCCATTTGCAGCAGAGTGAAGTAATCGTTTGCCACATCGCTGACGAGAGTCAGCACGACTGTCTGCCGGGCTGCGTCGGTAGCCAACAGTTCGGCGCGAGAGGCTTCGGTTGCGCGTCGTAGTCGGCCAAAGAAATCCAACTGAAAAGCTGCGTCCCCGACGAGCGTTAGGAAGTTGTATCGGGATTGCTCAATGTTTTCCTTGCCTCCGTTGAAATTGGCGTTGCCCGCTACCTGCGGAAACAGGCTGGAACGGGCTACAGCAAGCTCAGCTCGCGCCGCGTTAATGCGTTCAGCCGCAATCTGCAGATCATAGTTTTGCTTTAGCGCCGTCCGGATGAGTTCCTGAAGCTTCTGATCTTTAAAGACCTGCCACCAGGGCAGGTCAGCATAGGAGGATGTCTGCGCCTGAAGCTGCGGATTCTCCGAGAGAACACGAAATGTGTTCGGAGCCTGCACCACCGGGCGATGATATTTTGGGCCCACCATGCATGCGCTCAGAAAACCTGAGCACAGCATAGCGACAATCAGCAGTTCTCGATTGATGCGAGAGGCCATGTTCTTAGTCTCCTATCGCGGGCGAAGGCGCCGGTAGTGTTCCGGACGCGGGTTCCGTACCCGACCTGGACCATTTCTCCACGGCGTAAAAGATCGCGGGAACGAAGAAGATGCCGATCGCGCTGGCGGCCACCATGCCGCCGATTACGGTGGTTCCCAGAATCTGACGCGCCACGGCGCCGGCGCCACTCGCAGTCCACAGAGGAATACAGCCGAAGACAAATGCAAAGGACGTCATCAGGATTGGTCTCAGACGCAGTCTTGCGCCTTCCAATGCCGCATCGACGAGAGGTTTGCCCGTTTCATACTCGCCTTTTGCGAACTCCACGATCAAAATTGCGTTCTTGGCTGCCAATCCAATGAGCATGACCAGCCCGATCTGCGAATAAACGTCATTCTCAATCTGGACCAAGTAAGGCGGCAAAAAATAACCGAGCAGTACGCGACGCAGCCAGAGGATGGCAAAGGCTCCAAATACTGCCACGGGCGTGCTGAGCAAGACGCTGAACGGAAGCGCCCAGCTTTCGTAGAGTGCCGCAAGAATCAGAAACACAAACAACAGCGAAAGGCCGAAAATGACCGAAGGCGGCACCCCTTCCCTCGCCTGTTGCTCCTGGAATGAAATGCCGGAGTAATCAAAGCCCATCTCGTGTGGCATGGTCTGTTTGAAAACATCTTCTAGCGCGGCGGTCGCCTGATCCGCGCTGTATCCGGGCGCCGCACTTCCATTAATTTGAGCCGCCCGATATTCGTTGAAGCGTTGAGTAAACTCTGGGCCCAGGCGCGATTTGATGTTGACCAGCGTGGATAGCGGGACACTCTGTCCCCTGTTGTTGAGAACATAAAATCGCCCTACGTTCTCGATGTGCGCGCGGTCTTCCCCTTCCGCCTCGATATACACCTGCCATTGGCGGCCGAATCGATTGAAATAATTCACGAAATAACCGCCCATGAACGCCTGAATCGTACGGTAGACATCGCTCAGGTTCACGCCCTGCTTCAGAACCTTATCCCGATCGACATCAATAAACTTCTCCGGCACACTGGGCAGGAAAGTCGTACTGATGCTGCCAATTTCGGGACGCTTGCGTGCAGCCTCCAGAAACGTGTTGACGTTCTTCGCCAGAAACTGAATATCGGAGCCGGAACGGTCTTCCAGAAGGAAGGTGAATCCTCCGGCGGTCCCGACACCGGGAATCGCCGGAGGCGAAAAACCGAACGCCACGGCCTCCGGGATTTTGCTGAACTTGGCATTCAAATTGGTCTTCAAGGTCTGAAATTGTTCAGCCCGCGCCGTGCGATCGTCCCAGGGCTTGAAGGTGACGAAGAAGGTCGCGTTATAGCTTGTACGAACGAAACTCAACAGACTGAAGCCGACGAAACACGTCGAGTGTTGAACACCCGGCGTATCCATGATGATTCTTTCGATGTCGGCGACCGCCGCTGTGGTTCGCTCCAATGAAGCTGCGTTCGGCAATTGAACGGATACGTAGGCATAACCCTGGTCTTCATCGGGTAGAAAGCTCGTGGGCACACGATGGGCAAAGAATCCGGCGGCCAGCGCAAAACCCACAAGTAACACCGCCATCACGACGGTTTTCTTAAGGAGAACTCCGCTCCAACGTACGTAACCGTCAGTAGCTCGCTGAAACACGCGGTTAAACCCATCAAAAAATCTGCGTAACAGTCCCCGGCTTGGTTCTCGTGGGCGAAGCAGCAGTGCAGCCAGGGCTGGGCTCAGCGTAAGTGCGTTGAACGCGGAGAAGAGAACGGAAATAGCGATGGTCACGGCAAACTGCTGGTAGAGACGGCCCGTGATGCCTGGGATGAAAGCCGTCGGCACGAACACCGCGGACAGAACCAGCGCTATTCCGACGACAGGACCGGAAAGTTCCTCCATGGCCTTCAACGCCGCGGCCTTCGGGGAAAGTCCTTCCTCGATGTGGCGTTCGACGCCCTCAACTACAACGATCGCATCGTCGACCACGAGGCCGATTGCGAGGACCAAGCCGAATAGAGAGAGCGTATTGATCGAAAAACCGAATAGCGGAAACAGAACGAACGTGCCTACCAGCGATACCGGCACGGCAAGCAGCGGGATCAACGTGGCCCGCCACCCCTGCAGGAAAAGATAGACGACCAGGATCACCAGGATCAGAGCGATCACCAGCGTCTTCACGATTTCTTTAATCCCTTGTGTTACGGATCGGGTGGTATCCAACGAGACAACGAAATCGAGATCTTCCGGGAAGCGTTGCTTCATCTGCGCCATCAGCTTCTTGACGCCGTTGGCTGCATCCACCGCGTTCGATCCGGGAAGTTGATAAACTGCGACAATTGCCCCGGGTTTGCCGTTGTACCGGCCGGCAATGCTGTAATCTTGCGCGCCCAGTTCAATACGGGCGACATCACGAATGCGGACCGTTCCTCCGTCCGGCGTTTCCCGCAGGACAATCTGGCCGAATTGTTCCGGCGAAATTAGACGGCCTTGCGCTAAGACCGTATAAGTAAGTTCTTGGCCTTTCGGGACAGGTGGCCCTCCAGCTTTACCCGCGGGATTCACTGTGTTCTGCGCTTGAATGGCGCTGATGATTTGCGGAACCGTAATGCCCAGCTTTGCCAGCTTGTCGGGGTTCACCCACATTCGCATCGCGTACTGGCCAGCGCCAAAAACCTGCACATTGCCTATTCCGGGCGACCGAAGGACCGGGTCGACGAGATTGATGTATGCGTAGTTCGCCAGAAAAGTCGCGTCATAGGTTCCATGCGGTGAGTACACGGCAATCAGCATGAGGGGAGCCGTCACCGATTTTCGTACCGTGATGCCGTAATTGTTCACCTCGGCCGGAAGCTGGGAAGCAGCCTGAGTTTCACGCGACTGGGCAAGAATGAAATCGCTATTGGGGTCGGTTTTTGTATCAAAATCCACAATCAGGCTGGTGGTAGAGTTCCCCGTGGCATTCAGGGAGTACATGTAATTCATGTTGTCTACGCCGTTCATCTGCTGTTCGAGAGGCGTGGCAACCGCTTGTTCAAGAGTTTCCGCGTCGGCTCCAACGTAGGTAGCAAGAACCTGGATTTCCGGTGGAACGATGTTGGGAAACTGGGAAACTGGCAATCTGAGGACCGTGAGAGCACCGACCAGCACCAGGACGATCGAGATCACCATCGCGACGATGGGACGATTGATGAAGAACTTCGACATGGGATCACCTATTCGTTGCGTCTGCGCCGAAGGGCTTTGGATTGACTCGCATGCCCCCGCGAACCTTCTGAATTCCTTCAGAGACGACCCGGTCCCCAGGATTGAGCCCATCCGCGATCACCCACCGGTGATCCACCTGTGCTCCGACTGTGACTGTCCGAATAGCCACCTTGTTGTTGCTGTCCACAACCGCAACCTGGTAGCCGCCTTGCAACTCAGAAACTGCTCGTTGTGGCACAAGCAGCGCGTCATGCTGTACATCGACGAATGCCCGCACCTTGGCATAGCCACCCGGCCGCAAGATGTTGTTGGGATTTGGGAATAATGCGGCGATGCGGATCGTTCCAGTGCTCACGTCCACCTGGCGATCAGCAAAATCAAACGTTCCGAGATGCGGATATGTCGAGCCGTCCGCCAGCACGAGCTCGATCCGTAGTTTCTTTTCACCCACTCGCGTGCTTTCTTCCGTCGGGAATCGTTTTCTGAAAGCGAGATACTGGGGCTCCCCAACCGTGAAATACACTTTGATCGGGTCGACCGTCGAAACAGCAGTCACGGCACCACTTGCCGGGCTAGCGAGAGCGCCGACTTGCAGTTGCGCCTGTCCCGCGATGCCATCGATCGGCGCTACCAGTCGCGTAAAGTCGAGGTTGATCTTTGCCGTTTCGACGGCAGCCCGGGCAGTCTCAATCTGCGCTGTGGCAGTTTCCACGCTGGCGATAGCCGCGAGATTGTTTTGAATCGCGTTGTCGAGATCCTGCTGGGTCGCGGCTTGCTCTTTTGCCAGCGGTGCGTACCGCTTGACGTCAAGCTCGGTGCGACCTTGCACCGCTTCTGCGTTGGCAAGCTGAGCTTTCGCTTGCGCGAGTTGGCCTTCGGATTGGTCGAGCGCCGCCTTGAACGGCCGTGGATCGATTTGGAAAAGGAGCTGCCCCTTCTTGACGAATGCACCTTCCTGATAACTCTGTGTGAGCAGATACCCCGTTACCTGTGCCCTGACATCCGCATTGACGAACCCGTCGAGCGTGCCAATCCATTCATGAATTATCGGCACATCTTCCTGCTGGACCTGCACCACCTGGACGTCAGGAACTGGCCCCGGCGCGGCCTGCGCATGCTTGTGCGGCAGAATCGCTCCAATGATCAACCCGATTATGATGACGGCGACAACTCCGCCGCCCCAGAGGTAGCGCTGAGGCACGTTCATATTCATCTCCGGCAGTGATCTGATCCAGTCTCCACGGAGGCGCGTGGATGGCAACGATTAAGCCAGAAGAGTGGTGATGAGTCTATTAGACGATGGTATTGACCGACACCTTGGCATAAGCCGATGTTTGCAGCGAGCAGAGTGAGTAGCCCTCGACGGATGTGCCTTTGGAGGATGTGCTCCCTAACCTACCCATAACGCCCCCAATACACCGCGTCCGCAGCCAGCCAATCCGAAGGTGTTGGTCAACACCTTCGTCCAATAGCCTGACTCTCCTGGTTGTGGCGTAATCGCATGGATCGCTTCCGGGATTGAATAGGTAACAAGTTCGAGCCTTACAAGGAACCAATAGCTAAGCGCCCACAAGAGTTCGGAGATCCAATGCTCTCAAAATGTGCGAATCCCGTCTGTCCGATGACATTCCGCTATATTCATGAAGGAAGGCTGTATGTGATTGACCCGAGGGACGCGCTGGCTGGGCAGAAGCCGAAATGCTCAAGCAGGTCTGGGCAGCTTGAATATGCCTGGCTATGCTCCACTTGCTCTGTCTATTTGACGATTCAAATTGACGAGGAATTCGGGATGAGAGTCGTTCGGAAGCTTGAAGCGAAGAATAGCTTCGAGTTCCATCCATCGGACAATGACAGCACTAGCATGAACATAGCCTGAAGAGGCATTTACCCAGCGTGATGGGCACGTGAGTATCGAGACACAAGCGCTCCGGCATGTTAGTTCGAGACAGAGCGATGCCGTGGATCGAGGCTTGAGGATGAATTAGGTGATTGCGTCTGTCTCGCGTCACGCTTCGGTCGCGTAGGTATCGATCAAGTGACGCACCGTCGGTTCTTCCGACAGACAGCTGCTGATTCGCCCTTCCAGTTCACGGTCCGCTTGGGTTTGCCTCTCATGCTGACGCAGATGCTCTGCCCAAGAGTTCACAAAAAATATCTCCAGATAACGGTCTGCGACTTCTGTATCGCGGAAGACTGCCCACTGATACGCGCCATCGCGACGCCTTATCCGGCCATATTCATGCATTGCATCCACAAACTCTGCCGTTCGTTTTGGAATGACGGAGTATGCGACGGTAACCAGAACCGGTCCCTTGTCAACATCCGCTCCAACTTCTCCGACGACGATGGGCATGCGCCAGTGGTTCCAGGGACTGAGATCCGCGGTCGAGTCGGGGAGTTGCGCGACCAGAGCAATTGCCGCGGTGGCGATTGTCCCAAATCCAGCGTAGACAAGCGCGGTTCCGACGCCTGATCGTTGTGCGACGGCACCCCAAGCTGCGGTCCCGAGCGCATAGCACCCCTGATAAACCAGAATGAAGATGGCGAGGACTCTTGCTCTTACCCAATCCGGCGCCAGGTTCTGGACCAGCGCGTTGATAAGAGAAATAAAGATGACCCATGCCGCACCGCCAACCAACATCACTGCAGCCAGTGTGCTCAATCTGTGCAACCGACTCATCGCCAAAATCACGAATCCCAAGCTCACGACGCCCGTCGACACGATCGATTCCATCGCATATCTGCCACGGGCCGACTGCATGACCAAGGCACCGATGATTGCGCCGCCACCAAAGCAGCCCAGCAAGAGTCCATAGCCGCTTGCATTCTGATTCACGCTTCGAGAAACCGTCGGCAGCAGAGCGAAGAGTGCGCTGGAGAAGAACATGACAACGCCCGTTCTGAGCAACACCGTCAGGATTGCGGGAGAGTGCCGGACGTATCGAATTGCGGCGACGGTAGCTCCCGAAAATGATTCGGGCGGCGCGCTCCTCCTGCGGACAGGCCTTTTCCACCGAGCCACAACAAGGATGACACCGAAAAACGATACGAAATTTGAGGCGAAGGCTGTGGCGACACCAGCAACCGATATGATCGCGCCGGCGAGCGCCGGCCCGATCGCTCGGGCAAGGTTGAATTCAATTCCGTTGAGCGCTGAAGCCGCTGCCAGGTCTTCTTTGCCCACCAATTCAGGGAGGATTGCACGCCACGCCGGTGTTTCGAACGCATCGCCTGCCGAAAGCGCAAATGTGAGCACCAAGAGTATCCACGGCGACATCACCCCTGCGATGCTCAAGATCGCCAGAATTAGTGCGACTCCCATCATCCACGACTCGGTGAAGAGAATCAGCTTGCGTCGGTCGACGATATCGCCGGCGGAGCCTGCTGGAAGGGCCAGCAGAAAATATGGCAAGGATGAGGCAGTCTGCGTCAGTGCAACGTAAATCGGTCCGGCGCCAAGTGAGACCATCAACCATGCAGCGCCGACGTTCTGCATGAAAGCGCCGACGTCTGAAACGACGTCCGCGACTAAAAGATTGCGAAACACCTTTACTCGAAGTGGTCGCCACAGACTTGGGGGAAGCAGTCGGCTTCATTTCTCTCCGCGTTGTGTTAGAACTTGCAGCCCCAAGGTTCGTCGAACTGAGGAATCCCGTCTTTTGCCGTGCGCCGTGGCTTTGCTATTTCTTCCGTGCAACCGAGGCTGCTTCCACATTGGCCCGCTTGTTCCACCCATGGAAACGCGAGAAGTCTCCCGCATTCCAGGCCTCGCGGAGTCCCGGAGTACTCAGATCCCAGTCCGGGCGGATTTCACTCGTCACCACGCGCAGGTCGTGCCAAAGATCGACGACCGACGGTCGTCCCCAGAACCAGTAGCCGTTATAGACGCGGTAAATCACGAGGCCCGGCTTGAGCACGAGCGTGTGCGGGATCATCGGATTATGCTCCGGATCCGTGTACTCCTGGATGTCGAGATCCTTCTGCACCCTTCGGCCGGGGTCCGAAAGGAATGTCCACTGAGCCCCGACTGACGCGCGGAATTCCTGCAGCGTATGGTGATCGTCAGTGGCGATCGTGGCGACCTGCGTGTATCCCACCGCAATCTTCGGGTAGAACGCGGCGAGTTCTAAATGCTGCTGGTGTTCCTTTGGGCAATAGTGGCCGCGCGCCAGGGTCAGGATAAGCGGATCCTCGCCCTGTAGTTCGCTGAGCTTGCGCGGTTGACCCGAGTGATCGGGCAACTCGTAGTTGGGGAAAATGCCTCCGGGCACGATGTCAGAACGCATGATTTGCACTCCTCCCGTTTCTCAAAGATCCAGAGTGACATCCGCACTTGGCTGGGAACAGCATATGAGTACGTTCCCGGGAGCGGGCCTCTCGATCGGTTCTGGGTTATAACTAACCGATCCCCCGATTAAACCAGTCATGCAGGTATGACAGACTCCAGTCCGGCATGACCATCTCACCGGAACGTCGCACGCTTCCGCCAGTTCCAGCAAGCTTCCGAATTTTGGATCCCATTGGGCGGTGATCCCGCTACGTGCGAATGAAACTTGGGGGCCAGATCCGGGCTGCCCGACCGGCAGATGAGGCGTATGATCAACCTGCGCCATGCCAGGTGTAATTCCCGCAAGAGAACCGAAGATTTCCGTGTGCACATTCCCTTCGAGCACTCCCCACTTTCGTAGCCCATCGCGAATGTTCTGCAAGAATGACGACGGGCCACACAGGTAGAAGTCGCTGCTCGGGGACACACCGATCTTCTCCAACAGTGCCTTGTCAATGTGCCCGGGAGCATCGAAGTCTGTCCCGACTCGGTCGTCTGCAGCGGGCCTGCTATATACGATGTATCCTCGTCCGCGCGAGAGCTGTTTCAGTAACGAACGCGATTCTTCTGCAAATGGATGGTCGACGCGATTGCGCGTTCCATAAATCCACCAGATCTCTCGTTGCGATCTCTCGGCTGCGAGTGCGTGCAGCATCGACATCACGGGCGTTGCGCCTACTCCCGCGCTCAGCAGGACCACGGGACCCTGGTTGGGACGCAGAGTAAAGCTACCGCGCGGCGCACTAACATCCAATAGATCGCCTAATTGCGCGCGGTTGCACAGAAATGAACTTCCAACCCCATTCAATTCGCTCTTGACGCTGATGCGGAAGTGGTCGGCCACCGGCAGATCAGACAGCGAATAGCTGCGAAGCATGGGTGGTTTGCTCGGATCGACGAGCAACCGCAAAACCACAAACTGACCCGCCTGGAAGAGTGGAAGAGGTTGCCCATCGATTGGCGCCAGCACGAAGGAAGTCACGGTATCGCTTTCCTTACGAATTTGCGCAACTCGCATTTGTCGAAATCCGGGCCATGCTGGGGCTTGTTCCTCGAAGGCGAGTCCCGGGTTCCCTGCCGCAGTTTTGGACCCCAAGTCTTGCTGGAGCATTGCCTGAAACGAACCCTGCCAGCCTCTGCTGAGTGCGGGAATCTGTAACGCCCGTTCCAATTGCTCACGAGAATGTCCCGGTAAATATAAGAGAGCATCGATCTCAGCCACGGTCATCCGCTCTCCGCCATCAGCCACCTTTACGATGTCATCGCCAGCCTCAACCTCTCCTTCCTGCAACACGCGAAAGTAGAATCCGGGCCTGTGATGTGCT
>Ga0335071_10004140_pt1 | contig 15169 bp, 17 predicted proteins | sample Lox_Sample_15_FD_206724 | JGI IMG/M metagenome (GOLD analysis project Ga0335071, IMG submission 206724) | Soil microbial communities from Loxahatchee National Wildlife Refuge, Florida, United States - Lox_Sample_1.5 | ecosystem: Environmental > Terrestrial > Soil > Wetlands | place: USA... | reverse complement strand
GTGTGCATGCTCCAGGGCCGCTACCGCGAGACCGTCGCGATCGGCCGCGACGCGCTCGAGGCGGCTGCGCGCGCGGGTGCCGAAGCGCCGCGCATCATGGCGCTCAACAGCCTCGGGATCGCGCTGATCGCCGGCGGGGAGCTCGAGGACGGCGTGCGCAACCTGCGCGGGGCGCTGGAGGCTGCGACCGAGGAGTACGACCGCGCAAGCGCCTACGTGAACCTCGCAGACTCGCTGCATCTCGTCGGGCGCTCGGACGAGGCGCTGGCGATCGCGCTGGAAGGACGAGAGCGCGTCACGCTCGGCGACCACGCCGGCGACTGGCTGCGCATGAGCGTCTCCGAGATCCAGTTCGACCTCGGCGACTGGGAGGCCGCCCGCGCCGCCATGCCGCCCGACGAGCGCCATCACCACGGCATGACCTTCGCGTTCCGCGAGCTGCGCCGCGCGGAGACCCGGCTCGCCGACGGCGACCACGACGGCGCGCGCCAGGGGCTCGAGCGCATCGCCGAGCTCGTCGCCGGCTCGCGCGAGCCGCAGTTCATCGGCTGGTGCGGCGCGCTGCGCGGCGAGCTCGAACGCCGTGCCGGCGACCTCGCCGCCGCGAGGGCCGCGGTCGATGACGCGCTCGACGCGATCGAGTTCTGCTCGGAGGACCTGCCGCGCGTCGCCCGCCTCTCGGAGTGCGGCGCGGCGATCGAGGCCGACGCCGCGCAGCGCGCCCGCGACCTGGGCGACCCCGAGGCCGAGCGGCTGGCGATCGCGCGTGCCGAGGCCTACCTGGCGCGCGCGCAGGCGTGCGTCGAGGACTGGCGGCCGGTCGAGCGCGCACGTGCGCTCTTCGCCGAGGCCGAGGCCGCCCGCGCGCGCGGCGCCGCCGACGAGCGCCGGTACGCGGCCGCGACCCGCGCGTACCTCGAGGCCCGGCGCCCCTACCCCGCCGCGCTCGCCGGGCTGCGGCGTGCCGAGCTGCTCGCGGGCGAGGGCGAGCGCGAGCGCGCCGCCGACGCGCTGGCGGACGTGCGCGCGACGGCCGATGCGCTCGGCGCCCGCTGGCTGGCGGCCGAGGCCGAGGGCCTGGCCGCCCGCGCGCGGCTGCCGCGCCCGGGCGCCGACGACGGGCAGGTCGGGCCGCCGCGCCTGGTCTCAGCCGAGGAGGCGCCGTTCGGGCTGACCCCGCGCGAGCGTCAGGTCCTCGCGCTCGTGGCCGCCGGCGCGACGAACCGCGAGATCGGCGCACAGCTGTACATGGCCGAGAAGACGGCCAGCGTCCACGTCTCGCGGATCCTTGCGAAGCTCGACGTGCGCAGCCGCACCGAGGCGGCCGCCGTCGCCCACCGGCTGGGCCTCGACGCCTGAACGGATCGGCCCGGTCCGCTCGGCGGGCCGGTGCGCCGGGTTCCGGACAGCGCCGGTCCTCGACTCAGCCCATCGCTCACGCACGCCGCCCCGGACCACCCGGCGGACCGGGTTCCAGACGCCATGGGGCCTCGACGCCTGAGCTGGTTCCGGTCCGGCCCGCCCGTCGGCGCCGGTGGGCCGGGTTTCGGACGCCACGCGTCCTCGATCCGACCCACCGCTCGCGCGCGCCGCCCCGGACCGCCCGGCGGGCCGGGCTCCGGACGCCATACGTCCTCGATCCAGCCCGCCGCTCATGCGCGCGAGCCGCAGGAACCCCTCCTTCGGTGCCCGGCCGCGGCCGCCGGCAGCGACGTCGAACGCCACCCGTCCTTGATCCGGCGCATCCAGCGCGACGTCACGAGTGCATTCGCAGCAGGCCTGAGACGCTCCGAGCCCGCGAGGCGCGGATAGGGTCCGGCGATGCACGTCGCCTTCATGGGCCTCGGGATCATGGGATCCCGCATGGCCGACCAGCTCGTCAGCGCCGGCCACGAGGTCGCCGTGTGGAACCGCACGCGGGCGACCGCGGACGCCTGGGCGGCCGGACGCCCAGTCGCCGTGGCGGACACGCCCGCACAGGCCGCGCGCGGCGCGGAGGCGCTGATCACGATGGTCGTCGACGGACCCCAGGTCGAGTCCGTCCTCCTGGGGCCGGACGGCGCGGCGCCCGCGGCCCCCGCCGGCACGCTGGTCGTGGACATGTCGACGACGGCACCGGCGAGCGCCCAGCGGCTCGCCGAGCGCCTCGGCGAGCTCGGGCTCGCGTTCGTCGACGCCCCTGTGACCGGTTCCTCGCCCGCGGCCGAGTCGGGCACGCTGACCATCATGGCCGGCGGCAGTGAGGACGACGTCGCTCGGGCTATGCCGCTGTTCCAGGCGATGGGACGCACGATCGTGCACGTCGGCCCGGTCGGCCACGGCCAGCTCGTCAAGGTCCTCAACAACGCCGTCGCCGCGGCGAACACGGTGACGGCGGCGCAGGCCCTGGTCGCCGGGCGCGCGGCCGGGGTCGACCTCGGCAGGCTGCTCGAGGTGATGGAGGCCGGGTCCGGCGGCTCGGTGGTCCTCAGCCTCAAGGCCGGGCCGATGCTGGCACACGACTACCCGCTGCTGTTCAAGACCGCCCACATGCTCAAGGACGTGCAGCACTGCCTGGACGCGGTCGGCGCCGCGGGTGCCCCGTTCCCGGCTGCGGCCGAGGCGCGCGAGGTGCTCGCGGCGACCGTCGGCCGGGGCCTGGGCGACGCCGACTACGCCGCGCTCGTCGAGACCGTCGAGGGGCTGGCGGCCGTGCACCTGTGACGCCGCACGCCGCGTCCTGAGCCCGTTCGGCGTTTCCCGCCCACCGCCGGGCGCGCGACGAGCGTCCAGACACGGCCCCGATTCGTGGACCGAAACCGCAGCCGCTGCGCAGCTTTCGCGACGCAACGTGCGCAAATGCGCGCGGGACTGCGGAATCGCTGCAAACCGCCGTAAAACAGCCCACGGTCGTCATGCCGTACGGCAAGCCCCCCCACTCCACGCCCCCCACCGGCGCCTCGATCATCTCCTTCGAGGATCGCCTGCGCAGCCGCCGCGCGGCGAAGGCTCACGCCGCCGTCGCCCGCCACGCGGCCACCGGTCTGGCGGTCCGCGCGCGCGTCGCCGCGGTGACGGACACCTGCTGGTGCTGCCGGCAGAAGGTGCGCGCGATCGTCGGGGTCCTGGTCGAGCCGGAGCACACCCCGGACGGCAGCGGCTTCCTGCCGCTCGAGGCCGTCGACGAGGCGCTCCTGCGTGCGCTCGATCGCACGACGCTCGCGCGTCGCGGCATCGGCGAGCTGCGCCACCGCGACAGCCCGGGGATCGAGGGCGGCTACATCGCCAACGGCTGCATCGAGTGCGACGCGCTCATCGGGCGCTTCCACCTCGAGGACCTGCTTACCGAGCACCGCAACGCCGGCGGCTCGCCCGGGCAGCTCGACGTCGGCATCGCCGTGCAGCTCGAGCTGCGCCCCGCGGCGCGCAGCGCCGGGCGCAGCGCGCTGGGCTGATCGCCCGGTCGCGCTTGCGACACCGCGCGCCGGGCACCGCCGTCGTGTGCGATCGCGCACACGACGGGCGACCGAGCCGCGCGTCGGCGACCCCAAAACCCCGTACGCAAGCGGGATTCGCGTTCTTCGACCTGCCCCGAAACCGCTTGATTTGCAGGGATGTTTTGGGAATCCGGGCGTGTTTGCGACAATGCCGTCGTCCCGTCGCACGGCCGGCCCCGCCGGGTTCGCGCACGGGATCGTTTTCTGTCGTTCTACACCCCCGAGTCCCCTATGCCAATTGCCTTGAAGGAGTGGGCGGTCACGGTCCGCGCGCTCGCCGAGGGCGAGCAGCTCCTGACGTTCCGCGTCGACGAGCGCAAGCACTTCGAGCTCGAGCACGACCGCTTCTTCCTGTACCCGACCTTCGACCATCAGCGCAACGACGTCGTGCGCGAGGCGCACCTGCCGGAGCTGCGGCGCGCGCTCGAGGAGGGTGTCTGGCCCGACGGCGACCCGCCGACGCACGCGCTGACGCGCGAGGGCGGGATCCCGCAGCCTGAGCGCGTGCGGGTGCGCGCCTGGGCGCAGGTGGCGGCGCACTACACGGTCACCGACCCGCGCATCGTGCACGACCTCTCGCCGTTCTACGTGTGGACGACCGACTACGCGCAGAAGCGCCTGAACTGGCGGCCGCGCCACCCGTTGCACGTGGTCCTGCTGCGCGCCTACCGCATCCCGCGTCCTGTGACCGTCCGCGTGCGCGGCGGCTACAGCGGCTCGCGCACCTGGCTCGAGATCGCCCGCGACCTGCCGTTCGAGGGCACGCCGGTGCTCTCCGACGACGAGTTCGGCCGCGTCCAGGAGGAGATCGAGGCGATCGTCTCCGGCCGCGTCCCCGCGTTCGCCTGAGCTCCCCCGCCCCCGCCGCCGAGCGCCTGATCGCCGACGCCTCGGGCGTCCTGGTGATCGGCATCGGCGGGGGCGGCGACGTCGTCGGGGCGCTCGCCGCCGCCGGGATCGCCGAGTCGCTCGGCGTCCGTGCCGAGCTCGGTGGCCTGACCTGGGAGCGCCGCCCGGTCGACCCCGTCCCGGGCCCGCGCCGGCTCGACGAGGTCGCCTGCGCCGAGCGCCTGCATCCCGCGGCCGCCCTCGCCGGACCGGCGACCACCGGCCCCGGCGGCTTCCGGTTCGCCGAGAGCGCGATGGCCGAGGTGCTCGGCCGCCCGACCGCGCTCATCGACCCCAACCCCGGCCCGGACGTCTGCGGCGCCGGGATAGCGGCAGCCGCCGCGACGCTCGGCTGCGACCTCGTGGTGCTGCTCGACGTCGGGGGCGACGTCCTGGCCCACGGCGACGAGCCCGGCCTGGCCAGCCCGCTGGCCGATGCGGTCCTGCTCGCCGGCGCGCCGGCCGTCGCAGCCGCCGGCCCGCGCGTCGTCGGCGCCGTGTTCGGCGCCGGCTGCGACGGCGAGCTGACCCCGCGCGAGGTGCTCGAGCGGGTCGCCGAAGTGGACGCCGCAGGCGGCGGGCTCGGCGTGCACGAGCCCGGCCCGCAGGTGATTGCGCGCATCGAGGCGGCCGCGGCGCACGTGCCGACCGAGGCGAGCGCGATGGCGGCACGCTGTGCGCGCGGGGAGCGCGGGCTCCGGGAGATCCGAGGCGGCCGGCGCACCGTCGAGCTGACGCGGGCCGGCGGTCTCGTGCACTGGTTCGACCCCGAGCGGGCGATCGGCTCGGCCGCCCGCCTGGCGGCCGCCGTCGGCGGCGCCCCCGATCTCGCCGCGGCCGACGCCCTGCTCGCCGCGCGCGGCGTGCGCACCGAGCTCGCCTACGAGCGGGACGCGGCCGCCGGCGCGCGATGACCTGGCAGGAGACGACCTCCCCGAGCTTCCAGGCCCGCCACGACGCCCGCGACGCGGACACGGTCGTCGGCGTGCTCGAGCAACTCGAAGACGTGCGCACGCGCCTGGAGCGCTGGTTCACGATTCCGGCCGAGCGGATCGCCGTCGTGCTGCACCCCAGCTCGGCGCAGCTCGCGCTCGCCCAGCCGGCGGTACCGCTGCTGCGGCGCCTGACGACCCCGGCCGCGCGCCGCTACGTCGCCGGCTGGTTCGCCGCGCACGAGATCCACGTGCTGGCACCGCGGCCGCTCGCAGCCCGCGCCTCGAACGTGCCGGGATCGCGCGAGATGCTGCAGCTGACCCCCGGCGCGCTCTATGCGCAGCTGGTCGTCGGCCGCGCCAACCCCGCGCTCCCGCCGCCCTTCCGCCCGGCCACGGTGGCGCGCTACGCGCGATGGGCATGGCTCGCCGCCGGCGCCGGGCAGTGGTTCTCCGGCCAGACGGCTCACGCGCGGCCGGCGATCGGCCGGCGCCTGCGCGAGGGGGGCGAGCCGCGCTTCCCGCCCGCGATCCGCGACGCGCAGCTGCTCGGCGGCTCGGTCTTCGACCTGCTCGCGCGCGAGGAGGGCGCGAGCGCCGCCGCGGCGCTCGCGGTCGCCGAGCTGCACGATCAGCGCCGGCTGCTCGAGCACGCGTTCCGCGGGCGCAGCTTCGTGCACACGGCCGGCGCATGGCGCGCGCACCTGGCGCGCATGGCCGCCGGTTCCTAGGCTGCGATCACCCCGACGCCAGCGAGCCCACCCAGACGATCAGCCCGACGAGCGCCACGACGCCCAGCAGGCCGGCGAGCAGCGCGGCCGGCCGCGGCGACGGCGCGGCGCCCGGCCCGTCGTGCAGCTCGGACTGCAGCAGCACCTCGCGCGCGGTCAGCTCGCCCGAGCGCGGGACGAGCACGTCGCGCGGGCCCGCCGCGAGCATGTCCGGGACGTCGAACCCGCGCGAGCGGCGCACGAGGCTCGGCACGCCCTCCTCGAGCAGCAGGTTCGAGATGAAGTCCGCCTCCGCCTGGTTGCGCCCGCGCGCGACGACGACGAGGTCGCCCTCGGTGTACTGCGGCTTGATCTTGCGGGCGCGCGCGTGGCGCTCGGTCGCCTCGTCACGGACCGGGCCCTGGTAGGTCAGCGGCATCCCGCAGTCCGGGCAGAACCGCTCGTCCAGGCCGTGCATGGTCGCGCAGCGCGGGCAGACCAGCAGGGCCTCGTCATCCATCGCCGACGACCTCGACCCCGACCTCGGTGATGATGCCGTCGGCGATCCGGAAGCTCCGCACGGCCGGCTCGGCGTCCGCCCCGCCCGCGAGGCCGACGATCAGCCACTCGACGCCGGGCCACGCCGCCGCGAAGTTCACGTCGGTCTGCGACGGATAGGGCGCAGAGCGCGTGTGCGAGTGGTAGATCGCGCCCAGCTCGCCGCCGCGATCCTCGATCGCGGTCAGAAGCCGGTGCAGCTCCAGGCCGTCAACCTCGAAACGCAACGGGCTCGCCGCGACGTTGACGGCCGGGTGCACGTCCGCTGCGGTGCCGTCGCGCACGGCGATCACGCCGCAGCACTCGTTCGGGTGCTCGCGGCGGGCGTGGTCGACGACGCGGTCGAGGAGCTCGGCGGAGATGCGCATCTCCGCCGAGACTAGACGGAGGCCTCCTCAGGCGGCGGTGGAGTCGTCCGACCTGGCCTGCAGGACGGGCTTCTCGATCGCGTCGTCGGCGCGCGGCTCGGTCTCGCCGGTCAGCGACGCCTTGAACTCGCGCATCCCCTTGCCGACCGAGCGCCCCACTTCGGGCAGCTTCTTGGGGCCGAGCACGACGAGCGCGATGATCAGCACGACGACGAGTTCCATGGGGCCGATGCTGGGCATGAGCACAGGGTAGGGACTGGCGCGGTCGTTCGCGCCGGCTCAGCGGATGGACTACCACCAGAGCGTCGACTCGAGATCCTCGATCTCGTCGACGGGCAGCGTGTAGATCCCGCTGGAGAGGTACTTCCAGCCGTCGTCGCAGACGATGAAGACGACGTTCCCCTCGTCCATCTCGCCGGCGATACGGACGGCGACGCGCGCGATCGCCCCCGAGGAGACGCCGGCGAAGACGCCCTCCTCGTCGAGCAGCTTGCGCGTCCAGGTGATCGCGTCGCGGTTGGTGACGAAGATCTTGCGGTCCAGCAGCGTCAGGTCGATGATCGGCGGGATGAAGCCGTCGTCGAGGGAGCGCAGGCCCTGCACGGGCTCGCCCTGCATGGGCTCGGCGGCGACGATCTTGACGCGGTCGCCGAGCTCCTCCTTGAAGCGCCGCGCGTGGCCCATCAGCGTCCCGCCCGTGCCCAGGCCGGCGACGAACGCGTCCACCTGGCCCTCGAGCTCCTGCAGGATCTCGCGCGCGGTCCCGTCGTAGTGGGCGCGCGGGTTGGCCTGGTTGCCGTACTGGTAGGGCATGTAGTACGAGGCGTTCGAGGCGGCCATGTCGAGCGCCATTGCGACGGCGCCGTTGGACCCCTGGTCGCCGGGCGAGTAGACGACCTCGGCGCCGTACATCCTCAGCAGCTGGGTGCGCTCGGGTGTGACGTTGTCGGGCATCACGACCTTCAGGCGGTAGCCCTTGCGCGAGCAGATCATCGCGAGCGCGATCCCGGTGTTCCCCGATGTGGGCTCGAGGATCGTCTGGCCGGGACGGATCAGCCCCTTCTCCTCGGCGTCCTCGATGAGGGCCTTGGCGACGCGGTCCTTCACCGAGCCGGTGGGGTTGCGGCTCTCGAGCTTGGCCCAGATGCGTACGCCGGGCTTGGGTGACAGTCGCCGCAGCTCGACGAGCGGCGTGTTGCCGATCGACTCGACGATGTCCGTGTAGCGCCCACCGCAGGGGCGCGACTGCAGCGGCGGGTAAGCCATGCTTTCCGAAATATAGCGGCCCCGGCGCGGGGCCCGGGCGGGGTCAGGCCGGCGCCGCCGGCGCTCAGCGCCCGCCGGCCATCGCCGGCAGGATGACGAGCGAGTCGCCCGGGGCCACGGGGGTGTCGAGGCCCTGCAGTACGCGGACGTCCTCGTCGTTGAGGTAGACGTTCACGTAGCGGTTCAGGTCGCCGTCCGCGCCGAAGAGCTGCGAGCTCGTCTCCGGGTGCGCGGCCGCGAGATTGCGCAGCACCTCGCCGACCGTCGCGCCGTCGGCGCTGACCTCGCGCTCGCCGCCGACGGAGGGACGCAGGACCGGGGGGATGCGGATCGTCGCCATGGCGGCGGACCCTATCCGGCGGCGGCGCAGAACGCCTCGTAGTCGGGGAACACGCCGAGCTCCTCGTCGGAGATCTCCTCGGGCGCGCGCGAGCAGATCGGGCACTCGGGATCGCGGCGGACCTTCAGCTCGGTGACCTCTGCCGCGAGCGCGTCGTACATCAGCAGGCGGCCGACCAGCGGGTCGCCCGCGCCGATGATGAGCTTGATGACCTCGGTCGCCTGCAGCAGCCCCATCGTCCCGGGCAGCACGCCGAGGACGCCGTTGGCGCCGCAGGACGGTGCGAGCTCGGCGGGCGGCGGCTGGCGGAAGAGGCAGCGGTAGCACGGGCCCTCGTAGGGCTTGAAGACGCTGAGCTGGCCCTCGAACCCGAGGATCGCGGCCGAGACCACCGGGATGCGCAGGCGCACGCTGGCGTCGTTGAGCAGGTAGCGCGTCGGGAAGTTGTCGACGCCGTCGACGACCACGTCCCAGCCCTGGATGATCTCGATGATGTTCGAGGCGTCCAGGCGCGTGCGGTACTTCACGACCTCGACGTCGGGATTGAGCTCCTTGACCGCCTGCTCTGCCGAGTCCACCTTCGGGACCCCGAGGCGCCCGGTGGTGTGGATCACCTGGCGCTGCAGGTTCGAGAGGTCGACCACGTCGTCGTCCACGATCCCGAGCGTCCCGATGCCGGCGGCGGCGAGGTAGAGCGCCGTCGGCGAGCCCAGGCCGCCGGCACCCAGGAGCAGCACCTTGGCGTCCAGGAGCTTCTGCTGGCCGTCGAGCCCGACCTCCGGGACGAGCAGGTGGCGGCTGTAGCGGTCGCGCTGCTCGGGCGTGAGCGTGCGCGGGACCTCGACCTCGTAGCCGCGATCCTTCCACAGCGTGATCCCGCCGGTCATCGACTCGACGTGCTCGTAGCCGAGGTCGCGCTCGAGCGTGTGCGCGCCGAACGCCGAGCGCACGCCGCTGGCGCAGTAGAGGATGATCCGCTGCGAGCGGTCGGGCACGGCGCCGTCGATGCGTGTCTCGAGGTAGCTGCGCGGGATGTGGATCGCACCCGGGAGCTTCCCGGACGCCAGCTCCTCGCTCTCACGGATGTCCACTACCACGACGCCCTCGCCGAGCAGCTGGGCGACCTCGGAGGGGTCGACCTCGGTGATCTCCTCCCTGACGCGCCGCAGGAGCTCGTTGCCGGAGACGCTCATCACTAAACCACCAGTTCCTGATCAAGATTTGCCACTTCAGAAAGGATAGCGCACGGTCCGTGGCCCTGGAACGGCGAAAGGCGCCTCCCCCGCTGCCGGGAAGGCGCCTTCGCCCTGATGGAGGCCAAGCGCAGATCAAGGGGGGAAGATCCGGGCGCGAGGTGGTCCTTCGGGGATGCACCAGGGGTATCGGACGCTGCGACGCCGGCCGATATGGGGTGAGGACCCCAATGCTCGCGCTCCATCTCCCTCACCGCCGCTCCGCCCGGCTGACGCGCCCCTCGCTGCTCGCGCAGGTGCTCGGCGTCAACGCCGCGCTGATCGCTGCGACGGTGCTCACCGTGAGCCTGGCGGTCGACTGGCAGGGCCACGGCGCGGTCGAGCACCGCCGCTCGCTGCTGCTCGTCGCGGCGCTGCTCGCGACGGTCCTCGTCAACGCGTTCGTGCTGCGCCGGCGCTTCGAGCCGCTCGAGCGGCTGATCGAGGCGATGGAGCAGGTCGACGCCGCCGACCCTGACTCGCGCCCGCCGCTGCCGCCCGGGGAGACCGACGAGGTCGTGCGCCTGCACCAGGCATTCGAGCACATGCTCGACCGCCTCGATACCGAGCGCGCGCGCACCGCCAGCGCGGTGCTGCGCGCGCAGGAGGTCGAGCGCGCCCGCATCGCGCGCGACCTGCACGACGAGGCGAATCAGGCGCTGACCGGGGTGCTGCTCCGTCTGCAGGCCACCGCTGAGCGCGCGCCGGAGGAGCTGCGGCCCGAGCTGCGCGAGACGCAGCGCGCGGCGACTCAGGCGATCGAGGAGCTGCTGCGCCTGGCGCGCGAGCTGCGCCCGGCGGCGCTCGACGACCACGGCCTCGCGGCCGCGCTGCGCACCAAGGTCAGCGACTTCGCGCGCCAGACCGGCGTCCACGCCGAGCTCAGCCTCGACGGGACGGACGTCGACGCACTCGAGCCGGAGGAGCAGATCGTCGTCTACCGCGTGGTGCAGGAGAGCCTCTCGAACGTCGCCCAGCACGCCGGCGCAGGCAGCGTCCGCGTCGCGTTCGCGCGTGAGCGCGGCGCCACGGTCGCCCGCGTGCAGGACGACGGTCGCGGGTTCGCCGGCGGCGCTCCCGCCGGCCACGGGCTGCGTGGGATGCGCGAGCGCGCCGCGCTCGCCGGCGGCTCGCTCGATGTCCGCTCGGCGCCCGGCGGCGGCACGACGATCGAGCTGCGGCTCGGGGAGCGGGTGGCATGAGCCTCCGCGTCCTGATCGCCGATGACCACGGGATCGTGCGCGGGGGCCTGCGGCTGCTGCTCGACCGCCAGCCGGACATCGAGGTGGTCGGCGAGGCGGCTGATGGCGCCGAGGCCGTCGAGCGCACGCTCGCGCTGCGCCCGGACCTGGCGATCGTCGATGTCTCGATGCCGCTGCTCACGGGCATCCAGGCGACGCGCGAGATCAAGGCGCACGCGCCGGAGATCGACGTCCTCGTCCTCTCCATGCACGACGACGAGCGCTACGTGTTCGAGGCGCTCAAGGCCGGGGCCTCGGGCTACGTTCTCAAGCGGGAGGCCGATCAGGACCTCGTCGACGCCGTGCGCTCGATCGCGCGCGGCGAGCCGTTCCTCACGAACGCCGCCACCGAGACGCTCGTGCGCGAGTGGATGGCCGACGAGGCGACCGGGCCGCGCGAGCCGCTCAGCCCCCGCGAGCAGGAGGTGCTGAAACTCATCGCCGAGGCGCACACGAACCGCTCGATCGGCGAGATCCTGCATCTCAGCGAGAAGACCGTCGAGTCCCACCGCGCGAACATCCTGCGCAAGCTCGGGATGCGCGACCGGGTCGAGCTCGTGCGCTACGCGATCCGCCGCGGCCTCGTCGAGGCCTGAGAAGGCGTTTCGAAAGGCCTTCTTAGCTGAGCGGGGCGCTATCGGAGGCGCCGCTCTCGTACCCTCGAGGGATGCACCCGCGCGTGCGCCTGACGCTGATGACGGTGGCGACCCTCGCGCTGCTGTCGATCCTCGCGTTCGTCCTGTTCAGCGACCCGAGCTCCGGGACGAGCCCGAACCCGGCTACCGAGTTCGCGGGCTCGATCAGCCCGGCCGCGCCGCCCCAGGACTTCGCGCTGCACGACCAGGACGGCCGGCTCGTGCGGCTCTCCGACGAGCGCGGGCACGTGACGGTGCTGACGTTCATGTACTCGACGTGCCAGAACGACTGCCCGACGATGGCCCAGCAGATCCGCGGCGCGATCGACGACACCGGCGGCGACGTGCCGGTGCTCGCGGTCAGCGTCGACCCGAAGCACGACACGCCAGAGACCGCGCGCCGCTTCGTCGCCGAGCAGCACCTGCTCGGACGGATGCACTTCCTGCTCGGCAACGAGGGCGAGCTTCAGCGTGTGTGGCGCCGCTATGGGATCCAGCCGCAGACGACGGGTCGCGAGCATTCGGCCTACGTGATCCTCGTCGACAAGACGGGCCGGGCGCGCGTGAGCTTCCCGATCAGCGAGCTGACGCCCGAGGGCCTGGCGCACGACATCCGCGTGCTCTGGAAGGAGTAGGCGGCGGCTCGCGAACGCGATCCGCGAACGGCCGCCGGCGCTCCGTCCGCGGGGCTCGGCGCTGGCCCTCGCGGGTCCTGTCGGCGGACACGGCCCCGGGGGTGCAGTCGCTCCCGCGGGGCCGCGCTCCGCCGCCACCCGCTCGACCGGCGCTCGGGTCCGCGGCGCGGTACGCCCCGCAGCGTCCGGCGTCCACCCGCACACGCGCTGGGCCGGAATGTGGACGCCACACGTCCGAAACCCGGCCCACCGCCGCGCACGCAACCTCCCGCGCGCCCGCTGGGCCGGAATGCGGACGCCACACGTCCGAAACCCGGCCCACCGGCGCGCACGCCATTCGGCACGGAGGCCGCCGCCAACCCGCGGGCGCAGATGCCCTTCGGTGCCCCGCCCGGGCCACCCGCACGCCCACTGGGCCGCAACGCGGACGCCACACCTCCGAAACCCGGCCCACCGCCACCGCAAGACCCACGTGGCGCCGCCAGATCTCCCGGGCCCGCGCGGACAGCCCCGGGCCGCCTACCGCTCCCGCCGTCCGCTCCACCACAGCGCGCCGCCGATGATGATGATCGGGGCGAGGTAGAGCAGCGCGTGATACCAGTGGCCGATGTGCGCGAGCGGCGGCGTCATCGCGAGGCCGCGGACAGCAGCCAGAGGCCCAGGCAGGTGAACGTCACCATCACGAGCAGCATCCAGTACTGCGAGCGCGTGGCGATGCGCGGGTCGCGCCAGATCGAAAGGGCGCGGTCGTGGGCGAGGGTCAACCCTGCGACGTGCCCGGCCACGAGCGCCGCCACCTGCACGTACCAGATGCCGGTCCCGCCGACGATCCCGTAGTCGATGGTCGCCGAGGCGGTGCCGAGCAGGTTCGAGCCGTTGCCGAGCGGGTCGGAGGCCAGGTAGGCGATGGCCTGCCCCTGGTAGGCCAGCAGCGAGAAGTAGTGGGCGACGACATAGGCGAGTGCGATCGGGATCAGCGAGTGCGCGAACCGGCGCGCGAGGTCGTTGGTCGTGTGGTCGCGCCCGACAGTGCGCATCCCGGCGATGCCGAGCCGGTACAGGCCCGCGACGATCAGCACGACGACGACCAGGCCGACCGTGTACGCGCCCTGCGGCGCCGCCTCGGGGCCGAGGCCCAGGCCATGGAAGACGCTCGTCAGCCGCGCCGCGAGCCCGTTCGGGTCGAGCCAGACCGCACCCTGCGAAAAGCCGTCGAACGTCGTCGTCCCGATCATCACGCACACGACCGCGACGGCCCCCGGGCCGGTCGGCATGCGCGGAGCGCCGACGAGCACCGGCCGCAGGTACAGGTGACGCTCGCGCCAGTGCAGCGGCGCGAGCCGCGCGAACAGCCCGAACGCGACGCCGAACGCGTCCGCGTTGCGCGTCCAGGCCTCGACCCCGTAGAGACTCTGGCCGACGAGCATCACCACGGCGTAGGCGACGGCCATCGTCGCCAGGACGCTCGGCTGGTCGCGGTTGACGTAGACGAGCTCGACCCAGGCGAACAGCAGGATGCCCAGCGCCGCCGGCCAGCGCCCGACGCGGGCGGGGTAGGCGAGCGGCTCGGGGAGCTGCGCGCGCCCGACCCGCGTGGCCAGCCACCCGGCCGCCCGCCCGACCGCGCGCCACGGGCTGACGGCGGCGAACACGTCGCCGACGAACATCGTCAGGAACGGGATCCCCACCCAGAAGAGGACGAAGATCACGGTCGGCGCGAGATTCGCGGTCGCGGTCTGCGTCCCGGCGAAGCCCGCGTACACGACGGCAGCGAACGCGAACACACCGAACGCGCCGGCCAGCACCCCGAGCACCCCCGGGACACGCAGCAACAGCCGCTCGCGCGCCTGCTCGAGCACCGGGCGCGGCCACAGGATCGCGAGCGCGACGAACGAGACGAGCAGCACGAAGGCCGCGGCCCAGGCGAACAGCCACTCGGGCACCGGGAGGTCGGCGCGCTGGGCGATGCCGTGCGCGGAGGCCGTCGCCGGGAGCGAGAGCGCAGCGGCGACGGCGACGAGGAGAGCCGCGACCTGGCGGCGCGCGGCCCGGGGAGTCATCCCCTGGAACGATACGGGGCGGGCCCGAAGGCCCGCCCCGATACCGGAACTGCGATGTCTGCTGCGCTGCCTACTTGCAGGCCTGCGTGATGCCGACGGTCTGCGAGGTGCTGTCGGTGTACTGGCCGGTGTAGCCGAAGTTCAGCTTCTTGTTCGTGCACCCGGTGAGGCCGACGTACGGGATCTTCTTGCCCTTCTTCTTGACCGACGCGCTGATCGTCGTGTCGAAGTTCGTCAGGGTCGCGAAGACCGACGGTGCCGGCTGCTGCAGATCGGCCGGGACCGGAACCTTGAGCAGCCAGCCGTACTGGCCGGTCTGCTTGCTGAGCGTGCCCTCGATGACGCTGTGGATCGCCAGCGGGCTCGAGCCGTCGACGAGCAACTCGACCTTGTTGCCGCCAGGGCCGTTGTAGATCGTGACCGTGAGGTTCTCTACCGCGCCGAGCGCAGAGCCGGCCGCCGTGCCCTTGCCGACCTTCGCGCCCGACGGGCAGCTGGAGGCCGAGTTCAGCACCTTGAGGTTCGCGCACGACGGGAAGGACTTCCCGTTGAAGACCAGGTTCTTGTCGAAGAAGACGTTCGCGAACTGCGTGGCGAACGGCGCGGCCGCGTCCGCCGTGATGTCGTCGAAGTACGGGCGGACCTTCAGCGTGACGCCCGTCGGCTTCTTCTTCGTGCCCGCCTTGGCGGGGCTGACGGACGCGGCGAACTTCTGCGTCGAGTTGATGGCGAAGGCCGACGAGGCCGGGATGAGCGCGGCCGCGAACGCGACCAGCGCAAGGAGAGCGATTCTCCGCATTATTCCTCCTGCTCAGGGTTGGATGCCTA
>Ga0335071_10004139_pt1 | contig 15169 bp, 12 predicted proteins | sample Lox_Sample_15_FD_206724 | JGI IMG/M metagenome (GOLD analysis project Ga0335071, IMG submission 206724) | Soil microbial communities from Loxahatchee National Wildlife Refuge, Florida, United States - Lox_Sample_1.5 | ecosystem: Environmental > Terrestrial > Soil > Wetlands | place: USA... | reverse complement strand
CTTGCCTGGATACTCACGATCCCAGTAAGTGCCGTTATAGGAGGGGCAATGTACTTCTTCTTCAGGTGGCTATTTGCGCTGGTGATGTAAAAAAAAGCGGCAGAGAATACCTGCCGCTGATCCTTAGTAATATCAAATACCTTTTATTATTTCTGGTCCGATGCCTTCATTTTGCACGATGGAGAACATCCTGCCTGTGAACCGTTTGTAGCTGCCGATTTGTTTCCGGTCATCGGCTGTGACTTACAGCATCCCGACATTTTGCACTTTGTCGAGTCGCCCTTCGACTCAGATGCTGTCGATTTGTTGCAGCAGCCCGGCATATTAGCCGTGCTACCGGTACCATCAGCCGGCTTGTTGCAGCATTTAACCTGCGAAGTAACTTCTGTCTGGCCCTTTTGCCTGGATTTATTATCCTGCGCATTTACGACAATTACCACAGCTGCCACCAGGACAACCACTGCTGATAATGCAATAAAGATCTTTTTCATGATTCTATGATGTTTCAGGTATATAGTTTAATGTTTAATGTTTGGAAGTTCAAGCCCGTATCCCTTTCTTTTATCCTCTGCCTTCAGCAGCAGGGAAAATATCAATGCAAGCACTCCAAGGCATGTGAAAAGAATCATCGGCAGTGTGTAATTGTAATTAGAAACAGCTACGCCGTCTACCATTCTTGTGCCAGTGATGCAAAACTTGTTAAGAACCCATCCGATAAGGAGGGGAACAAGCGACAGTCCAATATTCTGGATAAGGAAAATCATTCCATATGCCGTTCCAAGCTGTTTCTCAGGAATGATTTTAGGAACCGATGGCCACATTGCGGAAGGCACCAGCGACAGCGCAACACCAAGAAGCATTATCATTACAACTGCAAGAGGCGTTGATGTAAGAAATGGAATTGAATATACGGAATGGACAAGGATAAGCAGCAATGCGCCGATAATCATAATCGAAGCTCCTTTTCCCTTGCGATCATAAACATTACCGAAAAGAGGGGTTAATAATATTGTCCCTAGCGGAAGAAGTGCAGGTATGTCGCCGGCAAACTTCTCACTCACATGAAATTTATTGACCATAAGATCAGTCGCATACTTGATAAAGGGGAAAACGGCCGAATAGAACAGCACGCAGAGAATTGCTATATACCACCACCCCCTGTTCTTAAGGATCTGCCAGATATGACTGACCTTGAATGATTCTTCGTCATCAACCGAACCTGATCTCTCGGCTTCCTCGGCAATTGATTTTTCGAGCTTCTTGTCCATGGTGGCATAAAAGAAGAATGCAACCATGCCAATGCAAAGCATAATCAGGCAGACAAGCACAGGTTTTGATACACCGTGAAGTGCAGTGGCAATAGGAATTGAGGTTGCCATTGCCAGGGTGGTACCAAGCCTGGCAGTAGCCATCTCGAGACCCATTGCCAGGGCCATTTCCTTTCCCTTGAACCATTTTACAATTATCTTCGATACAGTGATCCCGGCGACTTCCACTCCGACTCCGAAAGTGGCATATCCCAGTCCCGCTACCATTACCTGGGCCTTCCATCCGAACATGGTCATTCCGTCGAGCGAATGAGTTGAAATTGCCCAGTATTTGATAGCTGTTCCGATAACCATGATTATAGTCGCAAGCTTCCCGGTGAACCTCACTCCCATCTTGTCGAGAATGATGCCCCCGAAGATCAGCATCAGAAGAAAAACATTAAACCAGCCATATGCACTGGTGAAAAATCCGTAATCCGCACTGTTCCAGAGCAGCTCTTTCTCTAGCATGGGCTTTAAAGGGGCCATGACATCGGTCAGGTAATAACCGCATAGCATTGTAAACGCCACTACAGCCAGTGCTGTCCAGCGTGCAGCCTTTGAGTCCCGAAGTGTATTTGTGATAGTTTCCATAAAGTTTTTGTTGATAAATTGAATTGCCGGTAAATGTATTAATATATTTCAGATACTCATTTTAACCGCTGAAAAAAAACTATCCGGCAGGATTTTTGTTATATATAGAAAATTAGATATGTTTTTGCTGTTAAAGCCGAAATATTCATTTATTTTGCATCGTTGAATTTAAAAAGTCAAAAATGAAAAGAAGCTTTCTGTTAGTCGCCTTTGCACTCATATGTTTTACAGTATCCGCGCAGAACACCAGGGTTAAATGGTACACGATTGAGGAGGCTGAGAAACTTTCCAAATCCTCACCTCGTCCATTGCTGGTTGACACATTTACAGAGTGGTGCGGATGGTGCAAGAGGCTGGATGCAGATACATTTACCAACCCTGTAATCATTGATATTCTCAATTCAAAATTTTATCCGGTAAAATTCAACGCGGAAGGCAAGGATCCTGTCCAGTTTGTCGGGAAAACGTTTATAAACGACGGCAAATCAGGTCCCTCTCATCAGCTTGCAATTGAGATGCTCAGGGGACAAATGAGCTATCCTAACCTTGTATTTTTTAATGACAAGACCCAGCTCATTACCAATGTACCAGGGTATAAGACTCCCAAGGAACTTGAAGTGATACTTCAGTACATGGCCGACAAAGCCTACGAAACGACAAAATTCGCCGATTTCCAGCAGAGCTTTAAATCGAAGATTCAGTAGGAGTTTAACTCAGGATGAAGGCAGTCCGGTGAAGTTTCAGTTTCCCAGGATATAATTGGAAGGGAGCTGAAGGATTTCGCCAAGCTGGTCGACCAGGGCCCTGCATTCAAACAGAACCTTGCCATCCATTTTAACTTTAAGGGTAACCACATCGGGCAGCCTGTAGTACAGCTTGTCGTAATTTGTTGCGTATCCGCTTCCAGGAACAGAAGGCGGTATTACGGTGATATCCCTGGATTTTTTTGCCGGGATAATCTCAAGTGTAATGGCTGAGCCGGACGCGGAATTGCCAGGTAAAAGACCCTCCTGCCCCGAAAACCTCAAAAGTGTATTTTCCTTTGAAATATCATCCCTGACTGGGATTATCGTAACCGAACAGCTCTTCCTTTCGGTTATTTTCTTCCCGGTGAAGAGCTCGGTAAGCTGCTTTTCCAGCTTGTTAATTTCGTCTATTGCTGCGCTGCTCTGAGGAAAGATATTTGATTCACCCGAGAGGATTGAGTGTTTGCCATCCCTGAGCTCAAGCAGGGATTTGGCAGCCTTTTCTGCAAGCTGTTCCGTTGTTAGTATCCTCTTTTTCTCAACCAGGTAAGGAATTCTTACAAAAGAGGAATCGTACTTAACGGTTTTATATAGTGTATCATTCTGAATAACAAAATATTCGTCAGAACCCAGGTCGCTGTACGATGCAGACGGGATCTCCCCTGTTTTGCGAACCTCCTGCTTCCAGTCCCTGCTGTAGATTGTGTTATTAAGATCAAGAATCAGCCCGCTCCTCTTAAGCTTTAGTGCGTTCACCTGGCATGCCGCATTGCTCTTTATTACATAGTATTCCGACGGATCAACCTCCTCCGAAGAATTCAGCACGGCCGAAATAATTGACCAGCTTTCCGATTGTGATGTAATCACATTGTTCAATCCAAGCATATCCGGTGCATACTTCGAATATGGCCCTGGAACGCTGATTTCTTTCTCAAGCTCAAATGTAAGCTTAAACACCGTCATCGGCAGAGCATAGATCAGGCTGCCGTCTTCAATCCGTGCTGAATCTCCCAAATGATACACCTTTATCGATGATTGTTCGGTTTTTTTTCCTGTTGAACAGCCTGCTGCAAATAGTGCAACCGAAAGAATCAGAGCAATTCCGTGAAGAGTCTTCATTTTATTTCAGGTTAATTCCCGCCTCCTTAATTTTTTTAAACGCATCACCCAGGTTATCCGTAATATCCGAAGCGATCAGAGATTCCTGCGTGAATCGCTCAGCCGCAATATCCCCCGCAAGTCCATGGATAAATACACCCAGCCTTGCGGCGCTCAGAGGCACATATCCCTGGGCAAGCAAAGATAAAATAATTCCTGTCAGGACATCCCCGCTTCCTGCAGTAGCCATCCCTGGATTGCCGTTGCTGTTGAAATATATCTTTCCTTCCGGCGAGGAGACGGATGTATATGCCCCTTTCAGAACAATGACAAGATTATGTTTAACCGACAATGATTTCTGAATCAACATTCTTTCAAAGCCACCCGGTGTCTTCCCGGCGAGTCTCTCGAATTCGCCCGGGTGAGGGGTAAGAATTGTACCCGGCTTCAATCTTCCCGGCCAATCTTTTTGCAGCGAAAGTATGTTGAGTGCATCGGCATCTATAACCAGCGGTTTTTTACTGCTTTCAATGAGCTTTATAACTGCCCTGCATGTCTGAGGAGCAGTGCCAAGTCCGGGCCCTGCGGCAATGGCCGAATAGTTCCCGGTTAAGGCAGCTGATTCTGTTATCTCTTCGCCGGGATCGCATTGTATCATTGCTTCCGGGACCGCTGTCTGCACAACCGGGGCGCACGAGTAAGGCAGATGGCAGGTAAGGAGTCCTATTCCCGATCTGAGAGCGGCCCTAGAAGAGAGGACGGCCGCTCCGGCCTTATCTCTCGAACCGGCGACCAGGAGCCCGTGTCCGTAGACTCCCTTATGATCAAACTTCTTCCTCTTCCTGAGAAGACCCGAAACATCCGAAATACAAGTGAGCTCGTACTCATTTTCCGCCGACCTGATCGCATCCTGGCTCAGACCAATCGGAAGGATATGCCATTCGCCCGTAAAGAAGTTACTTTCAGGGAACATGAAGGATAGCTTTGGAAACTGGAAAGTGAGCGTAAATGAGGCCCTGATAACCGCTGAGTTTGCCGTATCACCCGGATTCTCACAAGGAAGGCCCGATGGGACATCAACCGATATAACCTCGCATCCGGAATTGTTTATTTCGCCTATTACTGAGGCGGCCAGGCCTGTCACGGACCTTGACAAGCCAGATCCGAAAATGGCATCAATTATAATGTCACCCGGCGAAAAGGAAGGCATATCTGGCAATCCGGCAATATCGGTCACTGTCACTTTTTCATATTGCCCGAGTCTCTGCCTGTTGATCTTCCAGTCACCGGATCCTTCAGAATTCAGCTTCAGGCAGAATACCCTTGCCGGGAATCCTGCATTGGCCAGTAATCTTGCCACGGCCAGACCATCGCCACCATTGTTTCCCGGGCCCGCAAAAATCAGGAAACATCTGTCACGGGGATACCTCTTCACAATCCACTCGAAAACCCTTGCAGCAGCCCTTTCCATAAGGTCGATGGATCTTACAGGTTCATTTTCAATTGTGTACCTGTCGATAAAGCGTATCTGATCGCCTGTGAAAATCTTCATACATGCAGTCGTGAAAACATGTACAAGTTAATAAAAATACTTCCAGAATGGGAACCATCACCTCATGAGTCCCAGGTGCCCTGCCGGTTATGGTTCAAATCTATGAAAAAGATTCATATATTTGTTTACGGGCCTGTTTTCATGCCTCAGCTTTACAAAACTAACCTTTAAACGATAATCGCATGCTCAAGAATCATCCCAGGGGACTGTTAGTTGCATTTTTTGCCAATATGGGCGAAAGGTTCGGGTTCTATACAATGATGGCAATCCTGGTACTTTTCCTCCAGGCAAAATTTGGTCTCACCGAAGAGAAGGCCGGGAATATTTACAGCTGGTTTTACTTCTCAATTTACGCGCTGGCGCTGTTTGGAGGGATAATAGCCGATGCAACAAGGAAATACAAGCTTGTTATTCTTGCAGGAATTATTATAATGTTTGCAGGTTATCTTGTCATGGCTGTTCCGGGGATGACTCTGACAGTGACGATTCTCGGGCTGTTTACAATTGCGCTGGGAAACGGGCTCTTCAAAGGCAACCTGCAGGCCGTTGTGGGTCAGCTGTACGACGACCCAAGATATTCCAAATTCCGCGATAATGCGTTCATGATCTTCTACATGGGGATTAATGTCGGGGCATTCTTCGCACCTTTTGCCGCTACGGCAGTTCGCAACTGGTGGCTCCGTCACAATGGTTTTATCCAGGACGGCAGCCTCCCCTCTCTTTGTCACCAGTACCTGAACGGGACATTAGGCGATACAACCACTTTTCAACAGCTTGCATCTAAAGCCAGCCTTACGGGCCCGGTGAATGATCTTGGAACATTCGCAAACAACTACCTGAATGCATTCTCGCACGGCTATAACTATGCATTTGGCGTCGCGGCCGGTGCGATGGTTATATCGCTCATCGTTTATATTATTTTCAACAGGCTGCTGCCCAACAAGGAGAAAACAGAAGTTACAAAGGCGGAAAAGGTTGAATTCAACCCTAAACCGCTCATTTCTGCAATTGTTGCCATGGGAGTTGTCGGTTTCGGGCTGCACTATATCAGGCAGGTTGGCTGGCTTTCGGGACTCGCGTTCGGCCTGTTCGCAGCATTCATTACATGGATAATCCTTACCGCAAAGAAAGAAGAGATGGCCAGGGTTTCATCTTTGATCCTGGTATTCATTGTCGTTCTCTTCTTCTGGATGTCCTTTCACCAGAACGGACTGACACTAACCTGGTTTGCAAGAGATTATACCGTCAAGAATGTTGGTCCTTTCACTTACCTCTTTTTCTCGCTGCTTTCTATTCTGGGAGTCATTGGATCGGTTGCAGGACTTGTAATCCTTGTCCAGAAGAACTTCCCGGCCAAAGTCAGGCTTGCCGGTGGAACTCTGCTGGCGGGAGCACTCGCTCTTTCAGTTATCAGGTACATTCAGGCTGGTGCTTCAAATCCAATTTCCCCGGAGATATTCCAGTCGTTCAATCCTATTTTTATTGTGTCCCTTACCTTCCCGGTAATGGGAGTCTTTGCCTGGCTGAATAAAAAGGGTATTGAACCCTCAACGCCGAAGAAGATCGGATTCGGGATGATAATCGCGGCAATCGGTTTCACCCTGGTTCTGATTGCTTCACTCGGATTATCGTCACCTAAGCTTCTTGCGGGTTCTCCCGTTCCTGATGCGGGAAGGGTAACACCGTACTGGCTCATGAGCAGCTATCTTATTCTTACAATTGCAGAACTTTTCCTGAGCCCGATGGGACTTTCATTCGTTTCAAAAGTCGCTCCTTCAAGATTCCAGGGACTCATGCAGGGAGGATGGCTCCTGGCAACAGCTGTCGGGAACAAGCTCCTTTTTGTAGGATCATCCCTCTGGAACAGGGTTGAATTATGGCAGTTATGGCTGGTTTTCATCGTTTGCTGCCTGGCATCCGCGACTTTCATCTTCTCGATCCTCAGAAGGCTCGAGAATGCGACAAAATGAAAAAAAGTAATATGTATCAGTTCGTGAAATACAGATTTACATATTCTTTATTTTTAGACTGAATCAAACTGTAAACTTACTGGTATGAAACTTCCACGTGTCACTAAGAACTGGATTACAATTATCGGCGCAGTAGTTGCCGCAATCAACCTCCTGCTCATAATCCTGCTGTTCATTATCTCGACGATTTTCAAAAATGCCAATACAAACATTGGACTTTTCATTTATATCATTCTTCCAGGCTTCCTGGTGCTGGGGTTGCTGATGATCCCGACAGGTATGCTGATCGAAAGGCGGAGAATACGCCGTGCAGCAGAACCTGGACGGGGCCCCTACCCTTATCTCGATCTCAATGATCCGAGGCACCGCAACGCATTTCTTATTTTTACCGTATCGACTGTAATAATACTTTTCCTGTCGACTCTTGGCAGTTTCAAGGCTTACCACATTACCGAATCGGTTGAATTTTGCGGAACGCTGTGTCACAAGGTGATGGAACCCGAGCACACTGCTTACCAGAAATCACCCCATGCCAACGTCACCTGCGTGGAATGTCATGTCGGAGCAGGTGCCAGCTGGTATATCAAATCAAAGCTTTCGGGCCTTCACCAGGTGTACGCCGTTCTTACAAAAACATATCCGGCTCCGATAGCAACACCTCTCCACGACCTTCGTCCTGCAAGGGAGACCTGCGAAAAATGTCACTGGCCCCAGAAATTCTATGCCCGGACACTTCAGACCAAGAAGTATTTCCTTGCGGATTCGGCTAATTCCGAATGGGACATAATGCTGCAGATGAAGACCGGACCCGAATATGTGGGCCTGGGCCTGAAGGAAGGCATCCACTGGCATATAAACCCTAACGTCAGAATTGAATACATATCTGAAAACGACAAGAGAGAAGTAATCAAATGGGTAAAATACACCAACTCCGCCACTGGTGAGGTAAATATTTATAAAAACACTGCCGATATGGTAAGCGACAGCGCTGTCAGGGCGACTCCTCCGAGAACTATGGACTGCATCGACTGCCATAACAGGCCCTCTCATAACTATAATTCCCCAAATGTATATTTCGACAAGGCGATGCTTACCGGCGGTATTGCGAAGCAGATTCCGCTAATCAAGAAGGTATCGATGGGCATACTTTATCACCAGTACACGAACAAGGATTCCGCACTGATGACTATCCGCGACAGCATAAACAGCTACTACAAAACGAGCTTTGCATCGTTCTATGAGAAAAACAGGGACCAGATAAACACCTCCATCGAAAATATCCGGAAGGGATTTTCACAGAATACGTTCCCTGCCATGAAAGTCACATATGCCGCGTACCCGGAACATATAGGTCATCTTGAGACCAACGGATGCTTCAGGTGCCATAATGAGACGTTCAGGACGGATAAAGGGAGAGTTATTTCACGTGACTGTAACCTTTGCCATTCGATTGTTGGCCAGGGTAAACCCGGAGCAATGCAGGTGACCAATGTGAGGGAAAGCCTGGCATTTACGCATCCTGTAGACATTGGCGACTCGTGGAAGGAAATGAATTGTTCAGAATGTCATAAAACACCATATTAAGGCGATCGGCTACCGGCGACCGGCTTCGGACATTAAATTAATTATTGAAATGAACTCTTATGATTAAAAAAACTATTCTCTTAGCACTTTTATTATTCACTATTGTTATGGATACTGAAGCACAGCAGGATTCGACTGCCAATACAAAACCGGGCCAGAAGGCACCGTCATTTACCTGCAAAACGCTGAGCGGGAAAGAATATAACATCGACCAACTTAAAGGTAAGGTGGTCATGATCAATTTTTTTGCTACCTGGTGCCCTGGTTGTAACCAGGAGCTTCCAGAACTGGAGAAGGATATCTGGAAGAAATACAGGAACAATCCCGATTTTGTTCTCCTCGTGATAGGCAGGGAGCATTCCCGGGAAGATCTTGTCAGCTTTGCTGCCGGTAAAAATCTCGATCTGCCGTTCGTGCCGGACCCGGGAAGGGAGATTTACAGGTTGTATGCCTCAAAGTTTATCCCGCGCAATATTGTCATTGACAAGAATGGTATGATTGTATTTCAGAACAGCGGATTTACACCGAAAGAGCTGGTTGAAATTGAAAAGCTGATATCGGAGAATTTAAAGTAGGAAAATAACCTTCAGATCCTACTTGAATATTTCAGAGGTGTACCTGTCGGCGGTATCGGTCTGATCCTTTGCCAATCCCTGGATAATAACGATCCGTGCATCTTTCCATGAAAGGAAGATATCGCCATTGTAACCGTCGCTCAAAACATACTTGCCGGAAGATGAATTATCTGGATCCATTTTGCATTTTGCCAGGTATGTGCCGATAGTTTTCCTGCAGTCTTCAGGGTTCTTGAAGTCCAGGATAAAAATTGAAAAGTTCAGGTCCGACAGCTCGTAAGTTGCCCTGAATGCTCCTTTAAGGAATTCATGTCCGAGTACACCTTCACTTATATAAGTCTCCTCGTTTGACTTTTTTCCCGCTTCAGGAAAATCCAAAAGTGTTTTAGGCATTGAAGCCTCACCGGTAATTGCATCCGCGACCTTGACAGCCAATGGTTCAAGCATCTGACGAACCCTGGTCGATTTTGCATTTGTCCTTATCTTCACGTAATAGCGGCCTTTGAAGAAATTAAGCGCATCCTCAGTCCTGTAGCCTTGTGAGCCGATATTGAGGAACCTGAAACCCGACGATCTTTCGGTTGAATAGATACCGAATGCGCTGATATTATCATGCAGCCGGTAGACTTCAAGCTTAATAGCATTTTTACCCTTTTCGTATTCAGCAACAGTAAGCTCCTCGAAACCATGGGAAAGATAGTTGTCGGCGGCGCCGTCGATAAAATCCCACAGGTTTTCAGGTGTATAAGCCGGATAGCTGGAGACCTTCCTGTAACCTTCCAGTTCCGGCATTGCCACAGCCTGTGACAGAACATAAACACAACCCGAAAAGGCAAGAAAAACCAGGACTATATACCGCTTCATATTCATAAAAGGAATAATCTGATGATCTTCTGATTCAGACAATAAAGTCGGACGGGACGTTAACGAGCCTGGATATGTCGGTAATCTTCTCCCTGACCCTGAAATTGCTCCTGCAACTGACTGTACACGTATCGCAATTCATACAGGGAGCCGGGCCCGTCCCCAGTTCTCCAAGCAGTGAATAGGCCAGTGAAGGATTGGAATATCCGTAGGCGTACATATATGCCCTCATAAGCTCCTGCACCGGGAGCCCTGAAGGGCATTGACCGCTGCAACCGTTGCAGCCCGAACAGAACATTCCCTGTAGTGTGGCAGCTGCCAGGATATCTTTCTTGTCCTGTTCTGTCATCGAGATATCTTCCAGCACCTTCAGGTTTGCATCGAGGTGATCGAATGTCGTCATGCCCGGAATTGCCGTGCAAATATCCTCATTCGAAAGGGCCCATTTAAGGGCCGCAGACGCATTTACGGGCCTTGTCTTTTCCTTATCCATGAATCCGCCTCCCGCCATCGTCTTCATGGCAACAATCCCTGCACCCGCGCTTGCTGCTTTTTTGATAGCTGAATTTACCTCATCGAGGTTGTTCAGCCTGAAGTTATAGGATGTGAGAATCACGTCCCAATTCCGGCTATCGGCGGCAGCATTGATTACGGCTGCCATATTGGAATGCGTCGAAAAACCTATAAACCTGACTTTCTTTTGTTTACGCAGCTTATCAAGGGCAGCAAGTATAGGCTTGTGTTCAAGTAATTCTGGGTTGCTCACGCCATGGACAAAGAGTGTGTCTACATATTCAAGCTTTAGCCTGCCCAGGCTTACATTGAATTTTTCGATAAAGTCTTCACCTGTTGTCTGCGATGTCGGCCCTCCATCATTCCCTACACCTGCAGCTTTCACCTTTGTTTCAACAATTATCGATTCCCGGGGAAGATCCTTAAAAATATTCCCAAGCATTTGCTCATTATTGCCGTTCTGGTAGCCGTTTGCTGTATCGAACATGGTAATGCCATTGTCATATGCAGCCTTGCACAGTGCAGGATTGTCGGCCCTCATCACTCCGAAGCTTATGACAGGGACCGTCAGACCCGTTCTGCCCAGCTTCCGGGTAATAATATTCCTGTCATTTTTAACCAGCGACTGCGGGTACACTGAAGGTCTGAGTGCAACAACCCCGGCGGCACCGGCCAGCCCTGTCCTCAGAAAGCTTCTCCTGCTTGTTTTACTCATATTGGTAGCAGCAATTATTTTAAATTTCTTATTCTTACTTCGATGCCTGAACCTTCAAGCAGCTTGATGATCTCATCTGTATTTGTCTCTCCAAAATGGTAAGGATAAAGTATCGCGGGCCTGAACGATCTGGCAGCCTCGGCGGTCATCCCGGGTGTCATGGTATAAGGGAGGTTCATAGGCAGGAACGCTACATCTATTTTCTTAAGATCCTTCATTTCAGGTATGTTCTCTGTATCTCCCGCAACATAGATTCGCCTGTCACCAATTGTTAAAACATACCCGTTCCCCTCGCCTCTCGGGTGGAAAGGCTTCCCGTCTGGACGCTTGTGAACGATGTTGTAGGCATAGACGGCTTCAATTGTGATGTTGTTAATTTTCATCACATCTCCGGGCTTCATCACCTCGGCCCATTTTACCTGTTTCGACGAATTCAGGTTACAGATCATTCTCGTACCGGGCTTTCGCAATTGCGACACCAGTGCAGTATCGAGGTGATCTCCGTGCTCGTGTGTTACAAGTATGAGGTCGGCTTTCGGCATCGAGGAATAATCGCCAAACATCCTTACAGGATCGACATGAATGACAAAGTTATTCACCCTGAACATCAGTGTTGCATGCCCGATGAAGGACATTTCTATTTCGCCGGATGAGCTTTTGATCTTATCCGGCGGAGACAATTTCTGGGAAAGTGCTGAACCTGTCATAAAAATGAATGAAATAAGAATACAGATACCTTTCATAGCTGCATTTTTCAGGTGATAAGGAAAATATTTTTCGAGGACACAATATACGATTTTTTATATTATTTTTAGATAGTCCCCGGTGTGATTTAAAACAGGCTGAATGGCTGAAATAACAGGTTGAGTAACAATCTCCGAACCTAATCCCATGGAACGATATCTCAGAAAACTGATCTCTGAAGGTGAAAATCAGCAGTTGGATTTCAAGTACTGCATCTCCGATTCAAAGAAGATAGCACGGACACTCTCAGCCTTTGCAAATACTGACGGAGGAAAACTCCTTATAGGGGTAAGGGATAACGGAAGCATTGCAGGAGTGAGATCGGATGAAGAGTACTACATGATAGAGACAGCATCGGGTCTGTTCTGCAGGCCCGAGATACCGGTCAGGATCAGGCAACATATCGCTGAAGGCAAGACTGTACTTGAAGTTGATGTTGAGAAAGGGGAAGACCGGCCCTATGAGGCAAAGGATGACGACGGGAAATGGAAGGCATATTTCAGAAAGGGTGACCAGAACCTTCTTGCAAATTCAGTTCTTATCCAGCTGTGGAAAAAGAAAGAGAGAGATACCGGCGTGCTTATAAGGTTTGGCAAGCCCGAAAAAATGCTGATGGAATTCCTGAAAAAGAACGGATCAATAACAATATCGGCATTCAGAAAGCTTGCCAGGATTCCTTCATTCAGGGCAGAAAAAATCCTTGTGAACCTTATTATATGTGATATAATTGATATTGATGCCTCGGAGAAAGGCATCCGCTATGTGCTAAATCAGAAGGGACCTGCAATTAAACCGGTCGCCGGCAGTATTTAGCCGCTATTCAGTTCTCAGCCCGATTACAAGTATATCGTCAATCTGGGGGGATGCTCCCATCCAGTCCTTCAGATTCTTATCGAGCAGTTCCTTTTGCCTCGAAAGCGGGTAATCCTGTATATCCAGGATCAGCTTTTTGAAGTTTTTCTTCATGAATTTCCTTCCATGATCACCGCCAAACTGATCGATGTAGCCGTCAGAAAACATGTAATATGAAACACCTTTTTCAAGGTTCCAGTCATAGAATACGAAGTTCTCGTTCATCCTCGATGATATCCCAATCGGCATCTTGCTGGCATAAATGGTCTCGAGCAGGTATTTGCCGTTCGACATAGAACCGTCGGGCATCTCGTTATTGTCGTCCTGGTCCTTTCTGATCTCCTCCCCGGTAAGCTTTCTGACCCTGAAACAAGGATTATATGCTCCGGAGAATTCTATTTTTGAAACATTGAAATCTATTACAAGAAGCGCCATATCCATCCCGTCCTTGGCTTCATCATCACCTCCCGATTGCTTGAGCGATTCCGTAACATGCTGCCTTAATTCGGCCAGCACCCTGTCGGCACGGGGCGCCACATCCTTATCGATGATCTCATCGAGGAACGACATCCCGAGAAGGCTCATGAAAGCTCCCGGCACACCATGACCGGTACAGTCGGCAGCAACCACGTACAGCCTGTTGTCTTTCTTGGTCATCCAGTAGAAATCGCCAGAAACGATATCGCGGGGTTTAAACAGGATGAAGTAGTTCTTAAAATTCTCCGACAGAATTGATTCTGACGGCAGAAGGGCCATCTGGATTCTCCTTGCATAATGGATGCTCGATTCAAGCTCTTCTTTCTGTTTAACGACAACGGCAGTCCTTTCGGCTACGATGCCTTCCAGCCTGATGTTCTCATTCTTCAGCTTGCGGGTATAGGCTTTAATGATTACTATGATCAGGCCCACAAATACCAGCACGTAAACTATGATCATTCCCGCGGTGACGTACCATGGCTTGAGTATGTTAAACTCAAAAACAGCTTCCCTCGATTCGATACCGGTCTCTGTCCTGGCTTTAACCCTGAAAGTATATTTTCCGAATGGCAGGTAAGTAAAATCCTTATAATAGAGCTTTTCCCATTTTGACCAGCTCTTATCGAATCCGTCGAGCTTATAGCTGAAGACCGTCGATCCTTCATCGACATAATAAGGCAGTGACCACGAGAACGACGCTGAATTGTAATTGAACCTGATCTGTGGCACGGGCTTGGACCTGTTATCCTCAGCAACGACATTTTTACCGTCGGGAAGGGCCTGGTAGAAGGAATTATTCATTATCACGCTGTCGCCACCTATTACGATCTTAGTGATGATGGCTCTCACCTCAGGCTTGGGCATGGATATCTTTTTCTTGTCTATAACAAAAAGACTCTTTGATTTTGTTATCCAGTACCTGTCCTCGAAGAATTTAAAATCACCCTTGTCTATATCGGGAAGCAGGCTCAGCGGACCCTTAAATGCAGTCAGACCTGCCGAATCCTTAAGGAAGAGTATCTCTCTTATCCGTTCCTCCTGTGATGTAAACCAGATGTCGCCGTCATGATCCTGGTTCAGGTCACGGCAGTAGAGATCCTTTGTATAGCCTTTCAGGAGGTCATTATCGGGATACCATTTGTGGTCAGTGCTTTTATAAAGGTATATGCCTTTCCCTGTTGAGGTATAGATGTTACCATTGATCTTTGAGATTGAGTTGATCGTGGTGGATGGCAATCCGTCGCGGGTAGAGAATTCAACCGGGATGGTATCCTTTCCTTCACTGAGATAGATTCCCGTGGGATTTCCCGTGAATATGAAGAGGTTACCTTCTTTGTCTTCAAGGAGCGTGGTAACATTTCCCTTAATTGACGATTTTATCTGCCTCTCGATCTTCCAGTCCTTCCCGTTATAATCCACTACTACCACCCCGCCCGATTCAAGACCGAGGTAAAATACTTCAGGATATTTCTCAGACTGAAGGATGGTTCTTATTGCAAAAATGCTTCTCCTGCTTTCACTTGCGTACTTAATCATATCGTCCACCCTATCGATGCGGCCATTTGAGAATGTCTGGTA
>Ga0335071_10004138_pt1 | contig 15173 bp, 14 predicted proteins | sample Lox_Sample_15_FD_206724 | JGI IMG/M metagenome (GOLD analysis project Ga0335071, IMG submission 206724) | Soil microbial communities from Loxahatchee National Wildlife Refuge, Florida, United States - Lox_Sample_1.5 | ecosystem: Environmental > Terrestrial > Soil > Wetlands | place: USA... | reverse complement strand
CTAACGGATTACACGAGATTGCGCTTGAATTTTAGAATATACCATATCAGGCTTACTGTTACGGTCAAAAACGCTTAAAACGAGGAATAAAAAAAGGCGGGACTACATCTTAAGCTCGATAAGCTCGGGAGAGAATCCGTAGCTCACTAAAAGCTTTTTAACTTCTTCCCGGTGATCGCCCTGGAGCTCGATGCGGCCTTCCTTAATGGTGCCGCCGCATGCGAATTTGGTCTTCAGCTTCTGGGAGAGTTCCTTTATATTGACGTTCTTGGTATCGATACCGTCAATGATGGTCGTTATCTTCTTAAAGCGCCGTGTATTGGTATATACACGTATCTTCTGGGTCTCCTTCGCCAGGTCCTCGCAGATGCAGAGGTCCGTCGGCAATCCACATTTATTGCAAACTTCCATATTGTTTTCTCTAATATGTCATTTATAAAGGCCCTATAAATATTTTTCATTATAATACATCGGCCTTAAGGGATGAACTTGAAGCCGCAATTTCTGGAAACGTCGTCGTTATAATCCTCTTCGGGATAGCGCCTGCAGATATCGGGCTTATTATCGTGAATAGCGCAGGAGAAGGTGCCGTCCCCGTTATCGACGAGGTTCTTGCACGGGTTCTTTATCTGCAGCTCGACGTTACGTTTTTTAAAATCCTTTATAGAGGTCGACACCGCTGAATGGGCGTCCAGCCACCGCAGGTATTCCGTGAACTCGTAGTCGGTCACGGCGCCCACGTGCAGGTCGATGCAAAAATCCCTGCAGCAGTTCCCGCATTGCTTACAGCTACCGGTTCTCTTCATCTAATCCCGCTTCCTTTTCTCCTCTCCCGAGTACACTTTCCTCACGAGGTTCAGCCACCGGCGCCCGTCCTCCATTTTTGCCTTATTGGCCTCGTCATTGATGGAGAGTTTCGGCAGCGGCACATTATAGAGTGTGTCAAGCGCCCGGTCCAGCCCGAGAGCCTCCTCATAGAGCTCGCCGGCTTTTGACCTGGCCATTTCCTCCCTGGACAGGAGCGCGACGATCTCCCGGCGCCTGCGCCGGATCAAGGGAATGAGGCGGTCGACCGCCCCGATCTCTTCGGACGTCAGCCGTCCCCGCTTTTTCGACATCTCGAAGACGAGCGCCCTGAGGGGTATGCGCTCGTCGCCCACCTCCAGGTATGCCGGTATGGTCGCGCCGGCGAAGGCGAATTCTTTATCAAGCTTGATCAGGAGATTCTCTCGCTCATGCTTTGAAAGTGTCTCATCGACCATGGCCGATATAATTAGAATATGATGGGGATGATATACTTTTCTGGCTAATACCGGCGAGGCCGCCTTTCGTCGCCCGCGCCGCGCACGCCTTCCCTGCCGCAGAGAGGGCATGCTTCATTCCACTCCAGCCGCTTACGCTCGAAGGCCTGCGTCGCCGGGTCGTATTCGATATGGTCGGAATCACGGGGCCTGCCCGATAGCATATCCATTAGCTCCCCGATGGCCGTGGAGCAGACAACGTCGTCGACCGGAACGCACGAAGAGGAGCCTTCCCGGGACTCGCCGGAGCACATGCTGCAACCGGTGATAGAGGGTATAAGCACTCTTACGCTGCCGTACGGGCCTTTCTGCCCCTCTTTTATTACCGTATGCGCCTCGATGCACGGTATGAGGTACTTAAGCGAAACCTCGGCTATGGCCGATTTCAGCGCATCGTCCTTACCACAATAAAAGATGACGTCGCATTCCCGGAGCGCGCCCCGGGCGTTCCTGGCGATGTTGTTGACGGCCACTGCCCTTATGTCTTTCGATGCTTTCTTGAGCATGTTCTGCGCGGCCCTTGTCCTTTTTTTACCCGCCCCGCCCGTATATGGCAAAATATCGGGGTTATTATCGCCGAGCTCCCGGTCGTCGAGCAGGATAAAGTCTTTTACTCCCAGCCCGGCCAGCTTCTGGCATATGCCGAAGCCGATGCCGTCAAGGCCCGCGACGGCCACCCGGATGGCCTCCGGGCGGGTCGGCGATAGGATCTCGCAGGAAGAGCTGCTTTTATGTACCAGGGCGTCCCGGAGACCGTTCCGGCTGAATACACTGACACGGGCGCTCTCGGGCATCGAGAGGGAATCGTGGTCCCCGTCGTACTCGCAAAATGAGAATCCGGCCCCGCCGATCACGGCCATGGCAAAGCGCAGCCCGCAGGACCGCAGGAAACGGCCGTTCTCCAGGCCGTTCTCGATGTCCATCCAGGAGAAGTTGGGCTCCCGGGAGCCGGCGTGTGTATGTATCTCGAGCACGGTATCGCCCTTCTCCGATGCTTTGCTGAACACGGCCTCGATAAACTCGGCCCCCGGTGTAACCGTGACGCTGGACTGCTGGAAGAGATCATCTTTTGCCGGTATGTAAAGCTCTCTCACAAAATAGTCCTTATTTTTTCTTGAGCCGTCCGTGCGGCTGCCGCACCTGGCCATCGCATATCCTTCCCTGGACGCCGCTTCTGAAGCCTCGAACGCCTCTCGCATGCGCTCGTATTGTGGCATCGGGAAGAACAGCCGGACAGACCGGTCGGATTTACGCTGCTTCCTGGAAGAGAGGACCTTGAACTTTTGCATGCTTTTAGTGAAGGGTCGCCCGAGAGTAAAGTGGTCGCCTTCGGACACGTCGATGGCCCCGCTGACCACGACGTTCCGGCCATCGCAGGAGCGCGCCACGGGGCGGCTCCGGTCAGTGTGCGCGGCGCGCCGTATGTCCGACGCGCTCGTGTGTACCGGGACCTGTACAGGCCTTCCATCCACATAAATAGTGACCATATAGGCTCGCCCTTCTGTTTTGCATGCTCATTTTTCAATAGTTTATATTATGATTACTATAATATTATATTTTTCCGGTTTTAAAGGCCGTGCTATCTCGCATGCGGCCGTAATGCAAGAAATGTGATGAAGCCCGCTATGGCCAGCAGCGCCGCCTGGGCATACGCCGTAAATGGAAAACCGTAACGGGCAGCTATCAGGCCGCCGGCGAACGGGCCCAGGGCCAGGCCCAGCGAAAAGAGCGTGTTATAGATGCCGTAGACCATGCCCAGGGAACTTCCCCTGCCGTCGCCGCCGTAGAGGTCCGATATAAGGGGAAGCATGGGCGTCAGGGCAAAGCACATGGTGATGCCCAGAAGGGAGAACACCGCCGCCGTCAAAAAGAAGGACGGCATGGATACGCAGCCGGCAACGACGAGGGCGGAAACGAGCATGCCCGCCGCGATGAGAAGGCGTCCGACCCGCAGGTCATAGAGCCGCCCCACGACGGGCTGAAAGACGATGCTAAGGAGCGACATGGCGCCAAAAGCCAGGCCCACCATGGTCGGCGTCGCGGAGAAAATATCGTACATATACACGGGCATGAAGGGCTCCAGGACTCCGTAGGTGGCGGCGCCGACGACGACCGCGAGCGTTATGGCCAGGAATATCCGGGGCGCCTTTAGATAAGGCGTCAGGCGCTGGTGGAAAGGGGCAGAGATAACACGCGCTGCCGGCTCGCTGACCAGGAGGAACGCCAGGCCGACGATGCAGGCCAGGGCCGATGGTATGGCGAACGTGAGCGCGTAGCCCAGGTTATCGTAAAGGATCCCGCCTACGACAGGGCCGAGCAGTGTGCCCGCGGACATGGCGGACATGGCCAGCCCGAGCCGCCCGCCGCGCTCCTCCTGGCCGAAGGTATCGGCCAGCATCGCCAGCCCCGCGGACCAGGTGGCAGCCCCGGACATGCCCTGGAGCAGCCTGGCGGCGATAAGCACGCGCACGTCAGCCGAAAGGGCGAATAAGACGTTCGTGGCGGCCAGGGAGAGCATGCCCAGCATCATGAAGGACCGGCGGCCTAAGCGGTCGGATAAGATGCCGAAGGGGATGCTGAATAAAAGAAGCGAGACCGAAAAAGCGCCGTAGATTATCCCGATGGCGACGGTGTCGGCCCCCAGTTTCGTGGCATAGGAGGGCAGCACCGGTATGACTAGCGTGTAGACCATCATGTCCATAAAGATGGCAGCGGAGACGAGCGCAAAGATGATATTCTTCCGGTCGGGCATTAGAATGGGAGAATGAGCGGTAAAAGATATATTTTTCCATCGCCCCTCGTCGAAGGCACCATCCAGTCCCGGCCGAACAGGTTCGTCATGATGGTCAAGGTAGACGGTAAGGTTCAGGCTTGCCACTGCCCGTCGACGGGCCGCATCGGCAGCCTCATATTCGAGGATATTCCATGTCTTTTATCCCGGGGCGGCAGCGATGCAAGAAAGACGGCGTATACGGTGGAAGCCATCTCCCTGGACCAGCCCTCCGCCCGTAAGAAGCGCTGGATCGGCATTAATCAGGGTAAGGCGAACGCCTACGTGGAATTTTTCCTCCGGGAAGGCCTCATGCCCGGCATATTCGGCCCCGTGAAGAGCTTAAAAAGGGAGGTAAAGCTGGGCGATTCTCGGATCGATTTCCTGATCAACGGCAGGGACTATCTTGAGGTCAAGACGCCGCTGAAGGACATCCCCTGCGAAGGCCACCCTAAATACAAGAAAGGCACGACGAAGTTCAACGGCCTCGAGCGCCTCGTCAAGCACTTTTGCGATATATCGGGCTCAATAGAGCGTGGCTCGAAAGCGGTAATCCTCATGTGCTACATGTTCGAAGCTGTGCCTTTCTGCGTCCCGGGCGAGCCGGAGCCAGCAATCGTCGACGCGGCTCGAAATGCGGCCTTAAAAGGCATGGGGCACTGGCAGTCGAATCTGCGGATAGACGAGACGGGCATAGAGCTGCTGAGATACTTTGAGCTCCGCCTCTTCTAGCCCTCGCGCCCGTATTTCACCGTGAATGTGCCATCGTCCTTGACCTTAAAGTTCAGGAAGACCCTGCCCTTCCGGTCGCAGATGATGTACTTCCTGTCGCTGTCGTCGTACTTCAGGTAGTCGCCCTCGACCAGTATCGTCCTGCCGCCGACGTTCACGTCCATGCGGGAGCCGTATACATCCACGGAAACGTCAGCGCCGTTCGAGTCCCTGCCGATGTATCGCACGCCCCTGTCCATGATGTCTGTCCGGTCTATGTGCCCGGTGATCGGCGGTATAATATTGCTCACCCGTTTCTGCATGATCTAATCTAGTGGGCCTATTATTGTAATTTTATCACGTATTTTCAGCACTTATCTACGGTCGACGATGCGCTTCGGCCTGCCCTTCTTCTGGTAAAACTCAAGCCTGCCCGGAGCCAGGAAACTAAAGGATAGCTTGAACGCGCCTTCCCCAAAAGCACGGGCAAGCCCCGGCTTATACTTTAAGAAGGCCTCGGTGAAGCGCTCTTCCACGGGCCGGCGGCTTAGCTTCTCCGGGTCGAAGCACTCCAGGTTGAGCTTCATCGTGGTCACGCCGCCTTCGAGATCGACGAAGGCCTCGTACTCGCCCGTCAGGTACTCCATGTTCTCGCGCTGGAAAACGCCCGACTCCACGTCCACGCGGTTGAAAGGGGCGCCGGCTACCCAGATGGTCTCGGCTTCGCGCTGCGGGTAAAAGATACGCATATGGGTCCGCCCGCATGCGCATTTTTCCCGGGACATGACGACGGTCGTGTCCTCGGTATCGTAGTTGATGAGCAGCGTGCCGCACCTGCCGCCGACGGGCAGCAGCGTCGTCAGTACCATACGGCCGCACTCTCCGTCAGGGACGAACTTTTTCATCGCCGGGTCGTACACGTCCACGTGCACCATATCTTCGGGGACGTGCAGGCCGTTCTGCACGCCGCACTCGCCGCACATGGTACCCTCGGTGCTCCCGTACGTGTTATACGCCTTACAGCCCCAGAGCTCCTCCAGATATTCACGGGATTCCTTCGCGAAGCTTTCGCCGCCGGCGACGAGCCTTTCGATGCCTGAATCCTTCGGGTCTAAGCCCTCTGCCCCCATTCGCCGGCCCAGGCGGAGCAGCTTAAAGACACTGCCCACGATCCCCGTTGGCCGGTAACTCTTGATGATGCGCACGGGGAAATTGCACCTGCCTTCCGGCACGATGGTGAGGCCTATTCGATGGGCGGCGAGGGTCATGGTGTTCGCGCCCACGTTCATGCCATAGGACGCGCAGACGATGAGTCGATCCCCGGGGCCAAAGCCCTGGGCTACGAAGAACCGGGCGTACTTTTCGGCATACCGCTTCCAGTCGTCGTACGTCAAAAAGAACGACTTGGGCGTGCCGCTGGTGCCGCTGGTCTCGTGGATGGTGAAAATGTCCCGCCAGTCCGTGCTCCGGAACCGGAAATCCTCCGTGGCAGGGGGCTGATTATTCCGGATGGTCTGGCCGGACACGATGGGCAGCCTCAACAGGTCTTCATGCGTGCGGATGGACGAGACGTCGACCCCGTTATCCCGGAACCACTGGCGGTAAAAAGGCGAGCGCTCTGCGGCATAGCGGACCGTATATCGGGTTCGCTCATCGATGAGGGCGTTGAGCTCTGTTCGCCCCATCGTCTCCACGGGCTCGTTGAAATATGCCATCGATAAGTCTCTGCGCTACAGATTTAAGAAGAATACGGCCACATTAAGGCACGTGGCGAAGCAGACCCACAGGATATAAGGCACCATGGCATATGCCGCCGGCTTCGAGAGCTTATAGAACTCGTACGTCGTCAGCACGATGAGGGCGAGCAGCACCAGGATGAGGGCGACGCCCAGCAGGATGTTGTGGAGGCCGAAGAATCCGACCGACCAGAGCACGTTCGTGATAAGCTGGCCCGCGAACAGCGCCATCGCCTGGTTCCGGGCCTTGCTCTCGGGCAGCCGCCAGATGAGGAAGAGCGCGACGGCCATCAGGATATATAGTATCGTCCATGCGGGGCCGAAGAGCCAGTTCGGCGGCGTGAAGAAAGGCTTGTTCAATGCCGCGTACCAGGTGGCAATGCTCGTAAATGTGAAGATCGAGCCGATGGCCGCCGCTAAAAAGCTCGCGGCGAAGGCGACCAGGAGCTTCACGATATCGTTGAACTTCATGAGTTAAATTATGGCCGCCAGATAGATAAATTTAAGGCCTTACCCCTTTTGCGACCTCGTGGATTATGCCCTTGTTATATGGCAGGTCGGGCTTGAATATCCTCAGCCCGTTGACCTTGATGCCATCGTCCGTGGTTATGATCAGCGGATATCCGCTTACCGTCTTTAGCATCTGGAGGGAGCGGAGGTCTGCCAGCATATATTTTCCCGGGACGATGAATTGCCCGAGAACGACGTCCAGCTTCGCAGACCCGATCATGCCGCCTAACATTTCCATGTTGAAGACGTCGTCCATCGGAGCGAACACGGTGTAGGGCCCCTTCTTTTCGAGCAGGCCGCCAACGCCCGATATCTCCATTGCCCGGATAAAGTTCGTGAATTCGCCCTCTTCCGAGAGCACCTCTGCCGCGGTCATATCGTTCAAGGGCCTGATCACTTCTGTCACTTTTATCCACCACTGCTTAGAATCAGGCTTCCGGCTATTTAACTTTGCTAAAAAAATAAAAGAGCCATGGGAGATGAACGTGATGTTCACGACGCCTGGCATGGGGCCAATATTTCCCCTTATGAGCAGCCGCATGCCCCCCATGCAGTTACTCACCCCCTTTATGCAATCCCCTGGTGATCTATCGTAGATTGCTCTCCCCAATTGGCTCCATGCCTGAGCGTACGTTTGGGGAACAACTTATTGTTCCTCAAGAAATTATTGTTCCTGTACTAGATAAATATTTCGATGCAACATGGAAAATTGACGAGCAGAAGGCTTATTATTAGATAAAGTTATTTTTTTATAATGATTATGAGAACAATTTGTTCCAATTAATTTGGAGTTTATGCGACTGCCTGTTGATTCTACAAAAATGGCTCAATATTTTTATTTTATAAATTAAAATCGGCAGCCAGCTCAGCCCCAATATGTACACCATACGGTCCGCGAAGATAAATGAATTACATCAGACCAATAAACAATAATAATAAAACCGATTATGACTTTTTTTATTCTTGCGGCCGTTCCCGGTTCAAGAAGATGAACCATAAACGAAGCGACGCAAAGCATAGTCACGAAGTTATTCATAAATTTGTGCTGTGTTGAATAAGTCAAGTTTTGTTAATTAGTAAACGATTACTAAGCTAGTTAATTGTTAAAAAAAATTGCTGTGCTGAATTACTCCCATATTTTAAGCTTTTTAAGAGCACGGAGGACACTATTTTTCACCACAAAGGCACGAAGAGCACGGAGGCCCACAAAGTTTTCTTTTTAAATTAAGTTACAAAGAATCACAAAGCCGGTTCATTGGCGATCAGGATACGAAGGATACAAGGGCACAGTGGAATGAACAAGAGCACTTTTTACCATCGTGCCTTCATATATTATAAATTCAAAAAGCGGCTCCGTGCCCTTTGTCTCTTAATTATAAAAAAGTCTTTGTGGGCCTCCGTGCTCTTCGTGCCTTTGTGGTGAAAAATAGTGCCCTCAGTACACTTCGAGACTTAAAAGGGCATATTCAACAAAGCATAAAAATTGAAAAAGATAATCGGAAACTATCGATAAATTTGGCTATTACGCAAATGATAAAAATAAGACTATTTGCTAAACAATTACCTATTAATATTCAATGCAGCATAAATTTAAAAAAACACGTGATAATTATTAGTGCAGGGGATGGGATTCGAACCCACGAACGCCTACACGACAGGACCCTGAATCCTGCGCCTTTGACCTGACTTGGCAACCCCTGCGTCTGGCATCAAAAACGTATTAATGCGGACTTTAATAGGCTTTACATACTATTTAAACTTTATTAGGTAAGAAAAAAGAAAAACACTGCGGCCCTGCCTATTTCCTGACCCGCAGGAAGATAAAGGCGATAAGCAAAATCGCCAGCACGTTGACCGCGCCCAGCGCCATGTAGATCAGACTATTATCCGCTGCCTCCGGGTTCGCTGCGACGTTCTGGGTCATATTCTGGATCGGCGTCGCAGTCACTGTCTCTGCATTCGCGAGCGTGATGTTATAGAGGCGGAGCTCGCCCTTTTGCAGCGTGATCGAGTCCAGCAGGTCCGCGTAGCCCGGGCTGTGTATCTGGACCTTAAACAGGCCGTATGTCAGGTTCAGGCTATAAAAGCCCGAGCTGTTAGTCGTCGCCGTGTAGATCTTGCCGAGAACCGCTGAGTCGTTCCTCATACACGTAAAAGTGATCGTCTGGTTCGCGATGGGCTTGCCACCGGCATCGGTCACGTAGCCATGGGCGTTCTCCGAGGTCACGATGCCGTCACGGATGTTCAGCTCGCCCTTCAGCTCGTTCTGCCAGTCGATGTTAATGCCTTCGGGCCCGTATCCGAGGTGCCTCATAAAAGATTTATCCAGGTCGTTCAGCGACCCGTAGTCCTGTATGATGAGATTTAAGCTGTCGGCGCCGTATTTTTGCGCGATATATTGCATGAGCATGCCTGACTGGGCTTCGGCCATTTTAGCCTCGTCCGGGCTGACAGACGGGTCGTTCGCATTGCTCAATATCTCGTTCATCTGGGCGACCGTCATCATCTTGCCATTTCGGCAGGCATCCTCGACCAGCGCCTTTCCCGAATCTGAAAGGTCGCCCGAGATGAAGATCGCCAGGCCCTCCGAGAACCAGGCTGGCACGGTATACTTGTTGCTGATGAGCCTGGTGCGCAGGACGATCTCCGCGAACTGGTGGGTCAGCACCGTGGTGAAATTCGGAAGCTGGTCGGGCACTTCGATCACGATGGTGCCGCTATCCGCATCGCCCCAGGCGCTCGCCACATTACTCTCCGATATATTCTCATTGGTCAGGTAATTGAGCAGGATATTGGCGTACTGTTCATGGCTCGAGGCCAGGATGATCCGGTCATGGTAATCGTAGCTGCCGTAAAAAGCCGTCACGTTCGCGTAGGCCGCGTTGGCCGCCATGACCACGCCGCTCACGTCGGTGATGCGTGTCGAATCATAGTAAATGTCGAAGTGGTCTGACTTATACAGCATGAAGTCGCCGGGCGGAGGCGGCGCATACTGCATGGAGGTCGCAGACACTGATGGCGATGCCGCGCTCAAAATAATGATTACCAGTGCCAGATAGCCAAGCGTTGTCGGTATAGATCTCATGCCGTATCCTCGCCCACTCTAACTAGGAACATAAATATATAGCCTTTTTCTCATAATCGTCGAAGGTTCAAATACGTGCTGCTCTACGAAAGGGGTCTGGGGGTTCGCCATAGATCTTACATGTCGGAATTTATTTAGAAGAAAAAGACAGAACTTCAAGGCTTCAACGTATTTTCGAAATTAGGATTAAACCCATTGAACCTTTAAAAAGTAAAATGTAAAAGCGCGTGGTCAACTGACCGATTGGGGGGTCGGTAGTCAGTTCACATATATTTTGTCGCCGTTCTTTGAACTCTTTCCGGTGACGCTTTTCCTCGTCCAGGATATGCCTCAGGACGCCGACGACCTCCGGGTCGTCGATGGTCTCGATCCGGTGCTTGTACTTTTCGACGTCCGCCGTTTCCAGGGCGATCTGCCTTTCCAGCATGCCCTTAAGGTCGTCGCCGCCAAAGTCGAGTTCCTTATGATCCATCGTGGGCTTGCCGATATCATTAAACTGGGCGGATTTATCCATCTTTTTTCTTTTCTAAATTTACGGGCTTTTGAAAACTGCATTCAGAGCAATGAGTCTGGAGCGGATTACAAGCATCGCAGGGGCTACCCTTTTGATACAGATTTCTCAAGAAGTTACAGGCCAATATAACCAGGCTGGAGACCATGAGTAAGCTTATAGCGGCGAAGATAATCTCGTCGAAAAGATCGGTCGGAATGCTAATACCGAATATGAGGAGCACTTTAGTTAAAATTAAAGTCACGATTATCACGCCGAATAAAGCTCCAAAAACCAGCATTGCCCTCCGGCCCTGCCTAATCCAAAAGCGCGCTTTACGCATTCGTGCGTCGCATTCTTGCATCGATTCGGTCTCCATCGACATCATCCTAATATCAAGTTTTTTCGTACATGATAAAAAACCTTTTTAGTCTAATTTGGCTTATTTATATTCTGAGTAGGGCCAAAGTTAAAAAAGAGACGGGGTTTCCCGTCCCTCCGCTTTATGCTACCCGTATTGTATCTCCATTCATAACTGCATTCTCGCTTACGTTCACGCTCTTTGTCGTGTTGCCATAACTGATGGTGTACTCGCCCTCTGGCATGATGCCGTAGGAGTAACCATCGCCCTGCATCTTCTCGGTCGGATATGATACGACAAGGTTGTATGCGCCGTTAACAACGGGAGCCGTTTCCGTGTATGCGAACTCTCGGCCCCAGTCGGTCTTAAGCGTCAGCGATGCCGTCACATTTGAGGCGTCCGCGGGGGCGCTTCCGGTGATCGACGCGCCCTTGACCTTTTCGAAGACCTTGACGAACTTGACGGGCTGCCTGGCATCGTAACCGTACCTGGTGCCCGAAGAGTCCGACGCAATGGTATAATTGCTGTACATGTCGTACATCCGGGTGGCGCTCGACAGGTCGTTGAAGGATATCGGGTTATTGTAGCCGGCATAGCCCTGCGACCGGTCGACGACCTTCATGTTCACGTAGTACGGGCCCGCGGAATCGTAGACGAGCCGGTAGTGGCCCATGCCGTCGGCGTCGTCAAAGTAGAGACGCTTCATGATCGAGCTGTTCCACTTATCCGTATCCTGCAGCACGGGCACCTGGCCGCTGCCCGAATACAGGCCCGTGCCGTCAGAGTAGATATAGCTGGATTGCGTCAGAGTTTCCCAGCCGGAAGTATCGTTGATCCAGTCCTGGATGGCCGGGAATTTGCCCACGGCCATATCGTTGTCTATGACCACGTACCGGCTGTTCAGCTTATCGAGCATCCCGACGCTCGTATTCTCGTCCGTTGAGCAGAAGAACGGCGAAGCGCCGGTCGTGCCGTTCATCTCGGTGATCCCGTCCTGGAACGGGTTCGCGTCCGGGATGCGGTGGGCTACGTACTCGATGACGTTGCCGTAGTCCCACCAGCTCATGACGCCGTAGGCACTGGCCGGGTAATTATACTGGTCAACGCCCGCATTCGAAGGGATGGCATACGTGCCGTTGGCATAGTCGAAGCTCGACTGTACCGTCTTTCCCTGCGGGTCAGGCGTGTGATTGCTCATCCATGTGAGGGCGTCGTACCACTCGTACTGCATGCTTCCCGGACCACCCTGGGCTTCCAGGGTGGTGATATTCTGGCCGAGGCCGGTGACCGGCCAGACCGCGACCAGGATGAACATGGCCGCGATCATCGACAGCACCAGCGTCTGGCCCATATTCTTCGAGATAAATTTCGAAAGATCATCCGGCGATTTGACTTTTTTCATGAAATTATCCTTGAACTCCGAAGAACTGGCTATCCAGAAGAGCTCGCTGGCAACGAAGCCGGTGAGCAGGGCCGCGTTCACCGCGAAGTAGTAGGTAAAGCGGGTCTCGGTGAACGTCGCCCACAGCATGATCACGCTCCATACGAGAAACATGAGCTCACTCGGGCGGTCATCCCGGTAGGCCCGGTAGGCGAGGAGGAAGATCGCCAGGATTGAGATATAGAAGGCCCAGTCGAAGTCATACCAGAAAGCGGTCAGCGAGAACTGGCCCGTCGAGCGGTCGAGGTACGTAGGCCACGCTTCGCCTACGGTCAGCATGCCGCCGCTCGACTGGAACTTACCCAGGCCGGCCATAATGATGCCATACAACTGGGGCACGGCGATGTAAAGGAGCAGCATACCGACCATCACGATGCCCGCGAGGGCCACGGGATACATGATCCTTGAGATTTTGCCCCACTCCAGGATCCTCGAGACGGCATACACTATCCCGATGCCCACGAGTGCCAGCCCCAGGATGACGGGCTGGGTGAGCGACCAGTTCACGAGGTCGAAGCGAAGGTACTGCAGCGAGTAGGGCAGCACCATGACCATGGGCACCAGGTACATGAAGAACGCCACGATGAGCGTCGAATCCAGCGGCTTGCCCCGGACATGGTCGATGATACACTGCAATACGAAGTATATGAAGAGCATGAACCCGACGAGCAGGCCACCCGGCCACGAGAGCATATAGCAGCCGAACGCGATGCCGGAAAGTAACGCCAGGGCCAGCGGCTCCTTGATATTTTTAAAGTCACGATCTTTTATCCGGGTGAGGCTTAGCCCGGCCTTTTTTGCGCTGTCGAGGGCGTAGACCAGCACGGCGATGGTCGCCACCGAGAATAGGACCTCGGCCACGTGGTGGTCCGTGAATCCCAGCAGGGACCGGACGAGGAACTGGCCGGGCAGGAACATGAGGATCACTGCGGCCAGCAGGCCGGTATTCCTGCCGAAGAGCTTCTTGCCGACATAATAGGTCGGTATGGCGCACAGTGCGCCCAGGACGGCGGGGACGTATGCCCCGACGGTGGCCGTTAGCTGGGCGCTGGGATGGCCCAGGCCGAGGATGAGCGAGGGGACAGCGATGAGCATTGTGAATAGCGGCCCGAAGTGTACGAGACTACCGTAGGGATAATGCGTGAACGGGTCGTAGAGCTCACGGACGGGGAAATGCGCGAGGGTATTATAGACCAACCGCATCTGCATCGGCGCGTCATCCGCCGCGATGTTCACGTAATTGCCAGGCCAATTCGTAAAGACCGTATTATATGGTAAAGCGATCCGGATGTAGAGCATGACGGCCATGATGGCCAGGATCGCGATCGTATAGACGGACAAATGCGACTTGATGAAATGTATGATGCCTGTCTTGCCCTTTTCCGCGGGAACTTCCGCGGCTACGGCTTTCTGATCTATCAGCGGGGACGAAGCTTGCGCCGCCGCTGGCGCGCTGGGGATCTTGCCGGCCTCGACTGATTGTCTTTCGGTTTTCGGTCCGCCCGATACTTTCTTACCTGCTCTTTTACTCTTACTTCCAGGTTTTGCCATGTTATACCTCTTTTTATACGGTCATTGCAAGCTATGCACGTAAAGCGGGGTTGGGTTTAATACTTTGTTATGATTTTTTCTTATCGAATTATATGAATAAGGTTAAAAGCCTGAACGCTATGCCTCCAATGGCGATTGCGAGGCCGATCTCCACGAGGGTCATGATGAGGGCGTCCTTCCAGCTGAACTCGGACGCGATCGCGAAGATGGTGGACAGGCACGGGATGTAGATCATGCTGACCAGCGCCAGCACGATCAATTGTACCGGCGACATGATCGACGCGAAGTTCGTGGTCTGGAAGATGACGGCTAGCGTCAGGATCGTCATTTCTTTCCGGACGATGCCGAAGATCAGAAGTATCCCCGCGACCGCCGGAAGCCCGAGCCACCAGACCGTTATGGGCGTCAGGGCGGCGTTTATGGGGTTCAGGACGCCGTACGCGTAAAGGGCCTGGAGGGCCGCGCTGCCGACGATATACGTAGGGAACACGATCAGTATGAGCGACTTGGTGCGGGCCCACGTCTGCTTGAGGATTACCTTGAGCGACGGCACATGATAGTCCGCCATCTCCATGATAAGGCCCACAGATTCGCCCGGCATCACCTTGAACGCGATGCGCCCGACGACGATGATAAGGAGAATATCGAAGGCATAGAGCGCAAACGCCCACCAGATGTTCACGAAGGCGGCCACCAGGCCCAGGATGACGACGGTCCTGGCCGTGCACGGAACGAACGTGACCAGGAAGGCGAGGAGCTTTTTTTGCTTCGGGGATTCCATGATGCGGCATGAGTATATGGCGGGCACGTTGCATCCATATCCCAGGATCAGGGGGATGATGGCCTTACCATGTAATCCCAATTTATGCATGCCGCGGTCCAGAATCACGGCTATCCGGGTCAGGTATCCGGAATCCTCGATGAACGCCAGTAAGAGGTAGAAGGGCAGCACATAAGGTATGATAAGCGTGACTCCCGCTACGAAGCCGGTGTACGCGCCGTTCCAGATTATGCTCCCGATAGGGCCGGAAATAACGGGCTCGTATTGCTCAAAAGACGTTAAAACGTTCTGTATGAAAGTGGATATTTGTGCCCCGATGACGAACGTCCAGACCAGCAACCCACCGATGACCGCGATGGCCACAAGGTAGCCGAGTACCGGGTGTAATGCTATGCCGTCCAGCCAATCGGTCATAGACCTTTTCTGAACGCCCGCC
>Ga0335071_10004137_pt1 | contig 15174 bp, 19 predicted proteins | sample Lox_Sample_15_FD_206724 | JGI IMG/M metagenome (GOLD analysis project Ga0335071, IMG submission 206724) | Soil microbial communities from Loxahatchee National Wildlife Refuge, Florida, United States - Lox_Sample_1.5 | ecosystem: Environmental > Terrestrial > Soil > Wetlands | place: USA... | reverse complement strand
GAGAGGCGAAATCCATCGGTCACCTGACCTTTTCCGGCAGTTCCACGCCCATATCCACCAGGGTCGCCTGGATGGCAGCCAGGAGCGCCTGGACATCCGCCGGTCCGAGCCGGCCGATGTGGCCGATTCGGAAACAATCCGCCTGACTCAACTTCCCGGGGTAGATGATGTGGCCGCGTTCGCTCAAGCGTTGGTAGAACTCCTTGAAGTCGAAGAGCGGGGTATCGGGATAGTAGAACGAGGAAATGACGTGACTCTGCTGATCCTTCTCGAGATAGGGCAGGAAACCCAGCGCTTGCATGCCCTCCATGGTCAGCTCGTAATTGCGCTGATAGCGCTCGGCCCGGCCGGTGACCCCGCCTTCGATCTCCAGCTCACGCAAGGCCTGCCGGAAGGCCAGCAGGGCGTGGGTGGGCGGCGTAAAGCGGAACTGGCCATCCCCTTCTAGACCCTCCCACTGCGCCAGCAGGTCCAGGCTGAGACTCCGGGCGAAACCGCGCGTTGCCTGCAATTTGTCCTTGCGGCATACCACGAAGGAGAAACCGGGCACGCCTTCGATGCACTTGTTCGAGGAGGAGACCAGGAAGTCGATCCCGGCGGCTTTCAGGTCGATGGGATAGGCGCCGAAACTGCTCATGGCGTCCACGATGTAGACGAGCTTATGGTCCCGGATGATCTTTCCATATTCGGCGACCGGGTTCAAAATGCCAGTCGTGGTCTCACAGTGCACGACGGCCACATGGGTGATGGAGGCATCCTCGTCCAGGGCCCGCCCGAGCGACTTGGCATCCGGATAGGTGCTTTCCGGGAATTTTTGGACCATGGCCGGGATATGGTGGACATTGGCGATCTTGAGCATACGTTCGCCGTAAGCGCCGTTGATCAGGATCAACAATTTGCCGTCCGGCGGGATGACAGATGAGAGCACCGCTTCGATGCTGAACGTGCCGCTGCCCTGCATCAGGACGGCCGTATATTCGTCGCCGTCGGCGGCCAGCAGGACCAATTCCTGGCGAATCTCCCGGACCACTTGAATGAACTCCGGGTCGCGCGATCCCATGTCGCGCAGCATGGCCTGCTTTACCGTTGCGCTCGTGGTGAGGGGACCGGGGGTGAAGAGGGCTTTGTCTTTCCAGGCGAAGATCGATTTCATTTTCTGGGACCTTTGCAGTGGTGGGATGGATTTTCGGAGGGCTGCCTCCGCCTCCAGACGGACCTGGCTGGCAGATGCTGCGAGCCCCAATCTGCGAATTCGGCTACAAAAGCCAGCAGGCTTCCTCAGGAAACGTGACCGTGAACTGGCTCCCGACATTGGGAATGGCGAGTTTCCGTTCGTTGAACATATCCAGGGAGACGGGATTCCCTTCCACATCCACGCGCACCCGCACGATGGAGCCGAGATAGGTAACCGCCTCCACCTTCCCGGTCAGGTTGTTGGCATTCTCGAGATAGCCCGGGTTCAGCTCCTCGGGGCGCACCGCCAGCCGGACCTTGTGACCGTTCAGGTGGTCGACCGTCTGCCCGGCTCGCACGAGCTGCTGGCCGATCCTGACCAGGCCCTGTTCCCGGTCGACGACCTCCACCGGCAGCAGGTTGATCTGGCCGACGAATTTGGCCACGAATTCGGTCTTGGGATAGTTGTAGATCTGGGAGGGTGTGCCGATCTGCTCGGCCTTGCCCTCGTTCATCACCACCACCCGGTCGGAGAGTGAGAGGGCTTCCTCCTGATCGTGGGTGACGTAAATGGTGGTAATGGCAAGCTGCTGCTGGATGCGGCGGATCTCCTGGCGCAATTCCAGGCGAATCTTGGCGTCCAGCGCCGAAAGCGGCTCGTCCAGAAGCAGGACGCGCGGCTGGATGGCCAGGGCGCGCGCCAGGGCCACCCGCTGTTGCTGTCCGCCGGATAACTGGAAGGGATAGCGGCTGCCGAATTCCTCCATGTGGATCAGCGCCAGCATTTCCTTGACCCGCTGCTTGATCTCGGCTTTGGGTTTCCCGGCGATGCGCAATCCATAGGCGATGTTGTCGGCCACCGTCATATTTGGAAAGAGCGCGTAAGATTGAAAAACCATCCCGACATTGCGTTTGTTGGGAGGAATATTGGTCATATCCCGGCCGTCGAGGGTGATCCTGCCGGATGTCGGCAGCTCGAAGCCGGCGACCATGCGCAGGGTGGTCGTCTTTCCGCAGCCGCTCGGGCCGAGGAATGAAACGAACTCGCCCTGTTCCGCGCCCAGGTTAAAATCCTGGACGGCGCGCGTCCCGACGAAGGACTTGTGGATGTTAGTCAACTCCAAATAAGCCATTTCTACCTCGCTTGTATCTCAGCGGCCGGTCAGCTGTGGGGCGCTGCCTCTGCCGCGTCCGGCGAATTGGATCAAGATCAGGCAGATCCAGGTCAATCCCCAGGAAAGCATCGCCATGGCGGCGGGTTCATACGCCGCGTCCCGGCCCACCTGGACCATGTAGGGTCCCAGGGCAGGACGCACCAGGAAATCGCCCAGGATCAGTTCGCCGATCACCAGGGCAAAGGAGATCAACGCTCCCCCGAGCACCGCCCCGCGCAAATTCGGCAGGATGACGTTGAACAGGATCTGGAACCAGTTGGAGCCCAGGCTCTGGGCGGCCTCGGTCAGGCCGCGCACGTCGATGGTCCGCATGCCGATATCGATCGATCGGTACATGTAGGGCATGGAGAGGACCACGTAGCCGGCTGTGATCAGGATGTCGGTCGTGAAGGCGCTTTCCGTAAGGTGGAACGGCGGACCCGAAAAGGTCCGGATCAGCCCAAAGACGAAGACGATCACCGGGATGATGAACGGCAGGGTAGTGAGGATCTCGACGATCGGCCGGGCCTGGGGGAGTTTCAGGTGCAGCCAGTATACGGTCGGCAGGAAGAGCAGGATGCTGACGGCCACGGTGATCAGTCCCATGGTGGCCGAGTAGCGGAAGCTGGCCAGGAATTGCGGGTCGGAGAGCACCACCTGGTAGGCCTTGAGGCTCAATCTGCCGCGTTCCATGCGCAGGGAAAAGTCCAGGGTCCCATACAGGGGCACGAAGAAGTACAGCAATCCCACGATCGCCCAGAACAGGGCCCAGAGGTTAAGCTTCCTGGTCTTCATGATTTCAGCCACCTGGTCGTGCGGCGCTGCAGCAGGGAATAGACGACGATGCAGACGGCCATGACGACCACCATACCGATTGCCAGGGCATAGCCCTCGTTGGGATTGTTCAACACGTCCCCGCGAATCTGGGCCCCGATCATGATCGTGACCAGGTAGATGGTCCCGCCGGTCAGGGCCTGCGCCGTGGCATAGGCGCCGAAGGCGCTGGCGAACAACAGGATGGAGGAGCCCAGGATGGACGGCCACAGGATAGGCAGGGCCACATGCCACCAGTAGTGGAAGGTATTCCCGCCGAGGTTCTGGGAAGCCTCCCGCCACTCGCGCTTCAGTCCCTCCAGGGCCGGCGCGATGGTCAGAACCATCAGCGGGAACTGGAAATACAGGTAGGTCAGCGTCAGCCCAGTAACGCTGTACAGGTTGAACCCGGCATTGTATATGTCGAACGGGCAGGTCTGCGCTCCCCCGGCGGCCGGGAAGCAGATGTGCTTCAGGATGCCGGTCAGGAAGCCGGTATGTCCCAGCGTGGCGATGAAGGCAAATGCCAGCGGCACGCCGCCAAAATTAGCTGCCAGTCCTGAGAAGCTCATCAGCACGGCCCGCATCCAGCGCGGGGCGCGTCCGATCGTGATGGCATAGGCAATAAAGAACCCCATCACCCCGCCAAGCAGGGAGGTGATCACGCTTACCTGCAGGCTGACGAGGTAAGACTTGAGCACGAACGGGTCCAGGATCACCTTGACGTTGTTCAAGGTGAAGTGGCCCTGCTGGTCCTGGAAGGCCCCGGCGAACAGGTTGGTGGAGGGCAGGATGAGAAAGACGATGACGAACAGGAAGAAAGGCAGGACGCCCAGCCAGTTCTGCACGGCCGGGGCAACGCGGACCTTTTTGACGACTTTCACGGATTCGGGGTTTGCGGTGATTTCAGCCATAAATAAAGGGGATGCGTGGCCCGGGTTTCCCGGGCCACGCCTTCATGATTGGAATATTGGATTCTTTCGGTCAGTTCTTGATGTCCAGGCCGACGACCGAGTCCCACTGGTCCTTGATGGCGGCGCGGGCGGTGCTGAGTTGGTCGATGCTGGGAATGACGGCCTTGGCGAACATATCGGACGACGGCAGGGCGTTCAGGATGTCCGCGGAGATGACGTTGCGGGAGGTCAGGTCGCCGAAGCGGGCCGGAATGCAGAAGCCCTTGGCCAGGAGGGTCTGGCCCTCATCCGAGTAGACGTACTCTTCCCACAAGCGGGCGGCGGCAGGATGCGGAGCATAGGCGCTGATGGCCTGGTAGTAGTACCCGCCCCAGGGGGTGCCGGTCGGGTAGACGACCTGGATGTTGGGGTTGCCGTTGAAGGTCTGCTTGTCGGCCAGGGCGTTGAAGCTCCAGTGGATGGAGACGGGGGTCTCGCCCTTGGCGATCACGCCGGAGTCGGCGATGAGTGGCAGCAGGTTGCCGGATTTGGCGAGTTGCTTCATGAAATCAAGGCCGGGCTGGATGTTATCCAGCGTACCGCCGTTGTTGATGGCTGCGGCGTAGATGGACTGAGCGGCTTCGTTCGAAGCGCGCGGGTCGCCTGGCAGGCCAACCTGGCCCTTGTACTCGGGCTTGAGCAGGTCCGACCAGGTCTGGGGGACGTTCTTGACCACATCGGTGTTGATTTCGAAGGACATGACGCCGTAATAATCGACATAGTACAGGCCGGAGGCATCATTGTTGCCCTTGATGGTGTCCCAGGTGGCGACTTTGTAGGGGGCAAGCAGGTTCGGGCCGGAGGGGTTCTGGCCGGAAGCGAGCGGACCGTAGGCAGCCCCGATGTCGAGCACATCCGGGGCCTGCGGGCCCTTGTTCTGCATATTGTCCTTGATGGCCTGGACTTCATCGGCAGAGCCGCCATCCGGGTTGACATCCTGGATCTTGATGCCGTACTTGGCGCTGAATTTGTCCATCATCTCGCCATAATCGCACCAGGTGCGTGGCAGGGTGATGACGGTCAGGTTGCCTTCTGCCTGGGCAGCGGCGACCAGGGCGTCCATCCCACCGCCCGCGGCGACGGACGAGACGGTGCTCCAATCCACGGAACCGGTATTGGGAATTGACTGGTTGCCGGCCGTGGCGGTAGGCAGGCTGCTTTCGGGGGTGGACGGGGCGCTCGTTTGAGCGGTTCCGCAAGCGGTCAGGACCAATACCGCTAAGAGAACAATCGCAACGAATTTCGTGCTGAACTGATTGGATGACATCGAACCTTCTCCTTTGCTATGAATTTGTATGAGCAGATTGTAGGAGCTGTCGGTTAATGGTTCTTTGCGACATGGTTAATGATTTTTTAATGGACGATAAAAATCAGGTTATCCAGGGGAGGATGGACAGTCTTTCAGGCAGTTCGTCTGTCACTTTCTGATAGAATCCACTGATATCTAGATCAGCGGTGGGCCGCTATTGGAGGCTATGATGTCGAAACTTGTCCTGGCGATCGCGGGGATCGTATTGGTGGGAATCTTGGTGTGGTGGATCTGGCGCCTGTCCTCCCGCCGCAGGGAACTGCCCTGCCCGGTCTGGCTGCGCTGGCTGGTGGAGCTGGACAATCCATTCACGAAGACCAACCGGGCTGCCGTGATCGTCGGCCTGCTGGACCTGCGGCCGGGGATGAAAGCCCTGGACGCGGGCTGCGGCCCGGGACGGTTGACCGTGCCCCTGGCCAGGGCAGCCGGCCCCGATGGACAAGTCCTCGCCGTCGATATCCAGGCCGGGATGCTGCAACGCGCCCGTGAGAGAGTCGCTGCAGCGGGGGTGAAGAATGTTCAATTTTTACAAGCTGGATTAGGGGAGGAAAAACTGCCGTCCGGGGAATTCGACCGGGCCGTGCTGGTCACCGTGCTGGGAGAGATTCCTGACCAGGCAGGTGCCATGCGGGAACTCGCCGCGGCGCTGAAACCCGACGGTATCCTATCCGTGACCGAGGTGATCTTCGATCCGCATTTCCAGCGCCGCGAAGCGGTCGTTCAACTGGCCGAGGCGGCTGGATTTAAAGAAAATGGATTTTTTGGCAGGCGACTGGCGTACACCTTGCACTTGAAGAAGTCATCCGCTTCCCCGGTCGCTTGAAACGACTCCGCCCACGAACAATCCGAAGGGGATGAAAAAGACCAGGCCCATGTTCAGCAGAATCCCGGAAATGAAGAAAAGGATCGGTTGGATGATGAGCATTGGTACTCTCTATCGTCTGTAAGGCGAATTCCTACGCAGCAAGTTTGTGGCGCAGGTCACGTGCCCAGGCCTGGATGGCCGCCCAGTCGCGGTGGTCGCCTTCCTTCCAAATCCCGAACAGGACACTCAGGCGGAAATTGAAGCGTTTGACTGCCGACGGGATGCGCCGGATCTCCAGCCCGCCGGCGAAACAACCCTCGCTGACCGGCCGCACCAGCGCCCGGATGGGCGCCATGAATTCGTTCACCATCGGGCGATAGCTCTCGCCGTTGCGCATTGCCAGGGTGAGGCAGACCAGGAAAGCCGCGAAGGGCTTGCTGGAAAGCTCGGCCCGGTGCGTTTGGACGAACTGCACGGCCTCCGCCAGCCACTGGTTGTTCTGGATGGCGCTGCCGGCGACAACGGCATCATAGGACGAGAGGTCACCTACTTCCTGCATCGGTCGCACTGCAACGGTCGCCCCGCCTTCGGCAAGGACTTTTCCGATGGCTTCCGCCACGCCGACGGTCCAGCCGGTGCGGGAGGCGTAAGTGACGAGGATCTTCGATTGATTCATCGTTGTTCTCTCCATGTTTGTCCAAAAATGCAGATCACGATTCGGGGCAGACCAGGACCAGGTTCCCGGCCACCTGCCCGGCTTCGAGCATCTCGTTGGCGCGGCGCGCCTCCAGCAGGGGCAGGCGGGCCGAAATGACTGGATGAATCTTTCCTGCCGCCAGCAGGTCGAACAGGCGCGGCAGGTCTTCCATAAACGGTCGCTTGTCCTGCAGGTAGAGGGCCGTGATGCCGTAGCTTGCCACCGTGTGGACCTGTGGCCGCAGGTTGGCCCCGATCAGTTTGAATATACCACCCAGCAATTTCCAGAAACCGACCGGTGCGGCATATGTCACCAGCTTGCCGCCGCGCCGCAGAGCTTTCAGACCGCGGTCGCTGGCCTCGCCGCCCATACCGTCGAAGACGAAGTCGACCCCGTCCGGTTCGGCCTGGCGGACCGCTTCGACGAAATCCCGGCTGCGATAGTCGATGGGCGCAGCGCCCAGATCGGTCACCAGTTTGTGCTTGCTCGCCGAAGCCGTTCCATACATCTTGAGATCGGCCAGGCGGCCGAGTTCCAGCAGGGCGGTGCCGACCCCGCCGCTTGCCCCGATCACCAGGGCTGTGTTCCCGGCCGCCGCCTTGGCAACCCGGTGCAGCATCTGGTAGGCCGAGACGTAGTTCAGCACCAGCGTGGCGGCCTCCGCCGGATCCAGCCCGGCCGGGACCGGCACGAGATGTTCCTGCTTCAGGTAGATCACTTCGGTATATCCGCCGTAGCTGGTCAACGCGGCGACCCGCTCGCCGACTGCGACGCGGCTGACTCCTGCGCCGAGGGCGTCGACCGCCCCGACGATCTCATAACCGGGGACAAAGGGGACCTTCGGCGAGAAGGGCGACAGCCCATACCGGTAGTTGATATCCGTCCGGCCGACGGCGGTGGCCAGGACCTTGATGCGGACCTCGCCGGCTCCCGGGTCGCGCAGCTCATTTTCACGAATCTCCAAAACGTCGGGACCGCCGCGGCGGGTAGCAACGATGCTCTTGTATTTCATACCACTTTTCCTTTCGTGAGGAAGTAGCCCATCCCGATCAAGGCGATTGGCAGCAGGACCAGGGCGATACGATGGATCGTCAGGATCAGTTGGTAATTGCCCGTACCGATGCTCATGATCGCCCCTGTGGCGAACAACGCGATGACACATATCCCTGCCAGGACCAGCAAGGCGACGACCAGTGTAGCGGGCGGGGCGGCCCTGAACTCCCGGTAAACCAGGACGCCGACGACGACCACAGCTGCCAGGGCGATCAATTTATGCACGTTGAAAAGCAGACTATTGTACGGTTTCCCGGCCAGGCTCAGCCACAGGCCGAAGGCGAGCGTCAGGGCCAGTAGGATTCCCGGAAGGACGAATTTCGACACCATGGTTCCTCCTATTCAGCCGCTTTCACTGCATCGTGAGCGGAGGCGGACCAAAGCGAGAGCGGCAATGTGACCACAATCAGCAGCAGACCCCAGCCGACGATGCTTTTCATGAAATCGTTGGCAATGGCTCCGAGCGGGAATTGGCCCAGCAGCCAGGCTGTCAGGATGACCAGCGGCCAGGGCCACAACCGGGCGGCGAAGCGGGTCACGCTGGCTGGAGCCTTGGCAAACGACTTGTTGATCTGGATGCCTGCGGCCGCGCCGACGATCCCGATCAGGGGCGGGAAGAACCCGCCGCCGAGCAGGAGTTGGGCAAGCGCGAGCACGAGCAGGGTCCAGCCGCCGTTCCGGCGTTGGACGAAGGCGACCGACCAGGCCACGATGACCAGGCTGAGAAGGATCGTCAGGATCCCGGTGACCAGGAAATTCGGCACCAGGCTCATGGCCGGCTCGCAGGCGTGCCAGACTTTGGCGGGGTCGCACTGCAGCGGCCCCCAGGAGGGGAACATCCAGCCGGCGGGGCGGGCGCTGCCTTGCAGGGTCTCGAAATAGCCGTGTTCCAGCCCGGCTAGTCCGGCCAGTATGCCGAGGCACAGGGCGACGATTCGGGTTGCTTTTCTCATTGTGTTTTTGCATCCTTTGCAAGTTGGAATAATTTCAAAGCCACCAGGAAATACCAGGCGACGCGCAGCGGCGCCGAGAGCACGAAGGGCAGGATCAACAGCGCCGGCGCGAACGCCAGGGCCGGAAAATAGCCCAGGATGAGGGCATTGGCCAAAATGCCGGTCACGGCCGTCGCCCGGTTGAAGACCTTGCCCGTCAGCATGGCGATCGAAAGGATCAATCCCGCCAGAGGGACGAGCAGCATGCAGACGTAAATCCCCGTGCCTTGCGTCAACGCGCCGGGATTGTTGACCGCCAGCGCCATCTCGCCCGCCGCCAGGAGACTCGTCCGTTGGGCCTCGCCGGCAGCGCTGGCATATTGCCGGCTGAGCGACAGCATGGCGAAGGCCTGGTTCGAGGCAAAATAAACGATGATCCCGGCCAGTCCGCAGACCGTCGCGACCAGGACGGCGCTTCGGCGGGTATTCCAGAGCGCCGCTCCGACCGCCAGGAACATCAGCCCCACCAGGGCATATTCGACCAGGTCGAAGACGTTGAGCAGGATCAGGCCGACGTACGGGCTGTGCTGGAAGAGGGCGAACCAGTCCGCCGCGTGGACCGGCATCCCGGTCGGTACGTTCGCCATGCCGAAACTCTGGATGCCCAGTTGCCGCAGGCCGAGCAACTCGGCGCTCAGGTTGCGCCGGAAGACGAAGACGGCCAGCAAGGCGGCGACCGCACCGGTCACGTAGAGCGGCTTCCAGGGCGAGCGGGTGGGGCGGGGGAGTTCTTCAGCCATGGGTCATCTTTCCTTTTGCCGGAGATCGCGGGCGAATCCGGCGACGATCGTCAGGAGCTGGAAGAGCACGCCGACCGACAGGCAGGCCCAGCAGCTATACTGTGCAATCGAATTTTTGTACGCCGCGCTGGGCGGAGTCCAGATCAGCCAGATCAGGATGCCCACGGCGAGGAAGAAGTATCCCAGCCCGAAGGCCCACGGCCAGCTTCCCGCCAACCATGCGTTGGTCCGCTCAGGCAGATGGTCCCGCCACCAGTCCAGCGGGCTGCGGATCTGCGTTGCGACCGCCCAGGCGATCAGGAAGAAGAGCACCTGCGCCACGCCGCCCCCGACCAGGAAGAGTACGATGGCAATGCCCAGGAAGATCGCCGCGCCGTGCCGGGCCTGGATCCAGCCGACTGTCCAGGCCAGCAGGGCCAGGCCGACCAGGAGGGTGGCGACCCCGGTCGTCCGATAATTGTGGATCAGCGTGAACGCGCCGATGGAGACCAGCCAGTTCCCGCCGGTGGGGCGGTTGCCCTGCAGCACCTCGGCCAACCCGTGGACCATGGCGATCACGCCGCCCAGGATGCCCTGGATGGTGACGTATAGCCGGGTATGCCGATTCAGTATTAATGGGAGGACGGTCGTTTTCACTCTATTTCCTTCCGCGCCAGACGGAGGAAATCACTCGCCAGAAGTGGGAACCAAAGCAGGTAGAGCGTCCCGCCGACTGCCATCAGGATCGCCCCGAAAGCGGGCAGGAATGGCATGACCAGGATGTGTAACAGGTCCAGACTGTGGGTGGCCACACCCACCCAGGCGGTCCACTTGCCGAAGGAATGACTGCGCAGCATGGCCAGCGAAGCCAGCAGCCTGCTTACTTGGAGTAAAATTCCTCCCACGAAAGCACTGGAGCCGTGCCAGAGATCGGATGCCAGCACGCCTTCCCCGGCGGCCAGGAGCAGGGACTTCTGTGCCGGGTCGGTCGTCATGGCGTACTTGTCACTGAGCGCCAGCCAGGAGAAGAACGATGGAGCGGACAGGAACAACGTCAATCCCGCGCAGCCGAGCAGGAGAAAGATTAAGGAGATCAACGGCCGGTCCTTCCGCAGGGTCAGATACAGGCTCAAGAAGAGCAAATAATATAGAGGCATGACCAGGGTGGTCAGCGCGTCCAGCCGCAGGATCCCTGCCAGCCGGTTGGCGTGCAGCATATCGAAGATCCCCTGGACAGACGCAGGCTGCCCGCCCAGGCCGAAGACAAAAGCCATGGTCGCCAGGGTATAGCCGAGCAGGATCAGCGCGGTCACGCCGCCGAGCCTGGAGGACCCTTTCGATGGTATGAGTGTTTTTTCCATGGCAACTCTCCTTGCGAACAACACAATTTTTGTCAGAGTAATCATAGCCAAGTGCATGAAAAGAGGCTATGATATTTCCTGCCAAAAATGTGATACTTTATGCAAACGTTAACGTAATCTAGATTGACAACCCTATCGGACCAGGTATGATTATCCCCATGGAACCAGAACACTCCCCCGCCGCGATCAGCGTTTCCACCACCGTGCTGGCCCAGATGTTTCTCTATCTGGACTCGCTCCACGTGGATATCGACACTTTCCTGCGCACCATCGGCCTCGACCCGGCCGAGATCCATGCCTTCGACGCCCGTATCCCCGTCGAGACGTATCTATACATTCAGGATTCCGCCGCCGAATATGTCCACGACCCCTACTTCGGCCTGCACATGGGAGAATTTGCCGAACCGGGCAGTTGGTCGATCCTGGGCTATCTGATGATGAACTGCAAGACCCTCGGGGAAGCGTTCGAAAAATCCGGCCGCTATGCGCGCATCATCGGCGAATTGATCGAAGCGCGCGGCGAAATGCATTTTTTCAAAGCCAAGGCGATTTTCTTCACCCCGCCGCATGCCCCAAAGATGTCCCGCCACTGCTTCGAGGCAACCTTCTCCAGCACCATCCGCATCATGCGTACCCTGACCGGGGCCGACTTGCATCCGCTGGAGGTGACTTTCATCTACCCGGAACCCGAGTCTCGAGCGGAGTATGAGCGCATCTTTCATTGTCCGGTCCTGTTCGGCTGCAAAGAGAACTCGATGACCATCGATCCTCGCAGCCTGAATACGCCGATTCGACTGGCCAATCCGGTCCTCCTGGCGCAGTTCGAACAATATGCCCAGGCTTTCCTGGCCGAGCTGGATCGCAAGGACGAGACCAGCCAGGCCGTTACCCATATTCTGCTTTCCCACCTGGACGATGAAAGCATGTCGATCCAAAAGGTCGCCCGGGAGATGTCCGTCAGCGTCCGGACCTTGCAGCACCGCCTGGAAGAGGAAGGGGTGGTCTTCTCCGACCTGCTGCGTGACGTCCGGCATCGGCTGGCCCAGCAATATCTGCGCGAGAATTACAGCGTCGAACAGATCACGTACCTGCTGGGATTCTCCGAGCCGAGCGTTTTCCGCAAAGCCTTCAAGAAATGGTCGGGGGTCACGCCGAAGGAATATCGCGAGAAGACCCTGTCGACAGCCAATTGACTCGAAAGCCGGTCCCGTTCCGCCGAGGGCGCATGAAAGCCGGTGTCCAAGCGGCGTCTCGATTCCCTTGACATTCCTTCTCACTACGGTACACTAGGCTTTCGCTATCGGTAGACTGTGATTCGGAGTATCCCAAATGCAGAACCCAAAATATGACCAACTCAAGCAGATCCTGGCGGACATCGGCAGCGTCGTCGTGGCCTATTCCGGCGGGACGGACAGCAGCTTGGTGCTCAAGGTCGCCCACGACCTGCTCGGGGACCGGGTCGTCGCCCTGACCGCCGTCTCCGCCAGCCTGCCGGCGGCCGAGCGGGATGAGGCGGAACGGATTGCCCGGCAGATCGGCGTCCGGCATGTGCTGATCCACTCGGACGAGACTTCCGACCCCGAATATCTTGCCAACACCCCTAACCGCTGTTTCTTCTGCAAAACGGAGACCTATGGCAAGCTGAGCGAGTATGCCAATTCGCACGGCTTCCGGACGATCGTCGACGGCACCAACGCCGACGACACCGGCGATTTCCGCCCCGGGCGCCAGGCGGCGCGGGATTATGCCGTCCGCAGTCCCTTGCTGGAGGCCGGATTCAGCAAGGCCGAGGTCCGCCAGCTGGCCCAAGCGCTCGGCCTGCCCAACTGGGACAAGCCCGCTGCGGCCTGTCTCTCCTCGCGCATCCCGTACGGGACGACCATCACGCTCGAGGCGCTTGCCCAGGTCGAACGGGCCGAGGCGCTGCTGCACGGACTCGGCCTGCGCCAGTTGCGCGTGCGCCATCACGGCGCGCTGGCGCGCATCGAGGCCGAGCCGGTCGACTTCCAGGTCTTACTGAGCCAGCGCGAGTCCATCGTCGCCGCGCTGAAGTCCTTTGGCTACTTGTACGTCACGTTCGACCTGGCCGGCTTCCGCAGCGGCAGCATGAACGATGCGCTCCAACGCCCGGCCGGGGAGGCCCGTCCCTGATGGATCCGGAAAAACTGCGCGAATTGCTGGAAGCCGTCCGGCAAGGCGACGCCTCGGTGGAGCAGGCCTTCGAACGGCTGCGCAGCCTTCCGTACGAGGACCTCGGCTTTGCCCAGTTGGATCTCCATCGGGCGCTGCGCAATGGCATGCCGGAGGTGGTTTTCTGTCAGGGCAAGACCGTCGAGCACGCCACAGCCATCCTGAAAAAACTTTGGGAGCACCACGAGCGCATCCTGGGGACGCGCCTCGGCCCGGAAATGGCTGGGACGATCCTCGCAGAACTGCCCGCGGCGCACTACGATCCGCTCTCCCGGCTGGTGACCCTGGCTCGGGCGGAATTGCCGCCCCAGCCGGCGGACGCCCCGTACGCCCTGGTGGTGACCGGCGGGACCGCCGACCTGCCGGTGGCCGAGGAAGCCGCCCAGACCCTGGAATTCTTCGGCGCCCGGGTCGAACGCGCCTACGACGTGGGCGTGGCCGGCATCCATCGTCTGTTCGACCGGCTGGACTTGATCGGGAAGGCAGCCGTGGTCATCAGCGTGGCCGGGATGGAAGGCGCCCTGACCAGCGTGGTGGGCGGCCTGGTCAGTTGCCCGGTGGTGGGCGTGCCGACCAGCGTGGGCTATGGGGCCAGCTTCAACGGCCTGGCGGCCCTGCTGGCCATGCTCAATTCGTGCGCCACGGGCGTGTCGGTGGTCAACATCGACAACGGCTTCGGCGCCGGCGTGGTGGCCTACCGCATCCTGCAAATGGGAAAGCCAAAGGATTCCCGATGAAGATTGCCTACTTCGACTGTCTGGCCGGGGCCTCCGGCGACATGATCCTGGGCGCCCTGCTGGACGCCGGCCTGCCATTGGAGACTTTGCGCGAGCGCCTGTCTGCTCTGGACCTGGGGGACGAATTCACGCTCGAAACGAAAAAGGTCAGCAAGAACGGCTTCGGTGCCACCAAGCTGGACGTGGTCGTGCACGAACCGCATCCCGGCCAGGGCCATTCCCACGGCCGTCACCTGGCCGACATCGATGCGCTGCTGCGGAAGAGCAGGCTGCCGGTCCCGATCCAGGACCAGGCCGCCGGGATGTTCCGCCGGTTGGCCGAGGTGGAGGCAGGCATCCATGGGGAGCCGGTGGAACGGGTACATTTGCACGAGGTCGGCGGGATCGATACGATCGTCGACGTGGTCGGGGCGCTGGTCGGGTTGCAGGCCCTTGGCGTGGAGAAAGCCTGCGCTTCCCCGCTGCCGCTCGGGCGGGGATTCGTCCGCGGCGCGCATGGGCAGATCCCGCTGCCGGCGCCGGCCACGATCGCTCTATTGAAAGGCGTCCCTGTCTACGGCAGCGAGATCGAGAAGGAACTGGTTACCCCCACGGGCGCGCTGATCCTGACGACGGTCTGCCAGGAGTTCGGCCCGATCCCGTCCATGACCTTGAGCGGCCTGGGCTACGGGGCGGGCGGGCGCGACCTGCCCATCCCGAACGTCCTGCGCCTGCTGCTCGGGGAGACCGGCGAAGGCGTCGAGATGCTGCTGCTGCTCGAAACCAACCTGGACGACAACAGCGCCGAGATCAACGGTTACGTCATGGAGAAACTGCTGGCGGCCGGCGCCCTGGACGTCTTCTTCACGCCCATCCAGATGAAAAAGAATCGGCCGGCCACGCAGGTATCGGTCTTATGCCGCCCGACCGACGCGGATTCGCTCGAGGCGATCCTGTTCCGCGAGACCAGCACCCTGGGCGTGCGCCGCCGGTCCGTGGAGCGGCGCTGCCTGGAGCGGCATAGCGAAACGGTCGGGACGCCTTATGGCCCCGTGCGGGTGAAGGTGGCGCGCCTTCCGGATGGAAGCTTCAAACGCGCTCCGGAATACGAGGATTGCAAAAAAGCCGCGGAGACCCATGGGGTGCCGTTGCGGATGGTCTACGAGGCGGCTCAAAAAGCCAATCCTGAATAACAATGCGCGTTGTCTACAAAAACGGTCTGAAACAATAAATCAGATT
>Ga0335071_10004136_pt1 | contig 15174 bp, 10 predicted proteins | sample Lox_Sample_15_FD_206724 | JGI IMG/M metagenome (GOLD analysis project Ga0335071, IMG submission 206724) | Soil microbial communities from Loxahatchee National Wildlife Refuge, Florida, United States - Lox_Sample_1.5 | ecosystem: Environmental > Terrestrial > Soil > Wetlands | place: USA... | reverse complement strand
ACCGACGGCATACAAGCTCCAGGAGGTGATCGACCTTGCGCTGCGGTCAGGCATCGTCCTGAATACGGTCGGAACCAGGGGAGTCCAGGTATATATGGACGCCATATTCGGATCGCCGCCGACCGAAGAGCAGGATAAGAACTATATGCAGATCGGCGCCGCCTTTAAGGCCCTGTCGCTCGATGATCGGTGGAAGCTGCTTGTGCACGAAAACGACAAGAGAGGCCAGGAAAGTCCACTGGAGCAGATGGCCTCCGATACCGGCGGACTGTTCCATGGCGGGAATCTCATGGACAAAGGGCTTCAGAGAATCGCCCGGCGCCAGGTTTCTTATTACGTGATGACCTACATCACGCCTAAAGAGGAACTGAGCTTCGAAACCAGGAAGAAAGAAGAAATCATCGCCGCGCTTGGATCGCCGGGAAACATGAACGAAATCCCGATAACGCTTTCCTATAATTACTTCCAGGAAGACGACTACAACTATTCGGTTGCGTTTATTAGCCGCGTGAAGATCGGCGGCCTGCAGTTTTTTGAGGAGGACACCAGGCGCAAGAATGTGATCAGTCTAATACTCGCGGCTTACGACGAGGGCGATCATTACATCAGTGGCGTTGAAAAATCGATCGATTTCCGGTTGCTGGAAGATAGCTACGCCGCCCTCGGAACTCACGGCCTCACATCCAGCGTAACACTCAAGCTGCCGATCGGCCGCTACAAGATCAAGGCGGTGGTGCGTGAAGCCAACCAGGGAAAGATGGGTTCCATAACCAAGTCAGTGGAAATTCCATGAAGACAAACACTCTGATTTCACTTTTAGTATCTCGAATTCATCCGATTTTTTTCTCGTTGGGCTTTTTTTGCCTTATCTCCTGCGTTTTGGCTCAAGGCACGAACGCCCCGACTCCGATCCCAACCAGGATTCGTGTTGCTGTCGACCTTATAACGGTCGAGGTTTACGCTCTGGACAGCAAGGGAAATCCTGTACCCAATCTCAAAAGGGAGGATTTCCGCTTATATGAAGATGGGAAACGGCAGGAGATTCTCAGTTTCGATTCAGTCGACGGCAACGCGGTCATTTCTCCCTCGGCCTTGCCCATCGTCGAAACCGGTGACACGCTGCGCGGCAAAACCGTCCTGATCATTTTTGACGAAAACACCATTCCTCCCTCCGCAGTTCATAAAATGCGCGACTTCGCTGCAAGCTTTGTCGCAGAGCACATGCAGCCCCAGGACCTGTTTGGTGTGGCCTCATGGACAGGCTTGATGAGAATTCTACAAAATCTTACTGATGACCGGGATGCCGTATTAGCGGCTATTGCGCAACCATCTCCGGGCCACGGATTTGGAGATTTCGAAGTTATGCTGAGGGCGCTGGAACAAATCAATTATTCAATCGCTTCCATTAAAGGCCAAAAATCCATTTTGATTTTCGGGCGCCCGACTTCCATGTATCCGCGGGCAACCCTGTCGGACACCTATAACAAAACAATAAATTCGGCCAGAAAATCGAATGTGATTTATTACACCGTTGATCCCGGGCAGCTAGGACCGGCCGCACTGGAATCCCCTACCCTATCGATTGTCCCGGGCAGTTCGGATTCCTCAAACAACCCAGTGTCCGGAATGCCGCTGATCAAAATGCCTCCGGCCACTTACAGTGCCAATTCTCTGGTCTCCGACAGCGGCGGATTTTCGATAACCGATCGCGAGGAAACGAGCCTCAAATTGGACAGGCTGGGCCGGCAAATCAGCAGTTATTACATTCTCGGATTTCAGTCCAGCAACACGAAACACGAGGGTGATTTTCGCAAGCTCAGGGTCACAACGGACGCAAGAGCGGTGCTGCTGAAGCACAAGCCCGGCTATCAGGACTGGAGCCCTATTGACGTTCTTGCGAGTTCGAAGCAGGAACAGGCGCTTTTGACCGCCTTGGCCACACCTGGCACGTCCCCTCAGTTGCCAATCAGCTTTCGACCGGCATATTTCTATGATTCAAGCCTGGCTGCGAGAGTTCTGATAGAGGCAGAAATCAGTGCGGATAAAATAGCTTACAAAAGCAAAGGTTCGCATATGCATGCGGATCTGAATATCATGGGCGCCGCCTTTGCTGAAAACGGCAGTATCGCGGCCCGATTCAGTGAGACTCTGCCGATAAGCTTCGACAAAATGAAAGAAAATAATTTCCGCGGACAGGCTCTGCCATACCGCAACTACTTCAGGCTGCGCCCCGGCAAGTACCGTCTGAAACTGGCAGTTTCAGACGAGTCCAAAAACCTGGGTTCGGTGGAGAAATCCCTGGAGGTGCCGGCTCTGCCAGCTCAAGGGATTGCATGCAGCAGCCTGGTCGTGGCAGAGCAGGCGTCGGTGCTACCCGACCTGATACAAAAGCTTCGCACTCAGCTGCTCGACGATAATGATCCGCTGCTGTATTCTGGCCATCAGATTCAGCCATCTGTGAAAAACAGACTGCTCGCCAATGCACCTGTATCCGTTCTATTCAGGCTCTACAATCTCCCAGCCTCACTCAATCAACTGGATCTGCTGGCCAACGCAAAACTGCTCGATGAAAGAGGGAAAGAATTCCCTCTCGCTCCAATCTCTCTAAAAGACAAAGTGTCGCTTGGTGGGAACACCGAGGCTGCGGTTTATATAACGTTGCCGTTTCAGCAAGTCCCGCCCGGCAAATATAAGTTAGTCCTGCAAATTAACGAACCGCTTTCGGCACAATCATTAACTCTGACCGCCGAAATTGAGTTGGCAAACTAAGTCCGGGCCCAAATCTGAGGCCCGGTTTTACTTTGAAACCTCCCGAACCCTCGCCATCCCCGACATCATTTCCCATTCTGAATCCTGAATTCTGCCCCTTGTCTCCTGTCTTCCTCTTTTTCCATTGCTCTGATCGCCGGAAATCCCTATAAAAGATGTTCATGCAATAACTTTCAGTAAACCAATCAAACAGAAACGGGGAAACGTATATGACACCAGCCAAACCGTGGGCGGAAATGACGTGGCAGGAAAGGCGTGAGGAGAGGTTTAAGACGTGGCTTGCAGCGCCGGGCGTAAAATTCGCCAGCGCCGAAGCCGAGAGACTTCATAAGGAAAGAGTGACCCGGTTTATCAAGGCAATCAAGATGGAGGAGCCGGACCGTGTGCCTGTGATGCTGCCGGTCGGCAGCTACCCCGCGTATTATGGGGGATCAACGTTCTACAACATCATGTACGACTACAACGAGCTGAAAAGAACATGGATCAAGTTCATCGACGATTTCGGGGACATGGACACGTTTATGGGTCCCGGCCTGATCCCTTCCGGCAGAATTATGGACGCGCTCGACGTCAAAATCATGAAATGGCCCGGGCACGGGATCGGCAAAGACGTCACGATGCAGCAGATCGTTGAAACCGACTATATGAAGGCCGACGAATATGATTGGTTCATGATGGACCCCACAGACTACAATCTGCGCGCCACCATGCCGCGCAGCGCGGGTCTTTTCGAGCCTTTCAAGAATTTGCCGCCGTTGCGCATGCTCTTTGGCGGCGCGAGTTGGGTCGCGCTGCTGGCGAATCCCGAAATCCGCAAAATCTTCCAGACGCTGATGGATTTGTCGGGCGAGTTCATGCAGCATCAGGCGGCCATCATGGAAGTGGGAAAAATCGCGTCGGAACGGGGATACCCTTCCTTCTTCGGCGGCGTCATGGCGCAAGCACCGTATGACTATTTTGCCGACATGATGCGCGGCACACGCGGGATCACGCTGGATCTGTATCGCCAGCCTGAGAAATTGCTGGAGGCCATCGATATCCAGCTCAACCTGACGATTCAGACTGTCATCAAGAACTTCCCCATGACCAATTGTCCCGTGTGCATGATGCCTCTGCACAAGGGAGACGACACATTCATGTCGGACAAGCAGTTCGACAAGTTCTATTGGCCCTCGCTGCAAAAGCTTTTCATCGCCATGATTGACGAGGGTCTTGTCCCATTCCCGTTTGCCGAAGGCATTTACAACAGCCGCCTGAAGCTGATTACCGACACGCCCAAGAGCAGCGTGGTCTGGTACTTCGACAAGACGGATATGGCTCAGGCAAAGAAGATTTTGGGCAATGTCTCCTGCATCGTCGGCAACGTGCCTTCGTCGATCGTCATGACCGGAACCGCAGCCCAGGTAAAAGACAATTGTCGCAAGCTGATCGAAGACTGCGCGCCCGGCGGCGGCTATATTCTTGCCGGAGGCGCCAGCATCGACAAAGGCGATCTCGCCAATCTGAAGGCGATGATGGAAGCCGCCTACGAATACGGCACATACAAAAAATAGCTCGACGCGTCGCGAAAGCCGGAGGCAGAAAGTGTGAAAGAGGGCGCTTATGTTTTATGCATCAACGTGAAGCGCCCTCTGAGTTTGTTCGTTGGAGCTTTGGGCAAGGTTTTTTTCCCTGCAGGGTGTTATGCCTATGTCGGCAGCGCGCGCAGAGGAATCGTCGCGCGAGTGTCCCGCCATAAACGACTGGCCATGCAAAAAGAGGGAAAGCTGCATTGGCACATCGATCACCTGCTGATGAATCCGCATACACAATGGGCCGGCGAAGTGATGCTGGAAGATGGAATCGAGTGCGAAATATCCAGGCATATTTCGACCCTGAAGGGCGTCACCGCGCCGGTGTCTGGCTTCGGCGCCTCGGATTGCCGTTCCGGCTGCAAGGCGCATCTGTATTTATTGCCTCAAGGCAACCCTTGTCGAAACACATCTGTTATACAGCTGATTTGTTGAGAACTTTCAGCAGGGCCGCAGGAAGCCGACGAAACGCCGTAGATCCCGGGAAATCGCCAGAACTCCGACACTCATAGTCTTCTGTCTTTTCCCTACTCCATCATCTTCAGCGCTTCGGCGCGGGGCGCATTCTTCTCATTGTCCCAGTAAGGGGAAAGTTTGCGCAGATTCGCCACAATCTGAGGAAATACTTCAACGATCGTGTTGATATCTTCATCGGTATTATATCGACTCAAGCTGAACCTGACGGAACCGTGGATGGCTGTGAACGGGACCTTCATCGCCCTCAGGACGTGCGACGGCTCGAGCGATCCCGAAGTGCACGCGGAGCCGCTGGATGCGCAGATGCCATAGGCACTCAGCTGGAAAAGCATGCCTTCTCCCTCGATGTAGTGGAACGAGATGTTGAGGGTATTCGGCAGTCGGTGGGCACCTTTGCCGTTCACCTGGATGGAAGCTATCTTGTCGGCGAGTTCCTGTTCAAGCCGGTCGCGCAGTTTTTCGATTTGGGCTTCATCCTGCTCCCGGTTCTGCATTGAGAGTGAAAGCGCTTTGGCCAAACCGATGATGTACGGAACGTTTTCGGTCCCGGCTCGCCGACCTTCTTCCTGGTGACCACCCAGCATGAAGGGCCGGCAGCGAGTCCCCCGGCGAATAAAGAGGGCTCCGACGCCTTTCGGCGCGTGCAGCTTGTGCCCTGAAAAGGAAAGCAGATCCACATACGGAAATCCTTGAACAAGATCGATCGGCAGCTTGCCGACTGTCTGCGTGGCATCCGTATGGAAAATAATCCCCGGATCGGTCTGTTTCGTGATGCGGGACAGCTGATCGATCGGGAAAATGACACCCGTCTCATTGTTCGCGTGCATGATGGAGACGAGCAGCGTGCTGGGCGAAAGCGCCTGGATGAACTCGTGCAAATTCAATTTGCCATCCCGGTCGACGCCGACATAGGTCACCTTATAGCCGTTGCGTTCGAGTTCTTTGCATACCTCGAGCACGGCAGGATGTTCCACGGTTGTGGTGATGATGTGCCGCCGGTTCGGATTTCCGTGTGCCGCCCCGACAATCGCGGCGTTGTTGCTCTCCGTGGCGCAGCTCGTGAACAGGATTTCCTTGGCGTCGACGTGCCCCAGGCAATCCGCGATGGTCTTGCGTGATTCGGCAATCGCATGCCCCGTCTGTCGCGCCGGCTCATACATCGAGCTGGGATTGAAATAATCCTCGGTGAAGTAAGGTTTCATCGCCTCGTACACTTCCGGGGCGACGCGCGTCGTTGCGTTATTGTCCACGTAAATGATTTTCATAAAAGCGATTACACCTCGATGACGCGAATGCGCTCGTCTACCTGATCTTTCAAAATCCGCTCAACCATCATCTTCAAGGTCTGGCTTGCTCCTGCGCAGCCGGAACAGGCGCCTTTCAGGCCGCAGTAGACGATTGTTCCCTTGATGTCCATGATTTCGACATCGCCGCCATCCAGGCGAAGAGAAGGCCGAATGAATTCGTCCAGAACCTTTTCTACTTTCTTAGCGAACTGAAATGGAGAGAATTCGGGTACCTGGCTGGATTCCGCGGGAAGAATCGGCAATGAAACCACGCTAGAGCCGGCGCCCTGCTGGCCTCCCCAGACCTGGTCCAGCATATCCTGAAGCCCGCCGGGCACATGATGGCAGGAAGTACAGCCGCCGCCTGCCTTAATCGCATTGGTGATCTGCGGAATAGTTCGGAGATTGAGTTCCCGTATCTTGCGCTTGAGATAGGGTTCGGTGATCGAGAAGCATTTGCAGACGATTCTTCCCTCTTCGGTCTCCTGGTCGTGAATATCGACGCCCATTTTTTTCAGATCGACACCGCGGCGTTGCGCCCAGTTATAGACGGCCGCCTCCAGGGCTTCCTCGCCCATTACGGAACAGTGGATCTTCTGTTCGGGCAGTCCCTGCAGATATTCGACAATATCGCTATTCTGGATTTTGAGCGCGCTAATCGGCGTATAGCTGCCCCGCTCAATGATCTCGCACAGCGCTTCGGAGGACGCGATGGCTGACGTACATCCGAACGTAAGATACTTTGCCTCGGTGATGACATCCTGAGTTGGGTCCGAGGGGTGCCGCTTGACGCGAAAAGTAAACCGCATGGCGTCGCCGCATACAATCGAGCCGTGCTCCCCCACGCCGTCGGGATTTTCGATTTCTCCCAGATGCGTGCCGGGCTTGCCGTGAACAGCATTCATAAACAACTCTTTTGTCTTCTCGCTATATTCCCAACCCATTTTGCAGCTCCCAAATTAAGGTGCGACACCACGCGCAGTCTTGCAGAATCCTGCGCCCTTCACGTCCGCCGCGTTTCGACGACGGAGATAATATAACTCCTCGAATCAACACTAGCAAACAGAGATACTTCCGAGAACGCAGAATTCAGAAGCTCACAGCCGCTTTACGCGTTTGATGTTTCCAGTTCACAGATTCCCAATACAGGGCAAACGTGCGATGCCTTTGGAAACCCGTTCCCGCGGGCAAGGCAAATGGTTGAGAAACGGCAAATATTCTATGCGGTCTTTTTCCTGAAAAGTTTTTGCACCAGATCATCCAGGAGCGCGTAAACGACAGGGACCGCGATCAGGGTCAGAACCGTCGAAGTGATGAGCCCGCCGATGACGGCGCGCGCCATAGGAGCCCGGAGTTCGGATCCTGCCCCGATTTCAAACGCCAGCGGGAGCATCCCGAATATCATTGCCATCGTTGTCATGACGATCGGGCGGAATCGCGTTTTCCCTGCCTCCACCAAAGCAGAGGTGCGATCCTTTCCTTCAAGCCGAAGTCTATTGGTACAGTCGATCAGCAGAATCGCATTTTTGGTCACCAGTCCCATAAGGAGAATCAGGCCGATCATCGACATGATATTCAAAGTATCCCGAGTGAATAGCAACAAGCCCGCGACACCGATCAGCGAGAGCGGCAGAGAAAGCATGATGGCCAGCGGGTGGGTGAAACTGCCGAACTGCGATGCGAGGATCAGATAAATAAACACAATGGCCAGGATCAGCGCTTCGTAAATATAGTCGAAGGTCTCGTTCATTTCCTCCGATTGCCCCGTGAATAGGACGGAATATCCGGCTGGCACTTTCATGGCATCGATGGCATCATGCATATCGTTTTCGACATTTCCCAAGGGCCGACCTGACGTATTCGCAAGGACGCGCACCTCGCGCATGAGCTTATAATGGCGGATCTGGGATGAGCTGGCAGCCCTGCTGAAACTGGCGACCTGCCCAATCGGAATCAGGAGGTCCCCTCCCTTGGAATCCTTCTTGGAACTCAGCAGGTCTATGTCCTGCAGCGTCTCTGTGGAGCGACGCTGTTGCTCTGCCAGGCGCACCCTGACGTCGTACGCATCTCCATCTTCGTCCTCGTATTGCGTCGCCACTTCTCCGTTCAGCAGCGTGCGCATCGTCATCGCAAGCGATTCGAGGTTGATGCCGAGATCCGAGGCCAGCTTGCGGTCGATGCGCACCTTGATTTCAGGGTTGTCTCTATCCAGACTCCGATCGATGTCGACAGCGCCGGGCACGCGGCGAATGGCATCCATCACCTGCGAGGACAGCCGATCCAACCCTTTCATGTCCGGACCTTGAACACTGAGTTGCAGCGGTCGGGCATCGCCCATATCCGCAACATCCTCAATGCTGGTCAGCGCGCCTCCGTAAGCCGCTAACTCGCTGCGCAGCCTTTCGCGCAAAGCATGGTCGGACAGCGGGCGCTCCTTTTTTGCTTTGAGCTTTACGTAGATTGCGCCTTCATTGATCGCCGCGCTGGATCCTGCCCCGATGGTTGTGAACGTGTACGCGACGCCGGGCTTCGCCATGATCCGCCGGACGATTTCGTTCGAAATGTCCTCCGTCTGAATCAGCGTGCTTCCGGGAGTAGCCTTGAAACTCACCTGAAATTCCCCGCGGTCGTAGGAGGGCATGAAATCCTGCCCGAGGTTATCAAACACGAGAAGGCCACCCCCAAAAAGCAGCAAGGAAATAATCAGGATCCAGACACGGTGCCTCAGCGCGAAACGGATGGATTTCTCATATGCGTTCCGGAGATCCATGAATCGCTTGTCGAATGATTCCAGCAGGCGTGCCAGGCCGCGCCTGCGCGTGCCGCTTTCCACGGCCGGATCGTACCAGCGGGAGGAGAGCATCGGGTCCAGGGTGAAGGAGACAAACAGCGAAACCAGGACGGCGAAGGCGATCGTGATGCCGAACTCGTAGAAGAAGCGCCCGACGATCCCTTTCATGAAAGCGATCGGCACAAAGACCGCCACAATCGAAAATGTCGTCGCCGTCACGGCGAGTCCTATCTCCGACGTCCCTAATCGGGCGGCTTCATAGTGATCGCGGCCGAATTGCATGTGCCGCACGATGTTTTCCCTGACGACGATGGCATCATCGATCAGAAGCCCCACGGAGAGAGACAATCCCATCAGGGTCAGGATGTTGAGGGAAAAACCCATAATGCGCATGATGATGAATGCGGAAATGATCGAAACCGGAAGAGTCAGTCCGGTAATCACCGTGCTGCGCCAGCTGTTCAGGAATAGGAAGACGATGAAGACGGTGAAGATAGCGCCCAGGACCAAGGTGGTTTTGACGTCGTCCACCGCATCCCGGATAAACAAGGACGAATCTCGGACTACATCGAGACGCGTCTGCCCCGGCAATTCCCGGTTCAGCGCCGGGAGCGCCTCCTTCACCGCTTCTGCGACATCCACCGTATTGCTTCCCGACTGCTTACGGATTTCCAGGGCCAGCGCTCTCTGTCCGTTTATCAGAGCCAGCGTGCGCTGTTCCTCATACCCGTCTTCAATTCTCGCAATCTCGCTGAAGTGCACGGGAACGCCGCGAATGGTTTTCACGATGAGATTTTCAAATTTTCCTGGCTCCGTGATTTTCCCCTCGACCCGAACCAATTCTTCCATCGCTCCTGTTTTGACCTTGCCGGCAGGCACCTCGATGTTTTCACGGCGCAGCGCGAGGACGGCTTCGGCAACCGTCAGGTTATAGGCCTTCATGCGTTCGGGATCGAGATACACCTGAATCTCGCGCCGCTGGCCGCCGACGATTTTGAGGGAACCGACACCCTCGATGTTCTCGAGCCGTTTGCGGAGAACCTTTTCTGCAAGCGACGTCAGATCTTTGTGCGAAAGCTGGGAGGAGGTCACTGAAAGCGAAACGATGGGCATGTCCGCCGGATCCAGCCTCTCGATGACGGGCTCCTCGACACCGGTGGGAAAATCGCGGCGCAGCGCGCTCACCTTGCTGCGCACATCCTGCGCCGCAGTATGAATGTTGGTCCCCAGCTCGAACTCGGTGACCACGATCGAGTTCCCTTCCGTCGTGGTGGAGGAAATGTGCTTCACGCCTTCAATGGGATTGATCGCCTCCTCGATTCGCTTGGTGACCTCCGTTTCAACGGTTTCCGGTGCGACACCTGGATACAAAGTCTGCACGGTGACGACCGGCATATCCACGTTTGGAAACAGATCGATGGACAACTCTCTGTAGGAAAAGATGCCCAATACCACCAGGGCCAGCATCATCATGGTGGCAAAGACCGGCTGTTTTACCGAAAGATCGGACAGAATCATGGCGAACTTCCTTTGACTGCCAGCGCAATGGCATCAGCCGTCGGGGTAATATACTCATTCCGGCCGACACCTGAAATCCGATAGCTTTTTATTTCGAGATGCGGACCGGTGTACCGTCTTTCAGGGATGGACCAATTTCCGTGATCACCACATCTCCTTCCTGGAGCCCCTGCCGCACCAATATCAATTCCTGTTTGTTGTCGCTGATTTTTATGTCGACGCGATGCGCGATTCCGTCTTTGACGACATAGACGGCTGCAGTCTCCGACCCCTCTTTTTCGGGAATCAACGAATCGCGCGGAATCAGCATGGCCTGGGGCTCCCTGCCCGTAATGATTTCGCCTTTGGCGTACATGCCGGTACGCAGTTCTCCCCTGGGATTGGAGATGCTCAGTTTCACCTTTACGGAACGGTTGTCGGATTCAATCTCCGGGTTGATTGCCGACACCGTTCCTTCGAAGCGCCGATCCCCCCACGTTGGAGTCTGAAAAGTGGCGCGCTGTCCCGGATGGATACTCGCCAGCTGGTAAGAAGGAACCACGCACTCGAGTTCCAGCTGGCTGTTGTCCACGACGGTGTAAAGCGGAACGCCGGCAGTCACCAGCGAGCCCTTGTCGAAATATTTTTTTTGAACGTGCCCCTCGGCAGGCGCATAAATCTTGCAGTCTTCCAGCGCTTTCTCCGCAATCGCGAGTGCCGCTCGAGCCTGGCTGCACTGCGCCTCAGCAAGACGAACCTGCGTTTCCGCATCCTTGATGCCGGTTACGGCTGCCTGCTGGTCCTTTTGAGTGATGCCGCCGCTGCGCAGGAGGTTATCGGCACGCTCTTTTTCCATCTGCGCATGCTCTGCCGAAACCTGAGCGTGTTCCAATCCGGCTTCCGCCACTCGAAGGGTTGCCACGGCCTGATCATTGGCAAGCCTGTAATTAACCGGATCTATTTCTGCGATGAGTTGATCCTTTCGCACAAAATCGCCTTCCCGGAAGTAAACGGCGAGCAAGCGGCCGCCAACTTCCGGCTTGATCTCAACGGTGGACAGCGTGTGCAGATTTCCAGTGATCGGCGTCGAGGCAATCCACTCCCGGCGTATCACCGGAATCGCCCGCACTACAAGCTGCGCTGTAACGCCCGCCGCCGGCAACGCATTGGTGTCCTCCTTGGACCTACTGCAATGCCACTGACTGCCCGCCGCCAGGAAAAGAGCCAGCGTCCAGAGAATCCGTATTGATGGATGCATCACCGGTCTACCTCCTTATCGAGTATCGGGCTGCCCGAAGCCAGCCGAAGCCGTGCTTTCGCCATTTCGTACTGGTACGTGGCGCTGATCTGCGAGTTTCGGGCCTCCGAAAGAGCCGTTTGAGAATCCGTCACATCCAGCGTCGTCGCCGCGCCGTACTGGTAATTTGCCTGCATCAGCGTCAGCACTTTTTCGGCCTGCCGCACACTCAGCTGGGCCGCCTCGATTGCCTTTGCCGACGATTGCATGCTGTCGTACGCCTGCTTGACTTCGAGCCGGCATTCATTTTCGAGCCGTGCCAGCCTTTGTTCCGCAGCACGAAGCTGCGCCTGTGCCTGCATCACCAAGCCGGCCTTTCGCCCACTGTCCAGAAGCGGCAATTTAAAACTAAAGGTCACATTCCAGCGCGAGTAGTCGGGGTTGAACATGTTCTGCAGTTGCCGCACTGCATAGCCGTACTGCCCTTCCATATCTACCGTCAGTTTGTTTTCCGCATTTGCGAGTGAAGTCGTAAACCGCGCCTGCTGCACCTCGCTCCGCGCCGCCTGCAATTCCGGCCGCTGTTCGAGCGTGCGCTTTTGGATGTCGTCAATACTTCCCGGATCCCACGGCCTGTATTCGAGGCTGCCCGCAACTTTCGTCGGGGCATCGAGGTCTTCCATGATGAGATCGTTGATGGCCGCGCGCGCCAACCGCACACTGTTCACGGCCCGAATCACATCCGGCTCCATATTGGCTACATTGACTTCAGACCTCAAAACGTCGATCTCCGTCGCCACCCCGCTGTTAAAGCGGATTTTCGCCTGCTCCAGGTGCTTGATGCGCTGCTGTCGCGTTTCCTGTACGACCTCGAGGTTGGCCTGCATCAGGAACAGATTCTTGAAAGCCTGAAAAACCTTGAACGCAAGCTGTTGCCGCACGGATTCGCTGATCGCGGCCTTTTCCCCGAGGCTTTCTTTCGCCAGCTTCAAAGCCGTGCTCACCTTGCCGGCGCTGTAAACCGGCTGCTTCACATCCAGCTCCATATCAAACATGTTGCTGGCAGTCGGAACCAGTGCATCCTTGAAATCCTTCGGTACCTTGTCAAAACTGGAACTGTTGAGAATGCTGGGGTCACGCATTCGCAGGCCGGAGCCCTGAAACGTAGCCTGAGGGAAAGCGCCCGAGCGAACCTCCTTGATCTTGCCCTTCAATTCCTCCTGTTCCGCGAGCGCAACCAGCATTTCAGGGTTGCGGCTGAGCGCCAGCGTCACTGCTTCTTCCATCGTTAGCGCCTTGTCCGGGCCCTGCGCCCGGCCCACAGGAAGGCTTCCCATCACCAATAAAAATAACGCCGTTACTCCGATCCTCCCCATGGCCGGCCTCCTTTCCCCTTACCGATCGGTATAGACGAATTTCCAGCCAGGAAAAACGGCATCAGAAAATCCACGAGCTTTTCTGCAGTTCGGCGCGTCAGCTTTGGCCGTAGAGTAAAGAGGAACTCCAGGATGTGGATGAGAATCATTCCCATCAGTGCATTCGAGATCCTCTCGGCGTTTGACGAGCGTATTTTGGGCATGTTTTCCCCGATAAACATGGCAATGATTTCGCGTTCCCGCTTGAATTCCTCCACAAAATTGAATTGGGGGTACTCTCCTTCCGGCGCGAACATGCTTCGGAACAGGAACCTCACGCCATTGGGATCTTTGGAGCAATTGCGGAATTCGGAAGACACATAAAGAACCAGTCGTTCCCGGAGAGGCCCCCGGTAATTCGAAAGCCTGAGCAGGTTCTTCCGCGTCTGATTGAAAAGGTCCAGCATCAATTCCTGGAACAGGTGCTCCTTGCTGCGGAAGTGATAATACAGGACAGGCTTCGTGATGCCGGCGGCTGCGCAGATTTCGCGGATCGAGCTGCCGGCATATCCTTTCCGGGCAAAAAGCTCCATCGCCTTGCTGATGATTCTGTTTCGAGTGCCTTTCATGGCGATGATATCTATACTGATCGGTATAGTTTGTCAAGAATGATCTGCAATCCGAATTCGAGTGCAAGACGTCCAACAGATCTTTACATGGGTCAGGCAAAAATCGCCACGGATTACACAGATTCAAATGACGGTTGCATGGGCGGGCATCCGGCCTCGATGGATAGTCTGCGCGCGAGAGAGCGCAGTTCTCTCCCGCGCTCAGACTACCAATCGAGATCGGCGCGAAGCGCCGCCGCCCATGCCTTAATCCGTGTAATCCGTGGCAATCTCTGTCTTTGAGGCCCTTGGATGGATTTAGTTCACGCCGATCAGTTGTGCCTTCTCGATAGCGGCCTGAACGATGGGGGCCATGAGAGCGTATCCTCTGTCGTTGGGGTGCAACCCGTCCATCGAATACCCCTCCTTCAGGAAACCGCCGGCATCGGCCAGCGCCGCGTGATAATCCGCGTATACGGCATGGATCTGTTCTGCAAATTTTTTCAACCACTCGTTCAGGAGCAGAATGTCGGCAGGCGGCCGCTGCGGCGTTTGCTTGCGGGCGGCATAGTCGCTGACAGGCGTCAGCGAACACAACACGATTTTGATCTTATGCGCCTGTGCCAGTTCCGTGATGGCCCGAAAATTGTCTTCAATCATTCCGGCCGATTGCGGCCCTGTGTTGCGGGCGATGTCGTTGGTGCCCGCGAGTATCACCAGAACAGACGGATGGAGATTGATCACGTCCTGGTACATGCGCACCAGCATTTGAGGGGTTGTCTGGCCGCTGATGCCTCGATTCACGTAAGGCTTTTCCGGAAAATATTGCGCCAATTTCCACATGTCGGTGATGGAATCCCCGAGAAAAACGACGCGAGCCGGATCGTCGGGCAGCGCCTGCATTCGCGCGTTGTCTTCGTGGTAACGCCCGAGCTGGTTCCAGTCGAGCAGCTGATCGGCGAGACTCTGAGCCGTTGAAGCGAGGCAGCAGTTCGCTCGCGGTGGCTTAAAATCCGTCACAAGCTGCGCGTGCATTGCAGCCGGAAATGCCAGGGATAACACGGCAAACACTCCAGCAAACCTGAATAGGCGCATGTTTTTTCTCCTGAAGAAAGGATTCCATTGTCGAAACCGCTCCAGGTCTGCGGCCACGGGATGCGCTGCTTTGAAGTGGCGCATTCAAAATTTGCCGCAACCGCGAGCGAACGCTTTTTCGTAGGCGCCGATCAGGCCGTCCGCCTCATCCTCAGGGGAAGGCAACCGGGACGCTCTCAACCGCGACGCATGACTCAGACGAAGTCTGAGGTTCTCATCGTCGATCAGCCGGACGGCGTTTGCCACAAAATCCCCTGTATCCGACAGCGCGTACAGCAGTCCGGCAGGCTCATCCCCCGAGATTCCCCGAACGGGCCACCAATTCCCCGGGATATCCGAGGCTAAAATCGGGCATCCGCTCGCAAGCGCTTCCAGAAGAGAGTTGGACAACCCCTCCGAATACGATGAATTCAAAACCACATCCGACGCTTCATATGCCGACCGCATCGCAGCCAGCGGGATGCTGTCTATCCAGAGCGCAAATGAGG
>Ga0335071_10004135_pt1 | contig 15181 bp, 13 predicted proteins | sample Lox_Sample_15_FD_206724 | JGI IMG/M metagenome (GOLD analysis project Ga0335071, IMG submission 206724) | Soil microbial communities from Loxahatchee National Wildlife Refuge, Florida, United States - Lox_Sample_1.5 | ecosystem: Environmental > Terrestrial > Soil > Wetlands | place: USA... | reverse complement strand
TTGCGCGATCTTCTTTTCACGCTGCGCGTTCTGCGCCTCGATCTGGGAACGGACCTGCGTCTTGGCCAGGACCATGTCGTCGTAGGTGCCGGTGTAGGTGATGATGGTCTCGTAATCGATGTCGGCGATGTGGGTGCAAATGCTGTTCAGAAAATGGCGGTCGTGCGAGATCGTAATGACTATGCCGTCATACGCGGTAAGAAATGACTGCAGCCAGTGGATGGAGTCAAGGTCAAGGTGGTTCGTAGGCTCGTCGAGCAGCAGGGCCTGCGGGTGCCCGAAAAGAGCCTGCGCCAGCAGTACACGGACCTTTTGTCCGCCTTGCAATTCTCCCATCTTGCGTGTGTGAAGGTCTTCGGGAATATCCAGCCCCTGAAGGAGGACGGCGGCATCGCTCTCGGCGGAGTAACCATCTTCCTCGCCGACGATGCCTTCGAGTTCACCGAGTTTCATTCCGTCCTCGTCGGTCATGTCGTGTTTCGCGTAAATGGCGTCACGCTCCTGCAGGGCGGTCCACAGGCGCTTGTTGCCCATGATCACGGTGTCAACGACCGTATAAGCATCGAAGGCGAACTGGTCCTGGCTGAGAACGCCGAGCTTGCTCGGGCGGACGACCGCGCCCTTCTGCGGCTCCAGTTCTCCGCTGAGCAGTTTCATGAAGGTGGATTTGCCCGCGCCGTTGGGACCCGTCAGGCCGTAGCGGCGTCCGGGCGTGAACGCGGTGGAGACTTCATCGAACAGTATTTTGGCGCCGTAGCGCATGGACACATTGCTGACTGAGATCATGCTTTTTAAGTTTCTTCAGGAACTGCGGGGAATTCCGCCAAGACGGTGCGCAGACTGGTGTCTATAGAATACCACGGCGAAATTGGATCATATCCAGGGGTTTACGACGTTCGCGTCGATGTCGGCGTAATGCGCTGGGTTGCGAGTCGCCAATTCTGCACGATGAGCTAGAACAATTCCAGCGATCATCGTATCGCGCATTTCCACCGGTCGGCCGATCTTTCTGCGGGAGGCCATCAGAAGGGCGGACTGCCGGGCTGCCTCCTCATCGAATGCGGCGATTCGATGATTGATGCTGTTCAAGATCCTCTCGAAGACCTGAGAAAAGCCGCTGCGCCTTTCGCCGACAGAAAGGAAGTGCAATCCGGATTCGATCTCGAGGACCGTAACAGAGGTCGTCCAAATCAAAGAACGATCCTGAGTGTCCAGCCAAGCGGTCACCTTCGGTTCGGGCGGATCGTTCATCATTGCAGAAACGACGGTGGTATCGAGGATGATCATCCTTCCTCGTCAAAGTCCACCGGATCTATCGTGAACCCGCGCAATTCCTCGGCGTGGAACTTCAGTCCCGTCCCCTTCATGAGATTAGCGATCTCAGTACCCAGGCCGAACTGCGGGGGAGGGGATTCATTCGCCGCCTTACGCAGGATATCCCGGACTTCCTCTTCCATGCTGCGGCCATTGCGACGGGCGCGCCGCTGCAGGCGGGTCTTGACGGATTGTTCCAGATTGCGGACCACCAGCTGAGCCATTCAAACCTCGACGATATCATGATATCACACAAGTTGATATCATGATATCACTTTCGGCGAGGGCGTTATTGTGTTGGGACGGCCGAGGCGGCTTGCACTAGTTGTTCCACCGGAGCGCTGACCTGCAGGAGCAGGCCGGCGACCGGCTTTTTCGCCTGGGTGACGGCTGCGAGTTGCGCCGTCTTCCATAGCTCAGGCTCTGGTTCGGAGTTGCCCAGGTACTCCAGCGCCTGCAGTCCAGCGGCTCCCAGCGTGGCCAGGTTTTGCGAAACGGGAATGTCCTCCTCCAGGAGCGCGGATTTCGCAAGCACCGGGTGCAGCTTGGCGTCGTTATCTCGCCAACGTGTCAGCCAAACGCGGATCTGTGCCTGGGCATTCTGGTCCTTGTAGCCGCTGTGTGCGTATTGCTGCACGAGGCTGGCGAACTCCCGGGCGGTGTCGCTCTCGGGATAGGCAGCATCGATAAGGCGATTGAGCGGAGCGTGGAAGTCAATCGGACCCTTCGCATCATCCCAGCGGTTGTAGTCCTTCACCGGTTCCACGACGTCAGCGAGAACGCGCAGCGCCGAAACGTCGTCACTACCGGCCATACGATCCAGCATCTGCTCCCGCGCTGACCTGTGAGTCAAGCCCAGCCACTCCAGATCGAGGCTGATCGCGTTCATGCGCGTGTACATGGAAGCGACGTCGGTCACCTGCTGAGGAGACCACAGACGCTCCGCGATGACGGCATTCCGGGGCCAGATGTGGGAGTCCACGTTCTCCGGAGTAACCCACTCCGCCCACTGGCAAGACTCGCCACCGAGAATGCGCTTTTGCTCCTCCGGCGAAAGATTCGCGGCCGCATCCGCCATGGGATCAACAGCATAGTGTTGCGCGGCCGGCCACATCAGGTCGAGGTAGTAGCCATGCGACAGGATGCCGCTGTAGCCCTGTTTGGCGGCCGCGGCAAGCGATTCCTGCCCACGCCAGGACTGGATCACGATTGTCTTCGGCAGATCCGGACGAAGGATTTCGTCCCACCCGACCATGATTTTGTGATTCTTAGCCAGGATCTTCTGCAGGTGCTCGTTGAAGTAGGCCTGCAGGTCCTGCTTGTCCTTCATGTTGTGGGCACGCATGAATTCCTGAATTTTGGGATTCGCAGCCCACTCTTTGCCGTCGACCTCGTCGCCCCCGATATGGAAGTAGGCGTCCGGAAACAGCTTGGCCATTTCTTCAAGAAATTTGTCGAGGAACTTGTAAGTGGATTCGCGCGTGGGATCGAGAATCGGGTCGCCAGTCTCGATCGTGTAAGGACCCGAACCGCTGGCGAGCTCCGGATATCCCAGGACCCAGGAGCGGGCGTGTCCCGGAATGTCGAACTCGGGAATGACACGAATGCCGCGGTCATGCGCGTAGTTGATCAAGTCGCGAATTTGATCCTGCGTGTAATAGAGGCCTTCCGAACCCGCCTCCTGCAGCTTGGGAAATTTCTTGCTCTCCACGCGGAAGCCTTGGTCGTCGGAAAGGTGCCAGTGCAGCACGTTCATCTTCACCGCGGCCATTCCGTCAACATTGCGCTTCATCACGTCGAGCGGGATGAAGTGGCGGCTGACGTCGATCATGAGTCCGCGCCAGGGAAAGCGCGGCTGATCCTTGATGGTGACCGCAGGAACGCTGAACCCGGTCGGTGTTATCTGGAGTAGTTGCAAGAACGTTTGCAAGCCATGCAGAACTCCGAGCGGCGTCGGCGCATTCAACTGCGCGCCGGTCTCACTGATGCTGAGTTCGTATGATTCGTCCTCGCCTAGTCTTTGGATAGCTTCGCGTCCATGCTCAGCATGCACCGTAAGCACGGGAGTGGAGCCCGGTTTGGGTCGAAATGGGATGCCAGTCTGACGAGAGAGTTGTGCGGTAAAACGTTGTACACCGGCATCGAGCGAAGCGTCATGCGTTCCAGTAATGGCAACGGAAAACGATTGCGCGATCGTGAGTTGGCCGGTGCCTTGCTGCAGGCTGGCCGGCATAGGCATCAGGTTGAGTGCGGGTTGAGATTGAGCAAAGCCCGATCCCAACGGCAGAACCACAAGCATGATTACGCGTACAGCCTCTGATAGTCTCATCGGAAGACCTCTTTGACGTATTAGGGCCAGTCTTGCGCCCCGTGATAAATGCGAATGACTTCGACAAACTGGTCCTGAACTCGATGAACGGCGATGTAGGGAAGGCCGGAAAGACTAACTCGCGCGTACCCTCAATGCGCCCTTTGCGGCCGAGGCGGGGAAAATCCCGAAGGCCCTCGCATCCGGCGTAGAGTTTATTGGCGATCTGGAGAGCTGCGGAAGGATTATCGTTCTGAATGCGCTGAACGATTCGGTATAAATCATCGGCGGCGGGAGTGGTCCAGCGCAGGCGCATCAGGGCCGGAGGATTGCTTTTAGCTTCTCTCCTACTGCTTCATGCTCAACAAAATCTCCGCGCTCGGCCCCTGCCAAGCCCAGATTGACCGCTTCCACAAAACGAGTGTCATCTCTCAGGTATTGGCTGAGAACCTGTTGGGCGAGTTCGTCGGTCTTCAATCCTCGCTGAGCTGCAATTTCGGCTAATTGCGCTTCCTTTTCGGGTTGGAGGGGAACTTCCATAGCGATATCTTACTGCAGAATTCCCGTAGCTCACACAGAACTCGGCACTGTCTAATGTCCTCCGCCCAACTCCCGCACAATCGATCCCACGAACTGTTTGGCGTCGCCGAAAAGCATCAGCGTCTGGGGCAGGTAGTAGAGCGGGTTGTCGATGCCGGCGAAGCCCGGGTTCATGCTGCGTTTGATCACCATCACCGTGTGCGCCTTATCGACGTCGAGAATCGGCATACCGAAGATCGGGCTCGATTGATCGCTGCGGGCGGCGGGGTTGGTCACGTCATTCGCCCCGATGATCAGGGCCACGTCGGTCTGCGGGAAGTCGCCGTTGATCTCGTCCATCTCGACGAGGCGATCGTAGGGAATGTCGGCTTCGGCCAGCAGCACGTTCATGTGACCGGGCATGCGTCCGGCAACCGGATGGATCGCGAAGCGAACATCGATACCTTTTTTCGTCAACGAATCATAAAGTTCGCGGACTTTATGCTGCGCCTGCGCAACCGCCATACCGTATCCGGGGACAATGACGACCTTGTTCGCAGCCGAGAGGATCGAGGCGGCTTCTTCCGGCGTCGCGCTGCGCACCACTCGTTCTTCCTTATCCTTTGCCGCAGACGCCTGCACCTGGCCGAATGCTCCGAACATCACGTTAGTGAAGGAGCGGTTCATGGCCTTGCACATGATGACCGAGAGAATGAAGCCGGAAGACCCGTCGAGAGCGCCCGCCACGACAAGCACTTTGCTGTTAAGAACAAACCCCAGCAGTGCCGCGGAGAAGCCGGCGTAAGAATTCAAAAGCGAGATCACCGTAGGCATGTCCGCGCCGCCAATCGGAGTCACCAGCAGAATGCCGAAGATCAGCGCAACGATCACCATGATCGGAAACAACAGCGCATGCCCGGGATTCACCACGAGTGCGCCGGCCAGTCCAAGCGCCCCGCCCAGCACAGATAAGCTGACGATATTCTGCCCGCGATAAACAATCGGCCGCTGCGGCAAAATTTCCTGCAGTTTTCCCGCCGCTATCAGACTTCCGGTAAACGTCAGCGAGCCGATGATTACTTCGAGCGCAATCTCGCCCATCTGAAAGCGCGTAACCGGCTCAGTGCCGACGTAGTATTCGGCGATGCCGATCATGGCTGCCGACAATGCGCCAAACGCGTGGCTGAGCGCGGTTCGCTGCGGCACCGCGGTCATGTGCACCATGCCGAGCGGGATGCCCACGCCCGCACCGACGATCAGGGGGATAAGAATCCAGCGATAGGACGTTACTTCAGGGTTAAACAGCGTGGCCGCGACAGCCAAAGCCGCGCCGATCTCGCCGCACAGCACTCCCATACGGGCGGTAGCAGGCGAACTCAAAAACCGGAGCGAAAGAATAAACAGAACAACTGCCGCGATGTAGGCGAAGTCGAGATACTGCTGCAGGTCGGCCGGGTTCATTGTTGTTTCGACCTGCCCGATTTGAACATGCGCAGCATGCGGTCCGTGATCACGAATCCGCCCACCATGTTGCTGAAGGAGGCCGCCACCGCGATGGCACCGAGGATGGTTGTCAACCGGGTCTCGTGGCGTCCCGCGATGATGATCGCCGCCACCACTACAATGGCGTCGAGGGCGTTGGTCAAAGACATCAGCGGTGTGTGGAGCAGCGGCGAAACACGCTTGATGACTTCAAACCCCACGAAGCCGGCCAGGATGAAAACGTAGAGGTTAGAAATGAAATCCGCTGGCATGATGGTTCCTTTGCATTCAGTGCTGGGTTGCAAGCGCTGGCATTTTGAAGAATTCGCGGACGCGCGTATTCACAACTTCCCCACCCTCGGTAACCAGCGTTTCGCGAATAATCTCGTCCTGCGGGTTCAGCTGCAGCTTGCCTTCTTTCACCATGTAGGTAAGAAATGTGGTCACGTTCCGCGCATACATCTGGCTGGCGTGATAAGGCACGCTGCTGGCGAGATTGATGGTGCCGATAATCGTGACGCCACTTTCCTGCACGGTCTCTCCGGGATGAGTCAATTCGCAGTTGCCACCGCGCTCGGCAGCCAGATCAACGATCACCGATCCGGGGGCCATGCTCTTCACCATGTCTGCCGTGATCAGCACGGGAGACTTCTTGCCGGGGATCACTGCCGCCGTAATCACGACATCGCTCTCAGCCACGACCTTGCCCAGCAGTTCACGCTGGCGGGCGTAAAACGTTTCGTCCTGTGCCGTGCCGTATCCACGCGCATCTTGCGCGTTTTGCGCTTCGATCGGCAATTCCACGAAACGTCCGCCGAGGCTCTGCACCTGCTCCTTCGCCGCCGGACGCATGTCGTACGCGGAAGCCACCGCGCCGAGTCGGCGCGCGGTCGAGATCGCCTGCAGACCAGCAACGCCGGCACCGATGACGAAAACACGGGCGGGAGTGATCGTCCCTGCAGCGGTGGTCATCATGGGGAAAATTCGTAGCGACGTTTCTGCGGCAAGCAGCACGGCCTTGTAGCCGCAAATCGTGCCCATCGACGACAGTGCGTCCATGCTCTGCGCCCGCGTCGTCCGCGGCATGAGTTCGACCGAGAAACTGGTAACGCCGGCCTGCGCAAGCTGCTGGACGACTTCCGCAGATCCGAAGGGCCGCAGGAATCCGATCAGCACCTGCCCTTTGCGCATCAACGCCAGGTCGGCCTTGCCGGTCACGTCGTTCGAACCGTAGCAGAGCACTTGCACCACGATATCGGCGGTGGAGAAAACAGCCGCGCGGTCAGGAACGATTTTGGCGCCCTTCTCCGTATAGACCGCGTCGGGATAGCCCGCCGGCTCGCCGGCTCCCGCCTCGATCACGACCTCCAGCCCCGCCTTAATAAGATTGGGAATGACGACTGGAACCAGCGCCACCCGCCGCTCTCCGGGATAGTTTTCTTTAGGAACTCCGACGATCACGCGACGTTTATCCTTCTCCCCACATCTGGGTCAACTGCTCCGCCGTCGTGGCGCAGGGACTGCCGGGCGGCGAGCGGAAATCCTTTCACGGAACTCTTCGCGAGTTCTGTGACATACGTCACACGAGCCTGAAAAGGCGAACTGGAAACACTAACAGATTGCGAGGGGGAACTGGAAGATGTGGTTCCACCGCGGGAACTTGAGTTTCAATGGGAGTTTCTCGCCAACCCGGAAAATCCATATCCTAGAAGGTTGCCATAAGCCGCATGGCAACGCTGCGCGACGGGCCGATCGCGTTCCCTGAGAAGAGGCCGCCGAAGTCGATCACGTCCACGATGTTCGTGAGATTCGTCCCGTCCACCTGAAAGCCCATCTTCAGCCGATCCGATTTGTACATGTCGGCTCCCGCTGACGCAGTCACGAGAAAAGTGGGACGGATCCGGCCCTGCGCGAAGTTCACCCGGTCTACAACCTGCTGGCCATAGGTCCGGACTTCTCCGGCCACACACTGGTCAAGCGTCAGGGCCGGATCGCACTGAGACTCGAACGGCAATCCGCTGTCGAACTGCATTCCACCGCCAATCCACAGACGGGGCAAGAACTGGTAGCGAAGGCGGCCCCGAACAGTGTTCCGCTGATCCTGGGTGATTGGGAAGAACCCGGAAGTCGGAATATCGGCATTGGCTCCGAGAAACAATCCACCGGTCACTGGGTTCCAGGCATTGCCGAGCTCATACGAGTAGCTGAGAAATCCCGAAATTTTCTTCCACTCCGGCAGATCAATCCTGGCTTCTGCGCCGTAAACCAACGCCTTCCGGAACGCGATGGGGAAGCTAATGGTCGTATTGTCGATCTGGTCGTCATCGGCGAAATTGTTGACTGCGCGCCGGAAGTAGTTCGCGTCGAGCTTCACCTTGTTCAGAAAGACCTTTGTCAGACCAACCTCGTAATAGTTCCCCTCCGAGGGTCCCACGGGTAACTGCAGCGAGACAGGATTGAGCGCCGTGACCGCCGTGGAACTCGAAAGCAACAGGTTCTCGAACGAAGGCGTCTGGAACACGCGGTCGTAGGAGAAGTGGACGATGACGTTTGCCGACGGGAAAAAACGCGAGATGGCCAGGCGCGGCTGCAAGGCCTGGCGGTTGACCAGGAGCTGGTAATGATCCCAGCGCAGGCCGGCGTTCACGGTCCAGTCGCCAAGGCGCATCAGGTCCTGAACATAGACGGATTGCTCCAAATCGGGACGCTGCCCAATGAAGCCGAACGTGAGGGGAGTATTCGGATCGTAGCGTGTCGGGTCCGTGATCTGGTAATTGAAATTCTCGTGCAGAAACAGGTTGTCCGATTCCACTCCCACCTTGAACTCATGCCGTCCGTGGCTGATGGTGACGCCGCCCTTGAAATATCCTTCGCGAAAGCGGTTATGTTGCAGGATCTCGATCGGAGTTGAGTTCGCGTTGGAGTAGAAATCGTTGGCATTGTCCCGCACCATGCCTCTCAGGTCGGCCAGCATGCTCGATGAAAACGTGTGCTGGTAAGCAACGATGCCCATCGTCTCCATGTTGTCGGCTGTCTGGAGTTGCCCCGCAGTCTGCTGCACCTGCTCATTAGGGAGCTCATACCGGGAAAGATCGTGCCGCACGCTGAAGCTCAGCCGGTCCTTCGAGGTCAAGTCGCGCTGGTAGTTCGCTGCGAAATCTCCGAGGGTGCCGCGGTTTGTATAGTTCTGAATGACCACCGGATTCAGGTAGTGGCTGGTCATGGCGCCGCTGGCGCTCGCCCCGATCAGATTCTTGCCCCACGCGTACTGACCCTGTACGAAAGCTCCCGCCGAATCGAAACTTCCCCCGGAAAGGGCAGCCTGTCCATGGAAGCCGGGTTGCGAGTCCTGCTGGGTATTGACCTCGACCACTCCGCCCATCTTGCGCCCGTACTCCGCGGGAATGCCGGCGGTATAGATGCTCATCGACTGCACGTCATCGGCTTCAATCTGCGGCCCAAAGCTCGGAGAGCGGTTGTCCGTCAACGGAATGCCGTCGACGACAAACTGCGTCTGATATTCCGACCCCCGAGGATGCAGCACCGCGTTGCCCTCGTAGAGCCATCCCGGCTGCGAGTTCACCAGATCCTGGACCGAACGGCCGGGCAGCGAACTCACTCGACTCTGAATCGTCTCCGACCCGACCTGGTGCACTGAACCCGCCTGTTCGGGATCGATCAGGGTGTTGGCCGCACTCACCGTCACTGATTCCTTCGCTGCGCTTACGGTCAACTGGATCAGGAAGACGGTCGGGATCGACGAATGGATGTTGACGGATTGAGATACCGCGGCAAAGCCCGGCTGTTTGATCTGGACCTCGTACACACCGTAGGGCAGGCGCTGCAAGGTCAAGGATCCCTGATCATCGGTGCTTTGAACGCGCCGGTACTGATTTGCCTCGCTGACAATCTGGACTGAGGCTCTCACCGCCAGATGCGATGGATCGGTCACCCGAAGACGCAGTTCGCCGCTATTGCTCTGGGCATGAAGAAGCAGAGAACCGCAAAAAAAGAAGACAAGTACTTTCTTCACAAACTCTCGGCCTCAGTCCAACCTACTCACGAGGCTGAGTGTATCGCAGTTGCGGATCACGCTCGGTCGAAGGCCGGGTTGTACACGCAACCCTGGCAGAGGAGATAACCGAGCCTCGAAATCCGGATCGTTTCCACCGTGGCCGTCAGCGAAAACGGGATTCTGCAACAACAAGCCGTAATGTCCGTAAAATGAAAACTTCTGTCCAACGGGTTATGGGGGAGATGGAAACATGCTTTTGATTCGCCGGGCGACTGCCTCAGATGCACCGCTCATCTGCGGAATGATCCGCGAACTCGCTGATTTCGAACGCGAACTGGATCAGGTTGACGCTACTCCGGAGGACCTCGTGCGTGATGGCTTTAGAGAGAACCCGAGTTTCCACGCCTTCATTGCAGAATGGGAGGGTGAAACGGCGGCATACGCTCTTTACTTTTTCACCTACTCGACGTGGGCAGGTCGTCCCAGCCTGTTCGTGGAGGATCTGTTTGTTCGTGAGCGCTTCCGGGGCAAGGGAATCGGCACCGCGCTGCTCCAGCGCATGGCTGCCATCGCACGGGAGAAGAAATGCTACGGCATGCGTTGGGAAGTGCTGCATTGGAACTCCGCTGCCATCCAGTTCTATGGCTCGCTCGGCGCCGTAGTGCAGTCGCAGTGGTCGCCGGTACTTCTCATGGGAAGTGCTTTCGAGAAGCTGGCGTCGCGAAACGTAGACCGTTGAGTAGTTCTCGCCATCTCGCCGAACCGGGAAAAGGCACAACGTAAAGTGACGCCGTGCCCTTCTTATCTCACGACGAAGATTAGGTCTTTCCAGCAAGTTCCAGTCATTACGGAACAGGCGCCTGCATGCGGATGGTCACCGGTCCATCTTTATCTTCGACAATCGTGTAATCACTTGGGATCAGGAACAACGACGCGTCCGGTTCGGACATATTCACGTTCGTGAACTCCGTCTTCAAGTTCCCTGCCCACGGATCGTCGTGCTTGGTCATGACCGTCGCTTTCAAATCGGCGGAGTACCAGCGCTCGGACGTGACCACGATTGGTTTATCGTTGCCCATCTTCCCGCTCGGGATGGTGGTCGTCACGCGCGTGCCCGTCGCGTGGATACCGTTGATAGTCTGGTCGCCCAGATCCTCGCTGGCCGGGGGTGGCTCGTTCGCATCGGCTCCGACTTTTTTGTAAAACATGTTCGTCGTAACAGCGGGGCCGTCCGGCGGCGCAGCGCGCAGCATAAATATCTGCTCGCCTTTGACCGGCTGGCCCGCGCCAGGGGGCCCGGGCGGAAAAGGCATCTTGTGCGCGAGCTTGTGCTCGCTGTCGAGCATATAGCGGACACCGGCGACCGGATCGACAATCGTCACCAACTTGGGCGCCGAGCCTTGCGGGCTGGCTCCGAGAAGGTTCAGGCTGGCATCGCGGCGAGTACGTCCTTCACTGTCGCGGCACAAACTTGAGTTTTCCGTCGTGTGAATACGATTGCCGTCAGCAAACGACTGCGTGTGCTCCGTAACGACATTGGCGCAGAACGGAACGCCTTTGACGGGAGAGACATCCATAGTGTCGGAGAGATGCATCGCCAACATCGGGCCTTTGCCGGGAAGGCCCCCGGCTGCGCCGGCTTGCATCGCGATGACCTCCGGGGGCGGTGCCTGCGCTGCGACCACGGCAGCCGCCGCCACGATCGCGATCGGAATAAGAGCGGTACATCTGAACGCTCGCATATTGCCTCCTTCTGGATCAGAACTTTGTTTACTGCAGAACGTGAATCCCACGGGCAACACCATCCGGCCCAACCAGAACATCCGCATAGATGGCTTCCCCGGCCGCAGTGGCGGCAGGATCAAATGCTGCGGAAGATGGAAGCTGCACACGAATGACTTGCATGCTTTCACCGCAGCTCAGCGGGTCGCAATACATCAGGCTGCGAAACATTTCCGGAGCCCGATTGTCTGCGGTAGCCATTGTGGAAGCAGAATGCTCTGCGTGAGCCGGATGTGGCCGCAACGCCTTCTTCGATGGAACGATCTTCGTCTTCGACAACGCCGGTTTCGTCGACGATAGGCCGTTTGCAGCATTGGCTGCGTTGGACTCCGCGACCGTGATCTTCTGAACCGCAATTTGCGCGGAGCGACGCTCATTCTCTCGCGAAGAATAAACAGCAATGCTGGCTGCCAGCGCAATCAGTGCCGCTGCCGCTCCCCATGCGAGCACGATCCGCGACTTCCTTGATGCCCTCCGGACCCCCGTCGCCCCGTTCGCGATTTGGCGTCGGTAACTCGTCAGTACAGCCGCATCAAGCGTCGCAGGAGCCTGTGGAACCGAGTCGCGCAGCAAGTGCAGCCCAGCTCGGAGTTCACGTCGCGCTTCTACAAATCGGGCGCACTCCGGGCAGCGGGCAAGATGCTCCGCTTCCCCCGTGAAGTCGGCATCGAACCGGAGCGGGTCTTCAAAATACAGGCGCACTTCGTGGCAGGTCATATGACACATCCCTCCGGGCCCGCCGTTCCGACATGCGGTTCAGGGCGGTCCAGCGCCTTCAGCTTTTCTGAGAGGAGAGCATGCGCTCGGTTGAGCCGGGACCGGATAGTTCCGACCGCGCAACCCAGGCGCGAAGCTGCCTCAGCGTAAGAAAGCTCACAAAGATCGCACAGGACAACCACTTGACGATAATGGTCGGGCAGCGAAGCCACCGCCGCCTGGACACGCGCGGCGAGTTGGCTTCGGATCATCTGCGTGGGTAACGCGTCGGATTCAGAAATCAACTTGTCCGACAAAACTTCAAATGCGGGCTCGTGGGGCAAGATCCGGTATGGCCGCTCGCGACGCTCGATGCGCCGAACAAAATTGCGCGCGATGCCGAAGGCGAAGCCCGCAAGGTCTCCTCGCCCCGGACGATACGCATGCGCATCTTCGATCAACGCCATGAAAACTTCCTGCGTCACCTCTTCGGCGCTAGCTTTCGAATTCGTCATGTAGAACGCGTAACGGAAGACGGCAGCCTTCAGCTTTCTATAGAGGACCAGAAATGCCTGCTCCTCGCCGGCGACGGCCCGTCGCAACAGTTCGGTATCCGGTCTCCTGGAGAGTTCGTTATCGCTGGCCATGGGGCTGTCAGGCTCAATGCGCAACCTTTATGATGCGCGGCAGTCATATTGTCTTCGCGCCAGGAGGGAAAATGGTTCCAGAAATTTCGCGGATAAAGTTGAGGAACGCCTGAGCTGGTTTCCCCGGTCCTCTGCGTTCAGGAGCGTTCCCCACGAACGACACCGAGGTACAAGAGATCTTACAGCTTCCTTCGCTAACCTTCGCGCCTGAGTGGTATGGATTTAAGACGCGCCATCCGCAAACCGGTAGTGCCATACCCGGGCCGCGCCGATCAGGTTCGTGTCGTCTCCCAGAGAAGCCAGCGTGAGCGCCGTCTTCTCGGCGGGAACAAAGCGGCAGCCGCTGCGAATCACTGCGTGAATCCGCTCCAGGAACAATGGCGCGCTCTTCATCACGCTTCCACTCAGCACGATCGCGTCGGGAGCAAACAGGTTGATCAGATTCGCGAGCCCGAGCCCGAGATAGTAAGCTTCGTGTTCGACGGCCTGCAGTGCAACTGGATCTCCGTCTCTGGCCAGTTCGCAAATGCGCTTGGCGGTGATCCCATTCCTGTGCGGATAGTCGGCCGGAGCATGCGCTTCGAGCCAGGCCACCATCGCCGGGCCGGCAGCGAGAGCTTCCCAGCAGCCGCGGAATCCGCAAGTGCAGGGCGGACCAGCGGGATCGATCACGTGATGCGCGACCTCGGGATGCGCGCCGTCGACTCCGCGGTAGAGCTTGCCATCGAAGATAATGCCGCCGCCGATTCCGGTGCCGACCGTGATGTAGATCAGACGCGAACGGTTGCGGCCTGCGCCCCATCCCGCTTCCGCGAGGGCCGCGGCGTCGCCATCGTTTTCGAGCGCCACGCGAATGTTGAATATCCGGGCGAGGTCACGAACCGGGCTTTTGCCCCGCCATCCGGGAAGGAAGTCGACGTCGCCAAATTCGCCTTTCATTGGATCGACCGGCCCCGTCGAGCCGATCCCAATCCCGGAGACCTCGATGCCGGCTTCGCGCGCGCACTCGCGCAAATTGCCAGCGATCCATTCGATTCCCGCTGCATACCGATCCGGGTCGGTTGGCGTTTGTTTGCGTGACAGAACCTTTCCGTTGTCATCCACAACGCCGACAGCAATCTTGGTACCGCCAATGTCCACTGCGCCGATCATGGTGCACCATCATAACCGTCCTGCTTTGATCGCGAAGCGCCGTTTCGGCCCGCGTTTTGAAGCGAGTCGAACCAGCACCCACTGTCCGTTCAAACCTCCCCCGCCCCGTCCACCCGCCAAATCTCGCTATTCGCTTATTAGCGCGTCACTTACAGCCAAAATCGTTGCCTCTGTCCATACCCCTCTGATACGCTTTTTCAGGTTATTTTCGTGCGCCGCCGCTCTAGCGCGGGCGCCGTATCCCGCTGTCTCCCTCAGCGTCCATCCAGACGGATGTCATTGAAGGTCCGCGGAGAACGAAATCGTAAGGAGAAACCACCTTGGCAGCTAAGAACCGCTATCTTTTTACTTCCGAGTCCGTGACCGAAGGGCATCCCGACAAAATCGCCGACCAGATTTCCGATGCCATCCTCGATTCCTGTCTTGCTGACGATCCCACCAGCCGCGTTGCCTGCGAAACGCTGACCGCCACGGGCCTGGTCGTAATCGCCGGTGAAATCACGACCAAGGCCTACGTGGATTTCCAAACGGTAGTCCGCGGCACCGTCGCCTCTATCGGGTATGACAATGCCCTCTACGGCTTCGACGCCAACACCTGCGCCGTGATCTCCAGCATCAACAAGCAGTCCGGCGATATCGCCATGGGCGTCGATACTGGCGGTGCCGGCGATCAGGGCATGATGTTCGGCTATGCCGTGAATGAAAATTCGGACCTGATGCCGACACCGATTTCGCTGGCCCACAAGCTGACGCAGCGGCTTTCGCTGGTGCGCAAGAACGGCATGCTTCCCTTCCTGCGGCCGGATGGCAAGTCCCAGGTCACGGTCGAGTACGACGCCAGCGGCAAGGTCATGCGCGTGGATGCGGTCGTTATCTCCACCCAACACGCAGAAACCGTCACCAATGACGAACTGCGCTCGGAAATTCTGAAGCACGTCATCCAGGCCATGATCCCGGCGCACCTGCTCGATGAGGACACCAAGTACCACATCAATCCCACAGGGCGATTCGTAATCGGCGGACCCATGGGAGACACCGGACTCACCGGCCGGAAGATCATTGTCGACACCTACGGCGGCATGGGACGCCACGGCGGCGGCGCCTTCAGCGGCAAAGATCCGACCAAGGTGGACCGTTCGGCCGCGTACATGGCGCGGCACATTGCGAAAAACGTGGTCGCGGCTGGACTCGCAGACCGTTGCGAAGTGCAGCTTGCTTATGCGATCGGCGTGGCCGATCCCGTCAGCGTGCTGGTGGAAACGTTCG
>Ga0335071_10004133_pt1 | contig 15185 bp, 10 predicted proteins | sample Lox_Sample_15_FD_206724 | JGI IMG/M metagenome (GOLD analysis project Ga0335071, IMG submission 206724) | Soil microbial communities from Loxahatchee National Wildlife Refuge, Florida, United States - Lox_Sample_1.5 | ecosystem: Environmental > Terrestrial > Soil > Wetlands | place: USA... | reverse complement strand
TAGCCACTCAAGAACGCGTTGCTGCCGTGGCGTGAAGCGCGTCGCGCTTTCCTGGTCGAGCGGTAAGGATAGCGCCTGGTCGCTGCACCTTCTGCGGCAAGATCCCGCGATTGAAGTTGTCGCCCTCGTCACCACTCTAAACGAAGCCTTCGATCGCGTCGCCATGCACTCGGTCCGGCGCGAGCTTCTGGAAGCGCAGGCGGCCGCCGCCCGGCTGCCGCTTTGGATCGTTCCTCTCCCCTGGCCCTGTTCCAACGAGCAGTACGAATCGCGAATGCGCGGGCTCTGCGCCCGGGCCGTCGCCGAAGGGGTCGAGGCGATGGCTTTCGGGGACCTCTTCCTTACCGACATCCGCGCCTACCGCGAAAAACAGCTCGCCGGATCCGGTCTGGAGCCCCTTTTTCCGGTCTGGCAGATTCCGACGGACCGGCTTGCCCGGCAAATGATCGCGTCCGGTCTCCGCGCCAAGATCACCTGCGTCGATCCGAGAGTGTTGCCCGGCGGCTTCGCCGGTCGTGATTTCGACGCCGAGCTCCTGGCCGACCTGCCGCCAGTGGTCGATCCCTGCGGCGAAAACGGTGAATTCCATAGCTTTGTCTGCGACGGACCGATGTTTGCTCAACCCGTACCCGTGCGACAGGGCGAAGTCGTCGAAAGGGATGGGTTCGTTTTTGCAGATTTGCTCGGAGGATAGTATTTTCAGTTACTTGACGAGGCTTGCGGTCGTGGGATAATGATGTTATGCTTACATCGGTTGACAATAATACGCTAAGATATTAGCGAAAGCGAAGTTCCCTATGGATTTCAACAAGTTCACTGAGAAGCTCCAGGAAGCCGTCCGCGCCGCCCAGTCCGTCGCCGTCCAGCACGGCAACCAACAGATCGACACCGAGCATCTATTGCTCGCCCTTCTCGACCAGGAGGGCGGCCTGGCCCGCTCTATCCTCAACAAAGCAGACATCAAAGTAGACTCTGTCCGGACACGCGTGCAGCAGGAAGTGGACCGGATGCCCAAGGTGTCAGGCCCCTCCGGCGGACCCGATCAGGTTTACGTCACCCCGCGCATCACCAAGCTGCTGACCCAGGCCGAGGACGAGGCGAAGCGCCTGAAAGATGAATACGTCTCGGTGGAGCACGTCCTGCTGGCCGCCACTGAGGACGGCGGCGCCGCCGGCAAGCTGTTCCGGGAATTTGGGATCACCCGAGAGCGCTTGATGCGTGCGCTGCAGGATGTTCGCGGCAGCCAGCGCGTAACAACTCCCAATCCGGAAGCAACTTACGAAGCGCTGGAAAAATATGGCCGCGACCTCACGCAGCTCGCCTCCCAGGGCAAGCTAGACCCGGTGATCGGCCGCGATGAGGAAATCCGCCGCGTCATCCAGGTGTTGTCGCGCCGCACTAAGAACAACCCGGTGCTGATCGGCGAACCCGGCGTCGGCAAGACCGCCATCGTGGAAGGTCTGGCAGGGCGCATCGTGCGCGGCGACGTGCCGGAAGGACTTAAGGATAAACGAGTTGTCTCGCTGGACATGGGTGCGCTGATCGCCGGCGCGAAGTTCCGCGGCGAGTTCGAAGAGCGTCTCAAGGCAGTCCTCAAAGAAGTGCAGTCTTCGGAGGGGCAAATCATCCTGTTCATCGACGAGCTGCACACCGTGGTCGGCGCGGGCAAGGCCGAAGGCGCGATGGACGCCGGTAACTTATTGAAACCAATGCTCGCGCGCGGCGAGCTGCATTGCATTGGTGCAACGACGCTCGACGAATATCGCAAATACATCGAAAAGGACGCCGCTCTGGAGCGCCGCTTCCAGACCGTCTTTGTGGATCAACCGAGCGTGGAGGACACCATCTCCATCCTGCGCGGGCTGCGCGAGCGCTACGAAGTACACCACGGCGTGCGCATCAAAGACTCGGCGCTGGTGGCCGCCGCCGTGCTTTCCAACCGCTACATCACCGACCGGTTTCTGCCCGATAAGGCCATTGACCTGGTGGACGAAGCAGCGGCGAAACTGCGGACCGAAATCGACTCCATGCCGAGTGACCTCGACGAAATTCTGCGTCGGATCATGCAGCTCGAAATCGAGCGTGAGGCCCTGAAGAAGGAATCCGACGCGGCCTCCAAAGATCGGCTCAAGAAGCTGGAGAAGGAGATCGCGGATCTGAAATCGGATTCCGACGCGCTGAAAGCGCAATGGCAGGCGGAGAAGGCTGCAGTTCAAAAGCTGCGCGCCCTGCGCGAGCAGCAGGAGCAGACCCGAATTGAGATCGAAAAAGCCGAGCGGCAATACGACCTGAACCGCGCTGCCGAGCTGAAGTACGGCAAACTGGCCGAGCTGGACCGCCAGCTCAAGGCCGAAGAGTCGCGGCTGGCGGAAAAGCAGTCCGGCAAGCGGCTGCTCAAAGAGGAAGTGGACGAGGAAGACATCGCCCAAGTTGTTAGCCGCTGGACCGGCGTCCCGGTTTCGAAGCTCCTCGAAGGCGAGATGCAGAAGCTGCTACACCTGGAAGAGGTGCTGCACAAGCGCGTGATTGGTCAGGACGAAGCCGTGCAGGCCGTGGCGGAAGCCGTGATGCGGGCCCGCTCAGGTCTCAAGGACCCGAACCGCCCGATCGGAAGTTTCATCTTTTTGGGGCCCACGGGCGTCGGCAAGACCGAGTTGGCCCGCGCGCTGGCCGAGTTCCTCTTCGACGACGAAAAGGCCATGATCCGGATCGATATGTCCGAGTATCAAGAGAAACATACGGTTGCACGCCTCATTGGCGCGCCTCCCGGTTATGTAGGCTACGAAGAAGGGGGGCAACTAACGGAATCCGTTAGACGTCGTCCATATTGTGTAGTGCTTTTCGACGAGATCGAAAAAGCGCATTCCGACGTGTTCAACGTGTTGTTGCAGATTCTGGACGATGGCCGGCTGACCGACGGTCAAGGCCGGACTGTGGATTTCAAGAACACCATCGTCATCATGACGTCCAACATCGGCAGCCTGCGGATTCTGGACTACAAGGGTGCGTTCTCGGGCGACGGGTTTGAGCGCATGAAGGATACGGTGCTCGACGAACTGCGCCATCACTTCCGTCCGGAGTTCCTGAACCGGGTGGATGAGATCATCGTGTTCCACGCTCTCTCGGAAGACCATCTGAAGGAAATTGTTGAGATCCAGCTCAATGGTCTGCGGAAGCGTTTGGCGGACCGCCATATTGAACTGGAATTGACGGATCGGGCGCGCGGATATCTGGTCCGTGCGGGCTACGATCCAACCTACGGGGCCCGGCCGTTAAAACGGGCGATCCAGCGCGAAATTGAAACGCCAATGGCGCGCAAGATTCTCGGAGGCGAGGTGAGGGACGGCCACCTGGTTCGGGTGGACCTGGACTCATCCGGCAAATTGACTTTCAAAACTCAAATCGCGAGCCGCGAGCGTGAAGCGGCTCTGGAGGAAGCATAAAGATGCAAGGACACATTCGCAAATCAACCGCTGTTTTCTCATTTGTCATTGCGCTGCTGGTGGGCGCGCTCGCGATGAGCGTGGCCGGCGGGCACCGCATTCCTGTCTTCGTGGACACGGCGCACGCCGCGACCGTCAACGAAGGGCCGCTGACCAGCTTTGCGCCGATTGTGAAGCGCGCAATGCCGGCGGTGGTGAACGTCTCATCGTCCAAGGTGGTCAAACAGCAGCAAATGCCCGGCGGCATGTTTGATGATCCGTTTTTCCGGCAGTTCTTCGGCGGCCGCCTGCCGCAGCAGGAACAGCCGCGCGCCCAGCGCGCCACCAGTCTTGGATCCGGCGTTGTGGTGAGCCCGGACGGCTACATCTTGACCAATAACCATGTGGTTGACGGCGCCACCGATGTAAAGGTGCAATTCAACGACAAGTCGGAATATCCGGCCAAGGTGGTCGGCACCGACAAGTATGCGGACATCGCTGTGCTGAAGGTGAACCGGACCGGACTGGTCGCGCTGCCGTTCGCGGACTCTTCGAAAGCGGAAGTGGGCGACGTGGTTCTGGCCATGGGCCAACCCTTCGGGCTGCGCGGAACCGTGACGATGGGCATCATCAGCGCCACCAGTCGCAGCATGGGTGGTCAAATCGAGCGGTTTGAGGATTTCATTCAGACCGACGCCGCCATTAACCATGGCAATTCCGGCGGCGCCCTGGTGGATTCGCGCGGCGACCTGGTGGGCATCAACACCGCGATTCTCTCCAACGAAACCGGCGGGAATCAGGGCATCGGCTTCGCGATCCCCGCGAATCTGGCGCGCAACATCATGGACCAGATCCTGAAGAGTGGGAAAGTCACCCGGGGCTTCCTGGGTATTTTGCCGCAGGAGCTGACGCCCGAGATGGCCAAAGCCTTTGGGGCGCCGAATACCCGTGGCGTAGCGATCGCGCAAGTGGAAGGCGGCAGCCCGGCTGAGAAGGCCGGCCTGAAAGTCGGCGATGTCATCACCGCCGTCAATGGCAAGCAGGTGGAGGATGTCAACAGCTTCCGTCTGGAGATTGCCGGTTTCGCGCCGAACACGAAGGTTGACTTGAAAGTGGCGCGCAGCGGACAAAATCTGGATGTCCCGGTAACGCTCGGTGAACTGAACCTGGAAGCCGAGAATCGAGGTCGTGGTCAGGATGACAACCTGCCGAACGGCGAGAAGGGCGCCCTCAGCGGAGTTTCCGTGCAAGCGCTGACGGCCGACCTGCGGCAGCAGCTTCAGGTGCCGGAATCCACCAAAGGTGTCGTGGTAACCGATGTGGATGAAAGCTCGCAAGCCGCGGCCAACGGTCTGATGCAGGGCGACGTGATCATGCAAGTGAACCGGACTCCGGTGACCGGCGTGCAAGAGTTTAACCGGATGGTGCGGGAAGGCGCCTCGAAGGAGTCGACCCTGTTGTTAGTGAAGCGTGGTCCGGGAACGCTGTTCATTGTGGTTCCGAACAAGTAGTCCGGTCCGAGGGCAGTCAGAAGTTGAGTAAATGGGAGGCAGGTTCCTTGAGCGGAACCTGCTTCTTTTTGCCTGGGCCTGCATCTAAATCGTAGCAGTGGTATATGAGCAGACCCGAAGGAAACGCATATGTCTGAGCAAACAACAATTTACAACCTCCCCGTCCTGCCGCTGAAGAGCGCGGTTTTGTTCCCCTACCTGATGATGCCTTTGTCGGCCGGGCGCCCGGGCTCAATCGCCGCAGTGGAGGCAGCGATGGCCGGCGAATCGAAGGAAGTGCTGGTAGTGACGCAGCGCGACCCGGAGGTGGACGTTCCGACGCAGAGTGATCTGTACACGATCGGAACCCGCGCCGTCATTCGCAAGATGAATCGCACCGAAGGCCATCTCGAGCTGATGGTCATGGGGTTGGAGCGCATCACGATCCTGAAGCTCGAAAGCACGGAGCCGTACTTGAGGGCGCGCGCGACACCGTTCCCGCTGCCGGAAGACCAAAGTTCGGAGATGGAGGCGCTCCAAGGCGCCCTGGTGGAACTGGCTGGGGAAGCGCTGACCTTGGCGCAGCCGAATGCGCCGCAGGAGCTGAAGGGCCTGTTTGCGGCCAATGAGGATCCGCTACGGCTGGCGTACGTGGTGGCGTCGATGTTCGGCGTGGAAGCGGCCAAGGGACAAGCGCTGCTAGAAGCGCCCACCCGGGCCGATGCTTTGCGCCTGACGCACGGCTACCTGATGCACGAAGTGCAGGTGCTGGAGCTGAAGAACAAGATCAACACCGAGGCGCGTTCGGAAATGAGCAAGGAGCAGCGCGACTACCTGCTGCGGCAGCAAATGCGCGCGATCCAACAAGAACTGGGCGACAAGAGCGGCGAGCAGGCCGAAGCCGAACAGCTTCGCGAGCGCCTGGAGAAGGCGGACCTGCCCGAGGAGATCCTGAAGGAAGCGCGGCGTGAGTTGGACAGGCTGGAGAAACTACCGCCGTCCGCGCCGGACTACAACGTGATCCGGACGTACTTGGATTATGTGCTGGAGCTGCCGTGGCGCAAGGCCAGCGAGGATTCGCTCGATATCGCGCGGGCACGGCAGGTGCTGGACGAGGATCACTTCGGCTTGAAAGATGTGAAAGAGCGCATCTTGGAGCATCTGGGCGTGCTGAAGCTAAATCCGCATGCCAAGGCGCCGATTCTGTGCTTTGTGGGACCTCCTGGAGTGGGCAAGACCTCGCTGGGGCAATCCATCGCGCGGGCACTCAATCGCAAGTTCGAGCGCATGAGCCTGGGCGGCTTGCACGATGAAGCCGAACTGCGCGGCCACCGGCGCACGTATATCGGCGCGCTGCCGGGCCGGCTGATTCAAGCGATGCGAAGGGCCGGGTTCAACAATCCGGTGCTGATGCTGGACGAAGTGGACAAGCTGGGGCATGATTTCCGGGGAGATCCGGCGCACGCGCTGCTGGAGGTGTTGGATCCGGAGCAGAACAAGGCGTTCCGCGATAACTATTTGGATCTGCCGTTCGACCTGTCGAAGGTGCTGTTCGTGACGACGGCAAACTCGCTGGATACGATCCCGCGGCCGCTGCTCGACCGTATGGAAGTGTTGCGGCTGGCCGGCTACAGCGAAGAGGAGAAGCTGGCCATCGCGAAGAAGTACCTGATTCCGAAGCAACTCAAAGAGACTGGGTTGACAGCGGAGCAGTGCACGCTGCCGGATGAGACGGTTCGGAAGATCATCTCCGGGTACACGCGGGAGGCGGGCCTCCGGAGGTTGGAACGGGCCATCGGCCGCGTGACGCGCAAAGTGGCGTTGCGATTCGCGGAGGGCAAAGTGGAGCCGTATGCGGTTCAGCCGGACGATCTGGCGGAGATGCTGGGTCCGGAGCCGTTCAATCCGGAGCAGGCGCGGCGCGATCTGCCACCCGGCGTGGCGACGGGTCTGGCGTGGACTGAGACCGGCGGCGACGTGTTGTATATCGAAGCGACGCTGCTGCCGGACGGCAAGGGCTTGACCCTGACCGGACAGCTCGGCGAAGTGATGCAGGAATCGGCGAAGGCGGCGCAGAGCTACATCTGGTCGCACGCCGCCGATTTCGACATTGAGCCGGCGTTGTTCAAGAACAGCGGGCTGCATGTGCACGTTCCCGCGGGCGCGATTCCGAAAGATGGGCCGTCGGCCGGCGTGACGATGGCCACGGCGCTGACCTCGCTGTATGCGAAGCTGCCGGCGCGTAGCGACCTGGCGATGACCGGCGAGATCACGTTGACCGGGTTGGTACTGCCGATCGGCGGCGTGAAAGAGAAAGTTCTGGCGGCGCGGCGGGCTGGAATCCGCACGGTGATTCTGCCCAAGGCGAACCAGAAGGACCTTCGGGATCTGCCGGAAGAGGTCCGCAGCGAGATGGAGTTCGTCTTCGCCGAGCGGGTGGAAGAAGTGCTCAAGACAGCGATTCCGAAACTGGCCGAGCGGATGGCGGAAGCGAAGACGCATCCGATCATTCACGCGGCGTAAGGGTTCGCATCAAAGTCACTCGGGCGCGGAGAGCAAGCTCCGCGCCTTTTTTGTTTGGATATCATCGAGCCATGCAGGTTCTGGACAAGGTCGTTGTGGTGACGGGCGGGGCGAACGGAATCGGCCGCGCGTTGTGCCGGAGGTTCGCGGCCGAGGGCGCAAAGGCCGTTGTCGTGGCGGATATGGACGAGAGCGGCGCGAGGGACGTTGCCGCTGGGATCGGCGGCTGGGATGTGTGCGTCGACGTCGCGTCTGAGACCGACGTGCAATCGCTGGTGGATCGGGTTCTCCAGAAGCATGGGCAGATCGACCTGTTTTGCTCCAATGCCGGCTTGGGCGTCGCGGGCGATTGCGATGCTCCGGATCGCGACTGGCAGCGCATCTGGGACGTAAACGTGATGGCGCACGTCTATGCCTCGCGCGCCGTGTTGCCGGGTATGCTGGCACGGCGCGAAGGCTATCTGATGCAGACGGTGTCGGCGGCGGGGTTACTCACCATGCTCGGCTCTGCGCCTTATGCGGTGACGAAACACGCCGCACTAGGGCTGGCCGAATGGCTTTCGGTGACGTATGGCGATCAGGGCATCAAAGTGTCGGCGCTGTGTCCGCTGGGCGTGAAGACGCGGATGCTCGCGGAGGGTTCGTTCGGCGGCGGGACGTTTCTGCTCGAAGACGCTATCGAACCGGAGCAGGTGGCCGAAGCCGTGATTCAAGGGCTGGCCGAGGAGCGGTTCCTGATTCTTCCGCATCCCAAGGTTTTGGAATATATCCGGCGTAAGTCGGACGACTATGACCGCTGGTTGAAAGGCATGCGGCGGTTGCAGGCGACGATGGAGCCATTGAAAGCGAAGGCCTAGGCGCGAGTTTTTACCAATACCTTGTCGGTGTAGATGATGACCAGCTCGTCGCGCTGGTTGAGAACGCGCGTTTCGAACGCAACGACGCCGCGCCCTTCGCCTTTCAGCTTCTTCTCGATGACTCGCTTGACGACGTGAATCGTGTCGCCGATGAAGACGGGGGCTGTGAAGCGCAGCCTGTCGATGCCATAGAACGCGACCACGGTGTCCTGAATCTGATTCACCTGGACGCTCAGCCCCGCAGCGATACTGAAGACCAGCATGCCATGCGCGATGCGCCTGCCGAAGGGTCCGGCAGCGGCATAGGTCTCGCTCATGTGCAGCTCGACGAAATCGCCCGAAAGACCCGCGAAATTCACGATGTCGGCTTCGGTGACGGTGCGGGTGCGCGATGTGCGCACACTGTCTAGCTCGAAATCTTCGTAGTACAGTCTGGCCTCGTTTCGCTTGACAGATATCCGGTGGTGTCCTACCTTGAAAATTCTATGCGAAAAAAAGTCACTGTAGTGGGAGCGGGAAACGTCGGCGCGAACTGCGCGCTGCGGATTGCCGGCAAAGAACTGGCTGATGTGGTTTTGGTGGACGTGGTCGATGGCGTTCCACAGGGCAAAGGACTCGATCTGCTCGAATCCGGACCTGTGGAAGGCTACGACGTGAGCATCACGGGAGCCAATGATTACGGGCCGACGGCGAATTCCGACATCGTCGTCATCACCGCGGGATTTCCGCGCAAACCGGGCATGAGCCGCGACGATTTGCTGCTGGCGAATTATGAGGTGGTGAAGACGGCGACCGAGCAGGCGATCAAACAGTCGCCCAATTGCATTCTCATCCTGGTGACCAATCCGCTGGACGCGATGTGCTGGACGGCGCTGCAGGTCTCGAAGTTCCCGCGACACCGCGTCATCGGCATGGCGGGTGTGCTGGATACGGCGCGCTTCCGCACGTTCATCGCCGAGGAGTTGAACGTGTCCGTGCAAAACGTGACCGCGATGGTGCTGGGCGGCCACGGCGACACGATGGTTCCGATCGCGCGGTTGACCAGCGTTTCGGGCATTCCGCTGAGCGAGCTGCTGGATCAGGCGACGATCGACCGGCTGGTGCAGCGCGCCCGCGATGGCGGGGCTGAGATCGTGAAGTATCTGAAGACCGGCAGCGCCTATTACGCGCCTTCGTCGGCGGCGGTCGAAATGGTCGAGTCCATCTTGAAGGACAAGAAGAAGGTCCTGCCCTGCGCGGCGTTCCTGGAAGGAGAGTACGGCATCAGGGATCTGTATTGCGGTGTGCCGGTAAAACTCGGCGCCAAGGGCATCGAGAAGATCTACGAGATCAAGCTGGACGCCGCCGAGCAGGCCGCCTTGCAGAAGAGCGCCGCGGCGGTGAAAGAGCTGGTCGACGTCATCAAGACGAAGATGTAGCTCGCGGAGCGGCCTGTGCGGCCGACGCGATGAGTTGGCTTATGTCGTCCCGGCCGATGGCAAGCTGGCTCTGGATGGATCCGTCCGGCGAAACCAGGATCGCCGTCGGCGTGGACGAAACGCCGTAGCTTTCCGAGAGCGTGAAATCCTGCTGCAGTAGCACGTGTGAGGCATCAAACTGGTGCTGGTTAGCGAGTTTCGCGGTTCCTGCGCCGCGGCTGAGCACGATTAGATTCAAGGCGTGCTCGTGCTCGCGCGCCCATCGGCTGACGTGCGGCCAGAGCGCTTTGCAGGGGTCGCAATGAGGGCTGGAGAAAATCAGGCAGACGGTCTTGCCCTGGTCTCGCAGCGACTGCAAAGAATGCTGCCGGCCCGCGATGTCGGGGAGCGTGAAGTCGGGCGCGCACGTTCCGATGGGCCAGCCGATGCCGACTTCGAGGATTTTCTGAAGGGCGGGATCGAGCGGTTCGCGTTCCGGAGGCCTTGGCCGGCGTGCGGCAGTTTGCCGGGCCGGGGTCTCGTCTTCGTCCTCATCGTCGTCCCACCAATCGATCGGGACGCTCTCCGGCTCTGCGGCGGGCCGTTGACGCAGCGCCCGGAACGCGAGGAAGCACATCACGACGGCAGCGATCAGAAAGAACTTGCGCTCGTTTTCGCCAGCGGAGGCCAGGTGCTGCAAGAGGGATGGACCGATTCGCGCCGGTCCCATGTAGACCAGCCAACCAGCCAGCGCGGCGAGCACGACATTGCGCGCTAACGTTGATTTACCGATGGGAGCGGAGTGCAGTTGTCCGAAGCAGTGGCAGTCGGGCGCGCGGCCGCGGGTTATCTGGATCGTGATTCCGATGATGAAGACGCCGAAAAGAGCTGCCGCGCCGCAGACTGCATACCAGGCAGACGCGACCGGAATCAGAGCAGCCGCGACCACTAATTCGGCGAACGGAAGCAGCACCGTAAAAAGCTGAGCGAAAACCCGCGGCAGGCCGAAATTCTTCAGAGCCTTGTTCGTGCCCTGAGGATCGGCGAATTTCGCGAGCCCGGCGAGCAGAAACACGGCCGACAGAAGCAGCCGCGCCACGAGGAGAGCCAGTTGCACGATTCTGCACCCAGTATACCCGCTAAGGGCACCTGGCTCGGTAACCCCGTATACTGATTGTAGATGCACGATATGGCCGTGTTCTGGCTCCGTGTGGCCACGGCGCTCTACGGGGTTGGGCTGCTGCATGTCATGGCGGTGCTGCTCCGTCGGCAGGCAGGCTTCTTGAAGCCCGCTCTGTTTGCGTTCCTGGTGGGAGCCGTGCTGCATTTTGTCGCTATTGTCGAAGCGGCGACCGCGGTCGGACACCTGCCGGTCGACAATTTCTTCGGCTCGGTGACCGTGTGCGGTTTTCTCATCGCCGTGCTGTTCCTGTTCGTGTATTGGCGATATGACGCTGCCAGCCTGAGCGTCTGCATCTTTCCGCTGGTGTTCGTGATGACGCAGGTGGGGGCGATGGAATCGCCCGTGGGCGCGGTGCCTTCGGCCAACGTGCGCGCGCTGTTGCTGCTGCACGTCATGATGGTGCTGCTGGGCTACGCGGCGCTGCTGCTGACGGCCGTGGCGTCGGTCTTCTACCTGATTCAGGAGCGGCAGCTCAAGCGGAAAAAGTCTCTCGACCTGTTCAAGCGACTGCCGCCGCTGGGCACGCTGGACAACCTGATCACGAATGCGATGAGCTTCGGCTTCGTATTCATCACTCTGGGCGTCATCGCCGGCAGCACGTGGGCGTTTCTGGACTCCGGGCCCGGCTGGATCGGCGAGCCGCGCATCGCGCTGGCGTTCATCACCTGGGGCTTTTATCTCGCCATGGTCTTTCTGCGTGCGACAGCCGGTTGGAGAGGGCGCAAAGCCGCGCTCATGGCGGTGGCCGTGCTGTGCTGTTCCGGCTTAACCTGGGCCGCGCACGTCGGGCTGAGGTCGCTACTGACCCGATGAAATTCTCCATCACAGGCGTCAATCACAAGAGCGCGCCCGTGGAGGTACGCGAGCGGCTGGCGTTCGATGATCACTCGCTGTCCGAGGCGCTGGCCGATCTGAAACGGCGGCCGGGATTCCGCGAAGGATTGATCCTTTCCACGTGCAATCGCGTAGAGATCGCACTGACGTCAGAGGACCATGGCGCGGCGACGGTCTCGGTGGATGAGTTTCTGGCTGACATGCGCCACGTCCAGCGCGAATGGGTGACGCCCTACCTTTACCATTACGAGGACGACGAGGCCATCCGCCACCTGTTCCGCGTGGCAGCGAGCCTGGATTCGATGGTGGTGGGCGAGCCACAGATTCTGGGGCAGCTCAAATCCGCCTATTCGCTGGCGAAGGAACATGGCGCGGTCAGCGGTTTTTTGGACGTGCTACTCACGCGAGCTTTCAACGTCGCCAAGCGGGTGCGCTCGGAGACCGATATCGGGGAGAGCGCCGTCTCGGTGAGCTATGCCGCCGTGGAACTGGCGCGGGACATCTTCGGCACCCTACGCGACAAGAAGGTCATGATCGTGGGTGCCGGCAAGATGTCGGAGCTGGCGGCGAGGCATCTCAAGCGCAGCGGGACGCAGCAAATTTACGTGACCAACCGCACCTACGAGCGCGCGGTGGAAATGGCGCAGCTATTTGACGGCCAGATCGTCGAATACACGCGGTTTGTTTCGTTCTTGCCAGAGGTCGACATCGTCATCGCGTCCAGCGGCGCGCCGCATTACATCATCGTGCGCGACGACATGAAGAAGGTACTGGAAGCCCGGCGCAACAAGCCGATGTTCCTGATCGACATCGCCGTACCTCGCAACATCGAGCCCAGCGTCAACGAGCTGGACAACGTCTTCTTGTACGACATCGACGACCTGCAGAAGGTGGTGGAGACGAATCTCAAAGGCCGCATGACATCGGCCGAGGAAGCGGAAGCCATCATCCGCGAGGAAGTGGAGCGCATGGTAGCGCGGCTGAAGGTCCGAGAAGTCACGCCGACCATTGTGGGCCTGCAGGAACAGCTCGAAAAAATTCGTCTCGCCGAACTGGCGCGTATGCGCGGAAAGTTTGGAACGCTGACGCCGGAACAGGAACAGGCGCTGGAGGCGTTCTCAAAAGGCATGATGAACAAGATCGCCCACGCGCCCATTTCGGAGCTGCGGCGTCAGGCTTCGGAACCCGACGGCCATCACTTCATCGCGGCCGTCCGAAAGGTGTTCCGCATCGGCGAGTGACATGCTGACCATCGGCTCGCGAGGCTCCCAACTCGCTCTATGGCAGGCGCGCTGGATTCAGGCCCGGCTGGAAAGCATGGGCGAACAGTGCCGGCTGGAGATTATTCACACCACGGGCGACAAGATCACGGACGTCGCGCTGTCGAAGGTGGGCACGAAGGGGCTGTTCACCAAGGAAATCGAAGAGGCGCTGCTCGCGGGCACCATCGATCTGGCCGTGCACAGTTTGAAAGACATGCCGACGGAGCTGCCAGCGGGCCTGACTTTGTCGGCGATTCCGGAGCGCGAGGATCCGCGCGACGCATTGGTGGGCCGCAAGCTGGCAGAGTTGGCAGCAGGTGCGCGCGTTGGGACCAGTTCATTGCGCCGGGCCGCGCAACTTCGCGCGCTTCGGCCGGACCTGGAGATTGAGAACATTCGCGGCAACCTCGACACGCGGCTGCGCAAGCTGGATGAAGGCCAATACGACGCCATCGTGCTCGCTTCGGCCGGCCTGCGGCGCCTGGGTTGGGACAATCGCATCACGGAGCTGATGGATCCATCGGTGATGTGTCCGGCGGTCGGGCAAGGCGCGCTGGCTGTTGAGACTCGAGACGACGGCGGCGCGGCGTATCGGATCTCGAAACGCCTGGAACATGAAGAGACGCGAATCGCCGTTACGGCGGAGCGGGCCGTGCTGGCATCGCTGGGTGGTGGATGCCAAGTGCCCATCGGCGCATACGCTACGGTCAACGACAGCACGGTTCATCTGCGCGCGATCGTTGTCTCTCCCGATGGCTCGCAGGTGATTCGCAAGCAATCCACCGGGCAGGCCGCCGATGCCGCCGCTCTCGGCCGTTCGCTCGGGCAGGAACTTCTGGCCGAAGGAGGCCAGCAGATTCTCGAAGCAGTTTACGGCGCGGCATGAGCAAGGTCTACCTGGTGGGCGCGGGGCCCGGCGACCCCGATCTCATCACCTGGAAAGGCCGCAAGCTGCTTGCTCTGGCCGATGCAGTCCTTTACGACAACTTGGCGAATGAGCACCTGCTGGAGCTGACGCGGCCGAATTGCGAGCGCATCTACGTCGGCAAGAAGAAATCAGTGCACGCATTCCCGCAGGAAGAGATCTGCGGCATGATGGTCGATCGCGCGCGGCGTGGGCTTAACGTGGTTCGGCTCAAGGGTGGCGATCCGTTCATCTTCGGACGCGGCGGCGAAGAAGCGGAGGCGCTGGTCAGCGCGGGCGTCGAGTTCGAGGTCGTGCCCGGCGTGACATCGCCGCTGGGCATCGCGGCCTACAGTGGTGTTCCACTGACGCACCGGGAGCATACGAAGGTCGTTACGTTCGTGACGGGCCACGATGTCCACGCCATCGATTGGAGCAAGGTCGGCCAGTCAGAGACGCTGGTGATCTTCATGGGCATCTTCTCAATCCATGAGATTGCCTCCGAGATCATGCGCCACGGCCGCTCCGGCGATACGCCCGCGATTTGCGTGCGTTGGGGGACTCGGCCCGATCAGGAAACGGTGGCTGGCACGCTGACCGATATCGCGGACCGCATCGACCATGCGCATGTGAAGCCGCCCGCCACGGTAATCATTGGCGAGGTAGTGTCGCTGCATGAGCGCTTGAACTGGTTCGAGAAACTGCCGCTATTCGGACAGAAGATCGTGGTGACGCGCGCGGCGGAACAGGCCGGTGAGTTCTGCGACCGTTTGCGATCATTAGGGGCCGACGCCGTCGAGCTGCCCGTGATCTCGCTTCAGCTGCCAGCGGACCCAACTCCGCTCGACGCAGCTATCGGCCGATTAGCTCGTTACGATTGGCTGATCTTCACGAGCGTGAATGGTGTCCGGTTTTTTCTGGACCGGCTCGACCGTTCGACGCGCGACCTGCGGTCGTTGAAGGCGCGGATTTGCGCGATCGGGCCGGCGACACGGCGAGCTGTCGAAAGCCTGCATCTGAAGGTCGACTTGATGCCGGAGGAATACGTGGCCGAGGGCCTGGTGAAGGCTTTCGAGGGGCAGGATCTCGCCGGCAAGAATGTCTTGCTGCCGCGGGCTGCCGTCGCGCGGGATCTGATTCCGGCAGAACTCGCGAAGCTCGGCGCGCTTGTGGAGGTGGTGGAGGCGTATCACAACGTCGTGCCGCCGGACGCCGAGGCACGCGCCCGCGAGGTATTCGCTGCGGAGAAGAAGCCGGACTGGATCACGTTCACCAGTTCGTCCACAGTCAAGAACGTGCTGGCGGTTGCCGGA
>Ga0335071_10004131_pt1 | contig 15191 bp, 17 predicted proteins | sample Lox_Sample_15_FD_206724 | JGI IMG/M metagenome (GOLD analysis project Ga0335071, IMG submission 206724) | Soil microbial communities from Loxahatchee National Wildlife Refuge, Florida, United States - Lox_Sample_1.5 | ecosystem: Environmental > Terrestrial > Soil > Wetlands | place: USA... | reverse complement strand
ATTCCCCGGCGCGGCCCCCTAAGGAAGGTGCGCAGCAAGCCAGGCCTGATACTCGTCTTCGGAAAACTGATAATAGCTGTCCTCCCAGAACAAGAGCCCTCCTGCGCCTGAAGCATATATGTCGCTTAAGGCATCGTCGATGCGCATATCGACGTCCCCAAACTCCGTGAAGACTACCGGTTTGCTGCCGAAGCCGTAAGCGCCTACCGGTTTAGACGGGTCCAGGCGTTCGATATTCGGATAGCGGTGGACGGAAATGACGTCAACCTTGTCTTTCCAAAAACGGAACGCGCTATCTACGCTGAGGCTGCTGGTAGTAACTTTTGCGCCGGGGGCATTCCTGCGGATCAAGTCAAAAAACCGGTCATGAAAACTGGCTACCCGCGCAAAATCCGCCGCGCAGACGGCCTCCGGCTCATTCATAACCTCCCAGAATGAAACGACTTCGTTGGGGCTATACGCCAGGAATCCTTTCGCGTATATTTTGGCAAAGAAACCGCTGAACAGCCGCACCAGCGCGTTCTGAGCCTTGCGGTCGGTGAGTAGTTCGGGATGTTCTCCGACTGCCCAGCTTGCGTCGCGCGTGCCTTCCCGGCTGATATCGTCGGCGATGCGAAAGTCGAACAAGCCGACTGCCGCCTTCATGCCCGTTTCATGGAGCAGGTCAAAAAACGCTTTCACGTCGGCGTATACCTTGCCGTCAAACTGCAGGTTGCCCCGCCTGTCAAAGATAAAGTTGCCGTTTGAATCCTGGAGTATCCCCGTGCGCAGGTCCCCAAACAATGCCATGAGCCTGACGGTCTTGATGCCCTTGCTTTTAAGATCAAGCAGCCCCTGCCTAAGCTTTTGACTGCCTGCGGGAGTGCTGAACCCTTGGGCCTGGCCCGTCCCCCAGATAGAAGGAAATTCCCCCACGCACCAGCCGTAATTATATTCGTCGAAATTAAGATTGCGGCCGGAAGAACCAACGAATTGCAGAATATCGACCGGAGGGGTATCGGTAACTACCGGCGGCTGCATATCGGATTCTCTGCCGGCTTCGATCATGACATTGCGTATCCTCAGGCCATCCCCCTGGTAGCGGCCGCTTCCCTTATTAAAGGCAAGGCCGAACTCCCAGATCCTGACGGGATTAAAATCCGCATCCCTCCAGCTGGCCGGATCCCGGGCGGGGTTTAACTCCACGGCCACCCAGGTGCCTTCGTCTGCATAGCCGATTTTTCTCCAGATGCCGTAGCAGGATTGCCAATTATCACCGCTCTTGGCGAAGAGGCGCAGATGTTCCGGGTTCTTGGGGTCGCCGACGAACCCTGCGGGTATGAACACCTCCATCGCCAACCTCTTGGCCTTCATGTCCAGCTCTGGCTGCCCCAGCTCGGGTATGTCGCCGGGATAGATATAGACCTCGCCTTTACCGTAAAGAGCCCGGGAGGCGTCAAGATCCGCCTGCAGGACGAGCTCGTTTTTGCCGGTATCGACCGAGCTTGAAGTGATCCCGCGGGAATCATTCCAGGGTTGATCCGCCGTTCGGACCTGCCAATGAGCGCTGGCGGGAATGGGTGTCACGAAGCGCGATTCGATCGCCTGCAAATAACCCCGGATCGGCTCGATCTGGCCCTTCTGGAGGCTGGTGCCGATATCATAGGCGGTATTGACCGCCCCGAGCATCAGGCGTATCGCTTCTAAATAATCCTGGGCCTGGGAAGGCTGGATGCGCTGTATGACATCTTCCAGTGCTTTCGGGTCGATGAGCAGGATCTTTCCCGAATTCAAGTCAAGCTGCGCGAATGAGCAACGGCGGGGGTCTTCGGGGCTAAAGGCGCTAACCGATAGGCTGCCTGCGGCTACCCGGATATATACGCGGCGCTCCTTTTCCTGCGGGTCGACTACCCACAGCCAAACATTCTGCAAAGCCGCCGGCTGGAGGACTACATTTGTAGCGGCAGTGGCTTGCGCTTTAGCGGCAAAAGATATGCCGCCGGAACAACACAAAAACAGGGCGGCTGCGGATAGGATAAGAATGGCTTTCTTCATTGCGCAGTTCAAGGCTCCCGCTTCTCCCGGTGACACCTCTCACAAAGCAGCTGGATGTTTATCTCGGCGGTGCTGCCGCCTTTTGCAACCGGCGTGATATGATCAAATACAAGGTTCTCCTGCGCGCCGCAGACGATGCATTTGCCGCCGTCCCTCTGCCATACCAGCATCCTTACGTTATCGGGGATGGGGCTTCGCGCATCGTCGGAAGGAATATCCCCGTACATCTGGTCCGCTTTTTTGATTATCTTTCCTATGACATGCTGGAGCTTTGTCTTCTGAAGGCCGTCCTCCGAGATCTTTAAGAGGCCTTCTGCTTCGCTCCAGGAAAACTTGTGGATATCCGTCAGCAAGAACCTCTTGTCAACCGCGTTGAGCGCGCCGTGAAAGACAATCTCGTCAACGTCAAGATTGCCGTATTGCGCCTTGAGCTTTTCCCTGCGCTGGGCCTCCTGCTGCTTCTCTTGCGCATGCGCTTCGTGGCGCCTGGCCAGATCCTCTTCTGCCATCTTTGCCGACAGCTGGCGCTGTTGTTTCTTGTAATCGATATAGAATCTAACGCAGAGCATCAACCCCATGGCGGTAAGCGCATATATTGCGGAGACGGTCAACTGGATACGCAGGATATTCGGGTTTACGGGAGGGTCGCTGGCAAGATACCAAAGCTCGATCGCCGCAAAGGAGACGGCAAAATATTGCAACAGCCTTTTTATCCTTAGCAGCAGTTTATCCATCGGCATCTCCTTTTCATACCCCATAATACTATTTGCGGCGGGATAAGTCAATCCAAACTTGTAAGGATGTAATGCCGGAAAGATGCGGGCCAGCTAAGGGGTTAGCGCTTGCGCAAGGCGGCGATGATCCCGAAGATCTCCGTCACCAGGATCACGGCCAGCAGTGTCGCCAGGCCGAAAGTAAGCGCAGCGATGCGCAAAAGTTGGGGCACTTCAGAGGGTGCGGAGGAAGACAGCTGATGCGCGCAGTGCAGGATATGGGCCAGGATCCATGCGGTACACCATATGCCGGCCAAGATGCCCAGCGAGCAGAGGGTCTGGCGGGAAACCTTACGCCAACGCGCAGGCCTGCTGCGCCCCAGGACCGTATAGATGCACTCATTCACCGGCATCAGCAGGGCGCTGAGCAGGTAAAAGAATCCGCCGATACCGGTTCCGGGAAGTCCCGCAGTCATGCGTTAGTGGCCTTTCTCATAGGTGGAGAATGTGTGCTTCATGACCAGCTCATTCCAAAAAGCTTCGAGCATAAAAATGCTGTTGACGGCCCTGAGGAAGAAAAACGAAGGAACGCTCGAAAGGATGCGGGGGATCTCCTTTCTTTTCTTGATGTTCAAAAGGATAGGCACCAGCACTACGGGAGCGTCAATGACGTAACCTAAAAGGAACAAGGGATTCCTGAACCACAGAGCCAGCAACGGAAGCAGGAAAAGATAGGCCAGAGACGCGACCGTCGCGTCCCATAATGCCACGGCAATGATGGAACGCAAATACGAGACTTCCATGACCTTCCACCAGTGCAGGCGCACGTTCTGCATAAAACCGTGCGACCAGCGTTTCAGCTGCCTGCGCATAAAGAGGAAATTATGGGGTTCGATGGGATAGCAGAATGCCTCGGGCACAAAACGGACGCCGTGGCCCATCTGATAGAATGTCCAGGTCAGGTCCATGTCTTCTGCCAGGGTGCGCGTGGACCAACCCTTATGCAGCTTCAGGATGTGGGTGCGGTAGATAGAGAAACAACCGGAAGAGATCAGCGGCTTTTCGTAATAATCCTGTATCTCCTTGAAGAACGAAAAGGCAAACAGGTATTCGATATAGCGGCCCCGCTCCCAGACCGTCTTGACGTACCGCGGCACCACAAAGCCGCAGGCCGCAGCCATCCCCTGTTCGGATAAGGCAGCCAGCAGCTTCTCGATGGCATCCGGAGCAAGCGTCGTATCGGCATCAACCGCCATGACGAATTCCGTCTCCACGAACTGCAAGGCAAAATTCTGCGCTCCTGCCTTGGAACCGGTATTGCAGGCGGGTGAGATCACCCTTGCCCCCAGGCTGCGCGCGACCTCGGCGGTCGCATCCTGAGAGCAGTCGTCGATGACAATGATCTCATCGGCGGCGATCGTCTGAGCCTGAATGCTGCGGATGGTATCGCCCACAGTCTTGGCCTCGTTGTACGCAGGGATGATAACGGTAAGGTTGCTTTTGCGTTGGGGGTGCATGCGGGACTCCATAAAAAAAATCCGTATTTATATCATACGGATTAAGTAATCACTTTTTAAATTAACCGTAAGCTATAACTGGCCTTCGTATTAGATATAGTATACTACAAACAGAGAAAATTTCAAGGGAAATTTTTAAGCGCATGCCATTCCGGGGAAAAACCTTGTTCAGGAGAAGCGTAACATATTGAAATTAATGGTCATACGCGCAATAAAACAGGCCGTAAATGTGTTATACTTTATGTAGGAGGGATGACATGTGTACCCTGGGCAGAAGAATACTGATCCTTGCCTGCGCATTGCACTTTACCGCGCCCCCTCTTTGCGCCCAAAGCAAACTGTTCTTCTCTCCCTCAGCGCTGCCAGGCGAAACGCAGCTGATACCGGAACAAGAGTATGAAAAAGACGTCTCGCTGCCGCTGCCCTCTCGAGCCGCCCCTGCGCAGCCTGCGAAGGTGAAAAAATACCGTTCTTTTCTCGGTTACATCGACAAGAAGGTATACGATGACACTATGCCGATAAAAGAGGAAAGAAGGATATCAAGGCAGCAGTGGCAAGAATTCCTGGGGGTAGACATCTTTAGGCCTTACTTCCAGGCCAAGGAAATCGAAAATAAAATATGCGACAAAACTAAGGTAGAGATATTCCACATAAAGGGCCGCCTGAATGTGGAAGGGAAAAATAAGGTACGGTATACCTTCAAGATAAAATTCTAAGGACCCTCCCGTTAATTATGATTTCCCGGCCAATCTGAGATTGTCGATAAATACCTGGCCTTCATACGCCGGTTTCATATTCGATTCGATCCTCACCCCGAGCTTACGGACGTCTTTCCGGAATGCCTCGTCAACGGTAGCCCGAAAATCGGTACTCCCCGACAATAGATTAGCGGTAACGGTCGTCCACTTACCGGGCTCCAAGGGAGTGCTGCGCGCCATCTCTACCCAAAGCCATGATTCCCCAACGGTTAGAATAAGCTTTGATTTCAGGCCTGTCGGCGCAGTGGGAGGCAGATAGACATCTACGGAAACTGCGCTATACGCACTCCAGTCAAAGTACTGCTGTATCTCGACATAGGCGGCCGTCCATTTACCGCCCGGGAACTTCACGTCCATCTTGAGGGAAGATTTGCCTTCGTCGGCATACGTCGAATCCACCGCGATCTTCTTGGCCACATAATCTTCTTTTTCCATCGCCCAATCCGGGATCTCCCATCCGGAGACGTCTTTTTCAAAGCCGAACAATACCGTTTCCGCGGCAGAAGCTCGGCTGCCCGTCACCAACAACAATGCCCCCAACACCATGACTAATAGCAATTTTGACATATACACACCCTCCTCTCGGTGTTTACTGCCACGGCCCTTCTCTTCGCGGCCCGGCATGGCTCCTGATCTTCTCCTGGAATGCTTTATACTGCTGCGGCGTCAATATCTCTTTTATCGCAAGGATGCTGTCGACCCGGTCCTGGAGTTTTCTTGCGGTCAACGTGTTGATATCGGCAACAAGCGCATTGATCAGCTTCCTGTCGGGGACCTCTTTTTCCAGCTCCTGCTTCAGCTTCAGCCTTTTCTGCCGCAATTCATCGCCTGCTCCCCTGTTCTTCTCAAAGTGCTCGTTACGCTGTTTCTTGATCTGTTCCTGCTGTTGAGGGGTAAGATTCAGGTCTTTGATAAAATTATCCAGTTCTTGGCCCCTGTCCGCTTGCGGCCCCTGACGGCCGGCGGCCTGCTGCGCGTGCGCAAGCGGCGCCCAGGATACAAAAGCCGCCGCAGTCGCATATATGCATAACCGTTTCACCATGGTCTTCATTTTTTTCCTCCCGTCATCTTAGACATGCGCATCAGGGAAAAAGTTCCCCTTTAGAGAAAACTTTTTTCGATCTTCGTGGAAAGAGAATCATACGCAGCCGTCCTGGGCTCTACTTTAAGATCGGTAATGAACTCTACTTCCTCCTGCAAATACCTGTTTACCGTCCTTTGCTGTTGTGCCGGAAGCCTTGCGAAGGCAGCTGCGGCCAGAAGCACCAGCATCGCTGCGGCAGTGGCATATACGGGCCGGGGAAGGGAATAGGCGCCCTGCAGGAAGTCGCGCAGGCGTTCAAGCACGCCGGCCGGCCGGCGCTCTTCTTCCAGGATGAGGGCCTGTTTTATCCGCTGCCATACGGCATCCGGCGGCCCGATCCGCTCTGCCTTCTTAAACGGCTCAACGGCGGTTTTGCGTACGGCGTCTGCCAGCTGCCGGCAGGCAACGCAGGCAGCCAGATGCGCCCGGACCTGTTCCTGGAGCCTGGCGTCGATCTGGCCGTCGGTGTAACCGGTCAGAATGAGTTCTTTTATGTGTGCGCAATCCATCTTAGCCTACCTCGCTTTTCCTTGAAGCCAGGAGGGTTTCCCTGGCCCTCTTAAGCCTTGAGCGAACGGTATTGATATTGATCTTTAAAGCCTCGGATATCTGTTTGTAGCTAAACCCTTCGATCTCCCTTAATACGACGCAGGCGCGCTGGTCCGGGTTAAGCGCGCTTAACAGCGACGCAACGGCCCTCTCATGGTCGGCCTGCGTAGCGCGCGCATCTGCGGTTTCAGGGGCGCTCTGGGTCCTGACCGCCGTATCGTAATCGCCGCGCCGGCTTGTTTCCTTAATCGCCTTCTTACAACTGTTGAGCGCGGTATTAACGGTGATCCGGTATATCCACGTCCGCAGAGAAGAGCGGAACTGGAATCCGGGAAGGCTCCGGTACACCTTCATGAACACGTCCTGGGTGACCTCCTCGGCATCATGGCTGCTGTTGGTTATCCTCAGGGCCACATTGTACACAAATCCCGAAACAGCCTTGTATATATGTTCGAAGGCTTCGATGTTGCCCCGGGATGCCCGGATCAAAATATCTCTGGGGATATCCTGCATGTATCCTCTGTAGTATTAGACAATCAAAAGGAGGAAAAAGTTCCCTGCCTGGGCAGGCCTTGTTTATTCGACAGCTGTTTTCGGTATACGCTCGCCGCGTAATATCGCAGGGAGAGACTGGGTATCGATCCTCATGCCGCCGTCGTGTTCTATCTTTATGGTATAGAGGGTGCCCGGAACGAACATGGTTCCCGGAGCCTCGATCTGAGCATTTTTGATCCCCATTTTCTTGGCTTCTGCCGCATTCAACGCGTACTCCCAGAATCGCTTCCAGAATCTTCTTTCGAAAGGCCGGACCTGCCTGTCTATCTTATACCCTTGAGGGATCTGGTCCATCCTGGTTATTTCGAACTCCCTGGTATTGGCTCCGTCAAGCATAAAGACCTTCCAGAAAAGATATACGCTTTTGCCTCGCAAGGGGTCGTTGGTCGCGATATACAGGTCGTTGAACCGTATGACCAGTGACTGGAACTGGATGATGTTGCCGGGAAAGGTAAAATAGCGCGGAGCAAGGGGCCTGCCCTTGGTGTCGTATTCCAGGAATTTGATCGTGGTCAGTTCTTTGCCGGTTGTTGCATCCGGCCGGACATCGGTGACCAGGACTTCCGCAATCCGCGAATCTGCCTGGAGCCTGGCGATTATTTCTTTCAAGACCTTATTCTCTTGTACGCGCCGGATAACATACTGGGAGACGAAGAGCACGCAGACAACGGCAAAAACGAAAAGAAAAATGACGGGGATTTTTTTCATGTAGGCCGAGATGGCAGGCGGCAGGCTTAATATCCGCCGGTGCCTCCCCAGGTATCGAGGTTATTGAGCAGGTCTGACGTGAGAATAATAGTCGCTCCGGCAGCGCTTATTCCTTGAGGGGGCTTGCCGCCGCTGGCACAACGCGTCGCCGTCCCTATTATCACGCCCAAAGAAGGCGAAACGACCGAATAGCTGAACCAGTGCGATTCCCGGCAGACGCCGGGAATTTGTCCTAGGTCATTACCGATGTGGGCAAGCATGGCTATCGGCGCAAACCCCACGCAACTGCCGTATTCCAGGTAATACCCTATGCCCAGCGTGCGGATAGTGCCTAAGATGATCTTTGCCTCAGCGCCGCGCGACTTCTCGATGATCGTCGCATATTGGGTGAAGCCAAGGATTGCCAATACGCCCAGAATGATGACAACTACGATCAATTCCAGCAGCGTAAAACCTTTTTTCATGACATCCTCCCTGTGCGCAGCTACGCTCCCCCACTATTCAAAGCATACCACATCCCGGATGCTTTTTAAAGCCGAATCATCCCTGCGGGGCGTCCTGAGCGTTCTCTTCCACGAATTTCTTGATCTCCTCGATATTCTCGAGTATGAGCTTTGCCTTGGTGACGCCAAAAGAAAAAGGGAACTTATCGTCTTCGCCTCTCTTGAGGACGATCAACGGCTTACCTTTGTATTCGCTTCTCTCGATCATTCCGGGTCTCCTTTTTGCCTATTATACCACTTTCTTCCAAAAATAGTATACAATTCAGCCGTGCGTCACTGCCGGTTCTCTATCTTGGAAAGCACGATAGTAACCTCCGTGAATACCGGGCCCTTCACGGTAGCCAATAAGGGCAGCCTTCTTTTTTCGCAGCTGAAATACGCGCTTACGTTGCCTTTATCCACCTTCTCCCCTTTAAGCTTGGCGTAAGGCTGAATGAGAAACGCCTCGCTCTCCTTCCTGCCCAAAGCAGGCACCCGTATCAATACCTTAGGCTGGATAAGGCCGAGGAACTGGTAATTGGTCTCGTTATTGCATACGGAATACTCGATCTTATCCCCTACCTTCAGCGGCAAAAGCATGAAATAATAACAGGCGCTCAAGATATCGTGGACCCCCGCGGGTATATCAAAGGTTTTCTCCGACATATCCAGGGAATTCTTGAAATGGGCCTTATGGCTTTCCTGGTCGAACTCGGTGACGGCGTCCTTTTTGTATGCGCCGTCCCTGCGGTATACCTCGTGCCGTATGGTATACAACTTTTGCGCGTCCACATAGGAAACAAAACGGTCCTCTATCTTGTAGATGCTCGAAAAGAACGCGCTTGTCTTCACGGTGGCCTCAAGGACATATACTTCCCTGTCCCGGAACTGTTTCCTTTCGACTATGGAGGCAGTAAGCGTGCCCACGCGCAGGCCGAGCCACCTGATTTCATAGGTCAGTTTTTCGTAATCCGGCAGGCGCGCGTCCGGTATGGGGATAGCGGCATCGTATGCCTTCTGCGGTACCCTTATGCTGGGCAATCCCGCACAGCCGGCCACCAGCAACAATGCGCACAGGCAGCCGTAGCTGCCGGTTATTATTCTTACCGCTTTCTTACGCAATATTTGCACCTTTTGATCTTGGTCAAAGACCAGCCGGGAAGCGCCGGCTTGATCTTGCTTAAGTCTACGCCGAAATCTTCAAGTATGGTAGGGGCGATATCTATCCTCCTGCCGTCCCGTATAACCTTGCGATTATTGGTCGCCAGAAAAATAAAAGGCGCGTCGCGATGGCTATTGCCTATTGTATCAAGCCCGTGATCGGCAGTGACATAGATCCTCGTCGTATCGTATATCTTGTATTCCTTCAGCTTCTGCACCAGGGCGCCTAAACAGGCGTCGCATGAGATAACCGCATTAGCCACCTGCGGGGCGTTTACTCCAAATTTGTGCCCGGCGCCGTCGATATCGCCAAAATGCACGAAGAAGAAAAACGGCTTCTGGCGGTACTTCTCAAGGAGCCGCAACGCCTCCTGCAGGGTGTTACTATTGGAACGCAGGTCATTCACAAATACGTCTATCTTGTCTTTTATGCCGGCGAACGGCTCGCCGGGAAAATATACGCATCCCTGGCCATCCGGATTAAGCTCGGTCCTGACGGTGCTTTGATAATCTTCCGGCACATCCTCGATCCTGTCATATCTCTGCGGAGGAAAGCAATCCATGTGGAGCTTCTTACTGATCACTGCTACGGTAATGAAATTGCCTTTCCCGAAAAAATCCTGCAGGCGCTCGAAAACGGTATACCCCTGCGGTATCTGCTGATACATGTGATTGTCGTGCGTACCCGTTATCTCCGGAGGATAGCCGGTCAATATCTCCGTCCAGCCGGCTTTAGTATCGGTTATTCTCTGGACATCGATATCGACGAACGCGCCGCCGGAAACCAGCGCCGCAAGGTTCGGAAGCCTGCCTTGAGCCATGAGCCCCTGGACGGTGTCCCGGGAGGCAGCGTCCCAGCCCACAAGAATGATGCTGCGCGGCCTCTTGCCGATACCCGCGGTAACACACGTAACCGCCAAGGCGCATGCCGCAGCGATCGATACGCAGACAGCCAGTATATACACATATGTACGTTTCATCATGGGGCTCCTTTCGGCATGTTTTGCGGTTGCACGCTGAAAACGTTATATTTGAGTTTCTTGAGCACTGCCGCGTTCTTTCTGACAAACTGCGGTTCTTTGTAAAGGGCCTGCAAGACATCGTCTGATTGAACCTCGTAGTCAACCAGCACAGACGCGGCTTTTTGGTAAAGGCTTTTTTGTACTTGCGCATAGGCAAGGTTATTGAAAAAAGAAACGGGAGCGCCGATAACGATCAGGCAGGTAAGCACGGCGTATGAGCCGGTAACGACAAAATTGCCCCTCACGGCGAAGCGCAAATTCAACATCAGCATATACAGCGAGGCAACGATAAGGATTGCAAAGATCTTATACCTGTGCGCAAGCCCTTCCGCCAGGTCTGCCCTTGCGCAAACCCTTCCTACAAAGATCAACAGGGTTGCGCAGGTCGCGAATAGCAGGATACTTAACCACAGCGCGTTCTGCCTCCATTGGCCATATGCATATAGCAAGGCCAGACAAACGGCCGACAATGACAACAACGAGATGCCCCAAGCCAAAGAATTGAATCTTCCGGTTACCGCAGAACCAAGGAATAAAGGGAAAAAACTTAGGTAGCCAACGTGGTTGGCGGCGGGCAGGGAGGCTGCGCCGGCAAGCGGTTTTGCGAGCATCTGCGCAAGGAACGCCGGGGTATGAAAATAGAACAGCGATTCCAACAAGCCCAGGGCCGCCCAGCTACCGATGACGGGCCGAGGCCGGCGGCCTGCTAAAAAACACCCCGCAAACCATACGCACATGCCCATCGACAAGGAAAAGGTGGCGACGGTAGCCAAGAGCATGGCTACGATGAGGGTACAGGTCGCCTTGCGCCTGGCGGGCTGCTTCGTGGCCGAATAAAGAAAATAGAGGCTGGCGATGGCGCAGGTATGGACCAAAACCCAGCTAAGCCCGGCCCCATACAAAATATTGGCGATTTGATTCGGGCCCAGCATCAAATAGGAGATCGGCGCAAGAAAAAACAGGTTCCCAACAAGGGGAGCGCGCTCTTTGAGAGACGCCAAGACTACGCAGAATGACAACAATAATATGCACGCATTCACATACATCTCAACGCAGGTATTGTAGTGAGTCAGGCGGGCCGTGACAAGCGTGATCACCGTGCCAAAAAATTCGCGCTGCTCAACAATGCCTTCAAAAAGGTGGGAGAACTGCAGGGTGCCGTTAAGATACCTCGCCAGGATAGGGACTATCCGCCACTGGTCCCAATATAGCACATTTACCCCAAACCGAAAGATGAACAAGAAAATTACGGGGATGGGTATGCACACAAGCAACAGCAAGGCGAGCCTCCTGATCCAGCAGGCTATCCTGGTCTTTGCCCCTATTACATAATAAGTAATAAGCCCGATGCCCCAGGCGCACCATTGCAGAGGGCCGAACACGCTGAAATAACTGGGGAGCCAAATACGGAAGTGCCTTTGGTGGCCGGAAAGCAGGAAGATCTCCATCATACCGACCGAAAACAGGAACCAGGCAGCTGTAATCTTTAATACCTTCCCCCAGCCCTCTCTTGATCCGATGAGAACCAGCATAACCAGGCATATGGCCGCCAAAAAGACATCCACGCTATTGCCCTTCCTCGCCGCCGGAGCCCTCATGCACCCTTATGCAATACCTGCATCGCTTCAAATTGGTCAAGGCCCTGCCTGGAAGTTCCGGCCTGATCTTTCCTAGGTCTATGCCGAAATCATCGAGTATGGTAGGGGTAATGTCGATCCTGGTGCCGCGCCGGATGACCCGTGCATTATTGGTTGCCAGGAAAATAAGGGCGGCGTTGTGATGCCCGGGACAGACTACATCCTTATCAAGCCCATGGTCGGCGGTGATATACAGCAGCGTCTTGTCGTATATCCCATATTCTTTTAATTTCTGCATTAACGCACCCAAGCAAGTATCGCATGAAATAATCGCGTCGTTTACCTGCGGAGAGATGCCTCCGTACTGATGCCCCGCACCATCGATATCGCCGAAATGTATAAAGAAAAAGAACGGCTTGTTACGATACTGCTCCAACAGCTTCAGCGCTACCTTCAGTACTCTGTCATTACTGCGCAGGTCATTGGCGAACACATCCATTGTGCCCTTCGCATTGGCAAACGGCGCGCCGGGAAAATATACGCCCCGGCCGTCAGGCCTTACGACACCCTGGTGTTCTTGCGGCACATCCTCCATCCTGTCATATTTCTGCGCAGGAGTGCAATCCATGTGGTGTTTTTTGCTGATGGCCGCCAGGGTCACAAAATTCTCTTTCCCGAAAAAATCTTTCAGGCGCTCAAAAACGGTGTATCCCTGAGGTATCGCCTGATAATGCGCATTGCAACAGACACCGGTATCTTCGGGCGGATAGCCGGTTAATATCTCCGCCCAGCCGGCTGCGGTATCCGTCCTTCTCTGCGCGTCGATATCGACTAATGCCCCCCCCCCGGGAAACCAATGCCTTAAGGTTGGGGAGCCTGCCCTGCGCCAGGAGGCTTCGGACAGTGCCCCGCGAGGCGGCATCCCATCCTATAAGAATAATATTGCGCGGTCTTTTATGATGAGGCGCCAAGATGAATACCGCCAAGGCCAGCGCGCAGAACGCCAACAGATATGCATACCTTTTCATTTGCACGGAGCCCTTCCTGATCCCTTGCTAAAACCTTTCTCTTTGTTCAAGTATAGTCTAAATACGACCTTGCGCAATACATTTTATTACGGGCGCCTAAAGCCTCCTGTAGACTATTGCCCGGCTTCCGTCCGGAAGGCCAAACTGCATCGCCGCTACATAGAGGCGGCGGAACTCTTCTTGCCGGCGCTCCAGGACGGCAAGCGTGGCTTGCTGGGCAAAGGCTTCCCTCGTGAGAGGATTTAAGCGCACCCCGTCCCTTACCACAATATAATCAAAGGGAGAGTCAAAGATAGCGTCATGCAAAGCGGCTAGATTCGCGTAAAACTCAAGGCGGGTATGGAAGGCATCGACAAGCATGACCTTATCGTGCATCCGCAGATTGCAATACTCAAATTGGCGATAGCGAAACAACTGAGAGGTCCCTACCAGCAATACCGCGGGTTTTTCTTTGCGCGCGTCTTTGGCGCGATCCTCGACTATAAAATCCAGTATGTCCTTATGCCGCCAGTTTTCCTGGCTAGGCAACAGGGAAACCCTCTGGAGGTCCGTAAGAGGGACTCTCGCCAGCCGAAGCCTGCTGGACAACGGATGGCGCAGCGAAAAAGACGTCTCTATCTGTAAGGGCAGGCTCTTTTGCGCAGGCTGCCGCAGGAAAGGCGCACAGAGATTAATGTACCAGTAGGGTAATGCAACGGCGGCGGTAGCGCAAAGAAATAGAATCCTGGCGCTGGCGGGCCGGATACGTAAGAGCGTAACGCTTAAGGCAAGCGCACAGGCGGGCAGGACAGCCAGCAGGTGCGAAGGATGGCGTATTCCCGTAAAAACGGGCAGGCAGAGCGTAACGAAAGGTACGGATATCCATAAAAAAAGTACCAATGCCCCAGGGGAAACGGCAGCGCGGCCTGCCCGATGGAAACAGCGGTACGCAAGGCGCCAAGATCCGGCGCACAGGAAGATAAGCAGGTAATTGAGGTCCATGTGCGCTTTTACCGAGGGCACCGCAATGCTTTCCCGAAAATAAGACCGGCAGTTATGCAGGAATGCCGCAAGGTTTGCTTTGGTGAATAGGAAATCCCTGGGTGAGGCGTCGAGTTTATCGATATGGAAACGCATCCACGCATCCCGCATATGAGGAATGTACCATGGCAGGCTTAGGGCAAGCGCGATGAGGATAGACAGAAGAAAGTACCGTTTCGCCCGGGAAGGATCTTTGCGCAGGCATCCGTATCCGGAAACCACCAGCAGCGGCCCGGCGACAAACGGAAGGAAACTCCATTTGGTCAGTGCGGTCAGGCCCAAAGCCAGCCCAAAAAGCACCGCGTATGCGCGACGCGAAAAATATTCGGTTCTCACAAGCAGCCAGATGCTTAAAGTTACCATGCCCATAACGGCAAATTCAGTGAAGCCGCGCCGGGAATAGGCAAGCGTGCCGGGGAAAGACAAAAAGAGCGCCACCGCTGCGACCGCAACAAGCTCGCCATACAAGGCCCTGGCCAATCCATAGAGCGCGATGAGAGCGATAACCAGAAACAGGGTATTGACAAGCATCTCTTTGCCGGTGTGCAGCCCCCAGATAAGAAAGTACCCGGTGTACAGAAGGTGCGTCAACGGAGGGTATTGCGGTTCAAAAACCGCGGCGAAATCGGAGAACCTGAAACCATGATCTTGCCAGGCCAGGTAAAAGCGCATGCTTTGCAAAGGAGGGGTGATTCCGTACGGAGGGGTATTATCGCGCGCCAGCCACACATAACTGGCCGCACAGGTAAGTAGCACCAGAAACACAAAGATGCTGACGCTTAGAATATTCTTAAAACGCGGCATGGGATGCATGATCAGGAGTAAATACCCGACGCACGATCGTATCGGCGATATTTTCAGCTAAAAGCCGGTTGCCCTTAGCGGTGCAGTGGCCGAAATCGCCTGCGAACGTATCATCGAAATACACATCATAGCCGTCTTTTTCAACGGCGTCTTTAAATATCCGCTCATTATCTACAAAA